>Ga0208898_1000443_pt1 | contig 32221 bp, 38 predicted proteins | sample VirMetDEL_Mar_4_FD_184513 | JGI IMG/M metagenome (GOLD analysis project Ga0208898, IMG submission 184513) | Aqueous microbial communities from the Delaware River and Bay under freshwater to marine salinity gradient to study organic matter... | ecosystem: Environmental > Aquatic > Marine >... | reverse complement strand
AATAAACACCAGAAAATTCAAGATCGGTCATTTGCTTTGTCTGAACTGAAGTTATTATAGAATGAATGGATCCGATTTGGGAGTGGGAATGTGCCACTCCCTGAACTGGCATCAGCAGTAGACAGGAGAGTAGTCAGAACCCTGGTATGCTTCCAGGTTGAAGTCGGTTACAGTGGCACCATTTGCAAGATACTGATTGATGTCATACATTGCATCAGACTTCACACGAGTGGTGAAAGATGTCATCTCAGTCTCTTCACCCTTGTGCCAGATGACACGCTTTACGAAACGCTTACCGGTGCCGACGGGATAGAAGTCGATCTGAGTGGCAGAGGTTTGAAGTTGCATTTGGGGTTGGTTGCTTATGTGCTTATTATAGTGCCGACTGGGGCAGAGTCAGATGCCGAGTGGACAGTTGCTCAACCGTCCTTCATAAAAGAGTCCAGATCAACCCTTGAACCGAAACTATAATCGTATTTCAAAGAATTTGCGCAAACATAATGCGGATGTTCCGTACTTACTCCCAGTCTTTCACAAAATTCTGAATGATTATCCTCCATAAGTTCAACTGCATAGAGCATGTAATTCAAAACATGATCAAGATCATGATATTTGACCAGTTCGTCGCGGAGAGCGATCAGAAAGTTGCCGCTTCCCGCAGAATCGTCCAAAAATTTGGATTTGGGATCTTTTAGACTCTCTTCTGGTATGGATTGAACCATTTGAATACAAATTTCCATTGGAGTAAATACTTCTCCCGTAGAATTGATTCTTTCATCAGATCTCTCAATCTTAGATCCAACATTCTGATTATGTTTGTTTCTACTCATTTGGCATATCCGGGATGGTTTTGAATAGTTCCTTACTATTGACATTTGAAATCTTATTCATTCGAACAAGATTTTTAACTTCTTCGGACAAAAGATAATCTCTCAAACGTTCGCTTTCTTCAAGAGAATTAGTCTTCAAACAAACTGCCGAACTACTAATCGAATGTTCATATTGCTTGACGTAAATTGCTCCAAAAGATTTCTCCGTACCTCCGTACTTACTATTCATAATGACTCCATGTTGATTTACGCAACTGAAATGCTGAGATTCATCAACCATTGTTATAATAGGACCATTCCCCCTAAATCCTCCCATAGTCTGAACCATAGGACAATTTCCGGGTTTTAATTCATGTAGAAAAACATCCCCTGTTTGATGACGATATGCCATGTTATTGGATACTTCAACAACATAATCAGGATTCGTCAACTTGATACAAGTCTCTTCATTCAAATACATCTCCTTGACAGTACCATCCATAAAGGTAATCTTTGTTGGTCCCCTATAACCTCTCTTCCATGTTGGAATACAAGTTTCAGTCAAAGAAATGGTGGGAAAGGTACTCTCTGGCAAAGCTTGAAGAGATATTAATCCTCCCTCAGATCCTCCAAATAACTTCTTTCTAAATGCAGAACCTTTCTTTGCAAAAAATTTAGAACGAATAATCATGGAAACATAACTACTTCGCTCCATTGCTCTTGCATAAAAAATACAATCTAAATCCTTGGATCCTCCACCGGAAGAAGGTCCAAGAATAGTTGATGGATCAGTATAGGGAGGATTACCAATGGTTGCAGTAAAGTCCATTGAACAATTATCCCACTTATCAAAACTCATAGTATTATAACCTTTTTTACGAAAAAAATCAATATATCCAGGAAGAGTTGCAATGACTGTTACTTCTCCTCGTTTGGATAAGTTTTCAATGTCAGACATTGCTCCATTTCCAGGTTCTTTTACAAAATATGCAAAACTTTTCATAATCAAATCGAATCAATCAAATTGAAATCAAATAAATCTGTTGGGTGATCACAACTACCAAATCCAAAATATTTGTATTGCCCTTCGGATGATGCACTCTTGGTTAGAATCAAATTCATAAAAACCTCAGGAAGATAATCATAAAAATGTTCAAGAATCAGTTCAGGATGAATACCAACCAAACTGAGATAATCTTTTACTTTGTCGGCATCAGATGAAATCACCATCATAGCATCCTTGAAGTTATTTGAACCAGGAGCAAGATAGTAAACATTTCCGGCAGTCTTGATAATCGAAAGAATCTTTTCCTTGAATTTCTTGATTTTTGCCTCATTGGGATCAGAACTTTTTTCGGAAGAAGATTCTGTTGAAATATAACTTTTTGCCGACTCAAGAATTGGTTCCCATTCTTTTTTAGTCTCGCTGAAACCACCTGTCTTGACTCCTTTTAGGAGATTATCAAGATCAATATTGGCAAACATTTTATCCCAGTCAAGAATTGAACTTGCCATGTTCTGAAGATTCTCATCAGACATTACATACTCCGAGAAATCAGAAATAGAACGCCTTGAGAGATAACCATACTCATCCTTGCGATAGAAGTTTACCAATCCAAAGACACGACGAATGGCATAATCAACATCTGAAGAATGCTTCTTCAGACTAGAAGAAATAAGATCAGTTTCAAAGTTAGAAGATCGTTCAGTATTGAATGACCAATTAATAATCAGACCTACTTTCTTTCCACAACCAGGAGTAAAGCAGCGTGATGACTTTTGAATGGCAGAAGACATCGAACCACCATCAGAGCAGTTAATGACGGAGATGATGTTTGGAATGGAGAAAGAACGAGCACCCATAGAGCAGGATACAATAATTGTACGTTCTTTATCACTATTGTTTATCAACTTCTTGATCAAATCTTCTGCAGAGCGATTACTGTATTCATCACTGTGTAGAGCAACCCAGTTACACCACGGAGCAATACTCTTACCCAAGTTGATAAAATTATCTACATCTGCCTTGGTTGTTGGAATAAACAGCATAACAGCGGGTTTTTCAATAGAACCATACTCTGATTCATACAAACCAAATACGTCTTGATTTGTATCTTCATCACAGAGTTCCCGCTTGATAAACTCTCGCTGAAGATGACCATTACGCTTGGAAAAGAACTTAACCATGTTAGGTCGATCTTCTTTACTCAAGTTATTATGCAAATCAATAAAAGTCTGATTAGCATCCAAAGTAAGACAATCAACCTCTACAAGATTGTCAAGTTTGGATGCCCAACTCTGAGGATCATCACAGCAAAATCCTCCGGGTTCAAACAATGGACCCTTACACCGTTTTGCCTCCAATAGATCCAAATAAGAAACTGTAATAGGCACCTCAACTTCATGAGATCCAATCAGTGCTTTTTCAATATTGGTGCCAGTAGCAACACAAACAAGGTTGATACCAGAGTTAATAAACTGTGATGCAGTCTCTCTGCTGGATGAAGTCCATGCTCCAAAGTCTGCCTCATCAATGATAATGAGTTTTTTATAGACTGATAACGCAGAAATCAGCACAGGATCAATCTTCTCTGCATCAGTATGCAAGGATAAATCGATTAGTACACGCTTGCCTTGAGAAATTGCTTTCTTAAATTCTTCGTATTTGGGTTTAATGACTGCAATATCAGCAGTAATATCAAAACGTTCGTTAACTGCGGATACAAAAGAATTATTTGCTGCCAACCAATGTGCGGCAACTATCATGACTTCAAGACCAGAATCTTTGAACAAAGAAAGTGCCTGAAGAGTCTTGCCAAAACGTGGAGCAAGGTTTAGAGGTTGAGTAACAGTACGAGTGCCATCAAAACGACTAAGAATAACACTATTGACCCATGCCTGATGAGGGCGAGGATCAAAATACTTATTGACCTTTACAACTCCATTCTTGTAATTAAATAGTTCCTTCTCCGCATCTTCTACGGTAATATAGAACCATTCACGTTCTTTGCGACTCCTTTCATAACCCAGAATTTCAAGATATTCATGAAACTCCCGATCACCAAATGATGTATAGTAACTACCCTTCTTATCTAAAGGTAAAGCACATGCAGTAGTGTCCTGCTGTTTAATACGCTCATCAACTACTTTTAATTCTGTGTCACCAATCTTGAGTTTAGGAGTCTTTCCTAAGGCAATTTGGTCTTCATACCTATCGGTGTCAGAATAAAAATAGATTTGTTTGGTCATAATTTTGGATTACAAATGAAGAAGTTGTACTGTTGCCCATAAGTGTCCTCTGCAATTTTACAGTAGTATTGGGGAGGTGGTTCTGGCAATCTATACAATGTTACCATCGCAATGATTACCTGAATAAACGGAAGAATGAAAACAATTTTGTCTCTCATGTATTAAGAGCAGTTTTCATACCAAGCAGTTTACCATAAATTTTGGCATAAAACAATCGAACTGACTTTTCTTCATCATTCGTGATTTGATCCTTGACTAACTCTAACAAAGCATCAATCTCATCCCCCTGAAGATCAGGGGGAGTATTTCCATAGTGTTCTGTAACTTTCATCTTAATCAACCCTTTTTAAAGGTCAGGTAGAGATACTCACCTGCCCAATCAGCATTCTCCAGCAACCACTCACGTTGCTCAATGATTCGCAGATCATAACGAACACCCTTGGCAGGTGCTTTGAACGATGCAGGTTTGTAGACTTCACCAGTCTTCTTATCAACAAAAGCATGGACAGAGCGAGAACCAGCACCAGTCTCCATAATGATTTTGTGATACTTACGACCACTCTCAATATAGAATTTGTAAGGATCAGAGTTAGGATGAGACTGCTTGAAGTTGTCAACCAGAGCATCACACAGCATCAGAGTCCACTTATGAACATTCAGTTGAATGGTGTTGCGGGCATCCTGCTGGGCACAGAAGTCAGCAAAGGCGTTGGCGTCGGCACACTGGGCAGCAAAGTCGATGGTCATGGGTGGAGGTCCCTTTGTGTATGAACGTATTATAGGGGCATATGGGGGCGTTTCAGTGCCCCCTTTGCCACTCAATAAAGTGGTTTGCGAACAGGTCGATCAAACTTAGACATTTGATAACCTTCGCGGATTGCCTGAATGATTATGTTGTCATAAGAATGAGAGAATAATGGAATGTGACGATGCAGCAGATAATCTTCACAATCTTCTGCAAGTGCTTCTTTTTCGTCGTGAGTCAGAGTGTTGAGATCAATCATACCAGTGCTCCAGTAGGGATTTCGATAACCTGGGCAAAGGTATCGCTCCAGGTTTTAGTATCATAACAGAACCACTCACCATTTTGGAAGATATAACCAAATTCTTCACCATTCTTAAAGAACTCAGTCATGGTTTCGTCATGACGAGGAGGGCAATCTTCGCCGCGAGCGGAGTAATACAGGGGACCAACTTCGGGCAGGGTTTCATTGTTCCAACCTGCATCAGTCCGAGCACAAGACATATCACCACCATCAATCAGTTCACGAACTTTCTCAATGGTATCATAATGAGTGCGAAGAATGCGACCATTGTAGGCAGGATAACCATTATAATGACAATAGACAGACACAATGCTGCCATCAGAGAGTTGGAGACCAATGCGTGAGCGGGTTGCCATGGGGTGTTCCCTTGATTACCTCTGTATTATAGGGCATTAAAAAGGGGCATCGCTGCCCCTTGTGCCGCTTATTCAACTGTCACACCTCAAGTCGATGGTGTCATTTTTCCTGCAACATAAGCAACGAGACCCAAAACTCCAAGTGTTAAAAAGATTTCCATATTTGTTTTTAAATACAAATTACATTACTATTTAATCAATTTAGTATCGTTATTATACCAAAAAGTTATCATTTATACCAAAATATAAAGAAAATGTTATGTAATTCTAACAATCAATCATCATATACTCTACATTCCATTGCATCAGGATGAGTGTCACAATACAACTCTAATGAGTTTGGATCGTGTTCCTCTCCAGGATGATGTTCTTTATAAACTTTGAGTGCTTCAAGTTCTTCTTCTGTGTGTCTTCTGCTTTGTGGAGAAATGGTTGGATCACTCAAAAGTTCTTCATCATGTTGAATGTGTTGGTCGATGTTATCCATTTTTACTTAAAATGTCCTAATAAGAGTATTTATTTGTGCTGATCACCCATTCGCTCTTCCATATAGTCAAACATACTATCAATATTGATAATACTTTCGATTGTTACAATCATATCAGAGATATGCTTTGAGATATATGGTTTCTCGTTTCGTGCGGCAGAAACAAGAGCATTACGCAAACAAGATTCTGCATCTCGTAGTGATTCTTCTGTTTGTTTGGATAATGCCATCAACAATCTCCTCCTGTAATATCTTTATCTTCCCAAAACTTTTGAAATGCAGGATCCATACCTTCATACTTGTGAGGGGGAGTTACGACATGAAATTTACGAAGAAGTGCCTCACCAGCATTCAAACATGCACTATGATAGCGATTTCGCTCCTTGATTGCAGATACAATCGTATTGTAGATTTCATCCGTAGTTGCATCAGAATCCAGAGCATCATGGATCCATTCATTCAAATTGCGAAGAGAATAACTCTTGTAATCTTTTTCATCAGGTTTCATTTTTTGTCTCCTTTCATGAGTTTTTTGACCAATTGTGCTTTTTCCATGAATGGACTGCTCATTGTAACCCATCCATTCAGTTCTCCCATAATATCACGATGAATATCATGAGCAGTAATAGACTTGTCCGTCATGTATTCGGTGATAACATCAGCAAGAAGATCCCTGCGTTCGTTGTAGTAGGATTGCTCACTTGTCGCATTCATAGTCTTTGATTGCTTGTTCTATGATAACCTGAAGTTGCTTACTTGTCAATCCATTTAACCATCCCCAGTTAGGATCTTCTTTATCCCATTCTAAACTAAAAGAACCATCTTTATTCTGATGTATTTTGAGACTATCATCCATCATTTTTATGTTGCTTACGGACTTTTTTGAGTGATTTAAGTTCTTCTTTGATGGATTGATATGCCTCTTCTGGTGTAATCCTTCGACTCATTTCCATGGCAATCGCAAACTCTACTCTGGTGCCAAAGTGTTTGAGTGCTTCTTCAAAGTCATTCAGTTCTTCGTACATTTTTCACAACCCTCATTTAAAGTATCTATTCGCATTTCAAGAGTATTGATAAGATGACGATATTCTTTCATAATAATCATCATTTCATTTTCAAGACCTTCCACACGATATTCAAGTGCTTTGATCTTTTTCTTCAATTTTTGGATCTTATCAACGTTGGAAGGGTAGACAGGTTTCATGGTAGGACGCAAAAACCACTTAAAATACTTTGTAAATCTATTCATAAGTTTTGACTCTTCATAAATGAAACCGAATTAAACTTACCCTCGTAACCTGCAAGTTTAAGTTTGGTGTGAGATGTGTGGACTTCGGTATATTCCACAGTATATTCTTTTCCTTTGGTAAGAACACCATTGGGATCGGTATTTGCTCCCCAATTTACCATTTCAGGAGAAGAACCAATGTACTTTACAGTGTCACCCTTTTGGATTCGCATCTTTTTCAATTGATTTTTGAATTTGTTGTGCAAGTTTGTAAGAACGTCTCCATATCATATACTTTATGATAGGATTTCGTGGATTATAAAGTATCCACCATTTGGTTTTGGCAAACCACAGTTGGGCAATCTTACTGACAAGAAGAAATGCCTGAGCAATATTCTTGTCAATGGTGATGAGATAAAGTATCAAAGCAAATAATAAAAACCACGCATAATAGGTGGTTTCCATTACTTAAATTCCTCATTTCTTCGTGTGTCAAGATAGGTAATGACTTCATTACGCCACTCCATTAACTCATGGAAACATTTTTCTTCATGAGCATAAGCACGAAGTTCTGGATCTGGTTTCAGAACACTTTCATAGAAAATGAAAAAGGCATCTTTGCGTTTGGTCTCTTTTTCTGTCATAGAAAATTCTCCAGAGATGAGTTTGTGTTCTTGGTTGCCTTACTACTCTTACTGATGTAAGACTTTGCCGTCTTCAAATTATTGGAGACATGGACTTGCTTTCCATTATGTATAATAACGAACTTATTTCCCCATGGAATAGCAGCCCATACTCCATCTTTCGTTACATAACCATCGGGATCTCCAAAAACTTCATTTAAAAGACTTGGATTTGGTATGAATGGTTTCTGAAACTTCATTTAAAGACACCAGTAACACTTACTACGGTTGCATTTGGATTACGTGCCAGTGCTACTTCGCGTGCCTCATCATAGTTACGAGCATGAACTTGCTCTTTAAAAGTTTTGCCAGCAACATAGAGAGTGACTTCAATCAGCATTGGATTTCCTCTTGGATAAAGTTAGTATAACAGAAAAAAAGAAAAAGATGGTATTTTTTTATACCATCTTAAGATTCAGCGCTTGACGACGCTGACAGCAGGTTCACCCTTCTCAAAAACCACATCAACGACTGCCTGAACCTTCTTAGCAGTGCTGATACCCACAGAATCGTAAACGGGCACACAAACCAGTCCAAAGGTCTTCTGAGACCCCCCCAGACGGATCACGCGACCGATTGACTGGGAGATGCCGATGTAGTCCATGTTCCGCATGAACAGGACTGCTTCCAGACCACTGACATTGATACCTTCTGACAAAATAGAGTGATGAAGCACCACAAACTTCTTGGAAGGATCTTTACCCCAAGCATTCAGAGTCTCAAAGAACACCTCACGATTGACTTTCTTACCGTCAATAATACCACCAGTCTTGGCAGTAATAGTCATCCAGGAGTAACCCATGAATGCAAGTTCGCCAATAAACTCAGACTCACTGAGAAGGCGAACAATCTGCTTGGTAGAGCGAGCACAGATCAAAATCTTATCCAGAGAGTTATCCTTGATAGTCTCCAAAAGATTCTCTGCATCGCGTTCTTGAATGAGTTGCTTACCCTTGAGCATAGGAAGTTGCTTGACAACAACCTTAGGAGGAAGAATGTAACCACCCTCCACCAGTTCGGGAGCACCAACCTGACAGATTACATTACCATAAACCTCAGGCATGTTCATGCCAGGTTTTGCAATAGTGGCAGAATGCTTAGGAGTAGCAGTGAAGAAAAAGCAACGCTTAGCGTTAACAGAAAAATACTCTGTCGCGCCAAAGAAATTGCGCTGAACACTATTATGTGCCTCATCAAAGTAAATACAATCTACCTCAATACCTGCCTCTTCAAGTTTATGAAGGGAGTGATAAGTAGTGAAGATGATCTCATGCTCACCAGCAGTCTTACAGATGTTATGATGAAGTTGAATCTGATTGACTTTGGTGGTGCTGAAATACTTGGTCTCACCACTATGAACGTGCATCACATTGATGCTCTTGGAAGTAAACTCTTTGAACTCAGAGCAGAGTTGCTCTGCCAGAAGAATACGAGGAGCAACAATCACAAACGTATGACGCTTGGTTGTCATCTCCATACAAGACAAGATGTCCTCAAAGATACACATAGTCTTGCCACCACCAGTCGGGATGATAACCTGACCTTTGGCATTGTCCCACATGGCGTTCACAGCACGCTCTTGATGGGGGCGTAGAGTGGTCGGCATAGGGATCAGGGCGTCTTGCGTTGATAAAGTTATTATAGCATCACACAGACGCCTCTGACGACCATTGTGACGGTTTACTTACTGTCCAACAATGCTTCCAATTTCTTGATTCTTGCCTCTTGATCCTCTATCTTCTTAACAAGTTTGGCATGATTCTGAACAGGACCAAACTTATAAGTAAAACCAACTTTACCGGCGAACTTATCAAATCCTTCGGTCTTCATTTCTTCACCAACTAACATCGAACCACCAAAGTTCAATGAAAAGTTATCATTCAGATTCGTGGCACAACCTAAACCAACAGCATACTTATAACTATGCGTACCACCACCTACTCCACAAGATACAGGAGCATCGGTAGATGTCGAAGGAAGAGAAGACATTGCAACAGAAAGTGCGGTTGCTCCAGATACATCTTGTCTCAGATTCTCGATTGCCTTTGTATTCGCATTAATCTCATCGGTATAATCTTTAACCTCTACACCTTTAAGAGAATCAATTTCTTTTTTATTCTTATTAATCTCTACGAGATTTGAATCTGATTGTCTCGTAGTCTTAACAAGATCTTCTGTAAAGATTGCTGTATTATTCTCGTCAGCACCAAGATAACGATTGTCAACCATTTGTGCTTGTGCTGCTGATGAAAAAGCAGTTGCCCCAAGAAAGGCAACTGCCACTAAAGATTTAATTCGATTCATTATTGAGTCAATAGTTCAGAGTTATATAGTTGGATTTAATATTTACTTAATATGACCTTCAAACCCAACAAAGGTATTCTACTGGGTTTTGAGTGTTATGTCAAGCACCAACTTGACCTTTTCTTACTTCAGAATTATCACCAAATAATGTAATTGTGGAACCAGAAATTAGCCTTACTGCATTTCCAGGACTTCCAACAACTTCTGGTTTTGTTGTTGGCGTTGTTCCATTTGTAGGATTTCCAGTTCCTGTTGGTGCTGGAACAGTAACACTATGACTACAAGTGCTTGTAGACATAGTACCATTGACACCATCACCACCTTTAGCACCAAGAGTTCCTGTGGTTCCTGATTGATTCCAATCGCCTCCATTTCCACCAGTTCCTCCTCTACCGCCATCACCACCTTTTCCAGAAGTTGCGGAACCACATCCACCACTTCTAGTATCTGTTTGACCAATTTTATTTGTCCAATTTGTAACTGCTGCAATACCCTGTAGAGAACCAGTTAGATTAGAATATCCTCTACCATTTCCTCCAAGACCACCCGGACCACCTAACCCAGGAGGACCATTACCAGTACAAAAACCAGAAGTTGTAGTATTGGAGGTTCCATAATTAAAACAAGAAAGTCCACCTTGCCCTCCATTACCTCCACTACCACCTTTTGCTCCTCCACCAGACCCCGCATAAAGTTTTGAACCAGATAAAAGATTAATATAATTATTGGCACCAGTGGAATTGTTTATGGAAAAAGCATCACCACCATTAAGACCATCAACAGTATTATTACCAGTCTGTCCACCACCTAAACCACTAGAACCATAAACATTACCTGCTATAATATATGATAAGTTATTGCTTTCTGATGTCAATGATACTGATGGAGAGGTAGTATTTGAACCTATAGTTCCATCAATAAAAAATATTTTGCGAATACTCTTATCTAAATTACCATTCCATGAAAGATCATTTATTACCACATTTAAGTCATCATTAGTTGGTGATGATGCAGTAGATTGTTGAATATAATAATATTTTATAGATCCTACAAACTGGGACAATTTCCAATTTGTGGATGAAGATATTAATGAATTTTCTGTACAGTCAGGAACAATAGGTATTTTTGCATCAATTTCACTATATTCTGTGGGGTTACCATCGTTGGTTACTTCTTCTTTCTTCAATAATTGTGAAGCGCTTACAGATCCTGTTTCAGCATCAAATAAACTACTTTCACTATCACTTTGACTAAAATTAGTTTTGGGATTCATTTTAAGAAAATATTTTCTTAAAGTTGAAAATTTAATTTCTGTTCCCTCAGAAATATTTGGACCGTGTTTAGATGGAGATGAAATTGTCATTGCTTATGTTTGTTTATGAATGGAAATCAGTCCAACCAACCCCAGTGTATCCTCTAAATACACCATCTTGACTATTAAAAACTATTGAACCAGTTGATGTGGACATCGCTGTTTGCTGAGCATTGGTTACGACTGGCACAATAAATTGAGGACCATTGGCAACATTGTTGAATTGAATAGTGCTTGATGTCGAAACAACACCATCAATATTCATGGTGCCACTCACAGTTAAAGTATCTTCAACAGTTACAGTTCCTTTTGTAGTAAGAGATCCATGTGTAGTTACATCAGATGATGCTCCAAAATCTACATCATCCGTAAATGTCGCAATACCACTAACATGAAGTTTATGTGTTGGAGATGACTCATTAATACCAAGATTACCATCATATGTTAAGGACAATAATACACTATTATCTTTCCCATAAATCCATCTAAAGTTTCCTGTTGTTCCTGCTCCAGTTCCCTTATGAATAATGGTATCAATATTACCAGTATCATAATTGTAAAGTTCTAAATTCTTATTATGAAATCTTATTTCGGCAGAACTATTACCTATTCCAATAGAATTTCCAAGACCTATTTTTGCTTTATCAGTATCAGAAACAATTTCTAATATAGAATTACCACTTCTACGAATTTGAAGATCAGTTGTTGGACTATTAGTCCCAATACCAATACGTGAACCTGTTCCAGTTAAATGTAAACTACTAGTGCTTGTTATAAGACCAACAGATAATGAAGTTCCGACAATGTTGGTGGCAGTTAATAACCCAACATTAATATCTGGAGTATCTATTAAACCAGAAGCAACAGTAGCAGTAGAAGCAGTACCAGTTAAATTGCCAGTAAATGTGGTTGCATTTACATTAGTTACACTAATTGTTGCTGGCAAATAACTATTATCAATAGTTCCTGATGAAATATTACTTGCATTCAAAGATGTCAAATTAGCACCAGAACCATAAAAACTGGTTGCCGTCATGATTCCTGATGAATTTATATTTCCATCTGGACCATTAAGTGTAATACCTTCTCCTACTTCAGGATCACCTCCAATTAGAAGCGAATACTTATTATTTGCCTGAGTTGTTCCGATACCAACCTTAAGTGTCGTAGATATTCCACTTTGAGGATCGGAAGAACCATCAGCATAGTCTATAATCCATGCCTCTGTAGAATAACCTACAATTGATGAAAAAGTAACTCCCCCAACAGAAATTGATGTTGCCGTAATAACACCAGTAATATTGGCATTTGTTGATGTTAAGTTATCGGCAGTTGCAGTTCCTGCAAACAATGTTCCGGTTGTAGTTAAACCAGATACTTGAACATTTCCAACTACATCTAAAAATTCTCTTGGTATTGATGTTCCAATACCAACCAGACCATTAGAATTTACTATAAAATTATCTTGATCAACCTGAACACCATTTCTAATGTTAAATGTTTTTCTAAAATTATTTGACATCTTATATGGTTTTTAGTTATTTATCTGTTAATTTTTGTTCTAAGCTCTCAACTTTTCTGCTGAGTTCTTTGACTGCTTCAATAAGTAAAGGAACAAGTTTATGATATTGAACTGACTTATATCCATTGGAGTTGTTTTTAACAATTCCTGGAAGTCCAAGTGCTTCAACTTCTTGTGCAATTACACCAGTATCTTCTCCTTGATAATTATCAAGATCCTTCCATTCAAAAGTATTACCGCTAATAGACAATACTTTTGCCAAAGGATCTTCAATAGGAGTAATATTATTCTTCAATCTTTCATCAGAAGAAGAATAGAATGCTGTAATATCATCAGTGACACTTAAGATACCGGTAATAGTTGTATTTGTTTGAATAGCAACGGTTGAACCAGAAACTGCACTTAGTTTGAGATGTCCAGAAGAAGTATCAATGGTGTTATCATCTGTAATTGCAACCTGAACGTTCTTAAAATTACCGCTCGCAACTGTAACGGCACCTTCAACATTCAGAGTTCCACCAATATGCAAGTTTTCTCCAATACCAACACCACCGGCAACAATAATATCACCAGTTGTTGTTGAACTTGCAGAATTATTACCAGTAAAGCGATGAACACTTGAAGCAAATGTTGGTGCCTTGAAATTTATATTTTGGTTAAATGTTACCGGACCATCAAATTGAGAAAGAACCTGAGCAGAATCTCCACCTTCAACAAGAAGTCTTTCCTTGATGGTAACTTCATCAAATACAACACTCAATTTACTTGGATCATCACCAGTTATAGTTGGAACTGGAGTATCAAATGTAGTTTCTTCGCCAGTTGCGGATGATTTTCTTTGGTTTCCAATGAAGAAATCCCCATCATTATTCATACCAGTGTAGGCAACAACACCGCAGGAACGTTCTTGTGCCTGTGAAAGGAATTCTTCTTTTTCAGATAGAGATTTATTTTGAACTTGAGGTAAACCGGTTGAATAGTTTCCTGGACCATATCCAAGATATTCAAAAGTATGACCAGATGCACGAACATAAGATGGTCTACGGAATTCAACTGGAAGTGGAGATACCTTTCTTATTAGAGAATTTGCATCATGAGAAGAACTTATCGTTCCTAAAGCACCACGAATTGCCGTTATGGAATTAGTATTATTGCTACTTGCAACTCTAATAATCTCGCTATCAATTTGAATATAAGTCCCCAACTTAAGTCTTGAGGCATTTGCAAATGAAATGGTAGTATCAGAAGAACTAATTGTAGATGTTAAAGTAAACTTATCCCCTGAATAGAAAGTAATACCACGAGATCCCAGATTCTCGTCCCTGATATCAGAAATCCCTTCATTGGCAGATAATCCGTGCTTTAGAATCCAACCACTTGCAGCAGAAATGCTCTTATTTGTAATAGATGTAAACTCTGTTACGCTCTTTTTCTCTTTAACTATGAAATCTCCAAGATTATTATTACTAGAATCTGTAACTCTAAATTGATTTCCAACTAAAAGACCGTGCGCAGATGAAGTTGTAAATGTAGATATTCCAGAAGAAGAATCTAAAGCAGAAACTGAAGTTATTTGAATTGCAGGTCCAACAACAAATGCATATTGATTTGTTGTAATATTAGGATCTCCAGAAGTTTTTGCAACGGAAACTATTTTCTCAGAATCAACAGAAGTGATTCGATAATAACCATCAGAGGTTGTTCCTGCACCAGTTACCTGAATAACATCATTAACTGCATTAGAAATACCAGTCGAATATACTTGAAGAGTTCCACCAGATCCAACACCATTTATTTGATCGAAATAATATGTTCCGGCAGAATAACTACTTCCAGCAGAAACAATAACTGGAGATCTATTTTCTGCTGGAGATTGTGTATTAGATATTCCTCCACCAGAAACAAAAACTTTTGCAGTTGCTCCACTCCAACTTGTCAATCCAGAATCATTATAGAGTTTTACATTATAATGATTGCCGGAAGGATAGGATGTTCCTCCATTAAGAAGACTTCCAGTTTGAATACCAGAAAGACCATGATCTAGTGTAAATGTTATTTCACCAGTGCTATTATTAACTGATGAAATATCAAGACCCTTACCAAACTTTGTAATTGCAGTATCAATAGTTTCTCTGGTAAGACTCTTTTTGAGATCATTAGTTACAACATCTCCAAGAGGAGAACGTTTTGCAAATGTCTTTGCTGCCTGTGGATTTGCATTTATATTATCTCTATCCAACTGAGGATAGAGATCAGTTGGCAATTGACTAAATTTTAAATTAGTAAATTCTGCCGGAATAGAAGTTCCAGCATTCAAAAGATATATGTGGTAAACTCCATCCTGTTGATTATAAACATATGGAGAAATAACTTCATTACGATAAATATAAAGATTTGACCTAAGATCATTTCTTTCAAATCTTGGAAGATTTTGATCTCTAGTATTCACATCACTTGTAAATGTTCCTACAGAGTGTACTTTTCCGTCAACATCAGTTGTTGAATATGTAAACTGGAAAGAATTTGTAATTCCGGTAACTGCAAATCTTCCATTATAACCTAAATTATTTTCACCAGTTGTATTAGTGCTGCTCTTAACATTTTTGATATTAACAACATCATTCAAATTTAAATTATGAGGAAGTTCTGTAATTACAGTAACATTTCCACTACTTTCACTACATGTTGAAATAAATCTTGGGTTTTTTAATAAATTATAATCTGTTGCGTCAATTACTGTTTGAGTAAAATCAGTGCTTCCTTGACCACCTGTAGTGCTTGATTCTTGAAGAACAAATGCAGACTCTGGATCTTTTGCATTTGATAATTCTTTCGGAACAACTACTCTTACCTTATAAAGTTTTTCATCCAAACTTCTTTCATCAGAAATACGATTTACATATGATAGATCAGTTTTGGTCCCATATGTTGCCGTACCACCAGTATCAAAAGCACTATAAATGGTGTTATTGGCATCAACATGAATAAACCAATTATTATTTTCTGCATCAAATTGAATTGGAGAACCAAGTTCTCCAGAATCTTTATCAGAGACTCTGCTTAAAATATGAAGATTTGTTCCTCCATTTACGGTAACTTCAGTTCCACGAATAGCATTTGTATATGAAGATGCAAGTTTAATTTTTGTTGATCCATCCTTAATCACATAATAAATTTGATGGGCATTAATATTTTCTGGAAGATCACCATCGTCACTGATGATAAGAACTTTTTCTCCGGTTAAAAGATTATTTGAATCAATGGTAAATGAGTTTGATGAAGGTGCTCCAGTTACATTATATGTTTTTACAGAGCTTGTTGTTCCTAAAGCAGTTGTTATTCCAGTTTCACTGATTTCATTATCACACATGTAAATGTTTGCAGAAAATGTCGATCCATTTCCTTCAAAATAAAGTTTATCAGAAACTCTTGCACCAATTCTAAATCCCTGAGTAATTGCGGTTGGTTTAGAATCTTTGGCAGTAAATCCTGAAATATAAAGATGACTTGAAATACCAACAGATGTTGTAACACCAACATCAAGCGATAACCATTCTACTTTTTCTTCAGAAGATACAATTGCTCTTGGTGGAATTACATTAGTAATGAAGGCATTATTGTCTTTTGCAAATGCTTCTTTTTTAAATCCGTCAGAGATCAATGATAATTGACCAAAGTTGGAGTTGGAGTTTGTAATCGATGCATCAGCTCCACTTTCTGCATCAAAGTGCTTATTAAATCCAATTGCAAATACAGAAACTACCTGAACGAAGGCATCGTTCGACATCTTAATATGACTTGTTTCCCACCCTTGGCGATAAATTGCTCCAGAATCAAGGTGATAAACTTGAGTGCTATTCGTCCCAGATGCCGATGCTCCTGCAACAAGTTTAGAACCATCTACAGCACTATAAGGAATCTTATCGTATGCTCTTGATCCACTATTATATTTTGCAAATGCACGATCATCTTTTTGTAGTGAAATAGCAGTAAATTGTGCAACAACGGTACTTTTAAAACCTGCTGCCTTACTACCATCGGCATGTAAACCATTCATTCCCCATACGGAACGCATAGAGACATTAAAAATGTATGGAGAAGCACCATTAACAGTATCAGTTTCAACTGTTACTGTTGCAGAACTTGAACTTGGACTTGGGTTCAAGTTTGGTGTGGAGTTAAAATCGGGAAGCAGATATGTAAACGTTCTTGCTCCAGTTACGTTCTGAACAGTTGTGGAAATATTATATGGGTCAATAACATTACTTCCACTTACTCCCCTTATTCTAATAGGAGTTCCTTGGTTTAATCCATGATCAGTCTCTGTTGTTACTGTTACAATAGAATTAGCAGTTGATCCATTACCCGAAATAATATTACTAATATTAATAGGATCTGAAGCAAAGGCACCAACAATCTCCCATTCTGGATTTTTCTTACTAAAACCAAGAGAAGATTCTGGAAACTTTTGATCAATATTTCGATATGCATTAAAGGCATTTGATACCTTATTATAATACATATCAAGATCAGTTAATGGATAAGATCCAATGTTATTTACACCGTCACAAAATTCAAAACATGTTAATTTGTGGTGAGAGAAGTTTGGTGTTGCTTTATATACAGAACCAAAATCGTCAGGATTTGTATATACAGTTCCACTAGGATCTGCATCAAATAATGAAAATTGCCAAATATAACATGCACCTGTAAGTCTAAAAATAGCAGACTTTCCTATTGTATCATCTGTTGGATTTGGAACATATTTTGGTCTTAACTTTGTCTTTCTTAAATCAAGACCAACAATAGAAGTTCCTCTTGGAATTATAACACCACCATAATAACTATTAAATTTATAAAGAATGTTATCTTCTTGAGTTAGATCAAAATTTGTACTTAAATTGAGATCAAATACAGTAGATGCAACAGACTCTGAACCAGATCTCGATACTGCTTTTGCTCCACTATTATTATATATTGCAAATCCTGGTCGATTATCAATTACGTGCTCACCAGGAAACAGTAAGATAGTTGTTTTTTCTGTAATATCATTATTATCTCCTTTAACATAAGAGAATCTTGCTGCCTCTAAAAGAGCTCTTTGAATAGTCTTAAAAGGTCTTGCAAGAGAATTACCTTCATTTGAAATCGAATCTGTAGAATCTAAATCATCCGGATTTACATATAAAATTCTACCTTCAGTATTTTTGATAAAATTGTCTAACTTATTCAGAGGCATCGTATTATGACTTCTTGAGTTATTTCTATGATTTATTTATGGAAGGTAATCTTCCTCACAAATATAATCAGAGTCATCTGGCATATCTTGTGGATTCTCTAACGGAACAGGAAATATCATAGGGTGCATTTCCTCATCTATCAAATAAAAAGAAGATCTATACAATTCTTCTGGGGTATAACTTCTATTATGTTTCTTTGCTTCTTTAATGATGTCTTGATCGTATAACTGTCCGTCTGCTAACTCATCAAACGTAAATGGCATTCCATTTATAAAATACATCTTCACTATCATACTGTGGGTTTCGCAATCATACCAACAGTATTCGCTAGTGATTCTGTATTCGTAAGACATATACTTACCGTTTAGATATATTTATGGGTACTCTCTATCACCAGGACCGATTGCCATCTCAAAGTCAAAGTAGTCTTCAAATTCCTCAATAATCTTATCCCACAAGTCTTCGGGAGCATTGTCTACAAACATGCCCCATGTTCCAGGATTCTCATCATCGCCATCAGGTTCCCATGTGCAAATCTGTGCATCAGGGCAGGTAATATAAATGAAGTCAAACATTTCCGATTGATCTTCCATTGTTTCGCAATAGATTTTGAGATCGTCCATGTTTTATTTGATTTATTTCTTATTTTTGCCCCGATAAGTGTCTGTCTGTGCATGACAATTAGGACACAAAATGCGGAGGTTTTGTATGGTGTTATTATACTTGTTTCCGTCAATATGGTCAATCTCTATTGGTGCTGGTTTTCCATTCCATTCAGTTATACCACAACATTCACACTTGTGCTGTTTGAGACCTTCTGCTAATAGGCGATTTTTGAGCTTATATGATTGAATAGATCTTTGATTTGACAAATATTCTTCAACTGGTCTTTTTGGTCCAACTTTCTTTCCCTTATTCCACACTTTTCCGTGCATATGCTCTTTTGTTAATCCCAAAGCATCTGCTCTTTTTTTAGCACAAGAATAATTTCCACCAGCTTCTACCAATCCAAGTTTTCCAAGAACTTGTCTTATAGATCCACTAGTAGTCCAAGCTTCTATAAAATCTTCGTCTGTATAGTTTCTATATTGTCCCATTCTTAAAAACGGTATACGCAATACTATTTAGTAAAAGTTGCGTTTTACAAAATACCCGCAGTCGGATTCGAACCGACACTGGAGGAGTTTTAAGCTCCCTATCTCTGCCTGTTGGATTATGCGGGCATAGGTGCAGGTTTCTCTGCCTGTTGGAATACACTCCCGTGATATGAGACCATTATAACTCAAAGAGTGTTAATGGTCAAGTGCTGGTTATAGGTAAATAGTGTTTTTTGATAAACCTATTTACTTGGGTTCTTGAAACCCCCCAGTCATTAGCAATTATAGTTTTAATTCCCCATTTTGTCAAGTCAATTTTATCAAGATATTTAATTCTTTTTTCATATTCCTCACTAAAAGTATTGATATATTCATCCCAGCTTCTTCCATATCTTTTTCTTTTTTTCTTTTTAACTTTTCCCTTGATCCAACCATCTGGCAATGTATTAGTTTTCAACACTCTCTTATTTTCTATCCCATTATTAATCCACATTGATTGGGACATATATTTTCCTGCTTTTTTACCACCTTTCGAGGATGCTTGTTTCTTTTCTTTTTCAGTTAAAGAAAATAATCCCGTTTTATTTTTATAGCATTTTTTTCCGCCAATACTTGCAGTTACTTTAATAATATCCTGTTTTGATATTTGAGATGATAGTCCCTTATAAGCAACATAATCTTCCTTATTATTCCATAAACGCCAATTGCAATAATGAAACATCGTATGGCAAGTTCTTGATACTGTAACTAAATTCTCAAAATCATCTGATCCACCCATATATTTGGGTATAATATGGTGCTTATCAAACAAACCCTCTTTTCTACAACTCATACTTATAATAGGACAGTCCTATTTATTTATATGAGTTTTGTTAAAAATAAGCGGACGGGGAATTGAACCCCGATTGAGCCCTTATAAGGAGCCTCTTTTACCATTAAAGTACCCGCCCAAAAACCACATAAAGTGGAATAGAAGTGGATGGATTCGAACCATCTCAAAGGCGCTAATCTGGCGCAAATCGCTTATAAGGCGACTCTGACTACCAAGTCTCACTTCCTAATGAGTGTCAGGTCAATTATAGCAGACCTGAGATGCTGTTGTCAAGACCCTTCGTTATGTTCTGTGTATATTCGTAATAATTCGTCGTCTGCTGGTATCATGACTGCTATGTTATCTCCGTTTGAGATCCCTATTTGCTCTCCACCTTCAACTCTGGAGATCAGTTCGTCCCAATGTTCTTGCCAGTGATCCACAGTGTAGACTTTCATCGTTGGTTATATTTAGGTTAAGTATATCACACTTTGTCACAAAGCGCAAGCTCTGCATATTCGATCTGATCTTCGGTCATGTTGGCAGTCACCATCTCAAGAACATTCATGAATTGCTTGACGGTATCACACTCAACAACCTTCTCATCACCCTCACTGCTCAGGAGGAGGAAGGAGCGGGAGCAGATGTCGATCACGATGCCTTGAACGAACTCTTCAGTCATTTGTGTTCCGTTGAATACCCCCATATTATAGGGCATCTGGACCGGGTGGTCAAGGGGTGTGTGCCAGTTGGGTGAGTGTCCTACCATCCATAATTTTTTAGGGTTGCCGCCGAAGTTGTCCACCCAATACCAACTTCTGATTGGTTGACATAAATGTTTTTTACTAACTGCCAACCCAAAGAAGTTTTGATATAAACGTCTGTGAAAAAATAAATGACCTCAAGAAACCCATTAAGTTCTCCACTTCCAGCACTATTAACGGAATAACTTTGAGAACCATAATAAGATGTCAGTTCTGATTGAGAAAACTGAACTTCAATAAATCCACCGGCACCACCACCTCCACCGTAAACATTTGTAGTTCCGTTATAATAGCAGATATAATAAGCATCAGGACCTACATATGTAGAAGAGCAAGCGGTGTCGCCACATCCATTTATGTAAGGAAAACCAGTATACGGTCCGTTGGTGCAACTTGTATAGGAACTACTAATTCCATCTTCACCAGCACCTTTTGTGATACTACCTGAAGATGGTGAAGTAAATGTATGCCCTACTCCACCATCAATTGTAGAAGGACTTCCACCATCAGCACCAGAAGAAGAGGATAAAATAGTTCCCGTAGTCGCAGTAGCACCACCACCTGTTCCTGCAGTTTGATCAACTCCGGCACTACCTCCTTCTGCAGTAATTCCCATGAATGTAGTATCTGCACCATCATCACCATTTGTTGCCGTAGAACCACTATAAGAAGTTCCTGCACCACCTTCACCAACGGCAATTACTCTTAATGTTCTAATTGATTGAGTGATTGTAATGGGGGAATCAGTATTATCAGTATATGCAGGCATTTACCACTTTCCTATAGGACATTTTTGATTTGGTATAACAACTTTCAGTTTCATAAAACAACCACACTTTTTACATTGTGCTGTTGGAGTAAAAAGTTCGGGACATTCTTTACAAATATCAAACCTTTCTTGTCCCATTTTTTGTATTTTCTGTAAGAAATTTTCTTCACTCATGATTCTTGTACCGGAATTGGAGTACCATCAATCACTACATAAGAACCACTTTTTGTACGCAATTCTGTTAGTTCCTTAGCAGTAATTTGTTCCATATCTTTTGGATATTTTTCTTTTACTTCTCTAAGCATATTTGCCATTTCTTCAGGAAAAACACCGGCATGATATAGAGCATCCAGTTGATCTCCTACAGAAGGGTACATAGCAGATCTAACTGCTGTATAAGAAACTAATTGACTTTCTGCTTTCTTTTTATCTTCTTCTACTTTTTTAAATGCTTCTTCTTGTTGTGCCTTAATTTTTTTATCTCTAACAACTTTATATGACTCAATAGTATTAGTATCACCTACAGAAATCGGAATAGATGTAATGTCTGCAAAAGATTCTCTGTTTTTTGGAGTTGATGGGACATATTTTGATATTTCTTCTTCTATTCTTTCCTTATCCCATCCTGCCTGAATGGGAACAAGTGCTTTCTTACCATTATCAAAATCTACAAGTATATGACTTGTTGTAACATCAGTAACTGTGTATTTCATTTAATCAATTTAGTTTGTTTTATATATGTAAGTTTATGCGATCCTCATAATATAGGCAAGTGCATAGTATGGTGGGAGGTTTTCGTTGCTTCCCGTTCCTGAACCTTCGGTAGATGTCGAGACAGTAGATTGATTTCCTAAAGGATTCGAATCAGCAGCGCCTATTGAGCTGCTTTGCGAGCCCGAAGCAAGTGTGTAGGTATGAGAGTGCGAGATGAGGGTGGAGTCTTTACTACCACCAATTGTTGTTCCAGTGCCGGTAATATTTGTTGCAGGATAATCAGTACTATTAACCGTAAGAGTAGTCGCAGCACCAACTACAAAGCGATCTCTAAGATCTGGTGTTACTATTGTTCCAATAGCAGTGCTATAAGAAGTTCCATCACATAGTGCCCATGATGCCGGAATATTTGCAATTGTTCCATACCACATAATAATTCCACCAACTGGAATATTTCCATTTGTTCCGGCAGTATCAGCAGTTGATGAAACATCATACCAAATATCACCTTCTTGCCCAACTCCTGCAGTTGGTGCTTCGGTACTGATATATCTTGCTCCACCTGCATTACTTGTGGTGTCTGCGATTGATACTTTACCATAAACTTCTAATACTTTTGTTTCGGAATCTGATACTACAGTTGTTCCAATACCAACAGTTTTATTAACTCTAAATTGAGCAGCACCTCCATCAGATGGATTTTTATCTGTTGCCGCTACCCAATCTTCTGCTTCATAAAAATATATATCAGAAGGACTTATATGGCTACCTAGTGCAAACTTAGTGGTTCCAAACACTCTATTCAGTAATAAAATCTCAGTAGAGTACGAGGCAGAACCTCTTCCAACTATATCTAATGGTGTTGTTAGACCATTTCCGGCAAACATAAATGACTGTGAAGCTGGAATTTCTCTATGATTTAGAGTTGGTTTATTGATAGTTATTGAACTTTGTCCAATTCCAACAATTTTTGTGTCAGAGTCTAGAAAATATTGGTAGGTTCCAAAGTCAGGAGAAGAAGCATGAAAACTTGATGGAAGTTCATTAGTATAAACTATTCCCCCATGTTCTGTAGAAAACCCAACTATTTGTAATGTTTTTGAATTAAAAAAATTGTAGGATTGAGTTCTTGGATAATGATAAAAAACAAGTCCTCTTGAAAAAATAAAATCCTGCCCAGTTGTTGCACCCAGAGCTGGTTTGGAAATAGTTACAGAAGATGTTCCAATTTCAGTAACTCTGGCATATAAGTTTGGATCTGCACCTGTTGATCCTACAGCAATTACATTAGTAATGCTTGGATCGACCATGACAACATCACCAACAAAAATTTCTCCGGTCGATCCAATTCCTGTAATTACTGTGTCTCCTTGTGCAGCAATATTGCCAGATTCAATTGTGAAATACTTATAGCGACCATTAGGGTCATATAAAGAATAATTTTTTTCTTGTGGTATTATAAATTCGGGATTTGTGTATCCAGTACCTCCATTATTAATGGTAAAGATGAGAGTTCCGCCAATACCAACAGTGGCACCAATGGATGCAGTGGTGCCACTGTGACCGGATTCAACAACAGTTACTGGAATAGAGCGCCCTATAGTAGTATATCCAATACCCATAGCGCCTAGATAGTTAGGATAATTTGAATAAATGTCTGTAATTTCTCCATTAGAACCTAAAGTGGCACCAAGATTATCAGTTCTTACTCCACATGAAACAAATTTACTAAAACTAACAAAATTCTGATAGGAACCATCATAAGTATCAATTTCTATATTATCATCTGGTCCTATAAATTGTCGCGCAGTATACGCAACTCCCGTTCCCACAGACAATATATACTTCAATGAAGTTCCATCATCTACACCACCTGTAGTTACACCCGTAATTACAGTCGTAGTTACTCCAACAGCAGAAGTTCCAGCTCCTAGAGGTTGACTTCCCCATTTTGTTAAATGCTCAACTATACTCCTTCCAGTTGGTATAGTTGGTCCAGTATATGCCGTTCCAAAAATACCAAAATCATCCAACGTGTCCTGCCATTGAGCAATAGTGCCGTTGTTGTAGTAGACATTCCTGTGAAAATCTCGGATAGATGCAATAAGATGTAAACTCACATCATAGTGAGACACAACTCCATCTCGATCAAGATCAAAATAATCATAATAATCCCAACACCAGTCATATATTTCAGCATCAGTTTTTCTTGTCCAACTTGTAACATTAACATTAGAAGTAATTGCAGTTCCAACCTGAGGACTTAGTTGTCTTGCATCTAAAGGATTATCATATCCAGGAATATACCATTCTTGTGTTCCATTTCCAATTATACAAAAGTCATTGAAATTAATCTCTGATTTTTTAAATTTTGCATTTCCTATTACATCAAGTTTTTCGGTTGGATATACTGATCCTATACCTACGTTACCTAAAGTATGAATTCCCGAATTATTTTTAATCCAATATACATCTACATCTGGTGCATCAGCAGCATTTACTGTATAAACACCTGCATCCAAACTACCAGTTAGATTATTGCCAAAATTAATAGTAGATGCAGATCCGACAGAAGTTCCACTATTTTGTATATCAATACCAGTTCCAATCGCAACAACATTTCTTAGACCAGAACCATCTCCATAGAAGGTTACGACTCCACTGACTCCTGGTTCTTTTTCTCCAATCGAAGCTCCTGTTCCAATTGGTTGTATAAAGACATTTCCTAGTGTAGAAATACCAGAAACAAAGAGTTGTTGAGTAGTTGTATCAGTAAGTGTAGTAATACCTAATGTCGTAATTCCACTTACATCAAGTTGTTGAACAGTTACATCAGTAAGTGTCGTAACACCAAGAGTAGTAATACCAGTAGCCTTTATATTTGTAGAAGTCAAATAATTGATAGTTACATTATCATCAAACCCTATTGTAAGAGTTTGTCCAGATGCAGAAGTTTTGATTTCATTAGTTGTACCCTGAATTGCAAGTGTCTGACTATCAAGATCAACTTGCCCAGTTCCAGTATCACCAGAAAAGTCTAAATCTTCTGCGGTAATTTGATCGTCAACATATTTCTTGATAGACTGTTGAGTTGCAAGTGCAGTATCACTATTAGATACCATATCATCTTCATCAAGTATGGTAGTGATGCCAGTATTACCAGAACCAATATAAAACTTTTCAGTAATAGTGGCAATACCGGTAACTTTTACAGAACCGCCAACATTCAAATTCTTCTCAATACCAACACCACCTTCAACAATAAGAGCTCCTGTGTCCTTACTTGTCGATTCTGCCGTTGAAGCAATTCCAACCGAACCGCCAACATTTAAATTCTTCGCAATACCAACACCACCTTCAGTATAGATAGATCCAGTATCTTTATTAGGTGATTCCGTAGTATCATTTACATGAAGAACATCATCAATCTGCACCGTTCCGGCATTAGAATCTAAAATTAAATTGCCAGATGAAGTATTAATTGTATTATTATCACTATGCCCTATTTGTACATTATCAATTGTTGCGACACCAACTGTTTTGATTTGAGGAAGAATTGCCGTACCATAAACAGTAACACCAGCACCAATTGTATCAAACTTTAAAACATCCTGGTAATAAAGTGATACTCCACCATTATAAACAAACTTTGCAATATCAGTCGTTGCCGAACCTACAATTAAATCACCAACTCCGTCTGATTTTGGTTCAATATAAGTATTTGATGCATCATGATATATCCTTACATCACCACCACTTCCAACACGGAACTGAGCATTATCATAAGCATATAAAGAGTTTTCACTCACATCAAAGTAAATATCACGACCAGCAGTATTTCCATCAAATCTTACATCTCCATGAAACTCTGATGTGCTATTGCTGACAATTAATCTACCTGCTATACGAAAACCATCGATATCTGTATATGCTCTTTGACTAGCCCCTGCTCCCGACCAGTAAAGATATACTCCACCATCATCCTGACAAAGAATACTATTTTCTCCATCTCTTGCCTGAATATAGATATTACTATCATCATTTGACCCAGAATTTCTAATATAAAAATGTCCTGTCTTGTTGTCAATATATCCAGTAGCACCAGTATGATATATTTCTAAATCAGAGTCAGTGCCTGCAGCAAACTTGGCATTATCATTAACAATAAAAGCATTTTCAGAAGTATCCCATAGAGCATTATAAGATTCTCCTGCACCAACATTGGAGTTTCCATAAAAAGTAACATCACCAGTAAAAATACTATCGCCAAGAACATCTAATAACTTGGTTGGAATCGTCGAACCAATACCAATTTGCCCACCATTAAGATCTGAACGATAAACAAGTTTATCAGCACCATTTAAATATCCAGTAGCACCATGAAATTGAACTTCGTAAATAGTTCCAGCAGCACCAACTGATACCGATCTCTGGTCTGTCCACTCAATTCCGCCAAAATTATTTTTAACTAAAAGATCTCCAAGATTACCACGACTATTATTGTAATCTTCTATACTTCCGGTTAATTTTATATCTCCATCTACATGTAGTGTTCTTCTGGCAAAAGTTGTTCCAATACCAACTGATGCCAATCCAACATTGCTCTCTGTTGCATCATTATTTTGATATATGAATCCTACTGCACCATCAAATTCGTCATTATTATTAAAAATTAATTGTTTATCAGAAGAGAAATATTCAGGAGATACTTCAATTTCAGAAGCAACACTAGCATTAATGACCGAAGTTGCTGATAATGGAGTTTTTGCAATACCAACATTATCCTGATATAATTCATCCGTAGCATTTGTTGTAAAAGAACCTGTTACATTCGTAATCGTAACAATACCAGAGTTTGTTGTCGAATATTTTACAACACCAGATGCATCAGAATTTAACTGAGTAACTGCCAGTCCAACATTAAAACTGAACGTTTCAGAATCTCGAAGTGTTAATGTTGTTTCCTTAAATGTCTGATTTGATCTTGCACTAATTGCAGCACCAATAAAATTCAATTGAGTTGTGCTACTAACACCACCTACAAGAACATTTTCATCGTAAATTGTAATAGAACCCGGAATAATACCACCTTGATTTGGAATCCAATATCTTTCTCCAGGATATCCTTCTATTGATACTGTAATATATTGCGTGCCAAATGGAGGAGTATCGCCAGGAAATACTGGATCACCAAGATTAGGTTCTGCTTGATCTACAGTAAGATACTCATATCTATCCTCAGTTAATTTATCCTGAGGTCTTCTTCTAGTCTTATCGTTAATATATCTTGCCATTTTTTATGAGGTACTATTTTCAAGAATACTGGCTACTAATTCTAGTTGTAATGGGGCAACTCTTGCTAATCCATTATTACTATATGTATGAGCATTTGCAGCAATACCTGCATTAGTTTCAAACTGTGTATCTGAATTTTTTGTGGTTACAATAAAACTTCTTTGTGGGTCTGGAAAGTTAACTGACCCAGACCCAACAGTAAAGTTTAAATTACTCATCGTAACTTCATCATCCACGTTAAAATTGTGATTTGTCAATGTTGTTATAGTCGCAACTCCAGATACATGATCATATACTGCATCAGTGATTGAAACAATTCCTGCCTGAACACCAGAAACAACAATCGAATCTGATATTAGCGCAGTTCTTTCTAAAACCAATCTTCCGTCAATAATTACCAATGAATTATTTGGTACAATTTCTACTTCTTTAATAACTCTTATATCTCTCGTATTTCCAAAAGTTTGTGTAGCGGTACTTTTTCTTCGATGAGTAAAAGTAAAACTTGGATATGTATTAACACCAACATTTGCAACTGTGGCAAATAGTACGATTGCCGAAACACCTGTTGGTGTGGTATATACTGTCGTAATTCCAGGAGCAACCGGAACAGCAACTGTAATGAATTTATTTAAGGGTGCAACTGCCATATTATCTCAACGCAAGTATGAGTGGTGTAACTTCTGCCTGAATTGCTCTACTAAAATCTCTTCCTCTAATAGTTGATGTTGTCTGATCAACCTGAATGCCATCGCCAATATCAAAGTTTCCTTTTTGGTCTGTGCTAGTAAATGGAATTTGTGCTCCATCTAGTGCAACCACCTCATTTGCCTTGATTGGTACGGCACCTTGGAATGGTAGTGAGCTATTTATGCTGGTTCCAGTACCAATATACTCAAACGAATGAGAAGATGTTAAAATTCTACTAATTTTTCTAAATTCAATTGGATCATTGGCAAATAATTCATATGGAATAAATTCATTAAATGTAACTGTTGTTATTCCAGATGCTGTTGCGGATGTTGCCTCAGAAACAGTGAAGTAAATTGGAGACATTGTTACTGTCGCAGTTGCAGTTGTTCCAGATACTGGATCTTCAACAACTGCAACAATATTTTGAGTTGATAGATAGTTTCTTCCAGAATTAACAACATCAATAGCAGTAATTGTTCCATCGGTGCCTACTGTTGCACTTGCTTCTGCAGGAATTCCTTGTGGACCTTTTGGAACAATTTCATTATCAGAACTATCTTGTATTACAACTATTGGAGGACTATCTTGACTATATCCAGAACCACCATTTGTAACAGTAATTGAATCTACCTGTTGAAGTGGTGATGTTATTCTTCCAGAACCGGTAGTATCTGGATATTTGCTTAAATCAATTTTAATCCATGCTGCCTGCCCATCGAAAGGTCTTCTTGGAGTATTTGAAGAATCAGTAACTCCGGTAGCAACTATGGTATCTAATTCTGGAAGCGTGTCTGCATTAACTTTTCCAGTATATTGCGTTCTTCCCAATCCTACAGCATATAAACCATAATTGCCAAAGGAAGAGTTAGAGTTTGTTAAATCACATTGTCCACCAGTATCGGCATAAATTCCAATATCACAGTTAATTGTGAAAATAGAAACTAACTGTGCATAACCCTCATTTGTAATCGAAACTCCAATTCCTGCTTCATTGTATTGAGTAAATGAATCGCAAACCATTGATTTGAGATCATTTCCAGCATTATTAATGGGATCATTTACAGAAGCATGATTTCCATCAATTTTCATACCAATACTCTTGGTCATAAAGTTGGTACAATTGCGAATGTATGGACTTCTCCAACGCCCCGTAGAACCCTCTTTAGCCGGACCAACATCTGCGAATCCACTTACTGCCTGATACGCCTTTCCAGCGTCAATATCAGTCTGTGTAGGTGGAAATGCTACTGCTGCTCCTCCAGTATTTGCAACACTAACTCCACCATTACAAGAGAAATTCAAGTTCTCGATTAAACATCCTCTTCTTACATGGAAGACATCTCTTTCTAAGTTTTGGGGTCTAATAGTTACCAGTCTTAAATCTTGTCCGGTAACAGAAACATCTGTACGAAGACCTATTGGATTATTCTCATCATAAATTCCTGGTCTAATAACAATGGTATCGCCTTCTTGTGCAACTGCGGCAGCAGCACCAACAGTTCTCTTTGCATCACCCTCAAGCAATCCACTATTAGCATCATTTCCACTCTCAGAAACCCAAATAGTTTTTAATGTTTCTACCCCAGAAGGTCTCCAAGAAACTCCTGTTCCGACAGAAGATAAACGATAATCTTTACCAGCAACACCTGTTTGCTGATTGACATCTATAAGTGAAGATTCTAGTTCTAAAGTATTTCTTAAAATAGATGTTCCGTCTACATCTAATGTGCTATTGAGAGTCGTTGTACCATCTACATCTAATGTGCTATTGAGAGTTGTTGCACCATCTACATCTAATGTGCTATTGAGAGTTGTTGCACCATCTACATCAACTGCCGCATCAAAGTTGCTGTTTCCGGTAACAGTTAATGTTTGACCGATATTTAAATTCTTCTCAATACCAACACCACCCTCAACAACAACAGCACCAGTATCTTTATTTGTTGATTGAGTATCTTTGGTAACCTTTACTTGATTCTCAAATGTTGCAATACCAATTGCTTTAAATTCATTAACTGTGGTAAGTCCGGTGACATTTAAAGTTGTATCAAAGTCAACTGCTCCAGTAACATGAAGTGTTCCAGTAATATCTAATGTCGAAGTTGGATTATTATTCTGAATACCAACATTCGTCATTCTGTAGATTGATGCACTATCACCAGAACCATTATATCCCCATAAATCTTTTGTAAAAATAGTTGCTAATCCACTTTGAGTGGATTGAGCAGCAGTAGGAATTAATGTATCAGTTCCTAAACCTAAACTATTAGATTGAACAAAATTAATTGCGGAGAATGTTTGGGCAATACCCGCTATTGGTACTGTAGATCCTTCATCCTGTAATTGAATACCAGTATCTCTTGGGGAAGGGGAAACCCAGCGAATTCCATTTCCATCTCTCGATAAGAAATAATTATTTTCACCTGGAGAATTTACACTATCATAGATATTCTCATCAATCTTAATGCTTCCATCAATATCAATTCTTTGTTTCGGATCTGTTACATTACCTACACCAATATTACCACCAACTAATACTGAGTTTTTACTTACTTCTACTTTTAATAATGATCCATTATTTCCAACATTCAATACTTTTTTCACTAGTATTGAATTGGAATTTAATGCGTCTAAATTAACATTTCCAGTAAAATTTGCTTCATTTGCATCTATTGTTCCATATAACTTAAAACCATCATAAAATGTAGCGCCTTTATTAAATGTTACTTCTTGACCAAAAACATTTATAGACATTTTTTTTTTACAATATCTTATTTAAAATTGGACCAGTAACAGAATCAAAGGCAGCACCCACAACATCAGATCCAACAAAACTTCCATCAAATACTTTATCAGTAAATCCTTCACCCATATCTCTTATAAAATTGCCCAGTTTAGCATCGTAGTCAATTTTATTTGCGTTTAACATTATTCTTCCAGAACCAGCATTTAAATCAATATTTCTTCCTGCCTTCATCTGAATATCTTCATCTGCTTCAATCATAATATTTTCTGCTCTTATTCTAAGTATACCATCTTCGGCACTGATACAAAGATTTCCATTTCTAGTGGTTATAAGAATAACATCTTCTTTTTCACCACTCTTTTCTCCGGCAACAATTTCAAATTTTTTATCATTATGAATTGACATCACCCCACTACTACTCAATGAAATGTGGGATTGATTGCTACCATCATCTGTCACACCATAAATTTTATAGACATCGCTACCGCTTATTCCCATTTGTGGGTTAGCAGTATCAATTCTGAAATTAGAATTAAAACTTATGAGTTGACGTTTAAAAAAGTTTTGAGGTCTTTCTGCCATTCTACTTTGGACAATCTATTGATGTTTGAATTTCACCCTCAATTCTAGCAGTTCCAAGTAATGGTCTCAAAATAGCCCCATTTCCTGTATCGCTTTCTACTGTCAAGAATGGAAGTGTATCTACTACATTATTTAGAGGTTGAACTTGATCTATCTGTCCGTTATTAATTATAGTGGAATATCTGTTTCCAAGATTATCTATAACAGTATCTCCATCTTGATAACCATCTCCTCCTTCTTCGACAATGACATCAATAATTGAGTAATCTTTAATATCTCCTACACAATAATTTTCTCCCTCCGATAACATATAAACACCAGTAACTTCTCCATTATCATTAACTATGGTTCTGGCAATAGCACCATATCCTTGATCAGAATCATCAACAATTTCAATAAATGGTGGGAAAGTATATCCAGATCCACCACTCGTTATTTGAGCTCCTATAATACTACCAAGAGCAACGCATGTCGATTCTCCCTCAACAGGAACAATATTTCCAAATATTGGAGA
>Ga0208898_1000442_pt1 | contig 32299 bp, 60 predicted proteins | sample VirMetDEL_Mar_4_FD_184513 | JGI IMG/M metagenome (GOLD analysis project Ga0208898, IMG submission 184513) | Aqueous microbial communities from the Delaware River and Bay under freshwater to marine salinity gradient to study organic matter... | ecosystem: Environmental > Aquatic > Marine >... | reverse complement strand
TTCTTCGATGCGTTCCAGTAGTTTCTCTACATCTTCATAACGACACCAAGGCCCATCCTTGTCCTCTCTACGGACATTTCGAGACCATTCACTTTCTTTCGTAAAGTAAAAACGCCTAATCTTCATCTGTTGTCTCCTGAACCTGAAAGTGTACCTCGTGCCTTGCGTCCATATAACTTCTCTAGATTTTTCATAGCAAGGTCATGCATGTCTAAGTTTAAATCTCGTGATAGTGCAGCAATGTACCACAACACGTCACCTACTTCAGCTGCAATAGCTTGACGGTCAAAGTTACCATCACGCAGCATCTTCTTTACTTTGTTTGCGACTTCCCCTGCTTCACCTGCCAAGCCCAGCGCAGGATACAGAATAGAATGCTCGGCTTTGTAAATGGCAGTCTTGGCTGCTGCTTTTTGGTACGCATTTAAACCCATCTCTTTCTTGCTATATGTCTCACTGTAGTATTCCCAGGCTTCTAAGTCACCATCACTTAATGTACTCATAGTCTCTCCTTAACATTTAAGTTATCTACTTCGACATCATCCACATCGTAGAAGATATCCTTTACTAAATCAAACACATCATCAACATGTGCTTCTTCTAAAGAGGACAGTATGTTGTTGTCCTCATCTACTTCTAGAACAAAAGTTACACTAAACTTTTTATTCACGGTCAGGCACTCCCATAAGTTTTACTGAAAGGTGTTAGCATGTCTGTGTCTAAGAAGTCTGATTGTGCTATCTCATCCCTCTTCTCTATAGCTAATCGCATAAGCGCTGGGTGCTCTTCTACAAGTTCAAGGAACGTAGCCATCAAACTACCCGCATGAAACAACCGATTGAAGTTGCTCTCATCTAGTGTGCTATCGTCGTGTGTCATCAAGTAGACAGACACAGTAGTGTATTGTCCGTCAACTAATCCTGTTGGCTTGAGTACTACTGCGAACTCGTCTTTGCCTATCTCACCCATGCTTTTCCTCCTTAAGTTCTATCAAGCTAGTCCTGAGTGGTGTACCTTCTTCTTGCAGCCACTCAAGAGGTATAGTCCTGTGCGAGTACAAGAAGCCATGCTTCTCACACCAAGCAGCATAAGTAGACTTAGCTCCTTTGTATAACTTAGCGTTAGCGTTACTGAAGACAAACCGTATATCTAACTCAGGGTGTTGTTCTCGTACAGCTATATGCTTACGTCTGTCTTCGTTATCGAAGATGCCCTTGGTTTCAATTACGATGCCATTATCTAACACAAAGTCTGGTGTGTAAGTCCTGTACCTGAGATCCTTCCACTCAATCTTTAAGTCCTCATAACGTAATCTCTTTTGATTAACTTTCAAGAACTCAGCTACAGTCTTTTCTAAGCCGCTACGATATCTACGAGAGTTATGTCTCTTCGCTGGCACTTTCATCTCCTATGAATACGTAGTCGATCATCGGTTTATCAGCCGCCTTAGACACACGAGAGGGTAGTGTCTGTAGGTTAGGCCAACACTTATGTTTGTAAGCACAGAAGCCACACGTTGCGTTCAGCTTCAAGTTACCGCTAGGCTTCTTGAAGTATGTCTCAGGGATAGCCTCGAAGCAACGCTCAAACGGTTTGTCTGATTGTATGTACTCGACTGTCTCTTCGATCTTATGTAGTTCCGCATCGACATCAACACCAGAAGCGTCAACATATTTGAACTCCCCATTAGCTTTGTTGACTACCCACCAACCACCGACTTCTTTGTCTGCAGCTTTAGCGTAACCAACTAACTGGCTTACATAACCAAAGCTATCACCTTTAGCTAAGGTCTCAAAGTCCTTGAACTTATTCTGGTAAGACCAAGGTGACGCAGACTTAACGTCATCTACCTTACCATCAAGAACCATGTCGTACTCACCACTGATCTCTGTGCCATCAGACAAAGTGAGTACAACCTTTTCGTTATCCGTAAACTCTACATCAGCAGCACGAAGAAGCCCTTTGAATACCGCCTCAACAATATCGCCTAGCATCATATTCACTAGGAACTGTGGAGGGAATGGTGTCTTATCCTCAGGGTCATTCTTCTCGAACCACAGCTGACAAGTCGGACGTCCAAGGTTGGACATCCGTAGTTTAAACTTGTCACGTGGACCGCTGCTGAACTGCTTACGCACTGCATCCGCTACGTCTTTACCTACCTGCTCAATCACAGCTTCATCAACTGTAGTCTCACCTGCAAGTGCTTTCTGTAGGAATGTGTGTAAGGCTAGCTCAGCTGTGTGGTTCATTCTGCTGCAACCTCAACGTCTACGATATCATTGATCACAGCCTCAGCCTTAGCTGACATAGTACCACCACTACGCTCTTCGTGTAGGTCATTGATGTAGCCATTCATGCCTGCGATCCAGTCCATAAAGCTGTCCAAGATATCTTTGTCTGACTCATCCAGTTCATGCTTGTCAGCTAGATCAAGAGTGAACGTAGCGTACTCACTACCGTTAGGCATCTCGTGTAGCTCTGCACCCATCGTCATGTGGTACTGGATAGGCAGTGCGTTCTTGCGAGAGATTGCCTTAAGTGAATCATCAATAGCCTTGATTGAGCCACGGCTCTTAACGTCCATAACAAATGGAATCTCTTGACTAGTCAAAGCTGTATCCTCAATAGGATTACCTTGCTCATCCATAGCACCTTGCATGACGACAGTACCAAACACTACCTTAGTGCGCTTAGTGCTACGCATTAACTCCTGTGTCTCTTTAGGTAGAGACTTGAAGTCTTCAACGTAACCTGATGGGCGGCCTGCGTTGAACCCACCTGCATTGTCTTTCAAGTCACCATTCAAGTTGTTAACTAGAACAGTCTTGATCATCTCGTTAGCTTGAGAGTCCCACCGTGTCCACTGCTGGCGCTGGGCGAAGATGCGGATCTTAGGGTTTGTAGCGTACACTACCTTGTCGTCTGACTGGGTTAGTTTGTACGAACCTGCAGGAACAGCATCTACTTTAACTGTCTTGCCGTTGACTTCGATCTGGCCTTTGATTGGACTATGGATCTGACTGAAGCGAGGCAGCATTGAACGCTTACCACTTGAGTTCTCAGCCAAGCCCATCATCTCTGCGATAGACTTACCATCAGTTGCCAAAGCGATTTGTGTATTACTCATTGTGTATCCTTTCACATTTACACAGTTTCAAAGAGTCGTAGTTATAACACTAAACGTCCTTAGTGTCAAGCCAATTCGGACCAATCTTTGCTTCTAATAACAGAGGCACATTCATCTCTACTCCGTAGGCTTCTTCGATGATACGATTGAGATCATCGTTGAGTGTATTTATCATTGCAATTACATACTCCTTCTCGTCTGGGTGAATATCTATAACAGCTGAGTCATGTACGGTATTGACTAGGCAAGACTTCAAAGGCTTCAACCTCTCCTCAATCTCCATCAATACAACAGGTACAACATCGCCAGTAGCAAACCCCTGCACTGGATAGTTCTTGATGTTAGTCATGTGACTCACGCTACCATTCTCTCTGCGGTGGCAGTCAGGGAATGCATACTGCCTACCACTTACGTTAGTAATCTTTAGTAGGTTGACTGCTTCCTTGGCTAACTTCTTGTGCCACTTGGCTACACCTGTGTACTTCTGTGTGAAGTGTTCGTAGTACGCAGCCACAGCTTTGGGTCTTCCGAAACCAGTTGCGCCAAAGAGGGGTGCGAAGGTGTGTTCCTTAGCTTCCTGGCGTGTCGTTGGCTGACCAGCATCAGTGATAACCTTGGCGGTGTAGCTGTGTACGTCGAACCCTGTAGCGATCTCTTCCATTGCTGTCTTGTCCTGTGCAAGGAACGCAGCCGTGCGGAACTCAAGTTGTGCAAAGTCTGCCTCCATTACGTAGCCACCATCGAAGCGTGACACAAATACTTTCTTGATAGGGAATGTGTTACCTCGTGGCATGTTCTGCATGTTAGGGTTACGCCCACTAAAGCGGCCTGTAGCTGCAGTAGTCTGTGATAGATCCACATGTAAGAAACCATCAGGCTTAGTGAACAAGTCGATACCACCCACAAAGTTATTCAAGTAGCTCTTGATAGCGTTTAACCTACGAATGTCAGACAAGAATGCTTCAGCCTCATCCATACCTTTTGATCTAGCTGTAGCGATAAGCAGATCCAAGTTAGACTTAGATGTAGTGAAGCCTGCATCGCTGACCCATTCTTTGTTAGGCGGGAAGAACTTAAGCCCTGCTACTTGGTTAGTCTCTTCTAGTTTGTAGCCACGTGCTTCACAGTCCTTGCACTTGTTAGGCTTAGCGTAACGTGTACCATCTTTCTTGATCTTGTACGTGTTACCTGTGCCATTACATGTAGGGCATGTGTAAGCCTTAGTCTTCATCACACGCTGTGTGTTAGCGTTGACAGTAGAGCGATACTCGTCAGCCGTATTGACATACTCGAATAGCTCAGCCCACTCCTTCTTATCGTTAGGCTTCATGCTGTAGATAACTTGAGACTTCTGCTCTGGTGATGACATGTTGATAGGTGTGTCACCCATAAGCTCACGTACCTTTGTGTTGATGCGTGTCTCTAGCTCTGCTTTCTCCTGCTCAAACTCAACACGAACTTCCTCAAGTGCATCACGGTCTACCTTGAACCCACGCTGATACATGCGACACAATGTCATGCACACCTTCATGCTGATGTCACGTACACGTATCATTGATTGGCTCTCTGGCTGAGAGAAGTCGTGCTCTTGTGCTAGGAACAACTCACGTGTGACGTATAAGTCACCAATAAGATACTCTAGTAGTTCAGCCAGTGGTATCTCATCTGTGTTGTAGCCTTTCTTGTAGTACTCCTTGAGTACGTCTAGTTTACGTGAAGGTAGCTGACGCTCTTCTGCACAGTGAGCTAAGCTGATGTTACGCTTCACGCCACGCAGTAGCAGATACTCACCGATCATTGTGTCATAGATTGGCCCATCATAGCGGAAGCCTGACTCCCATAGCCACGGCATATCGTGACGTGCGTTGTGTAGTATCAACAAGGTTGTCTCGTCCAGTACAGCTTGCAGTACGAACGCAGCACCTCCTGTCGTGTCCTTCTTCTCTTGGTGATCAAACGTAAGCAAGTGCATCTCATCAGGGTTATCCACGTTAATTGTACCTACCTGCACAAGATGGTTGCTTGGCTCCCAAGGGTCCATTATCTTTTTACCCTCTCGTACAAGAGAGTTGTTCTCTACGTCTAGTACTGTCCTCACTCTAGCTCTCCTCTTTATGCGCTGTACTGTGCGATGTCACCGTCTAGTTCACACGTAATGCGTCCGTGCCATCCACCGTCGAGCTTGTTCTTAGCAATAGTTAAGTACCTTGTCAAGTCTTCATCTGAGTCAACACCCTCAACTTGTCTGTTCTTAGAGATCAGTACCATCAGATCAGCCTCAGCAGCCTTGCCTGTCTTACTGCCCTCCATCATTGACATGTCAGGTTGTACTACACCCTCAGCTACAGCACTCAGCTGCGACATCCAGATCACTGCACAATCGTACAGCTTAGCGATGTTACGTGCGTGGATAGCTGCATCCTTCAAGTAGATGTCTGACTTATCACCAGTACGATTGGCGAACTTGTCACCCATGTCCAGTACTACAATGTCAGGACGGTAGCTCTTCACTACAGCCTCAACCCAGTTCATGTCCTTGCCTGTACTGTCCTTCATCTGTACGTTCTTCTTGACTTCGTTGTATCGCTTCAACGCTAGAGCTTTGTTCTCTACGATCTGCTTGATAGTCATACCTGACGATGCCTGTACGTAACGTGCAGCTACACGTACATACTTCTCTTCGTTAGTAAGCACAAGACATTTAGCACCCTGATGAGCAAAGCCCCCAGGCGCAGCGATAAGAGATGCGTGGAACGTAGTCTTACCTGTGTTAGGACGTGCACCCACCATCACTAAGTGACCACCACTGATGCCCTCGACACGTTGTCGCAGGCTAGGTATGTTCATCTTCCACTGACTCTCAATCTGGATACCCTCAAGCACAGTGTCTAGCTCAATGTCCTCGAACTTGATGTTGAGGTTAGGTGTGAAGTTATCCTTGTAGTCATCAAGCAAAGTACGTAATGACTCAAGGTTGTTCTCTTCACCGTTGACATACTTGAAGCCAAGGTTAGCTACCTTCTCACCTACGTGTTGTTGAAACAAACGAGACATAACCTCAGTAGCTATCTCTTGATGCATAGGCTGCTCGTTCTCAATCTTCTTGAACAGCTGCTTGTATGTCTCCTTGTTTGCTGTAGTCATAGTACGATTAGCTGTAAAGAACAATGACTCTAGCTCAGCAGGTGTGACTGACTTGTCGTACACTTCCATTGCTTGATCTAGGGATTGCTTGATCTTACGCATGTCTTTAGTGAACAACTCATCAGGACAACGTATGCCCTTGTGGTTGTCATAGAACTCTTTGTCTAACAGAGTGCGTAGTAACGCTGTCTCACTCATCGTCATAGTCTCCTCTTGCGCCTAACACTAGGTCTTCAATCACAGTCAGCACAGTAATGAAAGGCCACGTAAGTGCCAACCATATATGTGCGTTAGGTCTGTCTTCCTCTGCTGCATCTGTAATGTACAGCAATAGTATAGCACCTAGTCCATACATGACTAGCATACCGTAAATGAAATGTGTATCTACCACTATTCCTCCTCCAAGCAGAAGCTGCACCAGTCATCTTTGTGCGCTGGGCCACCACAGCCTACACACTTCTTTTCTTTCTTTGGTTTGTCTGGTTGAATAATCTTAGCTCTATCAATGAACCACTCATTAGGTAGTGGCTTGCGCCCTTCTGGTAGCTTACTCATTTAAGTCTCCAAACTTGTATTCCTCTTTCTCATATTCAATATGATCTTGGATAAAGTCATACACTACCTGTATGTCTAAACCAGCAGCGGCACAGTAGAGTACTAGCTTCAGCCCTTCCTCTGCCAGTAACCCACGAGCATGTGCATCCATGTGAAACTGATAAGTTGCACTACCATCCTCGTGTTCCTCTACAGTTTCGACACCAATCTTTCCTATGTCATCACTCATTTGATAACGCCTCCCACGATACAGGAAACAGCTTAGCCATCTCTGCACTAATCTTATCTGCTACCTCACGTGTCTCTGCTTGTGTGTCAGGCTTACAGCGTAGGTTGCACATGTCAGCGAATGCATCCAAGCTACCTGACCAGTACCACTCAGTCATCATCGACTGTGGCAATACCATACGTGCTTGCTCTGGTGCTACACCTTCATCTAACATTTGTTGGTATCCTTTCAATGCTGCCATAGTGTGATAGTTGATGTTGAAGTTGCTCTTTACCTCACCCTCGCTACCTTGTTTCTTGTCAGCACTTCGTCCTCTCCACGTAAGAGGAAAGTAAAACTCAGGGTCTTCATCCACATAGCGTCTGCTTATCTCGTTCCAACGTAGGAACTTGTGCTTCACTAGCTGACGTGCGACGAATATCGGAGCCTTGACGTGGAAGGACGCAAAGGCATGACCGAATGGGCTAATGTGTTTGTGTTTGGCTAGGTAACGGATCAGCTTGGTGTCACGATCAGACAGAACCATCTCAAGGTAATCACCTTGTTCGTCCTGTTTTACTGTGCCTTCCACAAGTTCGCTCTTCTTACCAAACGACACACGTGCAGCATTAACTACAGATAAGTCATCACCCATGTGGTTAATGTAAGTTACATCTATCAATGTATCATCTCCTTAAGTCTCATTATATCATCTTGTACACCATACTTGATGTCGTCGTCAAGTAGTAATGCTCTTGTAGGTAGGCCCGTCCATAGCTCTACCTCTCGTTTGTATTGCAAGGTCTTGTGTGTGGCATCCCTGTCTAACGCTATGACTACCTCACGAAACTCACCTAAGTGTTTCATTATTGTAACATTAAGTGATGTACCTAGTATGGCAAACCCTACTGCGCTGGGTACAAAGTGTGACACTTTTATCGCACTTATCACATCCTCAACTACCACAGCTACATCTGCATCAGGGTTCACTCGCTTAGTAAAGAAGTCAGCCTGGCCTGAGTAGCGATACCATTTAGGTATAGCACCATCAAGTGCACGGCCCACAGCATCCAGTAGCCTACCGTTGTAATGTATAGGGAACACAGCACGTCTGTCCTTCACGTCATACATCAAGCCCTCGTTGTGTAAGTCATACTGATCAATGAACTTATGTAACAGAACGTGATCAGACGTAGGTTGCACTACATATTCTGGATAAACTAAGGGCTGTAACTCTTTGTTTTCATTAGTGTTTCTAGGCTTAGCCATACGAAGCTTAAGCTCTTCGACTGTCATGTCTGTAGCGTATGCACCCTTGAGTGAACAGCTAAGCTTGAAGCAGTTGTACACGTAGTCACCACCATCCTTATAGCAAGTGAATGTGTTACGTGACTTGCAGCTAGGACAGTTCGTGCGTAGCGAATCTCCATCCTTTAAGTTAAGTGTATCTAGGAAGCCTCTGATATTCATTCAGTAATTCCTTTGCGTTTAGCTAGTGCAGCTGATGCACCGCTGAGTGTGTTGACTAGGTAAGGCTTAACACTGGCAGGGTTCTGGTGTCCACTCACCTGCATGATGCCTACAAGATCAACGCCTGCCTCTACCATCTCAGTGATAGCTGTGCGGCGTAGGTCACGTGCTTGTAAGTCAGGATCTAGTCCTGCCTCATCCTTAACACGATTGACGTAGTGATGTATGTCTGTCTCAGAGTATGGGTTGTAGCTGCCACTCTTAGGTTTGACGTGTGGTGCTACGTAAGGTTGAAACCCGAAGTCCTCCTTCTGTTTCTTGAGCATAACAAGTAGCCCATCGTCAATAGGCAGGTGTACCTCAGCCCCACGCTTAGACTGTGTAATGTCTACACGTTCTTGGTCGAAGTCTATAGCATCCCATTTAAGTAGGCGCATGTCACCTATACGTTGGCCCCACTCGTATGACATGTGCACAATAAGACCAATGCTACGATACTTCCATTGTATGTACGCTGTGTCTAAGAACAAACGCACATCATCAGTCGTCCACTTCACACTGCGTGGCTTATCAGTCTTACGTTTGAGTAGGGACACAGGGTTGTACAAGAGAGCCTCGTGCCGACGAGCCAGGTTAAGTACTATGCTCAGGCACGAAGCGTTGTAGTTAGCCGCACGTGGACCTCTCTGATTTACCCATGTGTCGTAAGCGTAGGTCACATGCTTGACACTGATGTCACGTAGCTTGATGTTGCCTAACATCTTACCCTTCTGCACTGTTGTGTCACACACTACAGCTAGTCGGGTCTCGTACTGTTTCTGTGTCGGACCAGTTAGCTCAGCAAAGGAAGGGCTGTGTAGGTAAGCGTCCACTGCATCACGCAGCTTGTTAGTACCCTTGAGGTCTAGCTGTTTACGTTTCACCATTTTCTCCTCACTTTCCAGTATGCCCAACACTCTACACAATGACCCTGACCCAGCGCAAGATCTATAAAGTATACAATGTTAGGCTTCTTTTCCTTTTGCCACTGGTAGTTTCTTGCGCTGAACGTCTGATTGTTCTGGCCTCCCAGTAGTACGTTGATCAGTACGCTCAGCGCTGTCATTACTCGACTCAGGTAAGTTACCAACCCAGTGCGTAACGTCATCAGTCGGATCATCTTCTTTTTCTCCAGTCTCACTCATAATTAAAACACTCCAAAGCCTAAACCAAATGTAACCCACGCCATCAGTGCGATGGCGCAGTACAGTAGTAGGTCTTTAAAAATTTGGAACATACACATCTCCGTTGTCACGTAGTGCGTCAAGGTGGCGTAGCTCGTGACGTAGAGAGTCAGCGTCATCGAAGTCACCCTCCCATTCGTAGTCATCAATAGCACGTGCTACACGATTACGTTCCTCGTTGAGGGGTGACAGTCTTGGATCGTCGTTATAACTAGGCATCTTCATACTCCTCTTGATACTCTTTCCAGTTCTCATACTCATCATCTAAACTCCACTCAGAGATTAGATCACTAGGTATATTATCAGACCAGTCATCATCTGTAAAGTCTACTTCGTAGCAACTGTCCTCTTCTAAATCATACAGACCTACGAAGCACATACCTGGCTCGTAGTACGATGCAGATATTTTGATGTCGTGATTAGCTATTCCATTTTTATAGGCTTCGATGGGTGGACCCCACGCACTATCAAAGCTTAGGTAAGCCCAGTAGTCACCTTCAATCTTTTCAGGCCCATCGACAGTAGCGTCACTGATCTCCCACTTAGTACCCCACTCTTCGAGTGCTGTGTTGTAGTCCCACTCACCGATAGGGTTAAGGAACTCTAGTAGTTTATCTTCTTGAGCAGCAGCAACCAAAGCATCCATCTTCTCTTTGGTTCCACTGACAGTGATTGTATTCATACACCAGTTAGGCATTGTTGTTCTCCTATTATAAGTTCACATATGGGTGTGAGTTGATTGTGTAATGGATCTTGATCTCAGCATCAGGTGACCCTTCATATAATGCAGCAAGGCTAGCTGCAGCTTCGTTTACCTTGACGATGAAGTCATCATCTACACCCTCATTATTGTTCACAGGTATCACAGCTACAACGTCTGTCTCTGTGACCCACTTACCTGTGCCATCCTTTACGTCAGGATCACTCTTCAAGTAAGAGTTAGTCTCTGTGACATAGATCACAGCGTCATTGTGGTTCCATGTTTTAACTTCGTATGTCTTGTCTTGTAACATATTGTTTGTCTCCTCATGTAAAGTAAAGGCGGGGCCATGTAGCCCCACCAATGTGTGTGTTAGCCTGCAAAGTGACGCACCTTACGTGAGCCACGCTTGTTGCCAGACTGTTCGATGTACACGCTGCGCTTACCGATGTGGTATGCAGTCATACAAGCACCACGTGTTACGCCAAAGCGTTTGATAGACTGGCGCTTGCGGGTCAAGCCCTTGATGCCTGCGAAGTTGAAGCGGAAGCCACGTGTGCCATCGTTAAGTGATTTAGTTGCGAAACATACAAACATTATTTTGTCTCCTCTAGTGCTGTACGAATTTCTGATAGTAAGTTCTTTAGTTCTTTGTTGTTTGCCATACGAGTGTCAGGCAAGATCTTCTCACACATAGTAAGTATCTTCAGGTTTAGTTGTTTAGTAATCATTTGTCAAGCCCTCCGTCTATGACAATAAGTTTTGGTTTGCGTTGCACGTTAGGTACAGGACGTATGAGTTCATGTCTGTACTCAAGGAACCTGTCGTAGTCATACTCATCAAGTCTTAACTTCGGACGGTCCGAAGATAGATCGAACCAAGCAAAGTTGAATAGTGTCTCAAGCAATGCAAGCATACGTATGCCTGACTGCTCAGTCTTGCATGCCGTAATCAAATACTTGCTGTCGTCTATCACTTCGCACAGGTAGCGTGTATCCTCGTCTGTCTCGTCTAGTGTAGCTATAGTCATTGTTGTGTCTCCTTATATATATTCATACCCTGCTCCTAGCATTACCTTTGTCTTAACCTTCTGGTCACCACCACCTGTTAGCACAGCCACTGTAGCTTTGTCAATAGGTTCTTCTGTGTCCTTAACTACAAAGCTGCTGTACTTGTATGGGTTATACGTCACCTCTTTGCCGTGCCACACAGTGTGGAAGTAGTTACGAGCACAAGCCTCGTCATCCTCAGGCAAGATGTAACCACGCACAAATGCATGCACATTCTTCTTACGCTCACGCAGTACACGCTCACGTCCTGCCTTACGTACTACGAACTGTGGGTTAGCGATAGCCACATGATTAGTGTGGTCGATCACACGCCCTGTCTTACAGTCACGCACACTGAATAGCTTCTTGTGCAGATTAAAGTATACCTCAACTCGTTTCATCGTCCAATACCTCCACGTCTGTTTCCCATATCCAATCACCTACACCGCTGTCGTTGAACTCTCCACCGTCAACGTTGTCCTTGATCCAACGCCACCATTCGTCCTCTGGAATGTCATCAGGTACATAACCCTCCCAATCCAAGAAGCTAATCATCTGTGCTGTCGATCTAACTCTGGGCATCATAGATCTCCTCAATGTTATACTCCGCATAGTTTAAGTCTTGAAATTCAAAGTCATCCTTAAACTTCTGCTTAGCTTGCTCCTCACTGTCAGCCTCAACCCGTTCATATAAAACCACTGCTACTTTATATTTCATCACACATCCTCCACGCTTACTGGTTCATTCTCTTTGTTACACGATGGGCAGCGATCATTGCAAGCACAGTCATGCTGCATAAACCACACCTCACCACATGGACATTCGTACTCCATAATAAATCTACTACGTTTACCTAGCGGAAAGCTCAAGTCTTGCTCCTCAATAAAAGCTATAACCTCATCAGTAAGATCTTTCAATACCCAAGAGTCAGCGGCTTTCAGTATAGCTTCTAGTGCTACCAACTCTGTAATGCTCAGGTGAATCTTGTAGTATTTACTCATCGACTTGCTCCAATATCTGATAGCCTAACCATCCGTGCATCTCCTCGACACCCCACAGGAATGCCTCACGCTCAGCATTAGTGCTGAACTCATATGTCTCAGCTGTTGTTGCTGAATCTTCAGGGTACTCACCCCACAGAATTGTCACAGTGTACATCACTCATCTCCTCATTAAGTAAGTAGCTACCGATAGTCTCCTCGACTATATCGAACAGCGTATTGAATCTATCCTGTGCATCATCTGTATACATCATACAGTCGTGCACCTTATCGTGAAAGTACAAGTCCTCTGGTGCAGTCACATTAGCGTAGTACATATTCTCTAGCACTGCACCTGCAATCTCAGCTACTAGTTCTGTTCGTGTTGCTCTACATATTAAGGGCATTGTTCTAACTCCATTACATAAGGCTTGCTACCAAAGTCGGTAACGTTACACCAGTTGTCAATCCACTTGCCGTGCAAGCAGTCACTGATAGTCTCATCAGGTGCGTTACCGTGCACTAGGTATGCCCAGTCTACAGGCTCACTTTCGTAGATGTGTTCAACTACTTCTACTTCTCTCAATAGACCTATCTCTACCTCGTCACACGCAGTAGCTGCATCCCATATCTTATCTATGTCACGGCCTACGTAGTCTATCTCATCATCTACATACACAGCCACTACACACTCAGTGTGTGTAATCACATCGTTCATCATCTTGTATGCTACATCGTTACTCATTGGTTCATCTCCTTGTACTCATAAGTGTAGTTGAACTCAGCATCTATTTTCTATTTCCTCTTTGATTAATTGCAAGGTACCTATAAGACTATCCAAGCTGCCACTGTAATGAATAATTGTCTCAATAGCTTGCGCCCCTGATTGTGGTACTATTGCAACCTCTTGACACTCTATTCTGTCTTTGTACTTGTGCTGTACAATAGACACAGTTTGCCCTTTGTGTTCTACTCTTATGAAGTTTTGATCTAGCATTATTACATCTCCATAATTGCAGTGACGTGATACTTAGACACAGCATCACCAGTTGGCAAGGACTTATTCATACCGCCCTTGTCAGCTACGTAGTTACACCAGGTGTTCCACCAGTACTCAGCACCCTTGCGTCTACACAGCTTAACGTAGTCACGTATCTTGCGGCGGCGTAGCTCAGGCTTGACCTTCTTGTTAAGCAGCAAGCTATCTTCGGACCGTCCGAGCATACGAATGTTGTGGCGATCCAGACAAGCCACCTCAAAGCCGCACATCTGTGCAATGAAACCCGCCTTGACCATACCGATAGACGGAATAGACACAAACAAATCGACAGCCTCTTGAGCACCGTCAATAGTGTCCTTGCCATACTGCTGAGCGATAGAGTTGATCTTTTCGTGCAAGCGCTGGGCGTTAGCCTTGGCATACTCTATGCCTTGCGCCTTGGTACTGGACACCCACTTGCTGTGGATGCCCTCCGCTTTAATAGATACACGCTGCTGTATGACACGTGAGAGTGGCATATTGATTGTGCATAGGGTGAACTCTATCACGTCATACAATCCATCGGCTGATGCCATAGCGTATTGAGCGATTGCGTTACAGTCACGTTGATACATTGTGAAGTCTCCTCTCGTATCGTTTTATCTTTCTGTGCCATCCAGTAGGCCGATGACATATAGAGCACCAGTTAAACCTGATGTGTCATCATTGTCAATAGCTTCCTTGATAGCCTCACGTACAAAGCGTAAGCTCTCACGTACTAGCTGTTCTTTTTCTTGATCAGTCATTACATTCTCCATCACTCGTAATGTGGTCTAACCTCAGGCCAATCCCTAGGTCTATGCTCTTCTACTCTGACCTTCAGATGTTTGTCAATACCCATCCTAAGTTCAGTTGCTCTATTGAGTGCAGCGTCCTCATCGAAGTATGAGTTCCACACATAACCGTTATAGCCTGCATCGTAGTACCACCCGCCTTCTTCTGGGCCACCGTACTCACGGCTATACTCATACACATTTACATAGTATCTCTTACGCATCTTTCTTTATCTCCCAAGTAGTAAAGTTCAACAGTCCTTCTAGCCAATCGGTTTCATCGTAGGGTTCCCATTCCTCACCACGATCATCATTTATTTCACGCAGTATATCAAACAGTGTGGCTTCCCACACTTCCCCATCAATAGTATTTACGAGTGTTATAGGTTGCTTACGCATCATACACTCCTAACGCACCAGGGTTCTGCCATTCACAGAATAGATCATACTGATCTAACACCTTGTTAATCTTTTCGTTTACACCGAAGTCATCTAGCTCACCATAGGAACCATCAGACATAGCCCAATAGTCAGCCCATACTGTATCGTAGTTCTCCTCTGCGCTGATCAGGAAGTGATAGCTCTCACCTTCGTGAATGTACATAGGCACACCCATATTCTTGAGCATAGTGTATGCAGATTTAGCGTGACGTTTCATTGGTATTGCTCCTCTAATAATAGCTGCTTGACGTATGGCACTGAACGTCCACACATCGCACTCAGTTTCTCTACTGTGACACCCCAATGCGTATCAAAGAAATACAAAATCTCTTCGTCGCTCCAGTGGAAGCCACCTTGTAATTTAATCTTGTCCATATTGTCAACTCCTCTATTTACGGACGGTCCGAAGAAAGAGATGGCCTAAGCCACCTCCTCCGTGATCTCCTCGCATACATAGTATGTGTCAAGGTCTGGGCGGTATGTCCACGCCTCCTCATACTGTGCCTCACTTGCAGGGATGGATTTGAACTCACCCAAGAACAAGTCATCATACCCTACATTAGGGAACTGCCCTGCCTCATTGTTGAACTTGAGCGTGGCGTACACCTTGCCGTAGTACCCATCACGCAGTATCAGGATAGACTCTTGCTTATCTACATAGCCAGACTCAGCGATGTGTTCCATAAAGTCATCCCATCTCATTATGTACGAGCGTTCAAGCTTGCCCTTGTATGAGCCGATGCATAGCTTCATCTTGCCTTTGGTTTTACCCATCACCTCACGCTCATCTACGTAGCGTAGGAACTTAGCGTTAGTGTGTACGTCATCATCGTTGTCGATTGCAAAGATTACATATTCACCCATATCATTTTCTCCTTCTGGGTTGTGCTGTCATCGGACGGTCCGAAGATAGCGGTTTCGATCTCGTATGTATATAAGAATGACACCCCATAAAATGTTTGTCAACCCCACCATAATGAGGCCAACAGAACTTCATAGGTCGCATCAGTATACGCTTGCGTAGCGGGTATTTTCTGCGTCCCATATCACAGCAGCCCCGCACCCATAGCATAGCCGAGCACATAGCCGAACAGGCACAGGCATAGCATATTGAGCAGGAGCATAAAGGTGTGAGTGCGTTGTTTCGCTTTGCGTTGTTTGCTAGTCATATCAAAAAATCCTTGTGTTGTATTTTCGGACGGTCCGAAGATAGGGGGACAAAAGAAAACCGCCCCGAAGGGCGGCTGTGTTTATGCAGGAACTGTAAGTTCAACGTCGAGCGGGACCAATTGGATGGATGCATTGCGGCGATCACCATAAATATTGAAATGCCAACAGCTATCGTCCCCGTCTATGACGGCGTTATCACCTACATATGCGATTGCGTTATCGAGTGCATCACTCTTGCGATTGAATGCGCCTAGTGTGCCGTCATTGTCTGAGCCGTGAATAACATAAACTACTTTCATTTTACTGATCCTTTCAGGATTAAAGTTTTATTTTCGGACGATCCGAAGATAGGGAAGCCCCGCCGCTAAGCGGGGCCGTGTTCATTATGCCTTGCTTGCCTTGGTCAATGCCTTGCGGAAGTCTGCAAGTGTGATGCCGTTGTCGTTCAACAATTTCATTGTGGCCTTGGCAAGGCTGTCCGCTGTGATAGGTGCATCCGCTTCCGCTGTGGGTTTAGCCGCTTGCTTGCCCTTGGATGTGTTACCTGCAGTCTGCGCTTTTTTGACCCGCTTACGGACCGCTGAGGCACCAAGTGAATTGAGTTCACCTTTTTTGTTTAGCTTCGCTACTTTGTCCCAGTTCTCAGCGACGAACATTGCATCGTTGCGGTCTTGTGCTGAGCGCTTGCTTAGGGGTGTGGCGGCGATAGCTGCACCAAATTGCTTGTTCGACTTGTAGACTGAGCGAAGCTGTAGCAACCATAGGCCAATATCACGGGTCTGAAAGAGCACCAATTCTGCGGTGTCATCACGCTGATCAAATAGGTGTGAAACGTGATCACAAGCCTCTGTGAATGTATATGATGTGCCTTTGTATGTTACTTTTGCGTCGATGTGTGTTTTTGCTACTGCGTTTGTCATATCGAAAATCCTTTTTTGCTGTTGGGCGATTGTCGCCGTTTCGATGCATTTAACTTGGCAGCTGATTCGTTTTATGTCAAACACTTTTTTTACCCTTTAGGGTATCTATCTTCGGACGGTCCGAAAATAGCTTTTTTTGATGAGAACGAATCAGCAACATTGGACATCGGCAGGGTGGAACGAATCAGCAACATTGCCTCGCGTGATGCGGATAGCGCAACGTGATGTGCCTGCCTGATGCGCCTGACGTGATGTGATGCGAGAGCGTGATGCGTATGATGCGCAAACGCTGGGGGGTGTGCTGTGTGCAATGCGTTCGGGGGGATAGGGGTGTTATGTGCATAAAACGCTGAGCTGTGCGCGTGATGCGTGAGCGCCCGTGAATCAGCCTATTTTAGCGAATCTGTGAAGTCATATCACTATAAAAACCCTTTATTTTCAACAACTTAGCACCCCATCTCGCGCCTCGGACGCGCAACACACACGTTAAACACGGGCGGGCAGGGGCCACACCCCCCTATACCGTTACGTATATATGTACTCTGCAACAGAAGTGGTTTTTCAAAAGGGTGTTACATTATAACAGTTACACTATTCCCTTGTTTTCCTATATAATTCCACACATTCCCTTGTATTTCTAGTAAGTATATCACAGAATGTTTCAATCTATTACAGTGACGCTACGTAATTATCACTTTTATGCTACAGCTACAAAGAATCACTTGACAAGTACCTACATTTTATGCATAACTACGGGGGTAAGGGGGCTTAGTTAAACTATAAAGTTTGGACATAGGAAGAGTTTAAACTAATATATAGTATAACTACTGTAGTTTAACTAAAGAAATAGCTTGACACTAATATTAAACTATGATATAGTTATACTTAAGGTTAGTTAAACTAGGGTAGAGTTAAACTCCCTCTTAGTCTCCTCCTCACTCAATAGTTAAACTCTACATAATGTTTAACTAACCTAACATTCCCTAAGCAATCTATGGAAGTTTAAACTCTTATAGTTATACTATAGGGGAAGTATTCCTATATTTGTAGTAATTAATGCTTGACAACTATGAAAAAAGACGTAAAACTATATGCAACAGATCGTGTAATCGAAGAGTTTTACGATGCATTAGCCTCTAATGATACTCGTAGCTTACAGAAAGTACACATACCCAAGTCAGACGTTTTCTATGTACGTCAAGCTATATATCAAGACACAGGTGTGTGGTACACATTGGATCACGTAGAGAGAGCTATGTACTTAGAGGGTCACTTACATCGTAATGAAGTGTTAGACCCAGATAGAAAGAGACACTATGCAGATACTTGATAAAGTAAAACAATATTGGACTTGTGTTAAGAATAACCCTAAGACAGCCATCCTTTGTATTGTAGCTCTGGCTGTAGCTCACGAGGTGTATCACTGGCTATGGTAGTAGATTTTGACATAGACGGTGACGGTAAGGTCACACTAGAAGAAGTAGCAATGAAGGAGCGTATGCTTGAGATAGAGCTACGTGAAGAGAAAGCTGAGTCTCAGAAGAAGATGGCTTGGGTAGCTATGCTTATGATGATAGGCTTTACAGCTGTACTATTTTATGATGGCTTGATAAGTGACTCTCGTGTTAATGCATTAGCTGATCTATTTGGTTTGTTCTATATAGCACAGACTGGTATTGTAGCTGCATATATGGGTGCTACAGCTTATATGGCTGGTAAGCCTATGGGTAACAAAGTAGCAATGACATCAAGTAAAGTGGATATGAGGTAATGGTAGCACTACCAGACAGAACAGCTTTTCAAGGTATGCGTCAACAGACGGTAGCTAATGCTAGAAACTTAGATTCTGTTGCTATAGCCCCTCCTGTATCTACTGCTCCCCCACCTAGACCTGAAGTTGACCCTGCTGTTAGAGCACCAACTCCTGTAGATTTATATAGAACAGCAAGTAATAGTTACTTTAATCGTCTAAACTCTGATCAGAATTATCTTAGTTTAATGCAACAGATACAAAATCTGAGTGCACAACTACAAAACTATGTCAACAATACATATGCTCCAGATTTACAAAGGCTACAAAGTCTTAATAATCAAGCCAATCAGTATTCGCAGGTACAACAACAGCAACAACAATTACAACAGCAAATACCATTTTATGGGGAGCAAGTACAGAGGCGATTGGAAGAAGAGCAAAGGATAAAGACCTTAAACAGCTTGCAGCAACGGCAAGAAATACTGCAACCTGCACCACCTCAGATTCTTGCTCCACCCCCTAAGCCTGAAGTTGACCCTGAAGAAAAGATTCCAGAAAGCTTTACTCCTTCAGTACCTACATCTACTAATACTAATATGGTTGTTGACCCTATACGTCAGCCTTTTGTTCCTAAACCTGTAAAGCCTGAAGTAGACCCAGAAGAGAAGATTTTAAAAGTACCAGATCGAAAAAGTACTACTGACTATGAGGATTTTGTAAAAATGACAGGCGGTGGTGGAAGACCGCTTGTAGATTTCAAACCTGCAGATACTACAGGTGCAAAGCATTCTGGTCAAGGCATAGGTGGTCAGGGTGGTATTCCTGCTTTACCGAACAGAGGGCCGCAGATGATTGTTGATCCTATACGTCAACCTTTCGTTCCTAAGCCTCCAAAACCAGAGGTAGACCCAGAAGAGAATATACCTACTAACACCTTAGTATCTAAACCTAAGCGTAAAGCAGGGATGGCTCCTAGTCAGTATGGTGGTATAAATACAAATGTAAGAGGACTTATGGGGTAATGAAATACTTATTAGTAATACCTGTTGCTGTCTTATTAGCAGCTTGTTCATCTAAGAACGATGTAGCTATGAACACAGATTATCAGTGGAGTAAGTCTCACGCTGAACAGAAACGGCTTGAGGCTATTTCTGAGATAGCTAAACAAGGTGAGAGTGGGGTAGTAGCTGCTGCCTTACTTATGCAACAGAATGGTCAATACAATGCCGCACCCCCACGTACAGGTGGTGACCGTGCTGTAGACTTAGCTAAGACTATTATGCCAGCACTAGGTAATACACTTATTGGTGTAGGTCAAATTGGTGCTACAGTTTATGCTGCTGAAGTACAAAAAGATATAGCTATTAATAATAGTAACAACAATAAAGAGGTAGCTATCAATAGCTCTAATAATGACACTACTGTAGCTACGCACACTAATGATACTATGGCAGGCATTGCTGAAGTTACTATAGTTAACCCTGAAGTAGTGAACCCAGAGGTGGTAAACAACACCACTATCTGTGTATCTGATGCAACCTATACTTGTGAGTAATAACTGATGGCATTTAGACTTTCCCAGCGCTCGTTAGATAAACTAGATGGTGTACATCCAGATATGGTAGCTGTAGTTAAACGAGCTATTGAGCTTACTGATGTAGACTTCGGTGTGACGTATGGAGTCAGAACTTTAGCTGAACAGAAAGAGTTATACGAGTCAGGCCGTAGCCAGACTATGAAAAGTAAGCACTTGATCCAGGGTGACGGTTATAGCCACGCTGTAGACCTTGTAGCGTACTTTGGTTCTAATGTAAGTTGGGAACTCAATGTTTACGATAATATCTGTGACGCTATGGCTCAAGCAGCAGAAGAACTAGAGGTGCCTATCAAATGGGGTGCAGCTTGGTCAGAGGGTGACATTCGTTACTACGATGATACAGCTGAGGATGCAATGAACGCTTACATTGACCTACGTAGATCACAAGGTCGTCGTCCCTTCATAGATGCCCCACATTTTGAATTGATGATGGGATAGTACATTGTGAGATGGGTAGTCTTAGCTCTTTTCTTATCTGGTTGTGGTTTGAGTACTCTAGGTCTTCTTGGTGGGTCTGGAGGTCCAACAGTAAACTCAAACGCTCAGATAGGCAAAGAGAACAGACAGTCTGTATTATCTGTAGAAAATAAAACTAGCGCTGGGCGTGACGTAGTAACAAAAGAAGTAGAAACAGGTAAAGTGGAAAACTTAGATATAATAAATACGAATATACCTCCGTGGGTAATACTTGTACTTATACTAGGTTGGATACTTCCTACTCCTACTCAGATGGCTAAGGCTATATATAGATTCATTACAGCACCCTTTAGACGCAAAACACTGAAAGATCGGATGAATGGCTACAACTAAAGACGTAGAACGTTTACCTAGCGGAAAGCTCAAGTATCGTGGTGAGACTTTCCCTGGGTACAATAAACCTAAGCGCACCCCTGGTGAAGCTAAAAAGTCAGCTGTTCTAGCTAAGAAGGGTGACCAAGTAAAGATTGTACGCTTCGGTGATCCTAATATGTCTATCAAGAAAGATCAACCAGGTCGTCGTGCTAGCTTCAGAGCTAGACATAATTGTGATACAGCAACGGATAAGTTTACTGCACGTTACTGGTCTTGTAAGGCTTGGTGATATGTGGGTTGCAATAATGCTTATATGTCTTGATCCTTCTGCGTTATCGTGTCAAGTGATAGCTAAACCAGAAGCGTTCTACAGTGAGAAGTCTTGTTTAGAAGAAGCAGAAGCTGTAGCTGTAGGTATGTTACAAAAAGGTATGTATGCTGTACCTGCCTGTTTTGAAGTAGGAACGAGTTCGTAATATGAGTAAATCACCAACACCAACTAACAAAAAGTTATACTCTCAAGTAAAGGCAGAAGCTAAAAAGAAGTTTGATGTGTGGCCCAGCGCATATGCATCAGCGTGGTTAACCAAAGAGTACAAGAAGCGTGGAGGCAAGTACAGTGGCACAACCAAGAACAAGGTCACGTAATAGCCAACACGTATTACAAAGTCAGCGTAGGAGTTTTTCTCAAGGAGGCTTAGGTAAGTGGTTTGGTGAAGAATGGACAGACGTTAAGACAGGTAAAGAATGTGGGCGTAGTTCAGCCAGTGACTCAAGTAGACCGTACCCAGCGTGTAGGCCGAAGAAAGTTGCCTCAAAAATATCCAAAAAAGAGGCACAGAAAAAGACAGGACCATCTAAAGTTAATTGGTCAACAACAGCATCAGGAAGAAAGAGAGCATAATTATGAAATTTAAACCTTGTCCAGGGTGTAAAACCCCAGCTAAGTGTGCCAAAGAAGGCTGTCAGAAAGAAAAGACAGGTATGGCTTATGGTGGTATGGCTTCTAAAAAGAAGAAAGACTATATGGCTATGGGTATGTCCAAAGGCGGTATGACTGCTAAGAAGGGCTACAATAAAGGTGGCTACTGTGGTGCATCTAATCCAGCTGAGCGCCCAATCAACACGAGTTCATAATGGCACAGAAGTATTACCATAAATATAAAGACGCACTAGAAGCTAAAGGTTATCGTGTAGACGAGCACGGCTACGTGTGGGACTCTATGGGTAATCAGTCTGCAGGTGAAGACAACTACGGTAACGTACAAAGTAAAGACCCTAATGTAAATGCTATCTGTCAAGAAGCTGAGATGAGTTTATCTACTAAAGCTAAAGCTGCAGTTAAGAAGGTAGTTAAGAAAGTAACACCTAAAGCAAAGGCAGTGAAGTCAGATGATCTTGAGATTGTACGTGCACGTGATGAGAATGGACATTTCATCGCTGATGATCCCTCTACACCTGATGTGAATGAAGCTTACGTAGTTAAAAGTAAGAAGAAGAAGTAATAATGACATTAGTTACGCAGGGTAAACCATCACGTAAACGTTCTGTGTGGGGCCACAATACTGGTACTACAACAGAAGATGTATATACTTGTCCTGCTAACTGTAGTGCAGAGGTTGTTTATATGATTGTAAATAACTCTGGTGGGTCTACTAACAGTGTTAGTGTTAAGTGGTATGACTCTTCTGATAGTTATGCATCAGGTTTTGTAGAAGGTAAAAGCTTAAACGCTGGTGACTTTATAGAGTTTCAAGGTATAGAGCTTGTTCTTGAGCCTGGTGACAAGATTCAAGTTACACCTGTTTCAGCAGGGCATATTGATAGTATTGTCACTGTAGTAGAAACGTTTATCCCAGTCGGATAGCATAAATGCATAGCGGGTATTCCAAATAAGCTATTTTAAAAGGCCCAGTATTCTAGTATAACTATATATGTTTCCGTTAACATAAGGAGTACATATAATGGAACTAGTAATTTCTGAATCATCAAAGTGGGCCACTAATTTTAAAGCTTGGCTGGTCAGAGTGTTTAACGCAATGATTGAAGCACGTCAACGTCAAGCTAATGCACGTATCGCAGAGATGCACCTATGGCGTATGTCAGACCGTGAGCTAAACGATTTAGGTATCGGACGTGGTGACATCAAGCGTATCGTAAGAGAAGGTAAAGAATGATCTATACTTGTTTGAGGAGGCAGTATGGACCCAGTTACAATCATAAGTGGGGCCACTGTCGCCTTTAACGCCCTTAAGAAAGGCTTTGCTATAGGCAAGGACTTACAAGATATGGGTAGCCAACTAAACAAGTGGGCTGGTCATATGGCTGACTTAGGGCAAGCTGAGAAGCAAGTTAAGAACCCTCCGTGGTGGAAGTCTATTGGTGGCTCTATAGAGTCTGAGGCTATGGAAGTTTTTGCAGCTAAGCGTAAAGCTGAGTCTATGCGAAAAGAGCTAAAGGATTATATAAGTTTCACGATGGGTCCATCAGCTTGGGATGAGCTTGTAGCTATTGAAGCTAAGATTAGAAAGCAAAAGAAAGAACACGAGTATCGTAAGGCTGAACTACAGGAAGCTATCATAACTTGGACTGTATCAGGTCTTCTTTTATTATTAGGGTTTGGTGTATTGGGATTCGTACTTTACCTAGTGGCATAACTAAAAGAAACAGTAAGTACTACGTCTTTGATAAGGATGGTAAGTTACTCATCATTACCACATATAAACGTATAGCTGAGAACATAGACAGGAAAGCTAATGGCAAAAAATCTAACAGAAAATCAAGTAAAGTTTCTCGAAGTACTGTTCGATGAAGCTGGCGGTGATGTAGTTAAAGCTAAGAAGCTTGCAGGTTACAGCGAGAATACACCTACACGTCTTATTGTAGATGCGTTGAAAGATGAGATATTCGATGCAACTAAAACCTATATGTCTCGTATCGGACCTAAAGCAGCTGTAGCATTTGGTCAAGCTCTTGTTGATCCTACAGAGCTAGGCGTAAAAGAAAAGATGCAAGCTGCTAAAGAAGTACTTGACCGTGCAGGTATTATTAAGACAGAGCGTATGGAAGTACAAGCATCGGGTGGTTTGTTTATTCTGCCCCCTAAAGATAGTAATGATACGGATAACTAAACAAAAAGAACGTGAGAGCTTAGGCTACTGGATGTTACCTAAGCCTGACTTCAAAGTAAAAAGATGGGAGCGAATCCCACGTCTAACACATCAGATACCTTTCGGGTACGAGATTGATCCTGAAGATGACGACTGGCTAAAACCCATCTCTAAAGAATTAGAACTATTAGAGCTTGCAAAGAAACACTTAAAGCAGTATAGTTACAGAGAAGTGGCAGCTTGGTTATCTACACAGTCAGGTCGCCGCATATCTCACTCAGGGTTAAGAAAGCGTATAGATGTCGAAAGAAAACGTAAATCACTTGCTGCAATTAAACGCAAGCTTACCCAAAGGTACGAAAAAGCGCTCAAGCAGTACGAGATACTCGAAAAAGAAAGACTCGGTTACTACACCTACGCCGACGAAGACTCAGACGCAGAGCTTGAAACCAGCTGAAGTTAAGCCTGCTGAGTTTGATCCGATAGCTGCACGTGAAGTAGTCTTTAAGCCTAACCCAGGGCCACAGACACAATATCTAGCTTCTAGTGAACGTGAAGTACTATATGGTGGAGCAGCTGGCGGTGGCAAGTCCTATGCGACTCTAGCAGACCCTCTGCGTGATATGAACAACCCAGACTTTAGTGGTCTACTTGTTCGACACACAACGGAAGAACTAAGGGAACTCATACAGAAAAGCCAAGAGTTATACCCTAAAGCGATTCCTGGGATTAAGTGGTCAGAGCGTAAGTCTCAGTGGACCACACCAAGAGGAGGACGACTCTGGATGTCCTACCTCGACAAAGACACAGACGTTATGCGCTACCAAGGACAGGCGTTTAACTATGTAGCTTTCGACGAATTGACTCAGTGGAACAGCCCCTATAGCTGGAACTATATGAGGTCACGTCTACGTACTAGCTCTAAAGAGTTAGGCTTGTATATGAGAGCTACGACAAACCCTGGTGGTCCAGGCCACTCTTGGGTTAAGAAGATGTTCATAGACCCATCGCCTCCCAATGAGCCGTTCTGGGCTACGAATATAGAGACAGGTGAAACACTAGCCTTTCCCCCTGGGCATACCAGAGCAGGAGAGCCACTATTTAAACGCAGATTTATCCCAGCTAGCTTGTTTGATAATCCTTACCTAGCTGAAGGCGGTGACTACGAAGCAATGCTTCTCTCACTACCTGAACACCAAAGGAAGCAACTTCTTGAAGGTAACTGGGATATTAACGAGGGTGCAGCGTTCCCTGAGTTTAACAGGGCTATACACGTTGTAGAACCTTACGACATACCACATTCGTGGACTAAGTTTAGAGCGTGTGACTACGGTTATGGTTCTTTTACTGGTGTCGTATGGTTAGCGGTAACCCCTAGTGAACAACTGGTTGTATATAGAGAGCTATACTGTTCCAAAGTCACGGCATCAGACCTAGCTGATATGATATTAGAAGCAGAAGCTAATGACGGTACAATCAGATACGGCGTGTTGGACTCTTCTTTGTGGCACAACCGAGGTGATACTGGCCCATCCTTGGCAGAGCAGATGAATATGAAAGGTTGCCGATGGAGACCTTCTGATCGCTCAAAAGGCTCTCGTGTTTCAGGCAAGAACGAGATACACCGCCGATTACAGGTAGATGAGTTTACTGAGAAGCCAAGGCTCGTATTCTTTTCTTCCTGTACCAATACTATATCGCAACTACCGTCTATACCTTTGGACAAAAGAAATCCAGAAGATGTAGATACAAATGCAGAAGACCACTTGTATGACGCATTAAGGTATGGTATAATGACAAGACCACGTAGTTCTATATGGGATTACGATCCAGCTAAGAACCAACGTACAGGCTTTCAAGCTTCAGACTCAACATTCGGGTACTAAAATATGGCAGACATTGATGATCTAAACTTTGACACAGACGAAGTAGTTGCTGCAGAAGACGGCAGTGATAAGCTCTTCGAGTCTGTCAGTAGCGTAGTAACGTATGTTAACGAGCGTTATAAACGTGCAGAGGATGCACGACAAGTAGACGAAGAGCGTTGGCTACGAGCGTATCGTAACTATCGTGGCTTGTATGGTCCTGACGTACAGTTCACTGACACAGAAAAGTCTCGTGTGTTTGTTAAGGTCACCAAAACAAAGACTCTCGCTGCGTATGGGCAGATTGTAGACGTGTTGTTTGGTAATAACAAGTTCCCCCTCTCGGTAGACCCTACCGTGCTTCCTGATGGCGTTGCAGAGGCTGTACACATCAATGTCGATCCTAATGCGGAGCAAGCAGGAGAAGAAGGTAAAGCTGTCACTGAGCAACCCGCAGCAGTTACACCTCTCCTAGGTGATGACGGCAAGCTACGCCCAGGTGAGACTATCATTGATTTGCAGGAACGTCTAGCTGGAATGCGTAACAAGCTAGCTCCAGTAGCTGATAAAGTCATTGAAGGTGACGGTACTACTCCTACTACAGTGTCTTTCCACCCAGCGCTTGTTGCAGCTAAGAAGATGGAAAAGAAGATTCACGATCAGCTACAAGAGAGTGGTGCATCTAAGCATCTACGCTCTATGGCTTTCGAGATGGCACTACTTGGTACGGGCGTAATGAAAGGCCCATTCGCTGTAGACAAAGAGTACCCTAACTGGAATGAGAACGGTGAGTATGACCCACTGATCAAGACTGTACCTGAGTGTAACAATGTCTCAGTTTGGAACTTCTACCCTGACCCAGAAGCTACATCTATGGACGATGCAGAGTATGTAGTTGAACGTCACAAGATGTCACGTAACCAACTACGTAGCTTAAAAGGTCGTCCTTACTTCCGTGACGAAGCTATCGAAACAGCTATTGCTCAAAGCCCAGACTATGTACGTAAACACTGGGAAATGAAGATGGAAGACGACGACACCCTGTCTGAGTCAGAGCGCTGGGAAGTGTTAGAGTTCTGGGGTTTCGTAGATACAGACATCCTAGAAGAGAATGGCGTAAAGATTCCACGTGAGTTTAAAGACTTAGTTGAGATCAGCTGCAACATCTGGATTTGTAACGGTGAAGTACTACGTATGGTACTAAACCCATTCAAACCAGCACGTATCCCTTACTACGCAACACCTTACGAACATAACCCTTACTCATTCTTTGGTGTAGGTATCGCTGAGAATATGGACGATACCCAGACCCTAATGAATGGCTTTATGAGGATGGCAATCGACAATGCTGCTTTATCTGGAAACCTCATTATTGAGCTTGACGAAACCAACCTGGTGCCAGGACAAGATATGTCAGTGTACCCAGGGAAGGTGTTTAGGCGACAAGGTGGTGCACCTGGACAGGCCATCTTCGGCACCAAGTTCCCCAACGTTGCTCAAGAGAATATGCAACTCTTTGACAAAGCTAGGGTCTTAGCTGATGAAAGTACTGGCTTTCCTTCGTTCGCTCACGGACAAACTGGAGTCAGCGGCGTTGGTCGGACTGCCTCTGGTATTTCTATGCTTATGTCTGCTGCCAACGGCTCTATCCGTTCAGTAGTTAAGAACGTAGACGACTACTTGCTTGGTCCTCTAGGTAAAGCATTCTTTAGCTTCAATATGCAGTTTGACTTTGATGAGTCAATCAAGGGTGACTTAGAAGTTAAAGCATCAGGTACAGAGAGCTTGATGTCTAACGAAGTACGCTCCCAGCGCCTAATGCAGTTCCTACAGGTAGCGTCTAACCCAATGCTTGCGCCTTTCGCTAAGATGGATTACATCATTCGTGAGATCGCTAAGAGTATGGACTTAGACCCAGACAAGGTTACTAACTCTATGCAAGACGCAGCTATCCAAGCTGAACTGTTTAAGAAGTTCGCACCACAGCAACCCCCAGCGCAGCCAGGACCAGCCCCAGGCCCAGAAGGTCAAACTCCAGCAGGTGCTAACGTACAAGACACAACTGGCTCAGGTGGAGCACAGATGGGTACAGGTACAGCACCACAACCAGGCGAACAAGGATTTAGTGGGAACGTAGGCTAATGTCAGGTATCTCTCGTATGATAGCTAAGCAGCTAAGCGCATCGCTTGGCATCACTGACAACCCCAAGTACAACCCTATGTTTAAACAAACAGAAGAGGTACTGACGGATGTGGCTGACCCTAGTGACCCTACCGTTGCACGATTCTATAGCCCACTAGAGAGTGCTATTGACGAAGCGCCTATCGGTAAAGAGGGTACACGTGGTGAGAACATCGAAGCGTTTGTACGTAAACGTGCGCCTAAAGTCACACAAGCTGAGATGGAGTATCGTGGGTTAGGACTAGAGCCTGGTGAGTTATACACAGCTGAGACAGCTAAAGAAGGACTTAAGGGATTAGATGTTAAGGCTGTTAAAAAGGGTTTTCGTTATCGTAATATGCAACGTCAAAGCTCTTTACAGGATAAAGAGTTGGACTACACTGAGTTGGGCTTAGATGCATCTGATGATCTTGAGTATTTTACTCACTACGGCCCTTCTAACCTAGCTCATACACGTTATAGCTTGCGTGGTGGCGATGAAGGTAATTACATACTTATTGAAGAGCTACAGTCTGACGCCTTACAGAATGTAGTAGATGATGTAGCTGCATATACAAAGAAAACTACTGAAGAGATGGATGAAGAAGTATCTGAAATCTTAGAGCAGCTTGAATTTATGATAGAGTCTGAAGGTAGTGGATATCCTGATAAGGCTATAAAAGACTTAAAGTCATACATCTATGACACGGTAATACCTACACGTAAAAATAAGACGCTTTCTGATAAGCAGAAAAAGGACATATTTAAAGAAGCTTTAGATGATATTGGAGTAAAACCTAATATCCTTACACCTCAAGGTAGCTTATCTCACGTAGCAAGTGAAATTGTAGGACGCGAGTTTGAATTTGAAGGACATATGTACTTACCTGATCTGTCAGATATGTTATTTGAGGCGGTAGAAACTGGACTAGGTAAAATGGAAACAGTTACTACTAAAAAAGACTTACCTGTTCAGCGTATCACTGACTCAATTCGTATGTCCCTACAGGCTATTATAGCAGACGCTAAAGGAAAAGGTGTAGATGAGATTGTCTTACCTCCTGTAGAAAAACTAGCAGAGCAGCGTTTTGACAAAGATGAGCTAGCTTCCAAGATTGCCAAGGGTTCTGCTTTCTATAACACCTATGTAGCAGCATATCAAAAGGTTCTCAAGCAGCTAAAGAACGAATTAGGTAATCAGGTTAAGGTAGGTAAGAAACCGCTTAACTATTATGTATATGACGATAAGAGTTATAAACAGTCTGTCGAAACAGTACAAGGTACACTTCTAGACATTTCTAACTTGACTATTGATCCAACAAATATTAAACTACGCTTCAACAAAGGTGGATTAGTAGAGAGACCAACTAAATGAATTTAGGCGCACTAAAGAAGATCACAAATGACAAGCCTCTATGGGATGCTTACGTAGAATACCTAGATAGTAAGATCAGCGCAGCGCACGTCCGTATAGAGCAAAGTAATGACGCAGAGGCAATGTATCGCATACAAGGCGAGATAGCTGCACTACGTAGATTAAAACTTATGAGGGAAGAAGTTAATGGACACAGCTAAGCAAATGCAGATGGCCTTTATGATGGAGGAAGGTGGTCTTACTGATGATGGGACTACTATGGACCCTGTAAGCGGTAACGAAGTGCCTCCTGGTTCTATGGCTGAAGAAGTACGTGATGATGTCCCAGCGCAACTAAGTGAAGGTGAATATGTTGTACCTGCTGACGTTGTACGCTTCTACGGTGTAAAGTTCTTTGAAGACCTACGTACTGAAGCCAAGCGTGGCTTGATGGATATGGAAGCTAACGGACGCATTGGTGGTGAGCCTGTAGCTATGACTATGGATAATCAAGCTAGTGGCGATCTGACTCCTGAAGAACTAGCTGCATTAGAGCAGATCACAGGTATGGCTGTAGGTGGTATGGTCCCTCAACCTACACAAAGTACTAACCCTTATCTGCAACAACAGCAGATGTATCAACAGCCTGCTCCTGTAGCTATGGGTAATACTGGTCAGTATAACAAAGGGGGTCAGGTACTTTACGCTGCTCCTGGTACAGATGTTAGCACAGGTACAGGTATAACAAACCCTGTCACAAATCAAGAGTCAGACATTGATCCGTATCAACCACAATTCGGAACACAGCAAGCTTCTATGTTCTCTCCTGGTTACTTAATTGATCAGACTTTAGGTACTACTGCTACCCCAGTACATACTGTTATTATGTATGGCCCTAATGGAGAAGTAGAAACACTTACACTTCCTGCACAGCAAGCACGATATGAAGAACTACTAGAGCTAGGTTACTCTGAGACACAAATACAAACTACTACAGAGACTACAGTAGGGCAGCAAGATGAGGGTGAACCTACTAAAACACAAGTAAGACCAGAGCCTATTGATGTAGATAGTATTAAGCCAGAAGACCTATCTAAAACAGCTAAAGGTCTAGGCGTAATGACTAACATTGCTACAGCTATAGCTTCTAGTGCAGGACTACCAGTAGCGGCGTTTATCAATACAGCAGCAGTAGCTCAATATAACGACATCGTTGATCGTATGGATGATCTTGGAATTAACGAAGAAGGGCTGAAGAAGAAAGGCTCTATTTTCGGTGGTGAATCTAGCTTATATGAGAACTTAGCTGACACAAGTGGTGACGGCAATGTTAACTTCGGTGATACTTGGTTAGGTGACTTATTGGGCTTCGACGGAGAGGCTGGCGTACAAGGTGATAACCTAAGAGATTCATTCGGTGGCTCTCGTCGTACAGGCGGTGATGATGATGACGATGGCGGTAGCCCAGCTGTGACACCTTCAGCAGAACCAGAAACTGAACCAGAAGTTGACACTACGATAACTGACACCTCTTCTGCCGCAGGAGTAGCGGAGTCATCAGGTATGACAGGCGGGGCAGCTTTAGATGAAAAATACGGAATTACAGGGCTTAACCAAGGTGGTATTGTCAAACGTCCAAATAAGAAAAAGAAGAAATAGTAACACTACAATACTATCCATATAACTATAAGGCTACCCAGCACTACGCTGGCCCCAACATAAGGAGAAACAAATGCCTGAAGTAGAACAGCAAATTAAGGTGGACTCACCTGCACACTCACGAAATGCAGCACGTATCCAGCGTGACGAGCAAGAACTCAAGGAACTAATGGAGCAGGCTGGGATAGCCTCACAGCAAGACAATGAAACGCAGGAAGAAGCCTCCGATAGTGAACCCGATAGCCAAAGAGTTGAGAACACCTCAGTTCAGGATGAGGGTGTACGCAAACAAGAAGCGAAAGAGCCAGCTAAAGCCGAAGCACAAGAAGAGGATGACTCAGAGTTAAACGCTGAAGAGAAGAACTTCAAGAAGCGCTACGGTGATCTACGCCGCCACGTTCAAGAGAAAGAACAAGAGTGGAAAGTAAAGTTTGAGCAACTACAGTCTCAGCTGGATAAGGCTACAAAGAATGAGCTTGTACTACCTAAGACAGAGAAAGAGATTGAAGCTTGGGCTAAGAAGTACCCTGATGTAGCTGGTATCGTAGAAGCTATTGCAGATCGTAAAGCTGAAGAACGTGCATCTGACATTGATAAGCGTTTGAAAGAGATCGAAGAGCTACGTGTAGATGCTAAGCGTCAACGTGCAGAAGCTGAACTACTACAGATGCACCCTGACTTTGAGCAGTTACGTCAAGACGATGCGTTCCACAACTGGGCAGAAGAACAACCTAAGTGGGTACAAGATGCGCTATACGAGAACTCAGAAGACGCTAAAGCTGTAAGTCGTGTCATTGATCTATACAAGGCTGACAACGGTATCAAAGCAACTCGTGCAGCCTCTAGTGACAAAAATGCAGCATCATCTGTACGAACTAAACGTAGTACACAAATTCAAGAAGACGATGCATCTAACTATCTAAGTGAATCTCAGGTAGCTAAGATGTCCATCAAAGAGTATGAGAAGCGGCAGGAAGAAATACTTAATGCCCAACGCTCAGGTAAATTTATTTATGATATGACAAAGTAATGCTTGACATTCACTAATTCATAAGTAAAACTATAGCATATACACCTTAATAGTGTGTATGCTTTAATTAGCACTAGCCACACAAAGAACTACCCAGACATATAGGCCCAGCGCTCTACTAAGATAGGCCAATCTGATTGAGCTAAGCTGACTACCCTATTATGAACGGCCTCTT
>Ga0208898_1000440_pt1 | contig 32331 bp, 29 predicted proteins | sample VirMetDEL_Mar_4_FD_184513 | JGI IMG/M metagenome (GOLD analysis project Ga0208898, IMG submission 184513) | Aqueous microbial communities from the Delaware River and Bay under freshwater to marine salinity gradient to study organic matter... | ecosystem: Environmental > Aquatic > Marine >... | reverse complement strand
AAGTCACAAGTTCAAGAAAAACGATTGCAAGATAAAGAATCTAAAAAACAAGCACTTTCAGAAGCTAAAAAAGAAATGAATTCTAAAATAAATAAGATGAATTCATCACAGAAGAGGAGGTATATTGAAAATGGATAAACATGATGCTATCATATTCATAACTCCAAATGTTGGTGAATACTATCAAAATAATGTTTTTTTTCGCAACTTAAATAGTGATGAAATTTCCTTATTAGGAAAAGAATTAACTGTTGAATACAGAAAAAAACATAGTTCATATATTGATTGCATATCAGATTTAAAAGAAAAAATGATTAAGATACAAAAAATATTGGAGGAATAAAATGGCAGCTAAAAAAAGAACAACAAGCAAAATAAAAGAAGCAGATCTTTCCAAAGTAGAAAAGTTTTATATTGAACAACACTGTAGAACTCTTGATTTAGAAACAATCTGCAAGGACATTGATAATCATAGTTTAAAGGTAAAAGCTTTTCTGCACGAGTGTATTGAAAAGTCTGAAAAAGACGATACAATAGACAAGCTAATGGTAGTTGATAGTAAAAATGGCTATGCAGTTATGACAAAAGGAGCATCGGAAAAAGGTGAAAAAACAAGAAAAAGAGAGCCAAATAAATCACTTACCCAGCATATCCATAAAATCAGATAAAAAGAGAAAGCAGAACAAAGCAAAAGATTGTACAGATGAAACGCCTTTTAAGTCTAAGTACAAAGAAGGATATATTACTGCTTCTAATTACCTTGCGGAGTTAATATTTGAAAAACGAAATGAAGCATTCAATAGTGGCAAATGTGCTGAGAGATTTTGGACTAAGGATAGTAAACTACATGGAGCGTATAAGGGGCAGGTAATTGCCGCCGCTAGACTTCTAAAGAAATACCATGCAGATTCTATAATAAAAGCACTAAAAAGTGCTGAAGCAAAATACATCTTAAAAATACAGGATAAAAAGCTCATACCTATAATTGAAAAGTTTGAGAAAAACCGGGTTGACAAGCAGCTTGATGAGAGCTATAATAGAACCGAAGGGCTTGCAAAACCGTTTCGGTCTAATAAGAAAAATGTATTTAAGGATCTGTAAGTTATGGCGAAAGAAAAAAAGAAAGTTGATTTGAGTACTGACAAAGCAATACAAAAAGCATTCGGTAAAGTTGTATCTAGAGGTTCAGAATTAGTTCAGGCTAAAAAAGACCTAAAACCAGTAAGTGTAAGTCCAGCTTTAGATCTCGCTTTAAATGGTGGAATTCTTGAAGGTAGTTGGACTATTATTTCTGGTGATCCTAAAACGGGTAAGAGCACGACGTGTCTTCAAATTTGCAAAAATGCACAAGATGAAGGAAGGCCGGTTATCTATATTGATGGAGAAAGCCGACTGAAAGCTTATAATCTCGTAGGTATAGAAGGTCTTGATCTAGATAAGATTCAAATTATACATAGTCCAGATGATGGAGAATCTCTTGCAGCAGAAGACTTTCTAGACATTGCAGAAAGCCTTATGAAAAGACCAGATAATTGTGGTGCTGTTCTTGTTATTGATTCATGCTCATCTTTAATTCCACGAGCAGAATTAGAAGAAAGTGCTTCTGCATCATTACGTGCCAGCCTACCAAAGCTTCTTTCTCACTGGATTAAGAAGAATGCACAAACAGTTGTAAAGAACAAGATTAATGCATTAATAATCACGCATTATATCACAAATACTTCTGGCTATGGTAAAGTAAAAATTCCTGACTGTGGAGTAATGGTTCAATATCAAGCAGATACTAGACTTGATATTGCTAAAATTGAGCCATGGGAAGAAAACAATAAAAAAATAGGTCAGTTAGTTCATTGGAAAATTTCATGTTCTTCTATGGGTGCTTCTGGTGCTGAGTGTATCAGTTATATCAAGTACAATAAAGGCATTGATAAAGAAAAAGAAGTCATTGAATTGGCTGAGTCTTTTGGTATTATTGATAAGGCTGGTGCATGGTATTCTATTCCATTTCTTGGTGAAGCACAGGGTTTTGAAGAACCTCCAAAATTCCAAGGCCAAGCAAAGATTTATGAATTCTTAACAGAGCGAAAAGATATCTTTAAGAGTATCAACGATAAAGTCAAGGAAATGCTGTCTGATGTTTAGAGTAACTGGATTTGACAACAAACAACATCTATTCAATTACGCAAAAAACAGAGTCAGAAAATTCCTGAAAAATAAATCATCTTTGCATACTTTGGCTAGAGACATTATCAAAGAAATGTTTCCTGGCCTTTCTATATATGAAGAAGTAACTCTTCCAGGTTCTAAGCGACTTGGAAGATCTTCTTTATTATATGCTGATTTCTTCATTCCAGACGCAATGCTTGTAATTGAAGTGCATGGAAGACAGCATTATCAGTACTGCTCATTCTTTCATAAAGACAAAATAGACTTTGTTAATGCCAAGAAAAGAGATACTGATAAAATTGAATGGTGTGAGATGAACAATATCAATATCGTTGTACTGCCCTTTAATGAGAAAGACACATGGAAGAATTTAATACAACAAGCTATGAATCAATAGAAGTCTTAGAAAAATTTACCAAATGGGTTGAAGACTTCTGTGTAGAAAACGGAGTTATTGACTATAAAGAGAATGACCAGTATGACATGATAATAAATATGTCTCATGATGACATACTTGGATTGTCAAATGACGAATGTTTTGCATATGCCCTTACTTTAATGAATTATGCCAGTCTACTTCAGAAAAAATATGATGTTGTACACAGTCAACATACATGGTGTGTTGAAGCATTAAATTTTTTGTATGCTAAATACTGGGATAAATACGACAAGTATCTTCCTGCTGAAATCAAAAAGAAGTCCATCATATTAGAAAATTCTTTTGCACAAAGTGTAGAAAAGGCTAGAATTAGATTATATGCAGCAATGCAAATTCTATCTGAATCCGCCAAAGATGTCAGGAAAAGAGTCTCAATATTTCAAGATCTTGGAAAACATAGGAGTTTCAAATGAACATAGCAAATCTTTTACAAAAGGCATTAGAAGAATGCAATTGGGAATTCGTATCGGATGTGTATGAAATGATGACAGGTCAACGAATTGATCCTCCAGAACCAGATGATGTTTTTGATATGCTATGCAATATAAGCGATAAAATAGCAAATCTTGAATCCAATCTATTATCCGAAAATAAAAACACTAGTAAAAAGAGAAAATATACCAAGAAATCTGCCGCTAAAATCGCAAGTAAAAAAAAATCACCAGAGCCAATAAATTTTTCAGTTGCATCTGAAAAAAAATCGCGTAAAATATCTGGTGACAACAGGGAAAACAAATTTGAGCAAATGACTGGCATAATGGAAGAGGCTGAGAAGGAAAGCGGATACGACAAAATTAATGATGACATAAAGCCAACCTCTAGAAATAGAAAAACATATTCTGAAAAAAACGTAAAATGTAGTGAATGTGATAAGACCTTTAAGGTCCATCCGATGTTTGTTCGTGAAAATTATTTATGCGATAGGTGTATAGGCAGAAGGGGCTGATATGTCAAAGATTGAAACAACTCTGAACAATGTTGCTTCTGAACGTGCAGTTCTTGCTGGAATTTTTCAGCATGGAAAAGAAAGTCTAATTGAAGTTGAGTTGTTTGTAAGTGAAAATAGTTTCACTATAGACATAAACAAGGTGCTATATAAGTGTGCATCACACGCATTGCAAAATAGTGATACTATTAGCTATACAGATGTTCTATCATCTGCCAAAAGTCTTAATCTTGACGAATATGTCGCAAAAGATGAAGTTTTGCGACACATAACTGGAATATGTAACACTCCGATACATATTGATAATGTAGTTGAACATGCAAAAAGACTCAAACGACTTGAGTTTGCTAGAAAAGTTCAAAGCGAACTTAGGCCGATATATGCTAATTTGAATAAGATAACTGGAGACGAATCTATAAACGAGATTCTTTCCATTGCGGAATCTCCAATACAAGATATTTGTCTTTCCTATATTAAGGAAGATGAGATGTCTCCACAGGCTATTGGTGATGATATTGATGATTATATACTGCATCTAGAAGAAAATCAAAATAAATCAATAGGAATCACAACTGGATTTGCAGCCTTTGATAATGCAATAGGTGGAGGCTTGAGAAGAAAATGTGTTGATCTCATTGCTGCTAGACCTAAAACTGGCAAAAGCTGTTTGGCAGATAATATTGCTCTTTATGTTGCAAAAACTCATAAAATTCCAGTATTAATGCTTGATACCGAGATGAGCAAAGAAGATCATCTAAATAGGCTTTTGGCGAATCTCAGTGAAACTGAAATAAATAAGATAGCATCTGGCAGTTTCTTTGATGATGAAGAAAAGAAAGACAAAATTATACAGGGCACAAAGCTTCTAAAAGAAATACCATATGATTACATCAGCATCGCTGGAAGACCATTTGAAGAGACACTATCTATAGCTAAGAGATGGTTGATTAAGAAAGTCGGATTTGATGAAGACGGTAATTTAAATGACTGTCTCATTATTTATGACTACCTGAAGTTAATGACATCTGCCAGCATAAATAATAATCTTGCAGAATTTCAAGTTCTCGGTTTTCAAATTACAGCACTGCATAATTTCTGTGTAGAAAATGATTGTCCCTGCTTATCTTTTGTTCAGCTTAATCGTGATGGAATTACAAAGGAAAGCACAGATGTTGTTAGCGGATCTGATAGACTTGTCTGGCTATGCACAAGTTTCTCAATCTTTAAAGATAAAACTGATGAAGAAAGAATGGCTGATGGTGTTAGATCTGGCAATAAAAAATTAATACCAGTTGTATCTAGACATGGACCTGGAATTGATGATGAGGGGTATATATGCTTGCAGATGGATGGTCAGTATGCTAGAATACGAGAGCTTGGAACTATCAGGAGTATGAAACGAGATGCAAACAATAACCAAGACGGATTCTCAGATCAAGAAAACCTTGATATTGAAAATGAAGTTGATGAGGAAGATTTTTGAACTCTTTGAATTCTTTGAAATTGACGAATATTATGAGTCAAATAATCTTCTTGTAAGCAAATGTCCGGTGCATGATGGTGATAATCTTAGTGCATTTAACATCAATATAGATGATTCTAATGAAGAACATTATGGAAAATGGTTTTGTAATACTAAATCATGTCATGAAAATAAACCTGGAAAAGACATATTGTCACTAGTATGGATGTTATTAGAAAAGAAAAGCAATAAAGAAATGAAATTTCCTGAAGTCATTAAGTTTTGTAAAAACTTCTGTTCTGATATAGCTATTGATGAATCTAATGTTTCTATTAGAAGTCATGATGTATTAGATAAACTATTGAGGATAAATGCAAGGAAAACAAATAAAAACAATATCCTTAGAATAAATAAAGATACAGTAAGGAGTAGACTTATATTTCCGGCAAAATTCTACATAGATAGAGGATTTACAGAAAGTGTTCTTAATGAATTCGATGTTGGACTCTGTATGAATCCAAAAAGCCAAATGCATAATCGTGTAGTATTTCCAGTATATGATGAAAATGATGAATTTATGATTGGATGTACTGGTAGAACCATTTGCAATGACAATAAAAAATGGATAAATCAAAAGGGTTTCAATAAATCCAACTTCCTATATAATTATGGAAAAGCAATAGGTCATATCAGGGCTACAGATACTATAATACTAGTAGAAGGACAGGGAGATGTAATACGCTTATGGGAATCTGGAATCTATAATGCGGTAGGCATGTTTGGCTCAAAAATTAGCGACTCCCAAGAATTTCTAATACAAAAAACTGGCGTCTCAAATATCTTTATTGCTACTGATAACGATGATGCTGGACAATCATGCGCTAAAGATATTGTTGATAGATTGAAGTATCTGTTCAATATTTACATACTCAATGTGACAAAAAACGACATAGGTGATATGTCAACTCAAGAAATAAATGATATTATTAAGCCTCAGATTCAAGGGAAATTTTAATGACAAAAATTATAGCACTTTGTGGTAAAAAGCAATCTGGTAAAAGCACATTGTCTAATTATTTGCATGGTCATGAATTAAAGAGGTATGATGTAATTGAAAAATTTTTCATGTCACCAGAAGGCCAGCTAGTAGTGAACTGCACGTTTCATGATGACAATGGAAAAGAATTTGATGAAATGGGAATTTTAGACCTCAGTCAAAAAACACAAGAGTTTTATGAATATGCTGCTAGGCGTGTTTGGCCTTTGATTCGTGGTTACAATTTTGCAGATTCGCTAAAAGAAATTTGTGTAATGCTATTCAATATTCCACCAGAATGCGTATATGGCACCGACGAACAAAAGAATCAAATCCAAGAACATCTACGATGGGAAAATATGCCAGGAATTGAAATAACAAACAGTGATGTATTAAATAAAACTGGACCTATGACTTCTCGTGAATTCATGCAATTTTTTGGCACTGATATTATGCGTAAAATGTATGAGCCTATTTGGCTAGAAAACTGTTTCAAGAGAATTGAAGAAGATAAGCCAGAAATTGCTGTTATATCAGATTGTAGATTTATGAATGAAGTTAAAGCCGTCCAAGAAAGAGGAGGAAAAGTCATTAGATTAACTAGATCTCCATATGATAGCACACATTCTAGTGAAACAGATGCAGATACATATACTGGATTTGATTCTATCATTAATAATCAAAATCTTAGTATAGAAGAATCATGTAGTGAATTCTTGACTATATTGATAAAAATGGGCTTTACTAAAAAAATAAGGGAAGTCGGTAAATTCACCGCATCAATTAAATAATCTCTACATTGGATAGGATAGATTCTAATTTAGGATACACAAAGTGTAATACCCAATTGTTACACAAAGATATTAATAGAATGAAGTATACACACGATACCCTATACTTTATAGAGCTATGTAAAAACGTAATAAAATTTAACAAAAGGGAATAAAATTTATGATAGTCTGCTATCACCGGAGTTCATCTTTAAGTACGATGGAAATGTGCGAAATGAAATACTTCTTTCAGTATGTACTTGGAATGAAAGATAAGACGAATAAAAAAGCAGTCATGGGAACGGTTTTTCATCGCGTTATGCAAGTACTTGCTGATAAGAAAATAGCACAGATCAATAAAAAGAAAAAGCTCTCCAATGATGATATTCAGGATTTGACATTTGCAGAATGTGACGATATAGACTATGTTACGCATTTATGTTTTGAATACTATAAAAAACATGAAGATGATGTAAACTTAACCTCAAAAGACTTGAAAACATGCATTGAATGGGTACATAAGGCATTAGCTTATAACAATGGGGAATTAGATCCTAGAAATCAAAATGTTCATGCTACTGAATTATTCTTTGACATAGAAATAAAAAAGCCCTGGGCGGCATATCAATATTTTGTTGGCGATAAAGAATTTTCTGGATATTTGTCAATCAAAGGGACGATAGACTTAATAATCAAAGAAGATGAGTCTTACTACCAAGTATTAGATTACAAATCTGGTAAAAGATTGAACTGGGCCACAGGCAAAGAAAAAACATATAAAGACCTATGTTCTGACAAGCAGCTTTTACTCTACTTCTATGCTTTAAAGAACATGTATCCAGATCATGATTTTTACACCAGTATTTATTATGTCAATGATGGAGGCATTTTTGATATAGTCTTTTCTGATGAAGATTATGATAAAGCTGAAAATATGCTTAGAGAAAAGTTTGAAAAAATAAGATCTATCAATCTACCAAACCAGTTGTCTAAAGATCAAAGTCATTGGAAATGCACTAAGCTGTGCAAGTTTTCTGAAAACTTCAAAGACGGAAAAACGACTTGCCAATACTTCTACGATATGGTAGAATCAGAAGGCATGGACAAGACTGTACTTGAATATGCAAATCTCAATAAAATTGGAAAATACGGTGCTGGTGGAGGAAGACTAGAAGATGATCAGAAATCATAGCCATTATTCACTACTGCTTTCTACCTCAAGGTGCGACCAGATAGCCAAGATATGTAAGAATCATGGATGGGGACATGCTGGCATTACTGATGTTAGCAGTATTAGCGGATGTGTTAATTTCATACAGGCTTGTAAAAAATCAGATATTAAGCCCATTATAGGATCAGAAATCATACTAGATAATAACTCTAGAATTACACTCATCTGCATGAACAATGCGGCGTGGGTTGATCTACTAAAAGTGATTTCTGTATCTAACAGTCCAGATAATTTCAAGGAAACTCCAAGAATTTCTTTGGACCAACTTATTGAAACTATTGATGCAGATAACTTCATTTGTATTGATGGATATGTTGGCAGTCTATTATTCTCAAAAGTAATCAGCAGTGATGAATGTATATTTGATACTATTGATGATGATGGCATCAAAGATTGTCTAGTTGAAGATCACCTCAAAGTGTCTAGCAATCATATAGAATACATGAAGAATATTTTTCACAGCTATTTTCTAGAGATAAACAACATAGACCACGAGTCATATCCAGTAACAAAGATTATGACTGAAATAATTAAATCTGTAAATACTGACGATTGCATACCAGATACAAGTTCATTTTATCCAGAAAGAAAAGATGCTATTGATCATAGAGTTTTGATTTGCACCAAGCTTAAAACTACCATGAGGCAATTAGATCAAAAAATCTCTGAAAAGAAAGACCTTGATTCTTTAAGGTTTATTCGCAGTAGCAATTACTATATCAAGGATTTTAATTATCTTACTGAGCATTACGATAATAACTGCATAGACAACCTTGCAAATATTGCAAATCTAGTTGATGAAATAAATATTCTATCAAAACCTAAACTGCCAGCATTTGAAACTCCAGATGGCTCATCAGAAGATGAATACCTGAAACAGTTGTGTCGTAATGGCTGGAGAAAACTCATAATGGATCGCATAGATTCAAGTAAAGTAGAAATATATAAAGATAGAGTTCTCAAAGAATTAGAAGTCATTAAGAAGGCCAACCTAGCTGGGTACTTTTTAATTGTCCAAGATTATGTTAATCACTTTCGTGATCTGGGATGTTTGGTTGGACCAGCACGAGGATCTGGTGGAGGATCATTAGTGTGTTATCTAACAGGCATAACACTTATTGATCCTATTGAATATGGTCTTCTATTTGAGCGATTCTATAATGAAGGACGAAATACAGACGATCATGTTTCATTGCCAGATATTGACGTTGACTTCCCTCCAGATTATCGTGATGATGTTATTCAATATCTAAAAGATAAGTACGGAGAATCTAGAGTTTGTCAGATGTTAACATTTGGCAAGCTTGCCGGTAGGTCTATAATTAAAGAGGTGTTGAGGGTCAATGAATCCTGCGGATTTGAACAGATGAATCAGATTACAGAAAAGATCCCCAATGAAGCTGCTATCTCTGACCTACTGGAAGAAATGGACAATCCATCAGTTATTAGATGGGCACTAGAAAATGACAAGAATGCCCTCATTGACTATTGCTGGCTGGATGACGATGGTAATCTACAAGGCGATTATGCAAAATCATTTGAACAGGCTATGAGAATGGAAGGCATCTTTAAGACTCAAGGAAAACATGCTGCTGGCGTGGTTATTTCCTCTGATGAATTGCAAGAAGTTTGCCCTATGGTAAAGTCATCACGAAGTTCCGAACAGATAGCGGGAATGGAAATGCAAGACTTAGAATCTCTTGGCTGCGTGAAATTTGACATTCTTGGCGTTAATTTGCTCAAGAAAATATCCGAAACTATACATGAGGCAAATAATGAATTATAGAGATTATATAGTGTATGACTTTGAAACTACAAGTGCTAATCCAAATACTACGCAGCCAGTGCAAATTGCTGCTGTTGCAATTCATGGAAGAAAGCTTGAGATTAAAGAAGGTACAGAATTTCAATCTTTGATGAAACCAGTCTTTGACAAAGACCAATGTAAAAAGCTAAAGATAGATCCGCTAGAGCCGGGTGCGGTAGCAGTTCATGGAAAGACTGAAGAAATTCTTCAAAATGCACCATCAGCAGAATCTGTATGGAAAAACTTCACAGATTATGTTAACCAATTCAACTTTAAAGGTGGCAATTGGGGTGCCCCAATTTCTGTTGGTTATAATATTAGAGGGTTTGACTCCATTATTGTAAATCGCCTATGCACACAAAAGCCATACAAATTTGGCCCAGTTGATGATAAACGTGGCGAACAAAACATATTCAATAGAATACATAGTATAGATCTACTTGATTTTATGTTCGCTATGTTTGAAAATAACAAAGATGTTAATTCTCTTTCTGCCGATAATCTTGTTAGAGGTTATATGGGATATTCTTCTGGCACGGCACACGATGCTATGTCTGATGTTATCATGACCGCAGAGCTATTCTGTAGAACTATGCGAATGTTGAGAACTACCGCTTCTAGAAAAAATTTCAAAGGTGCATTTAATGATTAATAATACTGAAGTAAAAATATGTGTTAAATGCAAAAAGTCTTTACCTATAACTAATTTTAGCAAAAGAGGTGGAGAAAATTATCTCAGAACAGAGTGCAAGCAATGTAACAGTAAACTATCTAAACGTCGTTCAGAACTTCGTAAACATTATGGAATGCCCCATTCAAATTACTCATGCCCTATTTGCAAGAGAAGCCAAAAAGAATGCAGTGGAGAAGGAAGCAGTAAGGCATCCGCATGGGTTATTGATCATTGTCATGAAACAAATCGTTTTAGAGGGTGGCTATGCCATAAATGTAATAGAGGTCTAGGTGCATTCAATGATGACTTAATTATATTGTTTAGAGTGTTGATATACTTAATAAAAGGCAAACTATTTTATACTAAAGGGAAAAATGATTGATATTACTACTGTTCCAGAAAATGACAAAGATGTTTGGAAGATGATAGGCGAAGGTCGCGTCAAAGGATGCTTCCAAATTGAAAGCCATCTTGGTAAAACTTGGTGTCAAAAATTGAAGCCAGAAAATATGATGGAGCTTGCTGCTCTTATCAGTATTATTAGACCTGGAACTCTAAAGTCTATAGTAGATGGAAAATCCATGACTCAGCACTTCGTTGACCGCAAACACGGCAAGGAAGAAATTCCAAGTTTGCACCCTTTAATTGACGATATGCTTAAAGAGACTTATGGAGTTATCGTATACCAGGAACAAGCGATGGAAATCTCAGTCAAGATGGCAGGATTTAATCTCAAGGAAGCAGATGATCTTCGTAAAGCTATTGGCAAGAAGAAAGCAGACCTCATGAAAGAGGTTCGCGTAAAATTTATTGAGGGATGCAAGAATAACAATATCGAGGAATCAAAATCTACTGAAATTTTCGATATGATTGAAAAGTCAGCAAGATATTCATTCAATAAGTCCCATGCTGTTGCCTACGCCAAAATGGCCTATTGGTCAGCATGGGTAAGATATCATCATCCAGAGAAATTCTTTAAGAATTGGCTAAGGAACGCAGATGAGAAAATAGATCCAGATTTTGAAAAGAGGCAATTAATTATGTCCGCTAAAGCAGAAGATATAGAGATTCGCGGACCAAATATTAATATACTTGAAGAAAACTTTTCATGGAAAAATGGCTGCATTTATTTTGGTATTTGCAATGTGAAGAATGTTGGAAGGGCACATTTAAATCAACTTATAGAAGGATTCAAAAGTCTTAAAGGGGAAAAGACATGGAGCAATATTTTGATAAATATACTGCCATCTGTAAATAAAAAGGCAATAGAAAATCTCATCAAGACTGGTGCGTTTGCTGGATTTGGCAAAAGTAGAAATGAAATGTTGCATGAATACCATTGCTATCTAGACCTAACAAAGAAAGAAATGCAGGCAATAAAAGAAAATATTAAGTGTGATGGATCTCTATCCGATATTCTGAATAAGTTTATCAGTTACGGATTAAAGAAAAATGGAGGCTTTATTTCCACCGCCAGTAGATTTGACAAGATTAATAATATACTTACAAGAGTCAATAACCCCGGAAGAAATCTAGCCGATAATGGGATGATTTACGCAAAAATAGAGGAGAAGCTGCTTGGCTATTCCATAAATCACTCGGAGCTTAATTCATGCTCGGAAGCTGCCAATGCAAATACTACATGCAAACAAATAAATGATGGCAAGAAAGATAACTCAATCATAGCCGTAATAATAAAAAGAATAAGAGAGCACAAAACAAAAAATGGAGATTTGATGGCTTTTTTGTCAGTTGAAGATGAATCTGGCGAGCTTGAAAATATTGTAGTTTTTCCAGACATATACGAGCAAAACAAAGATATAATGTATGAGCAAGCCACTGTTCTCATGTCTGGGGAGATACAAGACAGGCAAAGAAACTCATTCATCGTAGATAAAGTTTTTTCAATATAGCAAAAAACTTGACTGTTGACGATTAGATGACTATAATTGAACATCAAGTCAGATAGACTTGTTATAATTTTAGGAATATTAAAAAAAAGGGAAACAATATGAGTATAGACGTTGAACAAATGATTGAGGATAACAAAAGGCTTGTGTACAGCATAGCAAATTCCATATATATCAAAAATAAGTTATTTTCTAAAGACGATTTAATACAGGTTGGATTTTTGTCACTATGCAAGAACGGTCATAAATACGATGAGACTAGAGGAAAGGTTTCTACTTTTATTACACACTGCGTAAGAAATGATATGATTAAGTTTATCAAGTCTAATAAAATGCAAGGCGAACTTTTGTATACAGGTAATTACAATATGAGCTATAGTAGCGATCAAGATCTTTCGTGTCTAGATTATCAAGATATTTGCTGTGTTAAAACAGAATTAGAAAAAGAAATAGTTGACATGAAGATTGTTGGAGAAACAAACAAAAATATTGCCTCAAGGTTAAATATTTCCCCGAACAAGGTTTCTAAAATAATTGCAGCAATGAAGTCGCGTATGGATAAGAGGAATAATGTCTAGAAAGAAAAAAATACTGTTTATCTCAGAAGCTGCATATCTAAATACAGGATATGCTAAGTATAGCAACGAAGTTATATCAAGAATTTATAGAACTGGTAAATATGATATAGCAGAATTTTCTATATATGGAAATGCTGAAGATCCACGACGATCCAGTATTCCGTGGAAAAATTATGCAAATATGCCGGATGTAAACAATCAAGATCAAGTTCAAGCATATAATGCAAATCCAGCTAATCAATTCGGAGCATGGAGATTTGATAGAATTTGTTTAGATTTTGAACCAGATATAGTGTTAACTATTCGAGATTTTTGGATGGACTCTTTCATCTATCATTCTCCTTTTAGAAGAATATTTTCATGGGCCTGGATGCCAACAGTGGATGCAAGTCCACAAAATCAAGAATGGGTAGATATTTTTTCAAATGCTGATTACATTTTAACTTATTCGGATTGGGCTAAAAATATCTTAGAACAGCAAGTTGGAAAGAATATAAATACTGTAGGTTCTGCTTCGCCTTCTGCTTCTGCATGTTTTTTTCCAATGGATAAGGATGCTATTAGATCTGAATTGAATTTAAGATCTGATGTGAATATAGTTGGCACAGTCATGAGAAATCAAAGAAGGAAATTGTTTCCAGTACTAATCAAATCATTTGGCAAATATCTAAAAGAGTCTGGAGATAAAAATACTTTCTTATATTTGCATACTAGCTTTCCAGATGCTGGATGGAACTTAGCAGATTTAATCCACAATAGCGAAGTCTCTTCTAGAGTATTAATGACATATGTTTGTGAAAAATGCAATCATATTGAAGCTTCCTTCTTTAGAGATGCAAAAAAGGTATGCAGTTCATGTAAACAATATAGTTCGTCACCTTCAAGTGTTTCAAATGGAGTCCCTGACGAGGTATTAGCTAAAATATATAATGTATTTGATATCTACATTCAATGTGCTAACTCTGAGGGATTTGGTCTTCCGCAGGTTGAAGCTGCTGCTTGTGGAATACCAATAGCATGTACAAATTATTCAGCGATGGAGGATGTTGTCAATAAATTAGGTGCATATCCAATAGAGTATTCCTATTACAAGGAGTTGGAAACTGGATGCAATAGGGCTGTTCCAAAAAATGATTCTATAGTAAGTATCCTAAAACAATTCTTCTCTCTTAATAAAGAAGAGAGGCTAGAGAAATCAAAACAAACCAGAAGACTGTTTGATGAAAATTATAATTGGGATACAACCGCTGAACAGTGGATGAAAGTTATTGATAAATGCAAATATGCCGATTGGAAGCAACCTCTAAGGATAATACCGCCTCCAGATATTAATATGAAAGAACCCTCCAACTATAACTTCTTGCAACAACTATTAGATGGCTATATATATTATGAACCACATAAGAATTCTCATTTTGCTAGAAATATGTTAACAGATTTGAATAGGGGATTTTCTAAATCATCTTGGGATGGATTTTACACTAGTGAATTCTCCCCGTTCTCTTCAAATAAGCCAAGACCTATAAATAGAGAAACTATCTTAAATATTTTCAAAAATAGGCTCCAAATCTATAATTCATTTGAAGATGGAAGAGTTAATAGATCAAAACTTACAGGAGATTGTGAAAAATGGTTAAGTTAGGAACCTTTTGTGAAGACTGTTGTTTCTATGATAAGCAAATTGAAAATTGCAAACATGGATTAATTGAAGTATTTAAAAATCGCGGTGCTGAAATTATATGGGAGGATTCATATCCTAAGATAGATAGAGTTTGTCAATATAAAAGACAGGAGGATTGGCAATCAGATAAAACTGATGAAGAGAAAATTCAACTCTGTAAAAAAGAAATATATATTACTGGAACGATTATATTATTAGCTGACGATAAGGAGACATTACTAAAGTCAATATTACAGTTAAATCAATTTGAACATATTGATGAATTCAAAATAATAGTCATCTACAAAGGAATTATGTATAAGGATGTGCTAAATGTATGCGGAAATAATTTAAAAAGCGAATATAGATGCCTAAAGACTATAAATAATGATATAGAATTTCAAATATATAAAGCTCTCAAATTTGCAAAAAATGGATACTTATTCATATTAGAAGCTGGTAAATCACTTGACGAAAGCCTAATAGATAAAGTTAATAACTTTGTCAATAGAAAAATGTTTAGGCTTTTACATATTCAAGGAACTGATGGACTACATCAATCAGTTAGTATGATACATCTATATAAATGGCTAAAAGGTGACTTAGGAACAAATTTTGGCAATAAACTAAAAAGCATATCTCAGCAGGAAAATTCAGATCATCAAGTTTCCAATTGGAAGGAAGTCAATGAGCAATATAGTTCTTAATTATAAGGTTTGCAAGAACATAGATGAGTCTATTATAGAAAAAATAGTCAATAACTCTGTTTCTGAGAAGCATAAAGTTTTCGTTAATCTATATGATTTTTCTCCTCTAAAGATGGTAGAAGGCATAATCAAAAAAAAGTTCTCAGGCAATAAGAATATATCAGTATTTACAAAAGACTTTGAAGATAGGAATGAAGCTGATAATATAATGCTTGAAAATTTAATTCAATATGGTGATTCATTAGCTTTTGGAATGATGTCCGAGTCCATCATATTAAATCAATTCGCTATAGATAAAATTGATTTTGAATTACTAAATGAAGATATTAACGGATTTTTATATTTTGATTACTCCGTTAATAATATTAGATGCTATTTAAAATCAAGGTCTTCAGAAATAAATAATAGTATTATTTCTGTGTTTTGGTCAACAGAAAAACTTATTAGATTCATAAACGATAAAGATAAAATGAAAACTATTAGCAATAATTTTGCTGGCGTTCATATACCTAAGAATTTATGCACTGCATATACAGATAATGAAAACTAAAAAGTTCATTCATATTCATAAAATCAAAAGTGAGGCAAATGATAAGATAACATTTATCATTCTGTGTGCAAAAAAGTCAAATAGACGAGGATACAGAAATGTTCCACTGACTATCATTAACAATGAAACCGTAATAGATAAACAGATAAATACGATAAACAAAAACTATAGTGAGAGTGATATAATAATAGTTTCAGGGTTTGAACAAGAGAAACTAATCAATCATCTTCATTCAAAAAATTACACTAATGTCAGGATTGCGGAAAATCAAAACTATAAAATGTCAAGCGTATTAGATGGATGGAGAATGGGATTAAATCTAGCATTGAAACAGGACACTTACATAATTCATGGGGATAGAATATTTGACGAGTCTTGCATATTTCAAGAAGAATGCAAAAATACACACACATTGATACATAATGTGGACAAAAATAATTATGATTTTGGAATATCGTTTGATGGAGATAAATTCTTGAATATTTCCTATGGCCTTCCCAATTTATGGTCTGAAATATTTTTCATTAGCAGGTCTGATTTTTCTAAAGTAAGACAGTTGATTAACACATGCTTAGAAAATAAAGTATACAGCATTGATTCATTCATAAATCTTTTATCCACTTATATCAATATTTCCATCGTGCAAAAAAAACCAAAAGACGTTAAACCATTAAAGGATCTATTATGAACATATTGTGTTATAGATATTCTCAAGATTTGCGATTTGAATCAATATTGTCCGTTCTTTCTAAAGTAAAGTACAATGTTGGTTATGCGTCTGGGGAATTAAGCGAAAAAAATATTGCCGATTTTAAACCAGATGTTATTGTCCATAATATTCCTGATGCTGAAAATTTTCCAATTAAGAATAGTGCAATAAGTATCAATATAAATGAGACTAATACTGATAGATCTTTTTCTTTTAAGGATGAGACATCAAAGAATTATATAGCTAGATTTGTTGACTATAAAGATTGCAATGTGAATGCAGATCAGATAAATAAATATAGATCAGATATACTATATATTGGATCTCCCGCTCCGTTCGTCACGTTATTAAATCTAATCCATGATAATAATCGTAAAATAGTCTTTAAATTTTTCAATCACAAACCTCAGAATATAATAGGATATTGCGGCATGTGTGACGTAAAAGATTATTTCAAATTCTATAGATATGCAAAAGGATCAATTGTTGAACATGGCGATATGAGTAGAATGATGGATATAATAGTATCAGACGGTAATCCAATTATATACAATAAAAATAACGAAGAGTGTATAGAGAAAATAATCTCAGCAGTTTTTAACAATGAAAGATATACCATTGATGGTCTTTCCAAAAAAGACATCATTGAGAATCATACATCCTTTGATAGAGTTGCTAAAATTTTCAAAACTGTGGGTCTAAATAAAGTAGCTGAAGACATAATTGACAATAAAAAAAGAGTGTGGTACAAAAATGAAAACAATGATTTGCTTTGACCATCTATCTTATTCTCAATTTAATTACGAAGTGATTAATGAGATAAATAAGATTGTATTAGAATGCTCAGATGAGATTTGTATATGTTCTATGGATCAAACATATCCGTTCTTAAATATAAATACGGCTATTTTTAACCCATCTGAAATGGATTCCTTTAATGATGGATTAATAATTTCACACACATTAAAAAGTGCTGAAGCTATCTTGTCATGTGCAAATAAATCTCAGAAACTCCTCTATTTATATGATCTTGATTGGATGTTTCAACCAATTATGTATGACGATATATACAGAATACTTACACACGAAAACTTAAAACTAGTTTTGAGATCATATGAGCACATTGATCCAATTAAAACATTATGCGATAGAGAGCCGAATGCTGTATTAGAAAAGTTTAAACTGGAGGATATATGGAATTTGCTTTAAAAAACAAAGACAAGATACTTGATATGTATAATAGAGGACATAGTAGTTATGAAATAGCTGAATCTCTAAATACATACTCTACTAAAATCCTAAGAGCTTTAAAGTTTCTTGGCAAGATTCTGCATGACGATGAAAATTATTTCAAAAGAGATTATTCAGAAGCTCAAAAATTAGCTTTAGAAAAGGGTCGTGCTAGACATCCAACAGAAGGTAAGAAATTAGACAATGTTCATAAAAGAAAAATAGGAGAATCTAGATCTAAAGCATATCATTTACTTCCTGAAGAAGAGAAAAAAAGAATTGCCGAAATTAGCAAGGCCAATTGGCAGGCTCTAGGCAGGGCGAAACAGGAAGAAATAAGAAGTCTAGCACTGGAAAGTGTCAGACAGGCGAGTAAGCTTGGATCTAAAACTGAAAGACATTTAAATAATGGACTTGCCAAATTAGGATACAAAGTTGAATTTCATAAAACTGGGCTGGTATTTGGTAATAATTTGGAAGTAGATTTATTTTTACCCGAAGTAAAAACAGCAATTGAAATTGATGGTCCCGGCCACTTCCTGCCGATATGGGGTCAAGAGAAACTGATCAAACAGCAAATAGCAGATACGGCAAAGCAGGGTATTTTGATAAATGGCGGATATGTAATCATCAGAATTCGTCAAATTGACAAAAGTATTTCCTTGACAAAGATGAACCATCTGTTAAACTTAGTAGTCGGAGAAGTTGAATCCATAAAGAATAATTTTCCTTCACAAAAAAACCGTTTGATAGAAATTGAGGTAAAAGATGGACAAACAAGAAGAATCTAGTATACCCGACATGCTATCTCCAGAATGGAATGATTATGTCATGAAATTCTTTACTGATAAAGAGCTAATTGATGGCAATCCTTTGACTGCTGGATTGAGGCGTGTTGCAGAGATGCTCATTGGCGAGATCATTTCAAGCAGGCCAGTAGATGTACAGCGTGTAGAGACTAATGATCCAATAGGTAGAACTACAGTTATTTATGAAGTACAATTCCTTGTCAAGAAAGATGATAAAGAATATGTAAAAACTTATGCTGATGTATCTGATGTATGGGCCGGAAACACTGATGATCTTTTCGCAGTTCATGCTCCCGCAACTGCCGCAACCAAAGCAGAGGGCCGTGCTTTGAGAAAGGCATTAAAAATACGTGCTGTTGCTGCTGAAGAACTATGCAAAAAAGATGTTTCAGAATATCTAAGTCAGCAAATTGGACAGCTTGACGAAAGAATTAAACCGGAACAAATAAAGTATCTTGATATGAACTGCAAAAAATTAGATATTGATCTAATTAAGTTCATCAATTCTGGAGAAAAAGAATATAATACTGTGTACGAGGTTAAGAGAGAAACAGCCGCTAAGATGATTGATATGATCAATAAATTCAAAAGGGGCGATAGTACTCTCAGTAAAGATTTAAAAGGCTATCAAGAGAATTGGAATGAATCATGAAAGTAGAATATTTTTTAAAACTAGGCGGAAAAGATGTTGTTGTATCTGAAGACTGTGAAGCAGATACAGATGTGTTTAAATTTCTGCATCATATGCACGAGCTTTTTGATGATAATGTCTGCAATAGGAATGGACAATCATCTGATAAAGTTCGCGTAAATGTTAGGACCGATAAGGATGATAACGAGTATTATGAAATTGTTTGTTTTGATCCAAAGAATTCGGAATGTCATTATGCTCGTCGTGTCTTCGGCGTAAACAAAAAGGGTGGTGGACTATTTCCTAAGAATAAGGATGATGATGGAAATTGGAAACCTTGGCGTAAATATAATAAAGAAACTGGCAAAGAAGAATAAATAATTTAATACATTGACGGTCTAGATCATCGCTAGACCGTCAATTATCTTATTGAGGTACATATGAAATACTATAGGTTGATATTCAAGAGAGAAGATGAAAAGGTTTTATTTAGTGAAATCATAGAACAGGAAGTAGCTACAGATGAATTTGAGTCAATGAATTGGGAATCGCCAATAATTAGACATGAGATGGCTGGTCATGTTCATTTTATCGCTCTGGATAGAGATTATCTAGATGCCATGTTGCTTGGTATTGGAACTTATCAAGCTATGTCTGGAACTATAGAGGTTTAAAATGGAAGGAAAAACAACCCCATGTGAATGTCCTATGGCTGGTTTTTGCCAAAGGCACGGTGTAAATAAATCAACGCATCTTCATAAGTTGTGCCAAAATCATATTGGTTATTTTAATATGTGGGAAGAATGCAAGGGACCAAATCAAAACCCTAGCGACTGTATTAAGCCTCAAAAGAGCGAAATGCCCAATGAAGAACAACCCCAAACAAACCTTCCTTCTAAAATGCAAATGGCTAAAAATTTCATTAAATCTGCTTCAGAACATGTTGTAAATGGAATGAAAAATGTAAGTACAGAGAAGCAGCAAGAGAGATTGAAAATTTGCGATGAATGCCCACATGCGATTGAGGGAGGCAGTAGATGTGGAAAGTGTGGATGTTTTTTACAGACTAAAACAAAATGGGAAAGTTCAAGATGCCCAATTGGTAAGTGGTGATTAACTTGATTCTGTAACTATCCATTTAATAATAGAATCAGAGCAGAAATTACCAACACCTTGTGAATCATCTTGTGGTATTTTATCACATTCACAATCTGAAGCCCACCATTCTCTTACACCGCTACTTGTAGGAGTGGCAACTACGTATTCGCCCCCGTATGGTATTGGATTACAATCACAGTCTGTATAGTCTGTGCAGAAAACTTCTGCACCACATAGACCATCTACAACTTGTGACTGACAATCACATATTTCGTCTGGAAATGATATAAAATTCCCAGGATGCTTATGTAAATACTGGTTTTCTTTACATTGCCACATCCTAACATAACTTTTAGAGCTGCTTATTCTAAGTGCTTGTGATGCATTGCAACCATTAACAGCCCAGAATCCCGGCTCTACGAAAGTTTCATTGCAGCGTCTAGTTGGTGCTGATTCTCCGATCTTACTATTATGATACCAAAGGCCAGCTGGAGTTACCCCATCCAAACATGGACCTTCTGCGTCAGAACTTATCGTAGCAGTATATTCTGCTAAATTAAAAAGAATACATTCTCCAGGCTTATTTTTAGTTGCATATTTACATTGGGTTGAACTACAGCTACATCCAGGACTATGAATAATCCCCTGACAAGCCCGTGAAGGCCACTCCTGAACACCCTGTAAAAAGGTAGGTGGATCTAGAGGGAATTGTTTCCTAGCTATTCTATTTAAATTACACTCAACGTCTATCAAAATCTTAAAAGGATTGAATAAACATTGATCAACACCGCTGGCTCTAACTAATTCACCATTCTTATAAGAAACACCAAAACGATCAAGATAATAACCCATTGATTCAAAACTATTCACATTCCATGTTTTAGGTGCATGTATACCGGCCAAAATACTTGCCTCTGTATGTGTTTGAATATCATCTTGACATCCACTTCCGCCAAATGTACAACTTTTTGTATCCGATGTGAATCTCCAACCTGGATGAACAACTCCTATAAGTGGTAAATAATCTTCAACTAATACTGTATCATCATCTATTCCCAAATAATCTAGTGTTTCCTGAATCACATTATCATCACAAAAGTCTACAAATCTTGTTTTCATCTCATTTAAAAGTGGAATTGCTGTTGGTATCGTAAAATCAGTTTTTCCTCCAGCAGCACTATCTGCTGTCTCTTCTACATACCCAATATTTGTTGGATGATTAGAAATGTCATTATTGTCCAGGCAAATTTGAGATCCTCCAAATGGTGCTAATTTTGTTCCTTTTTTATAGCTATGTCTTGGAAAAAACATCTTATTACACCATAGTTCACCACCACACGTAATTGAATCTTGTACGCAACTATGAGTTCCGGTTGTTGCGAATATTCCGTTGAATCCCGATGGCGAGTTATACTGCGTGGATGTAAATATTGTGCCTGTATTCTGTATAGCCTCGGGGGTTCCACTACAAACATATTCGCCGCTTAGAAAAGGTGCAGAGGCCGATACTGTGCCATTATTAACCGTTGGGATTAAAGAGGCACTATAAAACAAGTTAAAATAATTCCAAACGTGACTTCCAGAAGGAAAACCTGGATTTTGATATTTGTAATCCTGAGAAACATACACCCCGGAAGATGGTTTTATACTACAGGGAGCATTAGAAACAGGAGTTACAATATCCGCTAGTGTTGCATATGGCATAATAAAACAGCCAGATGAAGTTCCATCATTATATTCATAAGATCCCGCATTAATTGGCAAGCACTTACTAATAGTCTCTTCAGTTTCTGGATCTTCATAAGTCTTTAATTCCTTCCATGTTCTATCGTGTTCATGATATTCTCTCGCCAAATATAGCCTATATCCTACATTCTCAATGCAGTCAATTTTTGTAACGATTGCTATTTCAGGAGAGCATCTTTTCTTTCTTACTTTTACTGAATCTTCAGGTATGCCTCCGCTCATATAAATTGGAACACCGCAAGTTCTTGAATTAGAATCTGTATTTGCTACGCATCCTGTATTTTCTGCGCAGTTAATTACATTGCCCGGTTCAGAAGAATAATCAATCGTTAATTGTTCACAGTCAGTAGAACTTGGAAGCTCTACTCCATAATATGGCTCATATAGTTCATGTCCAATTCCACTTGATATTCCATTTATTCCATGATTCCAATTAAACCAGTCTTGACTATCTCTTGATCCAAGATATAATCCCATATATGGCTGTTCTGGATTTAATATAGCTCCCTGAAGATTTCCCATAATTGGAGTCCCGTCATATGACATCCAATAAACAATAGCTTGAGTTACATCATTCCCGTAATCATTACTCAAAACATATCCAGTATTTCCTGGCAATATAGTGTATTCTGCTAATAAATATGGATCTTTACATAAGCAGTCACATTCATTAAACTGATAATTAAGTGGAACGGGTCTTGGTATAATTCCTTCATAGCCTACTTGTTCTCCACAAACACATGTTACTTCGCCTGGGCCAGTTCCATTTGGACAGCTACTACATACCGTATTATCTAGACATACTTGATAATTTGGAGCATATCTACCTTCATCATCTGGCTCTCCATAAAAATATGTTCCTTCTGGCTTACAGCCGTATGTATAAAATTTATCCCCAGGACAAAGACCAAAATAGTTAGTTTCTTGATCTCCCCAATAGTTTTGACCGCCAGGAGGGTAAAGAACTCCATTTGCATAGTTCATTCCAGGTATTCTTTTTAATGCATACTCTGATAACTTCATAAAGGTATTTACATGAGTTTCTGCAATCATCCAAAATGTTGTTCTAAGTTGTAAATCCTCACCAATTTTTGGTGGATAATGATAACTACATCCGGGTGCATAGAATGAAGCTAATGAGTCTCCTTCATATTTAGCGTCTGGATATTCTGCATTTTTCATAAATACAAACATGCTTGGACATGCTAAGTCAAACTGAGCGTAGATTCTATATCCATTACCTCCCTTCTCGTCATAGCCAACGTCCAAATAGGAACTGTTTAAATCATTGCATCCAGAAATCTCTGTTAATCCATCAGCATCTCCACCTGGATTGCTAGTAAAGCCAAAAATTAAATCATTTGTACCAGAAACAATAACCGGATATAAGGTAGTAGTAATACCGCTTGCGCATTGACAGGTGTTTCCTTCGTATGCACTAGCAAACTTTGAATAATAAGATGAATCTCCACATCCGCTAGCATTAAAACCAGTATCACAATTAAAAGGAAGTCCGTCTATCTTAACCTTGCCAAATCCAGCAACATTTTGACTAACTGGACCATAGGCACAATAATTATGTCCATATCTTCCAAGTCTTGTCAATTCTGATCCTGTCTTCCTCTGATCAAAGATAAATTCTGTATTTAGTCCTTCTATCTCTAATGTCAGATTTTTATTTTCCATTTTTGATGTAACGCATCCGTTGCAGTCGTCTGCACTTTCTATCTCTATTAAAAATGGCACACTGTCTGTGGGCCATCCATTAATTGTATTTAATATATTTGTGAATGTTCCAGTTGTGCTATAGTCTAGATAGTCTACAGTTGACTCACAGTCTTGTGACGCATTACAAGTGTTTTCTGCTTTCTCTGTCACAAAATAAGGTGCTATTAATTGACCATTGCTATCAGCCACGCCCCAATAACCATAACCACTACCCGCTACTTGAACAAATGGCCCTACGCCATCTTCTCTTTCCAGTGTTCCGCTGCCCCAATAGCCGCCACCAGTTTCAGGTGCTGGCGTTGGAGCTTCTACATTCCAATACATAGGCTCTGTTATGTCGCCGGTTGGATTTGCATTAGTATATGTTTTTTCTTGATGAAGTTTCGCAAACGCTTCTGTTATGACATTTTTTCTATTCTTTGATTCTTTGCCGCATAGATTCATGATATAGCCATATGTAGTATACGGCTGTCTTACTAGGCATGAATATGGATTGGTATGTAGTGGGTCACAGTATTCGCTGTCTGCAAAAAATTCAACAGCATCTTCCTGTCCATGATGAAGAACCTTATTTATTAAATCAGATATTTGATGTCTTGGGTCTAAGCATCCATATCCCGTTGGATCTAAATCAAAATTTGGCAAATGCGGATATGTTATTGGACTCGCTATCGTCGCATGTGTTGGTGCAGATGTTGGTGCCTCAGAACCTTGATTGTCACAGTCGCAATAACAGGGACTGTTTGAAGGTCTTCCACCCCATGCAGAATTTAAATTAATAAACATGTGGATCTCTTGACCACCAAGCTGTCTTTTTAAATCTTCTATGCCCGTAGGAACACTTCCTTGGTCTTTCCATGCACCTAAAGGAAGTCCACTAGAATCAAAAGAACAATTGTCATTAAAGTCGCAACCTCTATAAACAAAAGCCAATCTAGCTACTTTATTTGTCAGATATATTTCTTGACTCTCTGGATCTGGACAGCTAGTATATTTATCATACTGCGTTACACAGTCTGGAAAGACTTCAAGAGTGGCATGTTTGCTATAACATGTGGCGTTTCTAGACTTCCCTTTAGTTAGAGCTTGATCAAATCTTCCGATATTGTCGCATCTATCGGTATCAAAAAACGAACCGTAGTATGATTTAACCCTTTCAAATAATGCATGTCCGCTTTCTATAGGATCTGATCCAGAGGCAACTATATAAGAATCTCCACTAACGATTACTGGATAAAAATATTCCACACCGCTAATAGTAACTCCACTTATTGATGGATAAGTCCTATCAATAGCCCCAGAAATGCTAGCAGAAGCAGGCTGTATTGTATTAAATAAATCATAATCATATCTCCATTCACGATCACGATTTGACTGTCTTAAATTTTTTGGATTATTGAATACTCTTCTGAAGTCAGTATGATAATTTTGTACATCGCAAAGGCTTTTTGTTTCATCTGAAACTCCATATGCCGACAAACCGCAGCATGTTTGTTCATCATACGTTCCAAAAGCAACCCAGTGTCCACTATCACCTATTCCTATAGAAAAGTTTCCAGTTGGCATATTAGCAGTTAATGGTGCGTTACCAGTAGATGTTCCTACAAATTTAACAGAAGTATATGTTCCATAGTGGTTCATATCAAAAATCGTGTATATATTGTTAAAGATTTCTGGATTAACATCCGTTTTAATACCGATTGTCATTCCGTTTTTTAATCCGCTAGCTGGGATAGGATTGCCATACGAACCATAAGACAGACGGGCTTGAATAAATGGCGATTCTGATGTGTCTCTGTAAATACTGTTAACGTCTGAAAAATAACCGGCATATTTTCCTGCTACTGCACCATCCGGCCTACATGCGGAAGAATAATTAAAGTAAGAAGAATCACCAGTTGTTTTAATTCTAGAATAGTCATATTTCTGAAATCTTTTGTTGCTGGAAATTATATTTTGTTTAGCTTCTCCATCACATCCCACTAAATAACCAGATGGAATAAAAATATCTTCTTCTTCGTGGCAGTTTTCAACACTTGCTAATCTCCACGCTCCACTCATATTCCTATAAATCTTGGTATTAAAATTTATCTTATTTCCCCATCCAAAGTTTTCTGGAAACTGCTTAAATATTTTATAAGGCTCAGTCTCTGGACATGACTTTGTATCGGCTGTAACTGCGGCTATTAATCCTTTCGGCCTATCAACAAGATATACTTCGGCACCACCCCTGCCTATACCACTTCCTTCAAGAACGCCATTGCTTCCATAATGCTTTGTTATACCTGTATCTGGATCATAAACAGACCTGAAAAATACATCTGGTCTTTGCTCGTTAACCCATGGTCCGCCATCATAAGCACTGCTTTCACAATCCCTAAATGCCTTATGGTCTTCATCATGACCGTCAAAAAAGTCATAATATCCATTAGAATAAGTAGCCCATCCAGAAATTAAAACTCCGCTAAATCCCCAAAATTCAGGATTCGCCGTGATAGAAACCCTAATATTTCTTGATAGAGAATAGTTCGTTGAAGCAACAGAATCAATATTTAATCTATTTCCTTCTGAACAAAATTCTGTATTAATACATTGTTTACTACAACTGTAACATTTTGTATTTTCAATTCTTCTAGGTGGCCAACCTTCAGGCGGTCCACCCGGTGGCCAGCCCGGAAAATCTCCAGGCGGTCCACCTGGAAGTCCAATAATATCACGTTCAGATGTTGAAGCAAAGGGAAATCCAGCAATCGGCCTATCATTAAACATAATCTTCTCCGGTCCTAATTATTTATGAGTGCGGTTTCTTCTCCACACCATTCGCAAGTCTTAAATCCTTGAGTTTGAAGTTTCATTGTGCATTTTTGTAAAATTCCGTTATCACATTCAACGTGAGTAACAACTTGTTGTGATTTAAATTCAGATTGAATAACCCAATGTACTGGAAGAGATTCTGTTTCAGCCTGTGCGTCATATGGATATATAGTCACAGCACAAGATTGACTTGGGCTAAATCCTCCGCTCGGTTCAAGAGTGGCACCAGTTAAAGATCCTTCTTCAAATAAAAGAGTAATATTTGAGCATATTTTACACCCAGAGCCAAGTACCGCAAATCCACCTAATGAGTATCCATTGCCTCCGTTATTTACAGTAAATGTTGCCAAGCCGCTTGAATCTGTATATATTGTACCGGAAGCACCACTGCCAGTTCCCCCGGTAAATGAACCAGTATTAACTCTCTGTTTTCTTCCTGTATATACAGTAAACGCTAAATCTCCTACATCAAAAGCTTGCCTAAGAGGGTTTTCAATAAGTATTTTCTTTTTCACTGAACTGGTATTATGTCCTCCACCGCATGGCACAGTTATATGTCCGCAATCATTGCAGTCTTGCGTCCAGATATTGTAAAAACTATTATTGTTGATTGGAGATTGTTTAGTTTCTCTAATGATAAATGCCTCATAATAAGGATACTCTATATCACCATAATCTAGCTGTTCATAATATCCAACATTTGCGGCACTATTATTAGTATATGCAATATATTCTGGATCGTATAGATTGCCCGTGGAGTTAAAAGTTCTTAGAGTATTTGGTGCATTTCTAACATATTGATCTCTTCCATTGCTTCTATCTACCTCAAAAGAAAAGCTAGGAGGTGTGTATAGATTTGTTAGCTTTACTAAATATATCTTTGTATTTCCACCGCCACCTGTCCATACACCTCTTTCATCATCCCATCGCAAATCCACTGGTCCCGATTTCCATAAGTTCATATTCCAGCTTGCTTGAGAATGGAACTTATTTTCATTACCAGTATCTGCTGGAACTGGCAAGTCATTAACATCATAGCCCCATCCTGTCAATACCATTGGAGATTTTAAGCCAACACCTCTAATTCCACTTGTTTCGACTTTATGTCTTGCGTAATGATCCTTCTCAAAAGAAAAATCAATAGGGGCACCAATGCCGCTTGGATAACGTCCAGATGGACCAACAGTTCCAGAATCTAAAGGATTATAGTTGAGAGAAAACGCTATGTTATGTCCACTTCCCATCCATACGTCTTTGTATGGATCGTCAGCACTATTTATTCCAGTTAAAGAATTGAATGGATTAAATGGATTTAAAGTTTGAGCATTTCCCACAGATGTTGTATCTGTTGGATTAGTCCAGTATGGCATATATGGGCCAGTACTGCCAGAGTCCATAGCGTTGTTATATGGACAAAATATAGCGTCAAAAGAAGTGGCACTTGTTAAATTCCAAGGATTTCTATCATCGCCAGTTTCTAAAAAACGATCCGTAGCTTGGACAAAAGAGTCCAAATCCATAATACCTATTTGTGCCTGTGGTATTTCTCTATAATATCCGCTAATTATTGGAGAATCTGGTGATGTATTTACGGTTAGTCCAGTTGCTGTTGGATTTCCTTGAGCCCTCAATACATGGCTTATCTCTCCAACTAAAACCAAGGAAGCTGGATTTATAATTAATTTTGGATCTTTTTTTGTATGCATAATATTATCTTAGTTTTAGCTTTTTGATATCATTAGATATTTTAGTCAATTTCTTTTCTAAATCTCTCGTATTTTTACCAAATTTTGGCGAAATTGTTTTGAAACTATATGTTGTTTCTATATTATCATTTGTTATGTTAATTTTAATATCTGTAACCTGTTGTATACCATATAAACTATCCCCTATCCTTTTTATATTAGGAGCACCCGGCACTGTAATACTTCCTTCTTCTAATGCAAATAAACCAAAATTATCAATAGAATTGGCTCTTCCCTGTGCTGCTAAATTCATTCCTGTAAATCCACTTGTTTGATCTAATTGGTAAGTACCAAAGGGGCCAAAATTTGTAGGAATCAAGAAATTTTCTGGAACTAAAGATTCATCCTGTTCGTATTCTATTTTGCCTCTAAATACTATTGAATTTAAATTTGTCATCCACGGGCCGTAAACATATCTAGTAGAGATTTGAGGATAACTAAAAGATCTCGGTGCAACACATGCCTGGAATGGATTTAATATAGATAATAATGTATCTTCAGTCATTAATGCTTGTCGCGGTCTAACAGGTAGTGGGTTGCCGGTTGCACAAACTTCTGAATCATTTTTTCCTCCAGTAAAAACATTAAATCCATACATAGAAGGTCTTTGTGGACTCAAAGGACTTGATGGAGATGCAACTGGTAAAAATACTCTGGCTGTGCTAAACTTGACAAAGGGGAAACAAAATCTACCATTATCTTTGTAGTCTAAAGATTGAAGTCCTGGGACAACAGTAGATAACCATGTTGGATTGGTTATATATGGAATATTATGCTGTACATCCGTAGCAAAATAACCACTAGATACTACTAGCTGACCAGGCCCGCCTGGACATGCCGGTGGATCAGAAGATGACGTATTTGCTCTATTGTCTTCCTGAGTATTTGTAGCCTTATCTGTTCCAGCCTGTCCTTCATTTATAGGCACTATGCCGCTTTGAGTTTTTGTATTAACCCATCGCTGGCTTTGTCCTGTAATAATATTACTATATGGCAATGCCGCTCTATTATACAATCTATCATACGGAAATGGTAAAAATGAATATTGTGATTCTATATTTTCTGGTGCGGCATGTATTACGTTATTTTGTCCATACTTAGTTATACATAAAGCATCTAATGAATATTCAGAAAAATTAAATACTTGAGTAGATTGTCCAAGCAAACTAGTCATTTCCTGTGCATAGCTCTTATCATATGGCCCACCAGCAGCAACAAAATTATGATCATAATTTACAAAAGCTGATATCTTTCCATCAGATATAAAATTATTGCTTTGTGGTATTTCTCTTGAGTAATATAGAGATGGTTCTACATATGCAGAATCTGTAAGTTCCCATGATCTCTTGAAGTTGCCAACTAAATTTTCACCGTCTAAATTCTGAATAGTTTGAGCATATGGAACTGGAGCATACCACGATTTACCATAATGTGTATCGCCAATCTCTTTAAGCTTTTCTGAAACTGGTGGTAAAATATATCTCTTAACATTCATTTCTGCGGCGGCACAAGTTAAATTCAGTCCTAAACCAAATACGCTGCCAGGAGGATCTTTTGGAACTCCATCTGATGAAACATTTTCAGTTAACGAGTCACTAGCCGTTCCTATTGATGAAAATGAATTTCCTAGTCCTAAGTTATCAGATAAGCCAGCATAACCAAGACCTCCAGCTGCATTTATAGATTCAGTAGACTTTTCTAGATCTTCCTTAGACCCATTGCCACTTCCAGATGGATATACTGGAGAAATACAGTTTGGGTAAAAATAATTTTTAATGTTTCTTAACTTGCCATATTTGTATTTATAAAAGAATGCCTTCCAACTAGATTCAGAACGCATAGCACAGCGAATTTCTAATAAAGAAGCGGCATATATACCATTGTGAAATACGCCTGGAATCGTTAAATTGCCGAAGTGAGTCTGCATATCCACCAATATGTAGTCGTCGCAATCTCTTGGATCTAAAATAGGAGTTACTACTGGTATTTTTCTTGTTGATGTTTGGTTGAGCCCTAAAGAATCTGTAGCTGTATCTGCAACTTCTCTTGGATCAGTACCGTTTGGTAAAATAATATCGCCCCAATAATGACGAAGCATATTTCCAGGTACTGTAACGATTCTACTTTGATATCCACCTGTAATTACTTTCATGGTAGTTACATCATTCATTTTGATAGATATATCAGAGCTTTTAATTTTGAGATCTGATAATTTACTGGGATCAAATATCTCGCCGCTATATACTGGTAGATCACCACCAAGTGCTGCTGATTTTGTTCCAACATCCCAAAAACCCTCATCCGCAGAATCAAGACCATAACTATCTAATGGATCTGAATAGGTTGTTAGATTATTAGCTAGCCCATATCCTGGTTGTCCAGGCCTTTCGCCTGGATGGATAGCATTATCTTCTTGAAATACGTTATTATAAATGTCTGGAACTTCTAAGCCAATAAGGTTATAAGCTATATTGCTAAAAGGACGATTTGGATTAAGAAAAGCGTTTTTATCAACAGTTTGTATTCTAATTGTTCCCCCGTATTGTCCTCCAGAGGTGAACTTTCTAGTATCTGCTCCTTGCCAATTACATCTAGCTGGATTAGTCCATAATGGATCTTGTTCTTGCAATGTGGGACTTCCAATGCTTACATCACTATAAATGTCAATATAAGAATAATAATCTATATTTGCTTCATCGCACAATGCGGTAATAATTTCACGTAATGTTTTATATTGCCCTTCTACTCTGAATTGTGGACCTAGCTTCCCAACAACTTGATTATAAAAATGTAATGCATCAAAATGATAATAGTATGGTATGCCTTGGTCATTAGCTCTAATATCATAATTATGTCTTCCAAATAGTAAATTACCGCCATGAGTCCTTTGTCTATATCCATTAGTCATAGGCGGGACATGATTAATACCCATATGTAAAGCCCACATTAATTTTATAAGAGGTATTCCATCCTGACTTCTGCCGCTATAACCAAAACCTCCATAGCTTAAAGGTTTTCCTTTATTGTCAGATGATGTTGGAACTCTGTACTTTATATCATCATTTTCTAAAATTCCAAAAACATTAATTAGATTTGAAATATTCCACCAATGATAAACTCCTGGGCTTATACTTAATACATCAACCAGTGCATTATTATGACCATAATCTTGATATCCTAGTCCAGCAATATTGTACAATCCTTCTACAGAAGAACCCATTCCGGTATATCCATCAAGAATAACACTGGTGGATTCCAATATTTTGAGAGGGCTAATTAAGTTTGCAGAATATGTTTTACTATTACTAGCCGATCTAGAAAATGAATCTACAAGTCCTATGTATTGAAATAATACGTTTCCGTATGTATCTTTCAATTCAAATAAAACAGGAGTTCCAAGAACTGGTATGACTAATCTATCGCCCCCGGTTTCATCTTCAATTAATCTACAACTCAAAGAACCGCCCTGAGATGACCAGTCAGCAGAAACATTAAAATCTACTACTGTACATCCAAACAATTTTATTTGAGCCAAATTTGGATTAGCCCCATCTGCCGATGTACCAAAAGGCTGTATACTGCTCATATCAAGTCCTTTCGTAAGTCCATTCTATGTTATAACTATAATTTCTTGTCCTTGCGTCCCAATTTTCAGTAGGTGCTGAATGAAAGCATTTACCATTAGCAACGGTAAAATTAGGATCATTTACTGGATTCATGGCTTGAAAAATTTCATTTAAGGCCGCATTTTGGCTGGCGTTTATACTTGGTTTTTGACTTATGTATAATTGTTGAAGTGATCCGCGTATATTATTTGCTAAAACCCCATTTGTATTTATATTGGTTTCATTTATAGATGGTAATTGACCCATCGTTACATTAATTG
>Ga0208898_1000439_pt1 | contig 32340 bp, 49 predicted proteins | sample VirMetDEL_Mar_4_FD_184513 | JGI IMG/M metagenome (GOLD analysis project Ga0208898, IMG submission 184513) | Aqueous microbial communities from the Delaware River and Bay under freshwater to marine salinity gradient to study organic matter... | ecosystem: Environmental > Aquatic > Marine >... | reverse complement strand
GCTTTTGATGACTTAACCGAAGAAATCGTTCTTGGTTGGGTTAAAGCTGAAGTAGGCGAAGAAGATGTTGAAGCAAGTATAACGGCACAAATCGAAGCAAAAAAGAATCCTGCGACTTTGAAAGGATTGGCTTGGTAGTTATATTTGGGCAACCTTTAACATAATTATACAAGATGACATTAGAAGAAAGAATCGAAGAACTTAAAATTCAAGAAGCACGTTTACAGATGCAACTTGATGAGATCAGATATGTAAAGCAAGGCTATGAAAATACCCTAAAGGCTCAAGCTGAAGAAGCCGAAAAAACTGAAGAATAATTCTAGTGTGTGGGCAACTTGTTGGTAATTTTGCTTTTCAGATAAAAAGTCATAATTTTGTTAAACCTTCACTAATCAAAGGTAATGAGGTTATACTCCGAGGCTTTATCTGAGAATGTTCATTTATTTGAATATCAGAATGTACGATCAACCGATGTCGTACCTACTCTTTTTTGTTCTGATATTCACCTAGATTCCATAGGTTGTAAGCGTGATATTTTAAAAAGGCACTTTGATGAGATCAAGAAGGCGAATGGATTAATATTTATTTTTGGAGATCTTCTTGATGTTATGGGGAGTTATGGTGACAGAAGATTGCAAAGGGAGGACATCGATCCGCAATTTATTCAGCAAGGAAGAACATATTTAGACCTTGTTGCGGAATATACTATTGAGTTTTTAAAGCCTTATGCTAAAAACATTGCATTGATTTCCTATGGCAATCACGAAAAGACAATAAACAAGTTTCACAACCACGACATACTAAGATCAATAGTATGGGCGTTGAATTTAGAAGATGGTGTAAATATACATCTTGGATCGTATTCGGGTTGGGTGTTTATCAGAATGAAAAAAGATAGGGCAAGCCAAATCTGTCGAATACATTACCATCATGGTTTTGGCGGAAACGCTAAACGATCAAAAGGTATGTTGGATGTTCAGATTGAAGCGATGAAGTACCCTGATGCACACATATTAGTAAGAGGTCATACGCACCAAAAATGGTTTGATCCTTCTACTGCTCGAATGAGGGTAACACCAAATGGTAGAATTTACAAGGATAAGATCAAATACATACAATCAGGATCTTATGTTGATGGTATCGGAGCAGGAAAGGCAGGTTGGGCAGTAGAAAAAAACTTTAATCCTACTGATATAGGAGGATGGTTTGTTGATTTTACCTTTAGAAAGTCAAATGCTGAATCATTTATCACTACTCAGATAATAGAAACACCAGTCGATACATTCTAAGGTGATACTATACTATTATAGGTATCTGACAAGCTTATAACTACATTGTAACGAGGTATCTCTCTCCAAGGGTATAAAGATCTAAGTATTGGCAAGATCGGGCTGTAAATCGAAATTTTGTACCTACTACATCTTACACCGTTAGAGTAATAGGTATCGTTTTCGATCTGATAACCATATTTGGTTCGTAATTCGCTTACTCTTGTATTGATCTGAAAACACTCAGACTTACATACTTGCTTGGTATAGTTTCGGATATCATTGATACCGCACCAATTGTTATTGTTTCTCAAAAGAAAAACCAATACTGCTTCTAAGTGACTCATAATTTTATTCCTTTTTGTTCTGATATTAGCTTCGCTTCATTAGCATAATGTAGAGCAATTATCATGTAGTCGTTTTTTTTTAATTGCTTTATTTCTTTTGACATATCTAAAAGATAACCTGCTGTACCCTCGCCGTACATATGATCAATAGCTAGGGCGTGCTTGTATTGCTCGCCTGAATTGTACTTGTTACATCTCTGACACTGAGCGTGACAGTTTTTACTTTCGTATCGGGTTGCGTTGTATCTTCTAGAGATAAAGTGTCCGGCATCCATTTCCTTCCAATGTTTTTTTGTACCGCAAGTGATACAAGTACATACGCCCAAGGAATCACTATCCCTCAGGCGTACATATTTTGAAAACCATAGGTCGGCAGTTGATTTTGCAGTCTTTACATTTTTACTACGATTCAGCCCCATTGTTCATAAACAATTGTAAGGTTCGTATTATCTTGAATGAAGGACAGAATACTCTTTTATTGGAGAACATTCTTAGGGTGTGAGGAGCAATATGAACCTTGTAGGACAATTGTTCTTGATTCTGAGATCTTACCCACTCCCTTACTTCTTCGAGTTCCTTAAGTGCTTGTTCCATAATTATTTAGTTTTGTAATGATTTGAAGTATTCACGATTAGATTTTGAAACTTTGTATTTTCTAAATATATCCTCAGGATTGCCTCCTTCCTTAACATACTCTTCAGCTTTCATCCATCTGTCTTTGTCGTATTCATTGAGCCATTCCTTATCGTCATTGTTGTTGTATCTTGGAATTGCTTTGTTACCATCGTCATCTTCTGCTTCTATACCTAGCAAAGATCCAAGAGTATATCTACGGAAATAAGTTATGGCGCTTCCTAGCTTTTGAGGATCGTCAATATTAGGCAAAGTGATTGATGACTCTACAAATTCAGCAGGATTGTCAACATCGATAATACGAGTAACAACCTTGTCGTTTTCTATTGGCTGAAGAATTAATAGGTTGGCTCCGATCAATTCAGGGCGAAGTGCCTCTAATAGTGCATTGATGTCAAAATACTTGCTACCATAAAAAGGATTGGTAGTATCTTTCTTCATCTTATCCATTGTACTTGTTAGCTTGAAAAGCTTAGTGTATATGTTCATTGTTTATCCTCTGTGTGTTTCTAATTTTAAGTATGATTTTCCTTGACTCTTTGTTACTGGTTCGATGATCTCACCAGTTTCGGAATCAATGATTTGTACGTTATCTGTTGTTGCAGTTTTGATCAGTCTTTCTATACGTTTACGCTCCTGATCAGCTTCCATCCATTTGGAATTTTCTTTGTAATGATATGTAGTTCTTCCTTGTACCTCAATAATTTTTTTGCCATAGACAACGAGGTCTTCGTAATTGTTCATTCTGACTAATTCATCCATTACATTATCTTCGATTGACTTAAGTGCCATATCAATATCATCCTTTAGCTTACGAAGTTCTACATATATTTGACTCGCAGGTCTTTGACCTTCTTCCCATTGCTTAATTAACTCTGTATGATTCTGTCCTGCTTCCATATTAATATGCTTAATGGTATGAATATTAATACCGCTTGTACTGCGATCTGAAAAAAAGAGTTTGCCTCAAGACACATTCCTAAGGCAAACATTAAGAGTAATAAGTATTTCATCTTTGACCTCCTAATACTAATGCAACCTCAAGAGCAACACTACGATTGAAGTCTTCCTCTATCTCTTCACATACCTCTTGTTTAAATTCTGCAAGTGACTTATCACTACTGAAAGCATAATATTCAAAGTCTTTGTTTCTGAAATCAGTAATCTTGACTTCCCAAATTGAATAAGCATACTCGCCTTGAATCGTTTTAACTACTTTGGTTAAAAAGTTTATTTCCTTTACATCTGTAATTTGTACTACATTATACATATCATTCCTCCTCATTGTTAAGTTCATCAGGATTCCAAGAATCTTCGTCATCTTCCATTCTTGCAAGATCCATGTCTGTTAAATATTCTTCTTCGTATATATTAATTGGGTTGTACATAATTTTATCCATTGATTAATAACTTACTTAATAATAAGCACTTGAGTAACTAAGTGCAAATAAAAAAAATAATTTTTTTTTAAATTTTTTCATTTCCTTTGTTTACTTATCATACTACCCATTTCCGTATGTTATTGTTTATCATATTTTATCCATTTAAGCCTTGGCGATTGAACTTCGTCAAGGTTTTTTTATATTTATTTACAAACGATAACATTTAAATGGATAAGGATGAAAGACGCATATTACTTTCCGCATTTTAGTAATGCACGACACGACAGAAAAATCAAAAGGATAAGGCTAGATTGGGGGAATCAAGGATACGCCCTCTATTTTATGACCTTAGAAGTACTTAGAGATCAAAGTGACTTTAGTTATCCGACTTCTGATATTGACCTCTTAGCTGATGAGTTCAATGTAACTGAAGCAGAACTTAAGGCGATCATATTTGACTACAAGTTATTTGAGATCGTAAAGGTTGATTCGGAAGAGGTATTTACCTCTCCTAAATTGCTTGACTATATGCAACCATACCTTGAAAGGTCAAAAAAAGCAAGGAACGCGGCTAAAAAACGATGGAATGCTAATGGTATGCAGGAGCATAGCCCGAGCATAACAAGTAAAGTAAATGAAGTAAAAGAAAAGAAAGAAAAGAAAGTAAATGTAAATATATATGAGTAAAGGAAATGAAAATAGCAGAAACAAAAAAACAAGCCTTATTGTACTATGAGGAAGAGATTGATTTTAGTTATGATAGGAATGTGCTAAATACTCTTTATATTTTTTTAGTTGATATAGGAGCAAAGAGGACTATACCTATTGATCTTACTGAGAAGCGTGCCTATTTAATTAGGTTACACGAATCAATGACTACTAAGAATCCTATGTTTAATCCGAACATACCTTTTGCTGATATATACCCTAAATTTTTTATGGATGTACTATATGAGAAGACGAGCAGATCAGGAAACAACATCTCGGCTTTATCAGTATGTTTTAATAATTGGTACAAAGAGAATGCGAAAAACTACTTACCAACTAATCAGCCTGAGGTAGTTAAAAAACATTCAAGTGGCACTATTGAGAATTTATCAGATCAAGAACTGACCAACATATACTCAACGATTATGTTGTTAAATTCTAATGGATTAAAAAGTTTATTCGATAGCCAAAAAGCTGATTCATACTTTAAAAGAATTAAAGAGGAATACGATAAAAGATTTCCATAGTTTTTCAAAGTTTTCCAATTTGAAAAGATGTGAAAAGGTTACTTTTTTTATTCAGAAAAAAAACTATATTTAATTATGGAAACAAAATTAGTACCGATTAACTCGGTAATACCTAACTCAGAGAATCCTAGATACATAAAAGAGGATAAGTTTGAAAAGCTAGTAAAGTCTATTAAGGACTTTCCTGAGATGCTTCAGTTACGACCTATTGTCATTAATGATCAGAATGTTATACTTGGTGGCAATATGAGGTACAAAGCTTGCGTTGAGGCAGGCGTAAAAAAGATACCAGTAATAAAAGCAGATCAACTTACGCCCGAACAACAAAGGGAGTTTATCATAAAGGATAATGTTTCAGGTGGTAACTGGGACTGGGATATTATTGCAAATGAATGGAACACAGATGAACTTGAAGATTGGGGACTTGATGTTATTAATGTTGATTGGGATGAACTTGACTATATTGATGAGGATGTTGAAAAACCTGAACTATCTAATGATCTAACTATAAAAGTTAGCGTTCCAAAAGAACTAGAAGGAGACTTATCAATGATTCAGGAAGGATTAAGGCTTTGGCTAAATGATAATTATGTTGGATGCGAAGTTAAATAACGACAAACAATACAGAAATATACTTTGTTCCTATGCTTATCTAAGAAGTAAGAGTTCCTTCAATGATATACTTTTTGATTATGCTGATAGTGGTAAAATCAACTTAATGATTGATTCCGGAGCATTTACAGTATTTAATTCCAATGTTAAGCCTATATATGTTGAGGATTATGTTGATTGGTTGAAGCTATATGGAAAATACTCTCAGAAGTATGTTATGTTAGATGTTATAAACAATCCTAAGGAAAGTGCAATAAACTACAAGAAAATGGTTGAATCAGGATTATCGCCAATGTTTGTAATGACTATGGCTGATGAGGACTATTCAATTCTTGAGTTTCCACTTAAAGTTAACAAACATTTATGCGTTGCAGGAGGGGTAACAAGTAAAGGAAAGTGGATTATTAAAAGATTTCAAGATATAGCAAAATTATATCCTGAAGCACTTATACACGGATTAGGTTATGTTACTTTTCCAAGTATGCTTCAGCTACCTTTATATTCAGTAGATAGCAGTAGTTGGATAGTAGGCTCACAAAAATTTGGTCAATTGTATTGGTGGGATAATGGACTTAATCAACTTAGGTATCATGATATACTAACTCGTAAGAAAAAAATACCTGAAAGTCTTAGACTTGAGATGCAAAGAAGCAAAATAACTCCTAAAATGTTTAGTGATTTAGAGAATCATAGAACTGATTATTCAATAGGAAGTTATCTTGGTATTAAATGTTATATCACCTATCAAAAATATTGCAAGGATAGAGGATTAGACCTTTTTTTAGCATTAAGCGGTAAGGGTCAATTCGAAAAGTATATAGGAGTAAATTATCTTATAGCTATAAATGAATGTACTTATCCCAATTACATACAATACTTAAAAAATATTAAAGGCAAAAAATGAAAATAGTTATACAGTTTAGGATTGAAGGCTTACACCAATGGAAAGAGTGTCCTTTAGATGAGGTAGGATATTTGAGAGATCTACATAGGCACGAGTTTCATATAAGGATGGAAAAAAAAGTAGATCATAATGATAGGGATATTGAAATCATAATGTTCAAGAGACAAGTCATTGATGGTTTAAAGAAAAATTTTTACTCAGATCAATTTAATTGTTGCAACTTCGGTAATATGAGTTGTGAAGCGATTGCAGAATACCTAATGGATAAATACAATTGTACTTTAGTAGAGGTATTAGAAGATGGAGAAAATGGAGCGGTAGTATGATATACTACTTACCCTTTGAAAATATTGACGAAAGATATACTAAGCACTTTAACAGAGATGTTATTAATTATTTACAAAATAATCACTTTCAAAATTATAGGATAGTAAATGGATTAACTGATGAGATAAAAATAGTAAATGGATCGTTTTTAGATAGTAGTCTTACAGTTCAACATAAAAGTATTCAGATTAGCGAACTAGCAAAAATTTATCAAAAAGGAATGATCACTGATAACGATATTATTTTTGTACCTGATGTATGGTATACTGGTATTCTATCTATTCCATACATGAATTATTTCCATAAAGTAAAACCTAAATTAGTAGGAGTTCTGCACGCAGGAAGCTTTACTGATACTGATCACATAAGAAAAATGGAAAGATGGGCAAAAAATTATGAGGAAGCTATCTTTGATGTGTTTGATACAATTTTTGTAGCAAGTGAGTTTATAAAAGAAGATGTACTACAAAAAAGGTTAATTGATAAAAGAAAAGTTCAGGTTAGCGGATTAATAATTGATGAACTACAACTAAGTATATATGATTGTAACAATAAGAAAGATCTAGTAGTATTTAATGGTCGTAATGACGCTGAAAAACAACCTTGGCTATTTGATAAACTTGCAGATATTTTTCCATCGACTAAATTTGTTAAGACTTATGAAAATTCGCTCTCTAAGCACGAGTATTACGAACTGCTATCTCAGAGCAAGGTAGTAGTAAGTTATGCGCTACAAGAAAATTTTGGCTATGGAATCGTAGAAGCAACTAAGTTAGGGTGTATTCCAGTATTACCCAACCGATTAGTATATCCTGAACTATATGACGAAAAATATTTATACAATACTTTTGATGAATCAGTTAATTTAATTGAAAAAGCATTGTCAGGAAAACTTGAAACGACTAAACCAAAAATACCTACAAATAACGAAACACTTAAAACTTGGTTTCCAAATGTATAGCATTAAAAAAAAATTCGGACCTTATCCCTTTGCACATCGCCAACATTCTCACGATGGCCATTGCCAGTATGTTCATGGACATAATTGGTACTTTGAGGTTGAGATGCAGAGTGAAAAACTTGACTCAACTGGTTTTGTATTCGACTTTGGAAGATTTAAACCTTTCAAGAATTGGTTGGAGTATATGTTTGATCATACCTTACTAATCAATCAAAACGATCCATACATTGACTTGTTTATTAAAGAAAGTTCCTTATTATGGGATATGAGAGAAGTCAAAAGTGGCTCCTCTGAAGAGATTGCAGTGATGGTATATAACTATTTATCTGATTGGCTTAAGGATGATGCAGATAAGCTTGTAAGCGTTACTGTTATAGAGGATGAAAAAAATGGAGCAACATATCATGGAGGAAACATACTTAGGTAATGCTTTTTTGGAAAACATTGAAGCATACAAAGAGCAAATACAATCAGGTAGTGTAGGAGCAGATCTTAATACTTATGGATCTGACAAGCTATATAATACCGAAATGCCTTTACCAAGTGGTTGGAAAAAAGAGGAATATGTCAAAAGAAAAAAAACAATGGATATGACAAAGAAAAAAGAAGTTACTAACTTTGTAATAAAGACTGGTAAAGATGTCCTAGACAAGGTACATACCGAGGTGATGGAATCAATCAGCAAAAAGTCAAAAGAGTATTTGGATGCAGATTCATTACAAAACTATGAAATGTTACAAAATGTTAAGTTAGGTGTTCAGGTACTATACCAAAGATTAAAGTCAGAGTATGAAAAATAAAAAACACACACTACCAGTAAGCGAAGTATTTTACTCTCTGCAAGGAGAAGGAAAGACAATAGGAGTACCAAGCGTATTCGTAAGGCTAAGCGGTTGCAACCTTTTGTGTGGAGGTAATGGAACTCAGAGAGATGGAGAACTTCACGATGGAGCAACTTGGAGATGCGATACAATAGAGGTTTGGACTAATGGTACTGAAACCTTGTTTGACAACATTCTAAACCAAGAACAACTTAAACACCTAAAGAATGGCGCACACCTAATAATTACTGGTGGTGAGCCTATGTTGTATCAAGAGAGAATACTTGACTTTATCGAATGGCTAGACCATACCTTATTCTTTGATCAGAATACAAAGAAGTTTAAAGATCAAGAGTTTTTTGTTGAGATTGAAACCAATGGTACTATTATGCCAAGCCCTGAATTTTTGAGTGAGATCAATCAGTTCAATATATCTCCTAAACTTGCCAATAGCGGTATGCCATTACAAAGAAGATGTAAGGAAAATGTAATTACTGCTTTTGAAGATTCAGACTCAAACCTACAATACAAATTTGTAGTAAGTTCTGATTCAGATTGGAAAGAGATTCAACAAGACTACTTGCACTTGATAAGGAGAGAGAATATATACTTAATGCCTGCAGGAAGTTCGCAGGATGAATTGTCAGCAACCTATCCAATAGTAGCTGATATGTGCAAAAATTATGATTTAAAATTTTCACCAAGACTACATGTAGATATATGGAACCAAAAGACTGGGGTATAGCCGAAGAAGCAGTTCGTAGAGTTATAAGTTGTTTTGATGATCCGAACAGAGAAGGATTACAAGAAACTCCAAAGAGATATGTAAAGTTCCTAAAGGAGTTTTTATCTCCACCCGATTTTAACTTTACAACTTTTGATGCTGAAGGAATGGATCAGATGATCGTGCAGACTAATATACCTTTTTACAGTCTATGCGAACACCACCTAGCACCATTTTTTGGGGTTGGTCATATTGCATACATACCCGATAGAAAAATAGTAGGGTTGAGTAAGCTTGCAAGAACTTTGGATACTTATTCTCGAAGGTTTCAGAATCAAGAGCGTATAACAATGCAAGTAGGAAAAAGGTTGGTTGAAGAATTGGAACCAAAAGGAGTTGCGGTTGTGTTAGAGGCTCAACATCTTTGTATGAGTATGAGGGGAGTAAAAAAACACGATACCAATACCAAGACCAGTTACGTTTGGGGAGGATTCAAGGAAGACCTAAATTGTCGTAATGAGTTTTTACAATTAATCGAGAAGTAAAATGGCTTACAAAAAAGAAGATCTATACAATCAAGCAGTTGATCTTATCAGAAGGAATAGGCACTTCTTTATTGAGGATGTTATCAGTTATATGGGAATAAGTAAAAGCACATTTTACAAACACTTCCCGATTGATTCGAACGAAATGAACTCCCTAAAAGACGAGTTATCCAAAAATAAAATTGAGATTAAAACATCAATTCGAAGTAAGTTACATTCAAGCAATTCTCCTACTGCCCTGCTTGCCTTATACAAGCTTGTATGTTCTGATGAAGAAAGGAGAAAGCTATCAATGGAGTATCGTGATCATACTACAAATGGCGAACCAATAAACAAGGTTGTCTTTGAACTCAGGAATCCACAAGATACAAACTAATCCTATTTTCTTTTGGACTGCTGATTCAAATAAACAAATAGTAGTTCATCAAGGGGGGACAAGTAGTGGCAAGACCTATTCCATTATTCAATACCTGATTTACGAAGCCTGCTCTAAAGACGATTTGATCATAACTGTTGTAGGGCAGGATATACCCAACCTCAAGGTAGGAGCCTATCGTGATGCAGAGAAGATAGTTTACTCCGATCCGTTCTTTGTTTCTTCTCTAATTAATCATAACAGATCAGAACGCAGTATGTTGTTTAATACTGGAAGTAAGATCGAGTTTACAAGTTACTCTGATGGCATTGACGCAAGATCAGGAAAGCGTACCCATTCTTTTTTTAATGAGGCAAATGGTATTAACTATGAAATCTTTGAACAAGTAAGCCTTAGAACATCGGAAAAGGTTATTATTGATTTCAATCCTTCGTCAGCTTTTTGGGCGCACGATAAACTATTCGGAAGGGACGATGTTGATTGGTTTGTAAGTACATTTAAGGACAACCTTTACATACAACCTTCAATCAAAGAAAAGATACTTAGTTACGAGCCTACTCCTGAGAATATCAAGAGGGGTACTGCTAATCAGTTTAGATGGCAAGTGTATGGGCTTGGAGAGATTGGTAGGCTTGAAGGTTTAGTATTCCCTGACTTTGAGGTTGTAACTGATTTTCCTAAAGATTACAAATGGAATTGCTTCGGTATGGACTTTGGATTTACTAATGATCCGACTGCATTGGTTGAGATTAGATACGCAAATGGTGCGTTATATTGGAAACAACATATATACAGAAGAAACCTTACCAACCAACATATTAGTAATTTGATCAAAGATATAGGGATAACGGATGAAATAGTAGCAGATAGTGCCGAGCCAAAAAGTATTGCAGAGATCAAGAGAGAGGATATATGGATCGTACCTGCGGTAAAAGGAAGAGATAGCGTAAACTATGGTATTCAGATATTGCAAGACTATCCTATTAAGATATTAGCAAGCAGTAAGGACTTGATTGAAGAGTTCAGCAGTTATACTTGGGCAAAGGATCGAGATGGAAGACCTACCAACAAGCCAACAGATAAAAATAACCACGGAATTGATGCGGGTAGGTATGCAATTATGAGGCGTTTAAGTAGGCGTACACTTGAATTTTCCATTGTTTGATAAAAAAATTAATTTTTTTTTTAAAAAATACTTGACCTATTGTACTTAAGTCATTATCATTAAGTAAGATATAAATCAAATGGATAAAAAAATGAAAGATGTCGAAATGTATTACGGAAATTATCAAGTTGATAAACAACGATTAAGAAAGCTGTTACAAGAAAGAGCAGAAAATGGTGGTGATGTTTGGTTCTGCACAACTTGCAAAGACTTCAAAAATGATGACAATGTAGTGAGTTGTAGAAACGATCAGTATTTACTATGTGAAGAGTGTGGACACGATTCTGAAGTAGCTTGGGATGAGTATGATCCTGCAGATTTTACTTGGAAATAAATAATAACTTAATGGATAAAAAAATGACTAGAGAATTACATGACAGACGAGATGAATTTGAAAAAGCTTATTTCAAATACTATGTATGGGCAAAGGATAACTTTATGACAAAATGGGGTAACGATTGCGGTAGATTAGATAACGCAGTCAGCTATGCCGTTTGGTTTGTAAAAGATTCAAACCGAGCAGATCAAATGTTTAAATGGTTAATGGATCGTGACGAGATGAGCAATATTTATATTGGAGTATCTGTTTCGTTTGAGAACAATGTAGCTTCAATGAATAACAAAACAAAAGGTTATCACATCTCAACATATCCCACACACGAACACCGTTGTTTCAAAGATTAAAAAAAAATTAAAAAAAAAATTAAAAAATACTTGCACCTTTGTATGTCTTAACATATATTGGTGTAAGTTATTAATCAAATGGATAAAAAAATAGGAGCAATAGGATGGCAAGTATCGAATATCTAAATAAGAACAATTCAGTAGAGTTATTCAATGATCAGTCAAAATACTTCGGATGGTACAAGGAGTATTTTGCTAAGTCAGGAAGCAAGATCATAGGATTAGGATATATTCAAGTTGATGCTCCTGACCGACCTTATGTAGGCTACGAAGGCAGAGTCTACGAACCAGTAGATCCTCGATTGAAGAAGGCAAAAAAAGTGCGATCTGATGACGAGGTGTATAGTATTCTTTATCCTTTATGTAAGTGATATGGAAGCTTTAAATTTTTTACTCGACGGTATGGATTTGTTTGCAAAGATTCTTGGTTACCTTGCTTTGTATGGTATAGCAATGGCATTGATAGATTGGAGAAGGACAGAAAGATTTAAAAATGGCAGGTGACTACTTGATCTTAGGAACATTTTACGAATCAATGGAGTATCTGTATAGATTACGAGCAGATTCAACAAGGGAGTACGAAGATGATGAACTCACAAGATTCTGCAACGCACTTGACTATTCAGCTTCTTGGTTTATGAATAAAAGCAGAAAAGCCAATGTTATAGTCTATCGAAGGTTGTTCATAAATTTCAGTGCCAAAACGCACTCTGAGGTTGCAAAATTTTTAGGTATGCACCATAGCACAGTCATACATCATAGGCAACTACACAAAGATTCTTTACTATATGACAAAAAATATCGTACTTTATGGAATAGGTTAAAAGATTTACCATAACTGTAGATGTAATCATACTTAGCTTACTGGGCTGAATACCTTGTAAGCTTTTTCTGTTTTTATGTTTGATTTTTCTTGTTATTTTTGGTAAACCAAAAAAGTCAAGCCTATGAGATTCTCTGACATTCTTCCCTTCTCCAGTACTAAGGCACATCAAGGTAGGAGAGCCGAACTTATAAATAATTTAAACAAACAATTGTTTAGGTTTCATAGTGGCACTCCTATCTCTCTTGATGATACTCAGAATGCCTATGTACAAGATGGCTACGAATCCAATCCTGATGTTTACTCAGTAATAAACGGGATCACGAAGGCTTCAGCTTCAGTACCTCCAGTCGTTCATAAAGTAATGAATCAAGAGAAGGCGAACAGATACAATCAGGTTCGTAAATCTCTCAGGTATAAAGCTAATCAGAAGGCATTGGATACATTACTCGAATTAAAAGAGCAGGCATTCGTTGAAGTTGAACACACAGATCCTTTGTATAAACTGATCAATCAGCCAAACCCATTACAAGGCTATCCTGAATGGTATGAAAATATGAAAGGCTTCCAGTTGCTTACTGGTAACGGATATACTCATTTCGTTGAACTTGGTGATGGTAGTTTTGGAGAGATGTGGGTAATGCCTTCGCAATGGACTAAGATCGTAGCAGATGCAAGTTACGAAACTCTGATAAAAGGATATGTCATTGATATGTATGGAATGGTTGATGCTCCTTTGCCTGCTGAAACAGTAATGCACTGGAAGTATTGGAATCCTGATTATGATGCGGTCGGATCTCACTTATATGGTATGTCCCCTCTCAAGTCTGCACGAAGATCCATAAGGTTAGGCAACGATGGTGATCAAGCATTGAGTAAGGCATTTATGAATGGGGGTGCTTCAGGTCTTGTGTATCCTGCAGGTGATAACTTCGATCAGTTAACTTCAGTTCAGCGAAGTCAATTAGAGTCATACCTTCGAGATATGGGTGGTCCTGATAACTATAAATCTTGGTTGGTAAGTTCAGTAAAATTAGGTTTTCAAGCTTTTGGACTACCTCCAGTTGATTTAGAGATCCTAGAGGCAGGCAAGATGAGCCAAAGAGATATTTGTAACATATATAACTTTCCTTCTGAATTACTCAACGATCCTGATAACAAAACCAATGCAAACAAAGAGCAATCAAGAAAACAATTGTACCTTGATAATGTGATACCTGCATTGATCAGAGATTACGCAGAGATGAACCGTTGTATTGTTCCAAGATTTAACGAGGTATATGGATGTGAGTACCATTTAGAGTTTGACATAAACGCCATTGATGCAATCAACCAAGATAACTCGGATAAGGTTGAATGGTTAAACAAGGCTTGGTGGTTAACTGCTGATGAAAAAAGAGTAGAAATGGGGTACGAGCCTATCGGAGATACTAACCGATACATACCTATGAATTTAGTTCCTGATGGATCAAGTGAACTTTCTGATGAAGATGCACAACTAATAACTGATGACTACGATGTATAGGTATTTTTCAGATATTGAGTTTCAAAGATGCACACCACCTTGTAGTATAAATGATATGGATGCAGACTTTATGTTTAAGCTTGACAACGCTCGTCATATATCTAAGATACCCTTTGTACCATTATCGGGCTTTAGAAGTGAAATTTGGGAACTAGAAGAAGGCAGAGATGGTAGTAGTTCACATACAAAAGGAATTGCTATAGATTTAAAGGCTGATAATAGCAGTAGTAGGTATCAAATATTACAAGCACTTATCCTTAGTGGCTTCAGCCGTATTGGTATCGGCAAGAATTTTATTCACGCAGACCTTGACAAAAGCAAGGCACAAAACGTAATTTGGCATTACTATGGATGAGATCAAACCCTTAAAACACGATATTGAAAAATTGGAACAATTAATTGAGATCCTTACTAAAGAAGTATTGGAAATAAAAAAAGCTTTAATAGGTAGCGAATATGGAGAACAAGGACTTGTTAAGAGGGTAGAAAAGGCAGAGGCAGAGATTTATCAGTTAAAAGATTTTAAAAAAAAGATACTAGCATGGGCTACTGGTTTAGGCCTTGGCTCTAGTACGTTGGTTAATGCAATATCGGAGTTGATAAAATGACAAAAATAAAAGACTGGAAAATTGTACGTATCATACAAAAAACTGCCTCAGGAGAAAACAAAGCAGGAGAAATCATTCATGGAGCGTTGGATATTCTGCCGTTGCCTAATCAATTCTTGGGCAAAGCTATCAAGGCGATCTTAAATGGCAAATGGAATGAAACTAAAGCCGAAATACTTGAAGCTTTTACCTTACGAAACATAGTAGCAATCGCACTTACTACTGCTCTTATAATGGGTTGGTTGACACCTGAAGAGATTGCAACTTTTAGTGATACATTAAACCAAATACTTCAGCAACTGTAATGGTATGCCAATACCAAAGCCAATATCAGGAGAAAGCCGAGGAGACTTTCTCGATAGGTGTATAACATTCTTAGCAGATGAAGGTAAACCGACCGAGCAGGCAGTAGCAATATGTACCCAACAATATGAGGATCGAGATGAAAAAGGAGAACATCTCAAGTTCTTAGCTTGGAAAAAGATTGATAACCAAAGGGAGGTATTTATCAGCTATGCAAGGAATGTTTTTTATAAGGCGTTACGAACCCAATTAAAACAATACCTTGATGCAGTCAAGCAGTTTGACAAAATCGATCTACCTACCGAACTTATTGTCAAGGATGAGCCTATGTTTGAAGCATACCGAAAGGTGTACAAAAGAGTTGTACCAGTCTTTGCTCAACAAACATACGATCAGATGATCGCAAGCGTTCAGAAAAGAGCCAAACCTACTTGGGATGAGATTATCGACAAATGGATGGAGGGTAACAATACTAATTTGATAGTAGGAGTTTCTGCTAAAACAAGGCAAAGAATAGAAAAGCAAGTAGCCATTGCTTTGTCTGAAGGCTATGGAGTTGCTAAGTTTTCGAGAGAGTTACCGAAGGAATGGGGATTTAGTCGAAAGAGAGGCGAGTTAATAGGTAGGACTGAAATTATCAGAGCCTCAAACTTAGGAAGTTTAGAGGGAGCGATTGCAAGCGGTGTACCTGCAAAAAAAGTATGGCTATCTACAAGAGATGGGCGAACAAGAACATTTGCTAAGGGATTGTTTGATCACCTGATAATGGATGGAACAAAGGCTGATGAACTACAAGGTATTTTTGATGTAAATGGAGAACCAATGTTATTTCCTGCTGATAATTCACTCGGAGCAAGTCCAGGCAATACAATTAACTGTCGATGCACAATAATATACGAGCCAATAGAACAACAAAGAAGTGGCGTAGATTCTTCGCGTATCATTTCTGATGCTTCTTTAATTGCAACTAGTTTGGCTATAAATAATGATTTTAATTTTTAGTTACAATCGCCTAAATATGTTGGAGCAATTATTGGATGAGTTGAACTATAAATTCTCAACAGAGAGGATAATAGTTATAGACGATGGTAGTCAATACGATCCGATGCCATTTGTACAAAGGTGCGAGTATCATAGATTGAACCATAAAGGCAAAGAAGAGTTTTATCTTAATTGGAAGTACGCTTTTGAAATCTGCAAGGATTCAGATGAGAAATTTTTTATGTTTTTGCCTGATGACTTTAGCTTTATTGATAGTCAAAGAGTAAAAAAAATATATCAGCACCTAAAGGATGATTTGTATGTAATGAATTTACTTAATGATAACAGACCGCCTATTTGGACACCATTTAAACATACAAAAACTACTATCGGTGATGAAGCAGTTACTCGAGTAAGCTTTTGTGACTGCGGATATTTTACAAATAGAAAAACTTTGGAAAGTATAGATTTCAAACAAGGCTACATTTCGATAGAAAGATTCCAAATACAAGATATAAGTTCAGGTGTTGGTGAATATCAGAGCAGAACCTTTTGGAAAAAAAATATACCTATGTATGTTTGTGATAAAAGTTTAGTGTACCACGGAACACATAAAAGTGAGATGCACACAGAGTTACGAAAACGACAACCACTTACAAACCAATGAATAAACTAGGAATTTCAACTGGAATACTTTGTTTAATATTATCGTTAATATATGATTGGCAGTTAACTTTGATATTAATACTTTACTTTGTAGCTACCAAAACCGATACGGTTATATTTGTTGAGCAAAAAGTAGAAGATTTATTGGGCAAAATTAAACAATAGGTATGATAGTCGAGATAGGTACAAGCGATTTCAGAACAAAAGCAGGTCAGGTTGATGGGTTATTTATTGAACCAGTTAAGCCTTACTTTGATAGGCTTCCTGATTGCAGAAAGGAGAATGTAGCGGTATCAAACAGAGTTGGAGAAGTATATGTATTTTATATGCTCCCAGAAGATATTGCAGAGTTAAAACTACCTGATTGGGCAAGGGGTTGTAATTCGATCAACGCACCCCACCCGACAGTACAAAAACTTCTTACCAATAGGGTTGGCGCAGGAGCAATGGATCAATATATACAGAAGAGTCTAGTTAGAGTTGAGCGAATCAAGAATTTACTTACCAAACATAAAATTAAAAAAATTGACTACCTAAAGATTGATACAGAAGGTCACGATACAGTTATACTTAATGATTATTTGGAAACGGTAGATATAAAACCAAGAGGCATACAATTTGAGGCGAATCAGTTAAGCAAGTCCAATGACATAGCAAAAATAGTAACAAAGCTGAAGAATAAAGGGTACTCGGTAAAGAGATATAAAACAGACCTAATAGCTGAATTATGATAACTGCAAATCTTGCAACCATCAAGGCACGAAAACATACCCTTCAGGGTGTAGTTGATAGTTTAAAAGATCAGGTTGATACCGTTAGGGTATATGGCAATGACTACTTGCCTGAGGTTGAGGGCAGTAATGTAAAAGTCTATACTGGTAAAGATTATACAGATAATGCAAAGTTTTGGTGGCTACCTGAGAGCAAAGGAATATATCTCTCTTGTGATGATGATATAATATATCCACCTGACTATGTAAAAACGATCGTAAACGCAATGAATAAATATCCTGATACTTGGATAACCTTTCATGGTCGTAGGCTCTTAGGAGTTAACTTAGGCTACTATAACGATCACGAATGCTATCAGTGCCTACGCAATGTAGATGGTGACTATATGATCGATGTGCCTGGTACTGGGGTAAGTGCATTCCATACTGATTTGATTAAGTTTGACATGAGGAATTGGAGAGACTATCGTATGTCAGATCTTATGGTAGGTTTAGAGTTAGCTAAGGCTAAGGTTAGGGTAATTTGTATCGGTCACAAGATTTTTTGGATCAATAATGCAGATACGCACAGATTGCAGTCAATTCATCAGAGAGAGAAAAAAAATACAAGGCAAAATGAAGTAGCTAACGAGATTTTTTTAGTTCGTAGCAGTTAAAAAAGGCGATACTATACAAATTGATGAGATAACTTCCAAATGTAATCGGAAAGTTTTATCTTTGTAAAAATTATACGCCTATGTCCTACACAGATTATCCAAAGTCAGCTTCAAACAACGCAAAAAAAGCGTTGAACTACAAAGAAGAATCAGGCAATCCAAAAGGTTGTGGTACTTCTGTTGGATGGAGAAGGGCTACGCAACTAGCTAATCGTTCTCCTTTAAGCGAAGATGTTGTTAAACGTATGGCAAGTTTTAACAGACATCGACAACATAAAGATGTTCCATATACTGAAGGATGTGGTGGTTTGATGTGGGATGCTTGGGGTGGAACTTCAGGTATAGATTGGGCAATACGAAAGTCTAAACAAATTGACGAAGAAAAGGCATTACGAAAAATACAAGACATCAAGACTATGAACTTACCTTATAATACCAAACAAACAAACGCAAAGATAAAGTCAGTCGATGTAGATAGGAGAATAGTCGAGGGCTATTTCTCTGTATTTGACTTTAAAGATTCAGATGGTGATGTTATCCTTAAAGGAGCATACGAAAAGACTATCAAAGAGAACGGTCCTGCAGGTAAAAACAGAATTATGCACTTGTATCAGCACGACCCTCTGATGGTGCTTGGCAAGCCAACGAGCCTAATGGAAGACGAGAAGGGCGTATATTTTAAAACCATAATAACTGATACTACTCTTGGTACTGATGTTCTCAAGCTATACAAAGACGAGGTACTTACCGAGCATAGTGTTGGTATCAATTTTGTACAAAGAGATTACTCAACTGCTGATGAAGCTTACATAGTCAAAGAAGTAAAGATGTGGGAAGGTTCAACAGTTACTTGGGGATCTAATGAAATGGCAATCGGGGGAATGCACAAAGGCAACTCTAAGGATTTGTTTGATCAGTATAAAAAGTTGCACAAAGCCTTCTACGATGGCACATATTCAGACGAAACATTTTTGTTAATCGAAAAACAAATACAGCACTTGGAATTAGTAATTAAAGAATCACTCCATCCTACCGAGCCGACTCAAGTCACTCCTATTGAAGATAGAGCCGAAACTATTGCTAAAGCATTCCAAAAATTTAACAATCAACTACAAATAGAAAAGGAGTTCAAACTATGGACTTAGAAAAAACTATATCCGAAGGACTTGAGTCGGTGAAAGGTCACATGGATGGCTTAAAAGCTGACTTAGAGAACCGTTACGATAAACTTCAAGAAGAAGTTAAAAGTGCGGGTGTTGCTGATGAAGCAACCAAGAACGAGATCAAAAACCTTGAGGCTTTGATTTCAGGACAAAAAGACCGATTGGAAGCAATCGAAAAGTCTAACAACCGTATTGGTGGAAGCATAGCACCAATGTCAATGCAAGGTAAAATACAAGAAGCTTTAGAAAGCAAAGGCGTTCAGGATCAGATCCAAGCCTTCAAAGCAGGACAAACTTCAGGTTTTACTATGGACACCAAAGCAGTAATCACAGAAGCAGATGCCTATACTGGTGATGTTGTTCCTGCTGATTATGTGCCTGGTATGAAGTACGATCCTGAGCGAAGAGTACACGTTCGTAATTTCTTATCTACTGGTACTACTAATTCTGATAAGATCCGTTACATCAAAGAAACAAACTTCACAGATAATACTGGAGTTGTTGCTGAGGGTGATGCTTCAGGTCAGAATGACTTTGACTTGGTTGCTACTGATGCAGTAGTTGAAAAGATCGCGGCTCACTTCAGAGTTTCCAAAGAAGCTTTGAACGATACTGCAGGTCTTGCTACTCATATATCTACTCGAGGTATGGAGAAGTATATGAAGGAAGAAGATTCTTGGTTACTATATGATTCAACTTATGGTCTAACTGTAACTTCTACTGATTATACTCTTGACCTTTATACTGGCGATGCAGATGCACAAGAACACGATGTACTACTTGAAGCAATCAAACAAGTAGAAAACCGTAACTTTGCTCCTTCTGCAATTATGATGTCAATTGGTCGTTTCTACGAAATGATCAGACGAAAAGATGCCGATGGTCGTTACATCTTCCCAAATGATGTTGTATTTGGTCAACGAGTACCAGTTATTCGTGGTGTACCTATAATTGCAACCAATGCAATTAACAACACCGATGGAAGTATCAATGACTTCCTAGTAGCTGATTTTGCACAATTAACTACCTTGTTTGATCGTGAATCAATGCAGGTACGTTTCTACGAGCAAGATCAAGACAATGTTATCAAAGACCTTGTTACTGTTCAAATTAGTGGCCGTTTAGCTTTACCAACTTACCTACCTAACGCAGGTGCTTTTGGTAACTTTACTTCTGCCATCACTAATGCAGGTAATTCTTAAAATTGCCCAACGGTAATTCTTAAAATTGCCCAAGGAAGTTTGGAACTTGGGCAGGTTCGATTCCTGCCCTTCCTTCTAACCAATTTTACTATTATGCAATACAGATGTCGTAGAAACTTTAGAGAAAAAAATACGAGATACAAAGTTGGTGATCTCTACAAAGGAGATAAGGTGATGGTATCAGATCTACTTAACAGAGGTTTGATATATGAAACAAAAGAAGACAAAAGACCTTATCACAGAGATACCAAATACACCCTTGAAAAAGACGAGAATACTAAAACTATGTATTACGTTATAAAAGGAAACCAAATAATAGATCGATTAAACAAAGCTAAGGCAAAAAAACTTGTTGAGGAATTAAACAATGGCGTTTCTTAGAAGCAGTTTGGCAACTCCTGATTATGGAAAAAATGGAGCAGTAAGCGTCTCTCTAACTGATAGCGGATCCAATGTCGCTACTGATATTATTTCCTTGAGCGATGCCAAGGAATGGTTGCGAGTTGATTATGATACTGATGACTCCCTTATCACAAGATTAATTGATCGAGTTGTCAGACATACTGAAGCGACATACAATTTCCATCTTATTGAAAAAACCGTTGTAGCTGAATGGGAGTATTTTGCAAGAACTGTAAACTTACCTGAAACACCTGCAACCTCTATTACTTCGATAAAAACTGTTGATAATAATGGCGCAGAGACTACCCTCACAAACAACCAAGATTACTATTTGACTGGTGATACCTTGGTCTTTGATAAGATCTACGACTATGAAAGCCCATTTACAAGGGTGAGATTGAAGGCTACCTATACTGCAGGTTATACAACTATTCCATCTGATATAAAGTTAGGATTGGAAAATGCCATCGCAAGCAAGTACGAAGATCGTCAAGACATCGCAGGAATGAATGTGAGCGAAATGGTCAATGGCTCCAAAAGCTTCTTCAGAAACTATGTAAAAATGTTCTAAGTCGTGAAGACCAAAACAACGACATATAACATAGGTAAGATGAAGCAGAGATTACAATTCCAATACTATTCTCTGAGTTCTGATGGTATGGGTGGTAATACTCAAACTTGGAATAACTTGGTGTCGGTTTGGGCTGATGTTATGCCTTATTCAGGAAAAGAAGAATACGAGTTAGGTGGGTTAAAAGGAAAGAATCTCTACAAGATCGTAACTCGTTACCGAGGCGATCTGATAAGTGCAGGATATACCCGAGGCACATACGATTATCTGCTAAGGATTTTGTATGATTCTAAAACCTTAAATGTTCTAAGTGTAAAGAATTTAGGCGAAGAAAATACCTATGTCGAGATTTTAGCAGAGGAGGAAGTAAATGCTTAAAGTTCAAGTCAATCAGTTAGAGTTAAATAAGACAATTGGTAACATTAATCGATTGAATGGACAAATGCGTAGAAGAGCAGGACAGATAATAAACTATCACGCTTTGATTATTGAGAGTAACGCAAAGAAAGCAGTACCAGTTGATACTGGAACATTGAGGGCAAGTATTATGACTGTTAAGGAGAGTAGTTTTAACAGAACAGTAGGTACTCGTGTTGAATATGCTCCCTATGTTGAATTTGGTACAAAAGACAAAGTTGATACCACTATTTCAGGCGTTGATTATTCAAGAGTAGCAAAACAGTTTAAGAAGTCAAACGGAGGCGCAGGAGGCGTAAGACCGCGTCCGTATTTGTTCCCTGCTTTTGAAGCTGAAAAGCCTAAAGTTCAAAACGCACTTAGGAGGCTTGTAAAGTATGGCAGGTAGTGGAATAAAAAATTTACACAGAACTACTGGTCGTATGATCAGAGAAGACGAGAGCTACATCAATATGGCTGATTACGAGGCTAACAGTCATAGAGACTACTACAAAAAAGTCCTGGATTTCCACGTTGAAATGTCTTTGGGTAATGTGCCTAATTTTAGCATTATACATAAGTTTGGGAGAAATGCTAATGTAGGAAGTACGTTTGCACCAATTACACAATCGGGATTTTATAGAATGCCAACTTCCAATACGGCACTAGAGATTGTTTCTAATAGTGCAGATGATAATGCTTCGGGTATTGGAGCTAGAACGGTGTATTACGAAGGGCTAAAAGAGGTGGCAGGTGAGTTAATTATCACTTCGAACACAGTAACTATGAACGGTCTTACACCGGTTGCCCTACCTGATTCTCTTATAAGATTATACAGATGGTATGTTGCAACAAGTGGAACGTATGCAACTCAATCACTTGCAAGCCATCAAGGAGAATTAACTATTCAAGAAAGCGGAGCAGGTGATATTTGGTCGGCTATAAAAGCCAATGGAATTTTTAAAGGACAGTCTCAAATAGGATGCTATACTGTTCCTAGTGGTTATACTGCTTTAATAAATAGAATAGCTTATTCAGTTCAAGCAACACTTGAGGCTGAAATAATATTCATGCAAAGGAATGGGGTTTTGAATACAACTGCACCATTTGATGCACTTAGAGTAATTACAGATATTGATTCAGCAAAAGGTACGACTTCGGTTGATTTTGTCGCTCCTATAAATATACAAGAAGAAACGGATCTAATTTTTATGGGTAAAAGTAAAGGCGGTCAAACGCTCCCTATGACGATAGATTTTGAAATTAAACTTGTACAAAATGGCTAAAGATGTAACAACCCAATTGCAGACTGCATACTATTCACTTCTGAATAATAATGTAACCCTATCAGGATCTCCAGTTCCAGTCTATGACGAAGTACCTTCTAATGGTACTTACCCTCACATTCAATTCAATGTAACTACTTTGACTGATCGATCAACCAAAACGAGTTTTATGGATGATGGAACTTTTAGTTTATCAGTTGTTGATAGATTCAGTTTGGACAGTGGTTCACGCTCAAAAATTAATAGTATAGTGAATCAAGTGAAGGAAATTATAAGAGTTAGACCAGTACCATTTAGTCTTGCTGACTTTAATGTCATCACTTCTGTTGTCGATAATGACATTTCCTATAAGGAGAAAACCTCTACCTATACATATTTTGTTCGTGAGATTAGATTTAGGCACATCATTGAAGAAAAGTAACTTTACTCAAAATAATCCTCTGTAAGGATTGGGGCGTGATAGCACCAATCCTTTTTTGTTTGATTTTATTTGTGTAATTTTGTAACACTAACTCAAACAACCTCAATCAAAACAAGAGAATTATGGCCGCAATTAATGGAACCCTTATACTTTTACAAGACAATGGTACAGCTTTTGCGTTAACTACTTCTGCTACTTTGAACGTTGAAATGGATCTTCCTGATGCTTCATCAAAACAATCAAGTGGCTGGGCGAATCACATACAAGGACAACGATCTTTTTCTGTTGATCTTGATGGGCTTGCCGATTTTGAAGTTAACGGATCAGTTCAAGTACTAATTGATCACATCCTTGACAGAACTACTGTTTCTATCGAGTTCGAACCTGACGCAGGTTTTGCAGGTGGAACAAAAGGTTACTCGTACCAAGGTAGTGCTTCAGTTTCATCTGTAAGTGTAGTTGCCTCGAATGAAGATACTGCAACACTTTCAGGATCATTTGTTGGAACTGGTGCATTGACCAAAGTAATTATGTCATAATATGGCAGGAACAAAAACTATTACCATTGATGGCGAGTCATATTCCTTCAGATTTGACCTCAACGCTTTAGAGCGTTTTACCGAAGAAGCAGGAGTTGGCTTAAATAGTATTGACGAAGCACTTGACAAAGTTGCTAACATCAAACTATTTATACAAGCCCTCTCGGCTTCGGGTGGTAAAGAAGTCCCGAAGGAAGCGATCGGCACAATGGATTTTATGCTTCTACAAGAAGTGTTTGACATAGTCAGGGATTCTGTGGGAAACCTGACAAGCCCTCAGCAAAGGAAAAAGAAGTAGGCAGTTTTGAGGATATGCTTGTGCTTGGTTACCGAATGGGACTCAAGCCTCACAATATTCGACAAACTTTGGTCTATGACTACAATCTGATGACGAGGGCATTCAAGGAGCAGATTACTCACGAGTATAACTTGATGCGTACCAATTCCTATTTGATTTCTGTATATTCAGGATTAGATAGCAAATTCCGAAAAAAATTAACTCCTAATAAAATGTTTCCTCTTGATTCAGATATTACAAAAAAGCAAAAGTTATCCAAGCAGGAAGTCAAAGCTATTTTTGAGCGATCAATGAAAAGGAGAGGAATATGTTAGGTGGATTTAATGTAAAACTTGGTGTAGATCTTAAAGGCCTCTCTGCAGGATTAAACAAAGCCTCAGGGATGCTGAAGAATTTTGGAGGCTCGGTAAAACAAGCAGGACAAACTCTTACAAGATCCTTAACAGTTCCGATTACTGGAGCAGGTACTGCGATGCTCAAAACTGCGATGGATTTTGAGAAAGCGATGAATCAAGTCGGTGCAGTAACTGGTGCGGTAGGTCAAGATTTTGAAGCGTTAAGAGATCAAGCAAAACAATTAGGATCAACAACTAAATTTACTGCAACTCAAGCCGCGGAAGGTATGAGTTTCTTGGCTATGGCAGGTTTTGAAACCGAACAGATAATGACTGCTATGCCTGGAGTTTTGAATCTTGCAAGTGCAGGAGCAATGGATTTGGCAACTGCTTCCGATATTGCTTCTAATATTCTTACTGGTTTCAACTTAGATGCAGAGGAAATGGCAAGGGTAGTCGATGTAATGGCTAAAACATTTACATCTTCTAACACAAATCTGATGCAGTTAGGTACTGCGATGAGTTTTGTTGCGCCAGTTGCCGCGGGATTTGGAGTTTCAATTGAGGAGACCTCAGCCATTATTGGTATGTTATCGGATGCAGGTATTCAAGCAAGCCGAGCAGGTACAAGCTTACGAGGTATTATGGTTCAGCTTGGAGAAGCTTCAAAAGAGTTAGGATTTAGTTTAAAAGATTCAAGTGGTCAAATGAGACCAATGGCAGATATACTTGATGACTTAACTGCAAAAGCAGGAGGTACTCAGTCTGCTATCGATATGTTTGGACAAAGAGCAGGACCTGGCTTGGTATCTCTGCTACAACAAGGATCTGATAAACTCCGACAATTTGAGCAAGAATTAAAAGACTCAGGAGGTACTGCCGAAAAGATTGCAGACAGACAAATGCAAGGGCTTGCAGGTGCATTAACTGAACTTCGATCAGCAGTTGAGGGTATGTTTATTGCCTTTGCTGATATTGGAATACTTAAAAGAGTTGAAGAAATAGTAGATAGTATAACATCAAGAGTAAGAGCATTTACTCAAGCGACTGACGAGCAAAAGGAAGCAGTAGTGAAATTATTAGCTATACTTGCAGGTCTTGGTCCTGCATTGATTGCGGTAGGTACTGCGATAGGAATAGTTGCAGGTACTATTGCCTTATTAGGTGGCCCAGTAACTGCGATAATAGCAGGCGTAGTTGCTATTGTAGGAGTATTGTATTACTTGCTTGATAATTGGAACGCAGTAGTAGAAAGAATGAGTGATACTGCTTGGTGGTACAATACTATTATATCAATGAGGCAGATTTTACTAAAGATCAATCCTCTTTCCTTGTTGCTCGATTTATTTCTTGTGATGACAAGATTTGTAGCTAAACATTTTTCGGATTTTTTCAACTCAATAGGTTCAGGATTTTACACTCTAAAAGCAAGGGTACTTACCATATTAGCCGATATAGTTGCGAAGGCTTCAGAAGGATTAGGTAAGTTGCCATTTATGGATGGTTGGGCTGATACTGCTGAAGAATTTGGCAAGACTTTAGGAATACAAGCAGAACTTGCAGAGAAGATGGCAGGTACAGACTTTGCAGGTCCTACTGTAAAAGCCCTTGAGGATATAAACAAAGTTAATCCATTTAGGATATGGGCTGATAGTTTAGATGAAAGTAGAAAAGAGACTAAAGAATATACGCACGAATTTAAGTCCTTAAACGATTATGTAAGTCAGGCTGGTTCAGGGTTGCTTGAGATGCTCGGACTGTCTGAGTTGTTAAATATAAGCCTCTCAGAGCAACCTACTACTGATACTGAAGCTGATGAGCCTGCAAAGGTAGTAGATAGTGAAGGAATTGTTGAGGCTCTCGGATTATTTGGTAGATTACGTGAAGGTTTCAGAGATATACTTAACGATACCAAATTAATTGAGAGAGCATACAAGTCATTTGGCGAATCAATAGCAGAAGCGTTTACTCGTGCAATTATGACTGGTAAGTCTTTAGTTGATCAATTAGCAGAATTAGGTCGTTTGCTATTAGGTAAAGGAATACAGTTTGCTATCTCTACTTTACTAGGTGGCGGATTAATGATTGGTGGAGAGATGACTTCAGGATTTCTAGGTCAAGGAGGAGGATTGTTCGGTAGTTTTTTAAAAGCAATTAATGTAAACGATGCCTTAATTACTGATCAAGGTAAGATTGTTAAGTTTCATCCTAATGATAACATACTTGCAATGCAGAACCTAGGAAGCTTGCAAGGAGGAGATGGTAGTAGTTCTGTTAAAGCGTTTGAAACTGCCCTTGATAATTTTACCTCAAGGATAGGACCTGATGAAGTATTCATTCTAACTCAAAAAGGCAGGTATGGATTCTAATGGCTTATGGATTAAGAGCAAGATACTCTCGTGACAATCATAATGGTACAACCGATTACATAAGTATCTATCAAGATGGTTACTCAGGATCGGTGCTTACTCTTAATAAGGTTAGGAACTTTCGATTCAGACATCAAGAGATAACAAGCGATAGTTCAGATGGCTACCTAAACCCTACCTACAACAAGATTCTGATGGGTGTCCTTGATTTTTATTTTTGGGGACACGATACCGATACTAAGGCCTTAATTGATGACATCAAGACTGCCAATAAAAAAGAATTTTATATAGAGTGGGCACAAGGAACAACTGGTAATATACTATGGCAAGGTTATCAATCAGGAAGGGTAAATAGTTTTCCTGAAAAGGAAAAGTACCTTGCACATCTTCAGTTTAAGGATTTTGAATGTCTTAAGAGTCAAGAATATACTCCTAATGATACAAGGCAAAAAGTTATACAGACTATTGCAGATCTAATAAGTGAGATTGGATTGTCATCATTAAGATTTACTGGAAATGTTCTTCAAACATATACAAGTTGGCAGGCTCAAGGAACTACATTATCTGATGACTTCCTTAATCAGATTTATCACGATACAATTCAGCTTAGAGACTATGGTAGGCTAGGGCAAGAAGATGATACTGCGATCTCAGTCTTTGAAGCTTTACTACTCGTATGTGCGCCTCAACTTCTGATTTATCAGATGAATGGAGCGTGGAATGTTGTACAATTAAGTGCCTTTGAAGATTCTCAAAATGTATTAAGAGCTGACTACTCATTAAATGGAACACAAAGTGCTACTACAACAGTAGATTTAGAGGTAAGTACCTTTGCGACTGTTGACCTTGGGACACCAGTCATAACTGATCAAACTCAAAATACAAACTATCCTGCTCTTCAAGGCGTATCAGTCGAATTTGATCACAAGAGTCTTAATGCAAACATAACTGTGCCTCAAACAGTTACTATCAATGGTGAAGGTGAGCAGAAGTACACAATGAATGTTCGGCTTACTGGTGATGAGAAAATAGTATTTAGTGCAAGAAACTTATCACGAATAACAACGCCATATTATCATTACACAACTTTTAACAATACTGATGTTAATGTAGCAGGTGATACAATTAACATAACACCCTCTCTTGATTTAGACCAGAGAGTTAAGTTTAAAGCTACTGTTGGATCTGTACCTGGAGGATTGAATGAATCAACTATTTATTATTCAAAAAATGGTGGTTTTGATACCTTCCCATATCGAATCGGTAACAATATTGACATTACAAGTGATGGGGGTGCAGGTTCGGTATCTCGAGTATTAACTATTGAAGAAGTAACCATTAAGAACGCAGAGTTTGCCCTGACATTAGGTCCTACGTTCTTAGATACTGGTACTGGTACTTTTATTAGAGCAGGCCTTAGCTATGCAGGTATGGCTACTACCTTGACACCATTTACACCTGCAAATGTTGACATTATTACTGATACAATAACCATTACTGGTCATGGGTTCAAAGATGGGCAACTATTGATTTTCAGCGATAACGGCACAACCCTACCTTCAGGCATTGATGCTGATGTATATTACTATGCAATTAATACTACTACCAATACATTTCAGATCAGCGAAACCTATAGTGGATCAGTAATCGATATTACCTCAACTGGTATTGGTTCATTTACCGTACAAAGAGCCTCAATGGTTCGCGGTCTTACCGATACAAACTCAACTGCTGAATATATCGGTAACTATGATTTCGAGTTAACTCAGCTTATACTCAATACAAATGTTGAACTTAATTTACACCTATTTGGATCACGAACCATTCAGGAAGATGAAATGACTTCGGATCGTTTCTTTGAAACAAATTGGTTAGATACAGTAGTTCAATTTATTGATCCATCAAATCCTGAAAGTACAAGTATTGAGTATTTGTTAGAGCAGAATACTCAGGTTGCTTCAGATACCTTACAACTCTCTCCAATCGTTTATGGTGATGGTCCTTATGTTTGGAGTAGGAGTGCGTATCGTACAAGTACCAATCTTGAAGATATAACGACTGGTTGGAAACGAAGATCTCAAGTGTCGTATGTTGGTTTTGAACAATTGTTACTTAAGGAAGTACTTGATACACAAAGAAGCAGACCAAGTAAATTAGATGCAAACATTGTTGGTGATTACAGTCCAATTAGTGTTTTAATTTATGATTCTAAATACTATGCCTATGTAGGTGGTTTTTATGATGGCAGATGGAATCCAACTTTAGTTGAGATCAATCTAACTACTGGATCTGATACTCTTACCGAGGTCAAAAAAGTTGATCCATCAGGCAATCAAGGAATCATATATACTCCTACTGAAAGTGAAGGACTTACTGAATCTGAAGCTGACTCTAGATATTTACGTATTTTAAATAATTTAGGTGATGTAAATGATGTAGATACTAGCCGTACAAACTTAGGGCTAGGTACTGGTGATACGCCTACATTTAATGGTATTGTAAGCACTGGCACTATAATTACCGATGAAATTGATACAACAAGTATCGTATGGGATGCCTTAACACCTGAGGTTTTTTGGGCTACGAGCGAAGAGAAGTTTAACAATCCAGTATTTATTGGAACGAGTTTAGACGTTGATAATGGTATTAATGCAGACCAACACATTCACGCAGGAACGTATCTTAAAGCAGATACCTATCTAGAAGTAGGAACAAGTGCAACGATAGGAACTACGCTAGATGTAGGAAGTAACACAACGGTAGGCGGTACGCTAGATGTAACTAGCAATACCACAGTCGGTGGTACACTAAACGTAGCAGGTAATACTACAATATCGGGAACACTAGATGCTCCTACATTGAATACTGGTCAAGGTGATAATGAGTTGTATGCAATGAATCAAAACGTTCGCACCTCTGATAGTGTAACTTTTGATACGTTATCTGTTACAAATAACGCATCGGTAGGTGGCTCTCTAACCTTGACTGGTGAGGCTGACTTTAATAGCACAATGAACCTGCAAGGCAATCTTACTACTCAAGCAAATTTAGCAGACGATGGATTTAGCGAAGGTTGGGCAGGTACTAATTGGAAAATAAATGCAGATGGTTCGGCTGAATTTGAAGAAATGCGGATTCGTGGAGCGTTACGAGTTTATGAGTTTATAGCCAAACAAATTAGCACGATAGGCGGTTCGGAGATTTTAAGTATAGCGCAGGGTAGAGTTTCAAGTGTAAACGCAGGAGCAGAAACAATTACGGTCGAAAATGTTACGGGTACGGCAGGAAATGCCTTTAAAGCGAATGACCTTTGGATTTGTCAAGTAGTAGATATTAACAATGATTTAGAAAGCGGTGGAACTGGTTCTATTGTTAAGTCGGTTCGGGGTACGGTTACAAGCGTATCAGGCAACGATATTGTAGTTACTATTGATGCAGGAGATATTACACAATTAGAGCAGGGCGATTTAATTATTGCATACGGTAATACTTCGGATGCTGATAGGCAGGCTATAATGTATCGAAACGTAGATAGGTCAGAAGATAACCTAATTATGCGACTTCAAACGGAAGTAAATTCGTTTGCGGACCTGCAAGCCGTAACTAATACTAGAGTAGCTTTTGGCGATCTTAACGGATATTCAGAATTAAGTACGGAGACCTTTGGATTCTTTGCAGGTGACAATTCAAATGAACACATACTTGTGACTGATGGTGGTCTTTTCTTAAAAGATGGAACAACCACACTTGCTCAACTTACAAGCAACACATTCAAGGTTGGTGGTGATACTAAGTATTTGGAATTTGATGGTACGGATTTAGATGTACAAGCTGAAGATTTTAAGTTGGAAGCAGGTGAATTAGTCATCAATAGTTCACTTGACAAAAAAATTGTGGTGTCTGATGGTGGGGAAGAGATCATTGCCATTGGTGATTTTGATTTTGGTGCAGAAGTAGAAGATTCAAGTACTGCTTCTGCAACTTCTAGTTCAACAACGGCAACAGTCACAAGTGGAACACCTACAAATTCAAACACAAACATGGACACTTCAATTGGCACATTGAATGCCAATGTTGCTCAAGACAGTCCAATTGTGACACTTTCAAGGACTTACAATGTCACAGGTAAATGGGTAAGGGTTCAGTTTAATTATGAGGCTCCACCATATGACAATGAAGCATTGGGTGAAAGGGCAGTTGGTTTTTCAATCACTTACTTTGGCGAACAAATACAAGAACTTGGAAGGGATGAATTTGATTCAAGCACAATAAGTGGTTCAGTTGATGAAACATTGTTTGTACCTGATACTGCTACATTCAACACAATACAAGTGCAATCATTGGCTTCTAGTGGTGGACTGTCACAATTTGAAGTGCATGGAAAAATAAATGTGACAAGTTTATCTGTCACAGTATATGATGACACTTATTCATATACTGATATTGGCAATGATGGTTTTAGGGTGTACAATTCAGGTGGTCGCAAAAAGATTGAATTCAAGGATGGGAATGCAACTGCAACACTTGATCAACTAAGTATCGGGTCATGGGATTTTGAACTTGCATCAAATGGGGATTTGGTTTTGAAGTATGAAGGAACAACAGTTCAGACATTTACTAAACCATAATTTCAAAAGATATAAAATTTTTTTAAATTGAAGAAAAATGTAAAACTATGGCTCAAATCAGAACAACTACAATCACAAGTGGTCAATCTGTTTCTTCAGCAGTAGAGATTGATGGCAGAAACATAGACTATGAGATGGGTTCTTTAGTCCTAGAAGGAACGTACACGAACACATCATTTGACGTACAAGTCGAGATAGATGGAACGTGGTTCGACATATACGATACGTTTGGAAACAAGTATAGTGTAACGGTAGCAACTGGTAAGCATTCATTGCCTGCTGATGTGTTCAAAGATGTAAACAAAGTCAGACTGAAAGGAGCGCAAAACGAAGCGAGCGACAGAACGGCTAAATTTCTTTTAATAGATATACTAGATTGAGATTATTAACCTATATATCACATATCAGATGGGGTGTCTTATCACGCTCCAATCAAATTTGGAATCAATCAAC
>Ga0208898_1000438_pt1 | contig 32351 bp, 44 predicted proteins | sample VirMetDEL_Mar_4_FD_184513 | JGI IMG/M metagenome (GOLD analysis project Ga0208898, IMG submission 184513) | Aqueous microbial communities from the Delaware River and Bay under freshwater to marine salinity gradient to study organic matter... | ecosystem: Environmental > Aquatic > Marine >... | reverse complement strand
CTGTAGCATTTCTACTTCTTGTTGTACTAAATCTATACGTTTATCAAAGCCTGAAAGGTCAGGGCTGACATATTGAGATATGGTATCTTTCATCGTTAGATAATCCTTATAAAATTCAAACGCTCCCCATGCTCCACCAAGCAATGTACCTAGTGCTGTTAAGACAACGACTATCTTTCCGCCTTTAAACTTTAAACCCGCAAATTCTAATTCTGCCATTGTTGCATTATCATTTCATTCATAAGCACGTCACTCCCTCCAAATAGAAAATATTGTGCTATATTATTAGTTGTTAGTTCAGCATCAGGTATTGCATTATCTGTAAAGAATCCTTGTATATCATTTAAACTTTGTTGACCTTCAAAGAATGATTTAGAGTTACCTAATACTTGCATCACAATTAATGTTTTTAACTGATTTGCAGAGTCATATCTACCCTTATCACCCATCTTCTTTAATATTTTTTTAGCTGCGACTTCTTTTTTACTCTCTTCTTTTTTTACCTCGTCTTGATCCTTATCCTCTGTTTCTTCCATATCTTCTTCGCTATCTTCATCTTTAGCAACCTCTGGTGAGCTTTCTTCCTGCTCAGGCTCCTCTTTCGTAGTAGGTTCAGTTTCCTTAGTATCTTCTTCAGTAGGTTCATCTTGTACCTCCTCTTGTTCTGGCTCAGAAACTTCTGGTTCTGGCTCAGGTTCTGGTTCATTTACTTCTGGCTCAGGTTCTGGCTCAGGTTGTGTTTCTACTTCAACTTCTGGCTCAGGCATTTCCATCTCCATTTCCATTTCTATCTCTGTCTCAACGCTTGCCATCTCCATTTCTGGCATTTCCATCTCCATTTCTGGTATTTCTATTTCCATAACAGGCATCTCCATCTCCATTTCAATTTCAACCATTTCATAGGAAACTTCTGTATCTGGTTCTTGTATTGGCTCTATTTCTATTTCTCCGTTTGGCTGTTCTACAAAATCATTATGATCAATAATATTTTCTACAATATCTATGACCTCTGTTTCTGTGCTACCTCCATATGCAACCCACATTTCTACACTTGTAATAGATTCTTGCACGATTGTAGATATTACATTGTAAAGTACGTTTATGGTAATATCATCAAAGAGCGGGCCGATTGCCATATTGATATCACGCCCACCAATTTCGATTACCAACGTTGTTATCGTACCTGCAAAATCAAAACCATTTTCATATTCTTGATACCCACTGGCTACACCAGATTCTGATAAAATGTCTGTACCACTAAATACATTGGTGCTTCCATTTCTACCTGTAATATGCATATAGATACGATCTTGTGCATCTTGCTTATCTACTTTGATTGTGTAATTAGTTCTTCCTCCATTTTCTATATCAAGAGAAGATATATCAACTGTTTGTATAAAAGTTGTTCCCATACCTTCTACACCCATGGCGCTTGTGCTATCACCTGATCCTGTAATTTGTGCACACTTATCTTCTCCTAATTGTCCACATGTAGATCCTGTTGGCATGCTAGCGGGCCCTTGGCCACCCCAGTCAAAATCCATCGAACCGTCCTTCGAAGTTGCTACATATCCATTATCACTATCAAGAATATCTCCTGAATCTTCGTTAGTGACTGTATTGGTTGTTGTCGTTGTTTCTGTCGTTGTTGTTACAGTATATCCATCTGCTTCATACTCAATAGTTTCTGTAATTGTTTCATCTATTATCTCTTCAATAGTCGGCGTACATAGTCCAACTGTATCTGTTGAACAATCTACAGCTTTACTAGAAAAGGATAGGGAGACCGATATACATAGCCATAGCCAAAAATAAAAACTTTTTGAATTCGCCATCGCTCACATCCTCATTTACATTAATCTTTAAAACATCATCTTTAAATACCGTACTACCTTCTGGTATCATGTCTGGATTTGATTTCCATTTTTCCAAAGCTTCAGAACCAATCGCACCCATGTATGGTGGTGGGGTTCCTGCCATTACTAAACTGTCAAAAACTCTTGGGTCAGTTGCAAGTAATGAAATTGAGGCAACTTTAAGGCCTGATGCATATAATTGGCGGGAAAGCTTCAAAAGTTGACACAGCTCATCGTCTACAACTACGCCTGTAGCGATACCAAGTATGTTGGTTTGTATGGCACCAGATGTAGCTACCTTACAAATATCAGAATTGTTTACAACAACACTTGGTGCACTTGCGGTTGGTACCGATTTATCCGTTACCACCGTTGAACTGACCGTGTTTGTCTCTGCGCTTCTAACATCTGTTGAAACAGCAACAACTGTTATAAAAGCTAACAAAAGAAATAGTTTTAACATTTCCAACGTTTTCTAGCTTGTCGTAGTCTTGAATTTGGATTAGCCGCAGCTTTTGGAAATTGTTTCATTTGTCCTGCACTTCTTGCACAATAGGATTTTCTTCTTTTAGCAGATTTAGAACCTGGTTTTACTTTACCTGTAACTGCTGTTTTTAATTTAGAGCCAGGATTCATTGCTCTATACTTTTTAACTCCCGCTCTAGTCATTCCCGCCCCCTTTTCAGTAGGGCGGAAATTTTTTTTATTTTTCTTTGGTTGATTATCAGCCATACTAACCGATTACAAAAAATACTGATGCAATATTTGTTAGTGTAGCATGTGGGTTAGTTTTAAAGTTTAAACCCTCAGAACCAAAATCTATATTTTGAGTTAATGTAGCTCCTGCTGGTGTATTAATGGTTGCTAAAGTTGCCCCACCACTTGAGTCTTTTAAAACAACAGACCCTGCACTGGCAGCACCTATAATATACATAGACAATACTCTAGCTGGAACTGATGCAACATTACCTGTAGCAGTAATAGTTGAAGTAGATACTCCTTCAGTTGTATAGATCATTCCCATACTAACCTCTATAAGTTTCTATTTTGAATATACTCTACAGTTAAAACACCTTCTCCGTTTCCAGCACCTGGAGAAATGAAAACAATAGTAACGTCAGAAGTTCCAACGTTTTTCCAGTTTGCTTCTGTGCCAGTTGTAGCGGCAGTCATGTTAACTAAACCAACTGCAGCGCAGTTCATTGCATCAACGTATAGATCTGTATCACTTGCAATACCAACATCAAGTGTGTTTGTGCCATTATCAAAAGCAGTAGTTACTAAACACTTTATGTCTACTATTTGTGAATTAGCAGGAATAATAATTGAAGTTGTGCCGAACGCATTTACTTCAGTTACTTCTGCTGATTGTGCCATAACAACAAACCCTGTGTTTGTGCCTGCGCCTTCTCTTATAGTCCCAGCTTTTACTGGTCCTGAAAATGTAGTTGTACCCATGTCAACCTCCTTGTAGTTGTCTTGTTAAGTCTTGAGTAAATTGTATTGTAAAACAAAAAAGGCGCTCTTACAAGCGCCTTCTTTTCCTGGGAGGATCCAGTATTTTTTATGAACCTTGTGAAGCGTAGACAGCTCTAGGATCTGAGTAACCAAAGCTGTATCTCTCTCTAGCTTTGTATCTCATGTTTCCTGTGTCAAAATCGCCTTCCATGCCAGTAGCAAGGGCAGCTCTTACAAAGTGTTTAAATCCATTAGGACAATCTGTTTTAATGAAGTATGCATCCGTATCTGTTAGATAATGGTTAACTGTGTAACCACCTGGTAGCATCCCCATGTTTTTCAGAGCGTTAATGTCGTTGTCAGCAGTACCGACTCTTAGAGTAGACTCTAAGATTCTATCAGCTACAAACTGCAAATTAACAGGAATTATTAATTTCTGTCCTTTCATTGCAATTTTTAAGCCTCTTTCGTCGATAAAACCAGCAATATCAATCATCGCTTGTTCTAATGAGGTTTCGTTAAGGTCTGCATCAGTTGCACTTCTGTTTGAGAAAGTACCACCTAGTGCTGTTGGGTGAGCAGTGTTAGCTAATGTAACGCCGTCGCCTCCAGTTACTGTGAACGCATTATTTAATACGTTAGCACCCCTAACTTGTTTTGTGTAAGCCATAGATCTTGCTAGGGCTTTAGTGTAACGAGCTGATAAGCTGTCATATAAGTTGTCTTCAACAGCTTCCTCAGTTAACGCAAATGCTAGTGCAATTGTGTCATGAGTGTATCTAGCAGTAAAAGATTCAGAAGCGGTATCAAAACCAACTGCTGATCCTTCTGCTTTTACATTAGCTTGTCCGAATCCAACCAACATAACTTCTTCTTCAAAAGCTCTGTCACTTGTTTCTTGCTCAAAAATTTGAGCTGCTTCGTTTTCGTAGCGTGCGTACTCCAAACCGAACAGGGCATTCAAACCAGGTTCTAGTTCTTTGGCAAGCTGTGCTCTATTAATAGCCATATCCTAATCTCCTATATTCCTGATGTTGAGTCCATATAATGAACGTTAAGTTTTACGATCGCTAATCGACCTGCTACAGTTTTATCAACTGCGCCTGCATCCACGGAAGCTTCGTCATCGAACCCTACAATTTTACAGTTCAATGTCGCTCCTGGAGCAGCAATAGTAGCTGTAGCTAGTTCACCAAGTGAATAACCGCTAGTGTTAGTACCAGTGGTAGCTGTTGCAAAGTTTGCATTAGCAAATAATGCACTATCAGGTAACGCACCATCAGCATTAATAACAAATAATGCATGTGGGTTATCTGCTACATAAGCTATAGCTTCTGTTGACGGCATGATTGCCGAGTAACCAGGCCAGTATGGTGCCCATGTTGGAGTTCCATCAGTTGCAATGTATTTACAACCCATGAAAACACCTAGTAAAGGTACCGTGCCGCCTGCGGCAGCACCTACGATATCTATTAACCCGCTAGCTAGAGGGATGACTGGAGAACCAGTCCATATTAAACTTGTTGTTCCGCTGCTTGAGCCTTCAAAGTTAATAGGATACGCATTAACGCCTTGGTTATTATAATTTGAGCCTGATCTTTCGTAAGGACGAAGACCAAAAGCTGCATCTATATTAGCCATAATTTGTCTCCTTTAGACAATGTTGGTGTAACATAGATCTTAACCATTAAGATTTTTTGTTTCCACCAAATTCTACCCGAGACTGCCTTTCTTGAGAAATTGGCATGGAGGGGTGCTCTTCCCTCATAAGGTCGTTGTCAACTGATTTTTGTTGATCGTTAGTTAAATTAGCAAAATATTCATCTCTTGCTTCTTTAGTTTCGATCGGACATCTCATTAACATTAATCCACCTACTGCAATAATACCCTTAAATTTACCCTCTGTTAAATGAGGTAAATCTACTCTGTCTGGATATTCGTCTGCTCTCACAGGTTCATATCCTGATCTAAGTCTAGCAACAACGTTCTTATCGTCTGCTGTTCCTCTGAACTCAAATCTTACCCACCGATGGTGAAAACCTTCTGGTGGTTCAGGGGCATCTAAATTAGATGGTGGAACCCAACCTTTTTTACGAGTTTGTTGTTCACGGGTCTCTAATTTGCGTGAGGTTTTTTGTTTACTATCTGTAGTCATATTACGCCTCCTTCACGTGTTTTGCGTACTCTTCGAGCGGCACACCGAGTTTTTTTGCGATAGCTACCTGTGAAGGTGTGAGTCTCACAGTGCGGCGTCCAGTGGACGATGTTCTTACAGCAGAAGCAACTTTTTGCCTTGGTCTGCTGACCTCCCCTCCATCCGAAAATTTATGGGGAAACTCTTTACGTATACGTTTATCTATTTCATTATAGTACTCATCTGAGGTTACGTCAAATCCTTCTGACACTATTTCATCATGAAAAGACATTGCAGTATAGGTCATAGGCTTATCATTCCCAAACCATTTATTTTTTTCTGCCCATTCTTGAGCTTTAGGATCGGGTTGTCTTTGTTGCTGTCCTCCTTGAGATTCCCAAGGTTGTTCATTTTCAGGTTCCTCTTTCACAGCCTCAGCTTGAGCTTGTTTTTGTTTTCTTATTTTTAATCTTTCTTGTTCAATAGCTAATTTTGCTAATTCTTGTTGAGCAAGTACCTGTTTTTCAACATCACTATTTTCTACTGCTTGTTGAAGAGAAGCTTTTAATAAACTTTCATTTGATGTTAAACGTTCTTCATCTGAAGCAATTCTTTCCTTAGATGTTATAGTTGAAAAAGATTTTAAATTTTTATTTTCTTGTTGTATTTTTTTTGCGTAATCAATAGCAGCCTGTTCTCTTCTCTCTGCTTCACGCATTTTTTTAGTAAGCTTATCAATACGTTTTTTAACTCCTACACTATACTCCTCTAATTCTTCTTCTTTGTTTTCTGTAGCAGGAGTTTCATTATTTTCTTCTTGAACTTCTATAACAGGAGTTTCATTATTTTCTCTTTGAACAGAATTTACTCCATCCTCTTTTAATTCTACATCGACAGCTTCTCCTGATGTGTCTATTGGAACTAATTTTTCTGATTTATTTGTTTGTACTTCTTGCATAGAATTCTCCATGTTACATTAAATTAGCTGGCAAAATATCTCTTGGATCTTCGACAACTGCCAGTACTTCATCGTCGTTGATTATACGAAGTTCACCACCATCAATGCTGAGTCTAGATCCAGCATATTTTGTAATGATAATCCAATCGTCTTTCTTGCACCACGCACCATTAGGAAATTTATCTTTATCTTGATAAGCATCTGGACCTACAGCAATAACTTTACAAATATTAGTAGCTACAGTAGCTTGCTCAATAGCAGCATCTGTAAGGTGTACTCCTCCTGCTGTCTTACCCTCTAATTTTAAAGGAAATAAAACAAGACGATATCCTGTTGGCTTTGGCACTTTTTCTATGTCTTTCTTTTGTTTCTCTTTCTTCTTACCGTCCCAAATGTGTTTCGGCATAATTAGTTTACTTGCTGGCTTATTCATCTTCTAGCTCCGTTTTTCTTAGCAGGTCCGTGAGTTCCTGTATTTCTTGTTTTAAAGCATGTAACTTTCCTGTTAAATACTTATATTCATCCCAATTTGGGACGCCTTGCAATATAGCTTGTTCTACCGCTGTTTGTCTAGCAATTAATTCTTTTTTGTAATAACTGAAAAAGTTTTCTAAGCGCATGATTTCATTTGATCCGATAATTTTTTACAACGATTTGGAGTTTGACGATTCCATTTCGAGTCTAACATTTCTAAACTCGCGCCTTCAAAATTTCGGTCCTGCAGGTTTTTCCACATATTACGAAACTTGGAAACACCTGATTTTCCAAGCTGAAATACCATTTCGGTAATGGTATGTTGCGCGGTTGTAGGCAAATCAGCAACGCCGTGTTCTTCCATCAGCATTCTTGCTTGACCTATTGCTTTTTGTAAATCTTTATCAAATACTTCTTGTAATTCTTCTTTTGTGTATGTTTTACCATCTTCAAAATTATCTTCGTGTACTACTTTATGACCCCACCCTATTGTGCGAAATCCTTCCGTATCCATATATACGTGATCTCTGAAGCCTTCGGATAGTTTTACGGAACCTGCTAATTCGTCGTATGTCATGTATATATTTTTGTTGTAGGTCTTTTATTTTTTAACATTCTGCCAAAACCTCTTGGTTGAACCTCTATATACCCTCCCATGTTCTTTTTGACAATCTTATTTCCATGTTTTTTTGCCCAACTCTTAGCAACTTCTGGCTCATTAGCATAAAGATACGCTCTTTGTTTTTTAGAGCGAAAAGGCATTAGCTTTTCTTTTTAGGTTTAAAAGCAGTCTTAGCTGATTGTTTTAAAGCTTTTGCAGAAACAGTTCCTTTGCCAGGTCGACTCGTGCCCGCTTTTTTGCGTTTGTTCATGTTGTAATAAAGTCCCTTTTTAACAGTTCTTCCATCTTTGGTTACATGAGTTCCTTTTTTAGCTTTAATAACAGATCCTTCTCTAGAACCTTTTGCCATACCACCACTTTTTCTTTTCATTGGATTATAACCTGTTACACTTTCTACAGTTGGATCTTTAGAACGACCCATTGGATTCATTCCACCACCCATAGTTCCACCCATACGTCTTTTGATAACACCTCTACCAATAAGGACGTCTTTTTTTGTTACCTTACCATCTCCACTTAAATCTTTCATTTTTTTCTTCATTTAGTTAATCCTTTCGCCTTCTCGAAACTTCTCATTCCCGCGACTCCGAGCATTGAAGTGACAATTGCTAGAAGGGGCCCAGTTTGAATTTCAGGAGCTGTTAAGTTTAATCCTGCAAATTTACTATACCATTCTATGCAGGGAGATAGAATGAATTCAAACGCTAACGCAAGGCCTCCAATCCATCCTATAAATGGTCGCCAGCCAGCAACAAATATGCTGCGATGGCTGGCTTCCTTTGCATTAACATCTAATTGTTTTTCTGCAAGCTTTTGTTGAATGCGTTGCATTAAAATCTTTTTATCTAATTTCTCTTCTTCTGATGTATGAATCTCGTCGACAACTTTAGCAATAGTTTTTAAGGCTCCGCCTTTACCACCAAGTAAACCTCCGAGAACCTGAAACATTATGCTGCTCCGCCTGTCATCCAGCTAATTACCCAGATAACAATAATAGCTACGATAGCCGCCTTGATCCAGTCCTTCATTTTCCACTCTGACCACTCTTTAACGTGTGACCATAGATCTTTTAATAGGTTCATATAACCTCCTTTATTAAAGAAAATAATTTATCTTATTTTATGACTAAAATAAACCTTTGAATGGTACTTTTTTGATTTGTACTTTACTTCTTTGTCCTTTTGGCCCAGCACCTAAGTTTTGAGTGACCTTTGGTCCTTCCATAGTAGCTGAGTAAACGTCTGCAATTGCTGTTTTATTTACATGAGAACCTGCATAAGGATTCATGTCTTTTGAAACAGTCATTTTTGCATTCGGATATAGTGAACCATTTATAAATTTTGGTTTTGGATTGTTTAATGCCATGTTATCTCCTAATGTATAGTAGGTTTTATCACTTTAATAAAATCTACAGCGTTGTTATCAAATAAAGTATTGCCATCTGCATTACCAAGCTCATCATGGTAAAGAAGAGTAGCTATACTCATCATTGCTCCTCCTATTAGTAACCTATCTTCAGAAGATTGTGAAGATTTTTCCACAAAATTCATTAGCATGTCAAAAAAACCAGTTAATTTATCTTCTGCAGTTTGAGTTTTAATTATCAAAACGTATATTCCTTTGTTCATCTATTTTTTTAGGTTCTTTTGCTTTAGTTAGGTTAACATTAGCACGTAGTTGGGCAATATCTTCTTGAGAATCAATTCTATCTTGAGCAATTTCTGCTGTTTGTTGTAATTTTTGTTGATCAATGGTTAATCTACCTTGATCATTTAGCTCTTTTCGTTGAATATCTCTTGCTTTAAGCTGTATTTCCTGTTCTTTAAGCGCGACTAACGGATCTTGGCCTTGACTTTGTGTTTCTTGTAACTCATCTAATAACATTTCTTCTAAATATTCATCAATTTTTGCTGCAACTTGTGTTTCTATTACTTGTTGGAACTGTTGTTGTAGTTCTGGAGGTAATTCACCACCATATTTTGCTGCTTCTTGTTGAATTGCTTCTGCATTCGCTGCTTCAATTTCTTCTCGCGCTAACATTGATACGTGTTCAAGTATGTGAGTTTGAAAAACTGTCATGACTTGTGGGTTAGATTTTACTAAAAGAGAAGACATTGTAGTTCTGTGAGCACTAATGTGTGCCTGATGATCTTGTCCTCTAAATGCTGTTAATGTCATCATTGATAATGCATTAGCATTTTCAATTGCAGGATCTTTTGGAGAAGGTGTTTGAGGAACAGGTAGGATAGCTTGAATATCTGTTACACCTAAAGCTTGATACATTCTCTTATACGCTTCGTATAAGTTATGCATTTCAGGATTTGTCTGTGCTAATTGTAATTGTGTTTGTGCTAACGTAACACGTTGCGACATAGAAAATATATTAGGATCAGAAACAGGCATGATATCAACACGATCATCAAAGTCTGTTGATTTAACACTAGGAACAACATCTTGCCCTACATCATATGGATAGAAAGGTTCTGTAAATTCTTTAAATACTTGAGCTAATAATTGAAATTCAATCTTCTGTGCATAGTGACATCTTTTATGAATAGCCGACATAACTCTGGAACCTCTTTCCATAAGAGCCATGGTAGTTCCAACAGGTGCATTTGCTGCAACACTATCACCGATTTTTTGATCAGCAATTGTGGCAAAACGTTGACCTGCTTGAACAACAAATCCTAATAATTGAAATAATGTTTGACTTGGTTCTTTATAAGGTAAAGGCATTAAGCCTGCGCGTAGATCACCACTTGGTGCGTCTACATCCCTGAACTCTCCTGGTTGGAGGGGAGTATCGTCGTCTTTAACTCGCAACCCTCTTGCTTTAAAACCTGCAGGGAGATTGGACAATGTACCTGCATCGATAAGTTGTCTAAGTGCTGACGTTGCAGTTCGGGAGAGACCCCCGAGCATGTGAATAAGACCAAAGCCATAAAAACCAAGACCAGGTAAAAACTTATAGTGAACAAAATATTGTTTCTTTTTATAAAAAGCATCATCTTCCGCGTAGTTTCTGTAAATAGATAAAACCTTTCCTGATCCTTCATCAATTGTAATAATATATGGAAGTTTTATTCCATCTTGATTTTCAAAACCAGGTAGATCTAAATCACAGTGAATTTCTAATAACGTATAAGTATCGTTATTGTAATTAGTACTTTGAGTTCCCTCTATTCTATTTTTTGTTTCTTGAATACGAGAGTCTTCGTAAAAAGGTTGTATATCAATATCACGGTACATACCAATGACTTGCATTTTTTTAATTTCATTTTCTGTTCGACGAAGAACATGAGTAACTCTTTCTGCTGATAATAAATCTGTAGAAAGATAAGGAACAATTAAATCATCTGCAGGAATAAATTTTGATACCGCTCTGCCTAATGTGCCGTCAAAATAAATTTTCTTAAATGTTGAACCTGTTAAAGGTAGATAAAAAAGCATTTGATCAAGTTCAGGATCAAACTCTTCCATAACGTGCATAATTTGATAGTTCATAAAATCACGAACTCTCTCAGCTTGTTGTTCTTTTTCGGTGTCAGGTGTTCCTACAATTTGTGTTCTGACAGGTCCTCCTGAAGGTAGTAATTCTTTATATGCTTGTGCTTGAAACTGTGTAACGGATTCAGATAACAAAGGATGTGTAACACCACTTGCTCCTTGAAAAGGTTGTGATCTTTCCTGATATTTAAATCCTAGTAAATCTAAACCTTTGCGATAAGCTTCATACCAATCTTCTCTAGAGGTTTTATCATTTTTATAATCACCAATAAGTGTACTTGAAATTTTTCCTAATTCATCGTCATCTATATATTCCGCTAAGTTTGAATCAAACTGTACATCCATCATTTCTGGTTCAGGATTTATAATAGCAGACCCATCTTCTTGCATTTCAACTGCTTCTATTTCCATATCTGGAGTTTCAATTGTAACTCCTTCTACTTCAATTTCTGTGTTTGGTTCTCCTATAGGTCTTTCAACTGCCATTATGCTACCTCAAATATATCAATATTAGACACAAGTCCACCTTTGGCTTTATGTGTTGCAAATGATTCTAACATTTCTTCGGTAATCTTGATAGCGAAAACTGGCTCCATTGATTTTTTATCAGGAATAGAAATTGGTTTAATTTGGTAATTTGGATTTGTTCTTATCAGATCTCGAGCTTGATCTTCATTTGTCAAGGTAGCTACCATATTCCCATTTTGATCCGTAACTTGGTATTGTGCTTTCGATCCTTTTTTTACCTGCACAGGCATGGTAATAACTTCTGAGTTATTTTCTTTCGCCTGCTTTTTTAAAATTTTCTCTATGGTAGAGGTGTAGTGTTTACCCTTTTCGTCAACCGCACTTGGTCCTCCGTAAAACTCATCCATTCCGATACCTTTGTATTTAGAACTTTTAAACTCCCCTGTTCTTTTAAATATGTCAAAACGTTCTTGTTTATCAATGTCACGTAATTCCTTTGGTGTAGCGGCATTACCATTAAAACCATATCTTTCAATAACAGGATTAGAAGTTGCTGTGGCATAGTAATCTGATGCGTCTGGATCTTTTAACACATATTTCCTGTATGCTAGTTCATATAAATCTTTTTTAATTAAAGCATCTGCCCACTCTTCTCTGTTCTTTAATGGTAGGTCAGGAAACAATCCTGACATGGTAGCTCCGTCAATTGTCATTACTTCATTTAACATTTTGTCAATATTATCATTTAACAATGTTCCAAGTTGAGCTAACTCTGCATCATCAAGCTCACGTGTTGCAATATATTTATTAACAAGGTTATCTACCTCTTCATCTAGTCTTAACATTTGTTGATTAAGCAATTTCATTTCTTCAGGCGATTTTTCCAATGGTCTAAAGACTGATTTGTTTTCTTCAAAGAAATTAATAGCTGCTTCAGATACACGGTTAAGACCCTGTAAGTTTGTTGATTGTTTTCCTTCTTCTTGTATTTTACGAAGAGCCGCGGCCAGTTGTTGTTTACGCATGGCTGCTGCCTGTAGAATATCTGATTGTATCTCATCGGCATACGTCACACGAACCACGCCACTCGGATCAACGCCCGACCCTTTGGTTATCTGTTCTTGTAACTCTCTATTTTTTACAACGAGCTCATCCATTTGATTAACTAAACCTGGGCTTATCTCATCTAACTGATCTGCATATTTTGCTATGATAGATAGTTTGGGAAGATCAGAACCAAAATCAATCATTATGTCATTAATGTCCGCTTGACTCATTCCTCGTTGATTAGCTAGTCGTTCTATTTTACTTCTTGCTTCAGCATATAAACCTTGTAAACTTCTTTCGTTTTTCGTTTTTTCTTTTGTGAGTTTACTTACATTTATTTTTGTTTGTGGTCCTTCTACCTTTGGTGGTACAAAACCAAAACGGTCCGTGAGCCGCGTCCAACCGACAATGTATGTATCTTGTTCATTCGGTATCTGAAATTCATGACGATGTACTTGTTCTCCACCAAACATGGATTGCGGATAATCGCCCGAGTCACCTGGTAACTTATCACGGTTCATGTACAATATTCTTTCTCGTTGACTGCCTTCAATAAAACCAGGTTCCGCGTATCCTGAGTAACGCACATTTACCGCGCCATTAGGATTAATAATCTCGGACCCCTGCCCTGTTGCGTGTACTCGCATACCGCTAATTGGAGCTGTTCTAACTTGTGTCAAGATTGTGGCAGTATCTATGGGATCAGTATCTCCAAATAGTTTTAGTATTTGAGGAATACGGTAATCCATTGATTCTGATTTACGAATATTATTTTTATTTAAGAAATCAAAAAATTCTTGTTTAGAATTAAAAGTCTTAGGCGTATCAGGTCGTGATAACAATCTGTCTACATCAGAATAAAATACTGATGTCATTGGTTGTTTAGTTATTGGTGTAGTAGTAACTGACTCTTCAATATTTATTCTGTCATTTGGTGTTGGATCAAATATATCTTCAGTAGATCTTTTTATAGTTTCTGTTTCCAAACTTTCTTTTTGTTTTTTTGTAGGATTTAATAATTTTTCTTTTGGTGTAGGTATAGGAGCTGTTGTATGAGGTGGTGCTTTACCGAACAGTTTAAAGAAAGGTAGCATAAGATTGGCTGTTTGATATGAGCCTTCTGGCAAAGAATCTTCTGGCGCTTCAAAAATATCGAGGTCCTCGGTTACATCGCCACCGTAAGCAAAATTTTTAACACTTCCTCCTTTATTAAAATTTGTCATTTGCTGCATAGCCTCTTTTGATATAGGACCTCCAAGATTAAACATGTCGGCATAAATAGTATATACCTCATCTACTTGTTCTTCTATACTTTTTCCCGCATTAGGTTTGTTAAATTGATCAGGTATTAAATCCGATACTAAACTTTTTGTTTCATTGTTAGCACCAATGTAATCTGAATATTTAATATACTTTGCAGTGTTTCCCGTTTTTATAGCAACATAAGGCTCCCCTATGTGAAAATCTACTTTTTTATAAGTTTCAGAAAAAGCATTTGTCATATTTTTAATTTTTTTACTTAACTCTTGTGCTTCTTGTTGTAGTTTGTTTTTCACCATAGGATCATTAACTCGAGAAGCTTCGTATAACTTATCTACTATATCAGTGCCTACACTATGAATTTCTGCTTCCATTTTTGATTTATTTTTTACATCAATATCAGATAATGTTTTATTTGGTGTTAAAGTATCTACAGCACTGTGAGGTCCCTCCATTGTAAAACGTAAATTGTTATTAGAGTTTGTACCACCAAATCGTAAAGGTTGAATGTGATCTAAACCATAAAAATGATATTGACCAAGATCTTCTTCAAAAAACTGACGCATGTCTGTTATTTTATCAGCTACGTATGAATTTTGTTTTGTTAAACTATTAAATGCTTTTGTGTAATTTTGACCAGAAATGTCTGAAATATTTTGTTTCATATACTGAGCAGGATAACCTGTTACAAGTTCTCCATCTGGTATTTCTAAAAACATTTCTTTTGCTGTCTTGTCTCCTCCTCTTGCTCCCTCTCTTACTGTTCTTGTATTATCTTCATTTACAAATACTTTACCTTTACCCCCTTTTGTAGATGAAGGAATATCAAGTACTTCATCTCTACCTTTAAATTTTAATATGGCATTAGCTGCATTTTTATAAAAAGGATAACTTGTATCTGAAGGTTTTTTTGTTTTTGGATTAAGTTGTTTTATATAAGCGTTCAAAAATTTCACACTATAAGGTTCTGCTGATGTGTCAGCATCAGCTGCTTTAATTAAATTATCTGTAAGATTTACAGTTTTTGCTGTTGGTTTTCTGCCTCCTTTAGGTTCAATATAAATATCAAAAATATCTTCTTCAAATTTTGGAGATCTTCTTCTAGCGTCTTCAAAGTTGTCTTTTAGTTTAGTAAAAGCATAATTAACATCTCCAACCATTCCTGTTTTTTCAGGAAATATATTTTCTAATTCTTTTTCAGCTTCAAATTTTTTTAAATTACCTTTTCGATGATTTTCTAAAACATCTAAAGCCTGTTGTTTTTTTAAAGGATCAGGATTATTTAAAATATATTCATAGTTTAATGTCTTAACAAACTCTTGCGCTTTAGGTTTTCTTTTCTTTTTTACTTCATCAAGCTGTGCTTGTTTATTAAATTTATTTAATAAAGAATTTTGTGTAACAGTATCTACCTCCCCTCCTAAATCTTCAAATAAGTCCTGACCTGTTTTTACATTAGGAGAAAGAGCAGCTCCTACGCCAAGTTTGTCTTTTGCTTCATCAGATAACTCTTCAACATTTTTTGCACCAGCATACTCATCAATAAATTTAGGATTTGACACAAGTGCTTTTGTTGCACGACTAGCGGCAGCTTCTTCTGACACACCTTTTTTCGATAACATTTTTATAACATTATTATACGCTCCTTTAGCTAATACTTTTCCACCTGCATATACACCTCCTAAATCCAAAGCTACAAGAAAAGCTTCTAACCCCTCAAGAGGTGTAATAGGCTCTCCTAATTCCGCTTTTGCAAAAGTTTTTGGAATATTTTCTCCAATACCATACTGGCCAATCATGTACATAATGTTGCCACCTGGCAACATCTGTCTGTTCACTGGGCCGAGTTCCTTGAGCCGTTCACTAAAATCATACACTTTATCGGTTCCTTGAGCTATAACTTTATACATTGGGCTAAGAAATTCAGGATAGGGAAGATTTCCTGGCGTTGTCATAAATCTGCCTAATTTGTCAAAACCTGAATCCATATCCACTACATCTTTTGATGGGGGTAACGCCTCGTCAATTTCAAAAATATCTATGTCTTCGTATTGATCCATTAGTAATACTGCCTTTGTTCAATTATACCCAAATTATCATCTTGATAGTCTGATTCTAATTGGATGAAGTTTCCTTGCCTGAAACGCAACAACGCTTGTGTTGTTGAATCGACTAAATCGTCATGATCACCATAAGGGAAAGCAGCGCATTCTTCAATAACTTCTTCAGCCCAGCGTTCGTCGGGTGCCCATACCTGACCCGATTCAAAAATAGGAGCCACGGAGTTAACACGAACGTGCTTATCATTGCCCTTACTGGGCGTATAAGTAACTACAGGAATTCCTAGTTGACGTAGCTCCTGTGTTAAGGGCATACCAGAAGCTTTCGCTTCGATCAATATTGTTTCGGGTTCCCAGTATTGATATTCTTCTAACGCAATCTTTTTTAATTCAGGAAAGTCATATCTGCCTTTATGCATTGCTAAAAGCAACACGTGCGGTGGGCCGTCTTCCTCGGGCTGAAATACACCCCATGTTGTTATTGCACTAAAATCTGCGGTCTCTCTTTTACTAAATGCTGTGTCATAACTTTGTATCACGTGCATTAAATCTGGTAATGTATCTTTTGGCCACATTCTCCACCATTCACGTTTAATTATAGATCCTTCCTCTGAGGTTGGCGATTGTTGCCATTGTGCTTGCCACTTTTGTTCGGACAGCGATGCTTTAACCCCTTCTAGTTCTGAAAGTTTCCAAAACTCAGGCCACATGGGTTTATCATTCAGTATGGCAGGAAACTCGACCACGTCCCACTGATCGGCATTTGCATTAGTTTGTGCATTAATTAATTTTCCCGTAAGATCCTTTGTGGACCATCTTGTCATAACCACGACTATCGAACCGCCAGGTTGCAAACGCTGTCTAGGTCCTGACGTGTACCATTCATAAGCATTGTCCATAGCTGTTTGACTGAGTGCATCTTGCTCGGAATGTGGATCATCAATGATTAACAAATCAGCACCACGCCCTGTTATCGCACCACCGACACCTGCAGCAAAATACTCGCCACCTTTATTAGTAGTAAATCTACCTGCTGCTTTAGAATCTTGTGATAAACTTACGTCAGGAAATACATCTTTAAATTCTTGTTGGTCAAATAGGTTACGAACCTTTCTACCAAAGTTATATGATAGTTCTGCTGTGTGAGTTGTTTGTATAATTTTTAGCTTAGGATTCCTACCCATCATCCACGCAGGAAAAAGGTTAGATGCAAACTCTGACTTTGTATGTCGTGGTGGCATATTAACAATTAATCGTTTTATCTTTCCACGTGAAACATCTTCTAGTTTTTGTGCAAATATTTTGTGATGATTACCTGCAATAAAGTCTGGCCAAACTTTTTTTACAAAAGTTAAATAGGAGGAACGGGACTCCTGAGCGACTTTTATCTGTAAATTTCTTAATTCGTACTTTAGTAAATCCGTTGGGATTTTAGAATTATTCATAAAAAAGTTATATCATACTCTCTGTTTGTGTAAAACCTTACCTTTAGTGTTAGTTCACAACACGACGGGCAAAATGGGTGTGTGGGGGTGTCTATTGACACTAGATCTAGTTCTGGATTGTTTGTAAGTACCTAGATGTTGTTATTGAGGTATCACCTGCCATCTGAAGCCAGGCTGCTTCAGGCTCCTGCTGCACCAGGAGTTCCTGGTGATGCTGGTGATTAGAAATAAAAAAGGGGGCTTATGCCCCCTCGCCGATCCAATTGGAATTAGGTTATCGGTTTGCTTGTCGTTGAACTATCTCAAAAAGTTTTTGTTTAACTCTATTACCCCATTCATTAACGTACTGCGGTGCGTTAGGGTCTAGGATAATAGTTTCAACTTCACTCTCTAAGACTTTATATAAAGCCTTATAATCTAGTCCGTCTATGTGGTTAGCTTGAACTTGATTATTATTATCAACTGCTTGAACGCCAAAGGCATTATTAACTGCTGATAATTGTCGTGATAAGTAGTCATCATTATTCGGCATTTTGATTTCTCCTTTCTAATTAACTTCTTACTCCCATTTAATCTTATAGTCAAACTTTTATTTATTTATTTGTGTATATCTTTTTACTTGACAACAACCCCACAGCAATTCCCGTGCTTCGCATGGTGTTATTATATTAGTGTTAGTCTTGAGGCATGAGTAATGGGCAATGGACAATGGGCGTTAAAAAGGGGGCGAGTACGCCCCCACATTGACGACTGAACTAAAGTGTCAATTAGTTTTCCGCTTAGGCATGATTGGAACTAAGCGGAAATTCTGAAGTCTGCTACTTCGTCTATCGTAGCTTTTTTGTTTCTTGATACTGTTGTTTCGGATAAAGGCATAGCCTGTATCTGTTTATACTGCGTTGGTACTTTGCATTGATGATACGCAATCTCGCCGAGTTTCTCCTTGACAAGTTGGTTGTCAATCTTAGCACCAAGTTTCTGTGAGACATGAAGCGAGTAATCCCTTCCATGTAATAGGTTTGCATTTTCACTCATAGACAAATCTATCATCAGTTGTCTGTTGACTTTAATAAAGTCTGCCAGAACTTTCTGCATTGTCAACGCTCGACCATACGCGTCAACGATAGCTTGTTTATTTCTTTTACTTACACTAGCGGGGCTTTGTTGTGCCTTCTCTAGTACTTCAATTATATTAACAGCTTTTGACATTTTATTTTCCTTTCGTCTTTCTAGTTAATACTCCCTTTATATCCCATGTTATTACACCTGTCAAATCTTTTTTTATTTTTTTTTCCACAGGAACTTCCGTGCCACGCATGGTGCAGCGTTGTGTACTTATATATCTTACCTTGCACTAGGGTAGTAGCAATGGAGAATGGAGATGGAGCTGCACGGCAGCTACCCGCGCAGCAGGATCCAAGCAGCCAGAGCTGCTGCGCCAAGAATGGGGTGGTGTATGGAGAGTAGTACGATTAATATCAGCAGCATCAGCCAATCATCTCCTGCATCTGAGTCCAGGCAGCTGCATCCTGGTCCACCTGCACATGCGCACCGTCGCCCCAGTCCAGGTACCAGTATTCCAAGCGATGTAGTTCCTTGTGCTCGTTAACGTACCCGCGGAGCTCGTCGCTGGGCCCGCCCCAGCTAAACTGCCAACGCCAGTACCCTTCTGGTTGGTCGTTGAATGTATGTGGTTCTACGTAGTCAAAGGCTAGCGCTTCGTACTCAGGGTTCTTCAGGTCTTCCTGCCTGTCTTTCCACCGTTCATCCACCAGCTCAGCGCAGGTGGGTTCTTTCTTTATTACTGTTACAGTTTCTGTCATCTTGTTCCTTTCTAATGTAGGTGAGTCAGGGCTTCTGGCAGACTGCTCTGCTTATGGAAGCCCGTGGGTTCTCCTCAGCTCCTGACTCGTGTGGCCGTTCATGAAACTTCCAAACGGATTCGGTAGCCACAGGTATGTATATAGTCCCATCTTATTCGATAGTCAAGAGCTATTTGCATTTTATTTACCACACCAGCTTCAGCCAGAGCTGGTGACGCCAGTCCTGTAACTACTATACTTACCAAAGCTACGTTGGTCGCCGATGGAAATGCAGACGGCTACCATCTCAGCTTCCCGCTGCAGACGCAGCTCCTGGTATATATACTATGCCTCTAAGTCTGGCTTCAGTAATGGAGAATGGAGATCCGTTTGCCACCTGCATCCTGAGCTGGGACGCTGCACGTGCAGCTGGTAACTATTGTGGTTGGTCTTGTGAGCTGGGCAATGGAGAATGGAGAATGATGCGTTGTACCTGCTGCCAGGGATGCGGGTCGTGCACCATATTTATCTGCCAATTGGGGGAAGGACAATGGGCAATGGAGCCAATGGATGGAGCAACGATTCCTGGAAAGATATACAGTAAGCTTTGAGGGAAGGTCGTTGCGATAATAAAGTTTCTCCCGCCTTGTAAACTATGGCTAAAATTCCACGATTTTTGAAAAGGCGACAGAACAATCTTGTTACTGCGAATTACTTTAAGTTCCAACCAAACCGAGATACCAGCAGAGATCCCGTAGCAGTCTGGTATACCTTGTCCTATCCTGTTTTCTAATCTAGTCCAATGGATATCTGTTAGATTTTCCTTTACCTGTTTCCAAAATTTGCTCTCTGGTTTCACTACAGTAAAAAGAAATAAATAACAAAAAATAACAAAAGAAGCATCTTGAAATTATACAAAGAAACAAGAATCAACAATGTTATTAGGATTTTTGTCATGGACACCTCTTCATCAGTTCTAGCATTTGATTATAATACAACAACCTAAACTCAAAATCTTCAGCAGTCAGCGCTGCACGCCTCAAGTTCTCTATTCTACGCCAGAACAATTCGTCCGTCATAGGTAATGCAGTATACTCATACAAGTCTGGTCTAACTATTACTAACATACTTCCTCTCTTTCTAAGGGATATATAGTCCCATGCTATTTTATAGTCAAGACTTATTTTCTAATTCTTTTATTTCTTCAAACGAAGTTTCAATACTGTACTGCTTCTTCAAGTCCTGAATCTTCTGCTCTACCTCATCTCTTGACATTGAATCAATCGTACCTGTAAGAATTTCTTTCTTATCAACATACAACCCAGCTATCTGACCACGCCTGGTCTCCGCAGCTACGGCAGCGTTCCAGTTCCCTGACTCAGACGCTTTGTCTCTGATGCGAGCTAATGTAGATAACGATCTTTCCTGAGTACATTTGTATCTTTCAGCAATAGCTCTTCTCTCAGCTTCAATAGCACCTGCAACCAAAGGATATTTCTCAGGGTGTTGTAGCTCAGAAGCACGCACAACTGCAGAACCAACTGCAAACCCAGCTTCAATAGCACACTGCCTGGCAGTCTTTAAACCTTCAGAATGGACAAGCAACAATATAAATTTACGTTGTTTTCCAGTTATCTTTGGGTGAAACAGGTCATCTGAAAATGCCTGTGGTATTACTATATCTTTATTTTCTTCTTCCATAATGCACCTGTTCAATAGATGTTTCTTACCAGAAACTATACAATATTTCACCATCTCATGCAATGCGAGTTATGTTTGTAAATATAAAAAAGGTAACTTCTATAAATGTGTAAGTTACCTCTAAGTTACCTTTATTTGGTAACTGATAAGGGTTGTAACTTGGTAACTTGGTAACTTGTGTTCTAGCGTAGAAGAGAGTGTTGCTTTATCTGAGTAAAAACATCTATAGAAAGGGGTGTTTATGCAAAAAACTTAGGGTCTTCACGCACAACTTGCAATGCTTTATACAAAGCTTCCTTACCTTCAGTAACAATTTGCTCCCATTCTGATGGAGTATATGTCCTATCATGCTTTGGATCGAAGAATTTTATGTGGTAGTTTTCGCAACTATCGCACTTAAATATTTTTCTTACTGGGCTGTCTGGAAGTGTGATGTACATAGCGTTTGATCCTTTGTAATGGGAATAATATTACATTCTTTGGTAACTTCTTCTTAAAATAGATAGAATCCATAACTTTCATGGATTTAACTCGTTCGTATTGACTGGTCCGTGTGGCGAGAAGCGTGTCTAATAAGTCTCGCTGCTTTAAAATCTCTTGATCACTCATAAGCATCTTTCAAACCCCCGTATGAGGCTTGCTCTTAACAGGGGCTTTATGAAAAAAATTTCTACTAAATATAGTATATTATTGCGTTTTACGCAACTAAAAGGGTGGTTCTTGTCCCTTTTTAACCTCTACAACGGGATTACTCTCCCGAAATCGTGTAGTTTTTGAATGATTCGGGGTCCAAGGGCGGTCCATAGTACACCGCGAGGGAATCTTCAGCGCCCTCTGTCCAGGTCTGGTGGTAATACTTAGTTTCATCGATTTCCCCTTGTGAGTGACAAACCGTACACTGCTCAATGGATTGTTCTGCTTCGAATGATAGCTTGATATACCCATTCCCTTTACAATGACTGCATATGATCATAACGCCTCCATAAAATTTTTCTAATACGCTCCCATCTTACACGAGCGGCAACCTCTTTCCAAGTCTTTGCTTCGCGGGGCGCGGTCTTTGATATCTTAACATACTCCCTTAGTAACCGAGTTCTAAGAGGATCTTTCTTAGCCATGATTCTTCCTTTCTCATTTCCATGTACATCCAAATACAATATTCCGTGCTGTATACTCTATTCTTCGTACAATCATTTACATATAAACGAAAGGGCGAGTGCGAGGTCCATAGCCACACACACGCCACAATCGTGACACAAACTATTATGGTTTTGATAAGTTGTAACATCGAATACACAACCAAGTAAAAATATAACTACCTCTTTTAACACCCATCATGTTATCCGTGAGGTATTCTTTGTTACACTCGTCACAACACTTCTTTTCATACTTCCAATTTGGTTTAAATGGTCGGTATGACCTAAACCTTGGCATAATGGTTTCTGTTTTCATTAATTATTCCAAAAAGCGTCGTGACCGTTTCTTCGTAAAGAAGATTTGATATTTTTGGCATTCTTTAATTCAAAATACACTTTTTGTGTTTCTTTGAAATTATAAATCTCATTAATCATGTCCATGTAATCTAGTGCATTAGTAGCAAGAACAATTTTTCTGCTATTTAATTCTAACTTACGCATCCATCGTTTTTTTCGAAAACGATAATCATCATACGCCGACATTATAGCTGTCACAAAAGAAGAACGCTTCCAATTTTTACTAATAAAAATCTCCATAGATTGTAAAAAATTAATTTTTTCACAAGACTTGTTCCAATCAGGTATTTTTAATTGACCATCTCTAAAACGTTTTGTGGTTGATTTATTATTTTCACCCGCCAACAAATATAAAGCAACATTAGAAGTGATTTTATATTTTGTCATAAAATGTTTGTACATATGGTACGGTTGTGAAACAGCCTTGAAGGGCCCAAAGTTTTCCTTTTCCGAATGAATATAACTATCCACCCAGTCCTTTTGATTCCATGACTTTTGTGTGTTATTTAATCGACGAATGTCATCAATGTTAATTTTTTTTCTTTCAATAGCATAATAAATAGGAAGTTTTTCTCTTCGTAAAGCTTCAAATCTATTTTGTCCTTCGTTGATATAATATTTACCACCTTGATGCTCAACAGAAAGAGGAATAGAAGAAAGTTGTTTTCTCTTTAACTCTTGCTGTAAGTTCTGAATATGTCTTTCATTTCGTAAAATATCTCTATTTCCACCTTTAAAAGAAAACATATTGTAATTATTTGTTACGTATATTTTATCATGAATTTTATTATAGGTCATGCAGCCTCCTTAATTTTTCTTTTTTTTGCTTCTTGTTTTACCAAGTAGGTTATCTGCATACCAGCCGACCGATCGTCGATGGCAGCTAACTTCTTCAATAGTTTGTAAGTATCAATGGCGACTGCCACACTTTTAAACTTCTTTATATTCATCCTGTCTCCTTTAGTTGATGTGGTAACTTTGATAAATGTTCCTGCATCTCAACGTCACCAAAATCAAAAGCAGGTTGTTCGGATTCGTGAGCCGCGGTTGGTGTAAACCTTCTACCCGCATTGCGAGCCAAGTCATTCCAATCTTTGGCAAAACCCATATACAGTTCTGCCATTGCGTCATCACCAAGTCTTTTGGCATCACGCGCATTTTGTATATATGCTTTTGCTTGCGTCAAACGCATCCCAAGACGAAGTCCTTCTTTGAACGTCATCTCATATTCTTTTTTAAGTCTCATTTCTTTCTCCTTTTTAATGGTTTCTTTAGTGCTTTAGCTAAGTGTCTTTTTCCTTCTCCTTCTTGTGTGAGTTTTTGTAGAAATACTTTTCCTTTTTGATTTGGTAAATCTACTAACACATCATTTATTTTAACTTTAGTCGATGCAATAGTCATACTTTTTCCTTTCTAAAAGTGAGTAGGGGGATTCTTTGACTACCCCCAACCTTTTCCCGACAAGTCAACATCTGTACATGTTAACTAGTACTTCAGTACCACCCTCAGTTACCTCAGACCCTTGTCCGTACTTCCCTTTAAGTGTGCTTTACTACCTTGTTACAGTTGTTCGGCCATACTCGGAGAATGTTGCACCATTCTCATTTAATTGTTTCTTTAATCTAATTTAATGGGAGTGTCAACTATTATTAATAACAAACATATTTGATTTAAGGCACCATGTTTCAACATATATAGGATTTATTCCTTGTTCTGTAGCCATATCAATAATACCATTTTCCATGATAACACGTCTTGCTTCACATTTAGCTTCATCAAACCAAAGTTCAGCCGTGTGTTTAACGGATGGCATGCCAGGCATAGAGATCATGGAGATTAATAACCAGATCTTAATCACCTGCATCGCCCCAGTTGTCACCGCATTCAACGTCGACTTTACTTGGGACGGCTAATTCAACACAGTTTTCCATAATGTCTTTAATCTTAGCTTTATCTGCGTCGCTTGCAACAGAAAAGTCAAGTTCATCATGTACTTGTATATGTGCCAAATATCCTTCTTTAGAGAGTTCTAGCATAGCTTTCTTTGTTTGATCAGCCGCAGAGCCCTGTATTAATCTATTTAAAGCTTTGTAAGTCCACGCACGTTTGATCATATGTTCGCCATATTCTCGTTGAGCTTGGTCCAAGGGCAGTGCTTTCTTACCCCATTCATTCGTAGGTTCCCACAAGTCAAACCGACAACGCCTACCCTCATGGGTAAACAAGTAGCCTTTCTTGCCTGCCTTGTTCATGGTATCATTCATCAGTTGCTTAACAAAAGGAACACGCTCATTGTAAGCGGCTAATAATTCACTTGCTGTTTCTTGATCAACACCAAGCTGTGACATCAGCTTACCTTTGCCCATACCATAAAACAAACCTAAGTTAATTGTCTTTGCTTGCTTACGAGGTATGTCAGCCATCTTTGATACCATTTTATGAAAGTCCGTTGTTGGATCTTCATTGTATGAATCAACAAATTTATCTGCTCCTGTAAAATGACGTAGGCTAGCATAGTGCACCACGAGCCGTGGTTCTTGTTGCGAGTAATCAAAGATACCCCACTCACAATTCTTCTCAGGTATAAAGATACTTCTGATCAGGGGTCCGAGAATCCCGTGCCGTGCTGGTATTTGCTGTAAATTCGGATTACTGTAACTGAACCTACCTGTTACTGTTCCTCCTTGGTCGGATCGCATTTGGTGTATTTCAGCATGTATCCTGCCTCGGTACGAATGCTTGGTGATACTCTCAATAAACGTGGTTCTTGCTTTGTTAATCTCACGCGCTTCCACAACCATCTTAGCGAGAGGGGAATCATGTGTCGACAGAAAGTTCTTGTCAAACTTTGGTTGCCCTGTTGGAGTAGTATCATATGGCAGTGAAAGTTTATCAAACGCCTTTGCCACACTGGAGGCAGCCCAGACTTCGACGTCCACTCCAGAAAGTTTTTTAATGGATCCGAGAAGTTTATTCTCTTGCTTTTGTAAATCATTTTTAATTGTCTCCGCTTTATCTAAATCTACTCTAACACCTTTCTGTTTCATCTTAAATAAAACAGGAAATAAATCCGTCTCTAATTCAAATATATTAATTAAGTTTTGTTCTTGTATTTTTAAACGTAAGTGATGCCATAAGCGTAGCGTTACAGCGGCATCCTGTTCAGCGTATTCTCCAACATGTGAGGCGGGAAGCTTCCACATTTCACCTTTCGGATCAAGGCCCCACATTTTTGCAGCCTCGTAAAGTTGGGCTTGCGATTTTGACTCTTGTAGATAATCTTTTGCTAATGAGTTTAAATCAAATCTGAACCTATTCTCATCTACGAGTGGTGCTGCAATTAGAGTGTCTATTATTTTTCCTTTGATGTCAATATCCATCGTCGTTAACCAACCAACATCATAGAACGCATTATGAAATATATAGTTGACAGACTCGTACGAACACTGCTTACGAAGCCAGCGTGTAACTAATTCTTTATCCATGTTGGGCGGTGTTTCGTGGGCAATGGGGTAGTATCCTTTCCACCCGTCTACAGCGACAGCAATACCGACTACTTCACCATTCTTACGTATGTAACCAGGACCTGTATCTTTAATGCCAGGATCGCGTGTCTCTAAATCAATAGCTATCTCGTCGTAACCAGATAGATCAGGGAAGGTATCAGGCATAACCCATTCACTGGGCATGCGGTGTACTTTAGGAAACCAATTAGGTTGTTCTTTCATCTATTTCTCCAGCTATGGCAGCGTAAGCAGCTAAATCAACATAGCTATCTCTTTTATGCGCATGTTTTAATCGTGCTATTTTAACTAACGCCATGCATATGGCTACATCATGGGGTGTTACATTTGTATCTAAGTAAGCACTCCAAAAATCAGCAATGTTTTCGTGGTTCGTGAGTTTATCGCCGTAGTCTTCTTGCCTGTCACCAGCAATAAGTTTTTCAGCTTCTTTTAAAATGTCCTGCGATATCATGCACAGTTCCTTTCGTAAAAAAATATAGGTTCATATTCGTATTGTCCTTCCGTTCGATGAACAATATGTAATTCTTTCTTTGCTCTTGTTGCACCAACATAAAAAACTCTGGCTTCATCATCTTTGCCTTGTTGTGTTTCTGTTGATGATTTGTAAGGACCATAAGATAGATCTGTTATCAACATAACATTATCTCTTTCCCCACCTTTACTTGCGTGTATGGTTGATACTTCGATACGTGGTACGGCATCTAATTTATTTCCTGAACGCATGATAGAACGTAGGTAAGGTATTCTTTTACGCAAACCTTTTCCGTTTAACATGTCGTACCAAGTTATATCTTTGACACTAGCTGTTCGTGTGCTTGATATTTTTACTTCTTCACGAAGACCATAATCTTTTATTAATGTTTCTAAATTATAAGAACCTTCATGTTGTCCTTTAAACAATCCGTAGTTTCTTTTAATACGTGTGCTATCCATATGATGATATAAAACATCACACTCAACACCTGATACTTCTTCTCCTCGTTGTAACTTTGTCCATGCTCTGATAGCTTCGATGTATTTAAAACTAATGACGGATGATCCGTAGCGTTTATACAACCAACCATATGCTTCTAAAGATTCAGAAACTTGCTTCACAATCTCATGTGTACGGCATAAAATAAGCCACTCACCTTCTACCAATCCCTTGTTTAAAGGTCTGATATTTAAGACTTTTCTAACTCCTTCTTCATCTCTTGGTCTGTATTCTTTTGGTATTCTTTGCGATATAGACTGTGCTAATTTTGTGGCAATAGTGTGCACACTTACAGGTATACGATATGATTGTGTAAGAGGTATGATCGTGTTGTTATCATTATTAGCCATAGCTATAAAATGTTCAATGTCTGCACCTGCCCAACGAAAGATAGCTTGATCATCATCACCAGCTACATATGTTTCTATGGCACCAGATTCTTTTTGTAACATGTCAACCACTTGCCATTGCTGCGCAGATAGATCCTGTGCTTCATCAATAAATAAATATTTTAACTGCGGTGCGTTTTTATTTTTTATAAAATTTATAAAGTAATCAACGTACTCATACTTATCTCTATCTTCTTTAAACTTACGCAAGTCTAAATCCATCTGCTCTATCATGTTCCGTGCGCCGTAGTTATTGAGTGTTGTTTCTCTAAATATTTTAGCCAACCTATCTTCATCATCAGGATACTTTGCATATGCTAAATTAATAATATCTTGATACTCACTCTTTGCTGTTGGCATGGCAATATCTACACCATTACCTTTACGCATCTTGTTTACATATTCATGTCCTGTCATGCGTGAAAGTTCTGCGTAATCATTATCATCCATGATCTGTGCTTGCTGTAGCTGCAGACGTCTGTACGCTAAACTATGTAACGTAGAGAAGTATGGAAACATAATCTTTACCTGTTCTTTACTCATTTTTTCATTTGACATAACTCTGTCACGAATTTCTTCAGCAGCTTTTACCGTAAAACTAAAATAACCAATCTGTTGAGATGTACACGCACCAGTTTTTAATAACTCTTCTACTTTATTTTTTAAGTATGTTGTCTTGCCTGTGCCAGGAGGACCTATAACAATATGTCTATGCATTAGTATGCCTCCTCTTCACTAAAGTCTTTCTTACTAAGTCTATACTCTGATTCTAATATCGTTGTTGGTATCTTCCAACAATGCTCTACGTTGTTATTTACTTTTAACTTAGCAGTTGTTCCTTTAAACTCTTCAAACATTTTATACTGTTCTGAATCAGATGCTTTCGTAAATCTTTTTGTTTTTAAAAAGTCTCTAAATGCTTGAGGTTTAAAGAAAAAATAATCTTTTAATTCAAAGACCATACCTTGCAGTACGTCTTGTCTGTCCTTTGCACCTCTGTTGTTCTCTATAAATATTTGTAATTGATTTAAGAATTGACCCTTTGCTGTTACCTCGCCTGGTAATTGTATGAAATCATCCTCTTGCATATTGCTCAATAATGTTTGCACCATGTCTGCCCAAATGGCAGGAGCCACGGGCCGTGGGCTTTCATTCGCTTGCGCTATACATTGCTTCCTGTATTCAGCATGACTTGATAACTGATCCACTGTTAAGATAATAACCTTACCATTGTGTGTTAGTTCATACACAGGATTATCTGATACCCATTTCTTTAATCCACTAATCTCATTTGTTGCGGAATTACCAATGCCAAACTTTTGTGACTGACATTTAATTTTCTCACACACTGTTTTAAACATTGGTTCTTCACACCGATAAAAATATTTTTTATCTTCTACTTGTTTAAATATCGTTAACACTTCTCTGCTTGGCAAAGGTGGTGTAAAATATTTAGAGTTGTAGTAATCTAATTTCTCCTCTAATTTTTCAGGAAATCTTTCACGTAAATAAATTCCTAACTGAAACAAAGCCATGTTCCGTGAGCCTTCAGGAAAGCCTTGTGAAGCTAGTGTAACAAGACACGGAGGAGCGCCTTTAAAATCATCATTCTTTTTTGCGGTAATCGGTTTGTCGATAACGACCATGCCGAGATTCGATAAGACTTTCGTTTCATAATGCTTTATGAACATACTTAATTCAATCAATGCATTACCTTCGTCATCAAACGCATACCTTGTGGGAAACTCTGGGTGATTATACGGCAAATTTAAAAAGTTTCCTGTACCTTTTGAGTTCAATTCAATTTGCTTTGGAAATATCTCACAATCACCATAACCTAAAAATACAGCTATCTCTTTTAATTTTATTTGCATTTGCTTGGCAAGCACTGGTTCGCTTACAAATAAGAATACATGAGCACCCCCGCTTTTTGATTTACACACAACCAGTGGTAATTTCTTTTCGACAATTTTTGTAATTAGTTTTTTATAATCAAAGCCATCGTATGTATCTATGTCGATAGCGCCCCACTTGCACTGGTTATTATCATCAATCGGTATAATACCAAGAGATGGTTCTTTACCCTCTAAGTGATTAATCCATTTATCTCTGGTAATTGGTTCTTTTACTAACCAAGAGCGGCCTTCTAGTTTGCCCAATTCATTCTTTTCACGACTTTGTGTCTGACCGTATGCTCGGTCTAAGCCTGTAAATATTTCAATAAACTTGTTTTGGTCGTCCATAAATCTTTCTCATTCATATATTTAAAGGGGCAACGGCGGTCGCCCCTTGTAAGTTTTTTAGTAAGGTGTTTTTTCACCATTGTCAACGCTCTCATCTTCATGCTTAACTTTAACTTCGCCTTTAGCTACGCTATCAGCAAAAGCTTTTGCAGCTTGATAAGTATCAACGTCTTCTACAGGTCCTACTCTGGATACATCCCATCCAAACCACTCACCTAAATTATTAGACTCTGCTAATGTTTTCAGTTTGTAGACATGAGAATATGAAGGAGGTGTAAATAATCCATTTGCACCCTTCAATTTAAGCCCCAACATAAGAGAGTTCCATCTTTTGGATTTCTTACGTTGGGTGCTTTTCATTGCAATCAGGACTTGGGAGGAAGTTCCGTCCTTGCCAATGACCAGGCAGTAATGATTTGCAGTATCTTCAATATAGTTACCATTAGATAATCTATCTTTTCTCTGCTCATCTCTTGTAGTTTTAGACAATATATCACTCTCTGCAGGATAAATATTAACAGGAGCACCACTGCCCTCGCCTCTATCTGTCCATTCAATATACTGACGTTGATAAGCGCAAGGTATTACACTTACACCTTCTTCTCCGTCGTATATTTCTTTTGTTAGCGTGTTGTAGATCATTCCACTTTCCGCTCCCTCTATGTAGAGAGGATCTCTTTTCTTGATCTGTGGTGACGTATCACTCAGTATACGAAGAAAAGGTATTGCAAGATCGTCCATTCCCAGATTGCCCAATCCTTTATTAGCATCTTGTTCAAACATGCTAGGATCGAAAGCAACTACGTTATTTTCGTCTTTTTTCTTTATAGCGTTTGCCATATTTACTCCTTATTTTTTCTTGGTTATTTTTGTTTTCTGTCCGATAAACAAACTAAAAGTATTGTCTGGGACAGATTTTCCTTCTTCATGCCACTTTTTAATAGTAGCTTTCAGTGTCGAAGGATGCACTGAAACTTTTACTTCAGGTATGAGACCCATCTCTTTGATGGTTTCTTGCAAATGTGTTGCCATATTGCTCTCACCCTTACCGAAACTTATACCGACACTATTTTTAATAATGTCTCCTAAACCGTTGTCTTCTAGCCATTCATAACATGCTTTAGATTTACTTGGATCTTTAGGTATAGATACATAAATGTCTTCTACTACTTGTACCTTTGATCCGTCATACATCTCTGTAGATGTCATGCCTAGTTCAGCCATTTTCTCTGGTATTGTTTCACCAGATAATTTGCGTAAATGTTCTTTGTAACCTTTTAATTGTTCTTCCGTGTCTGCTATGACACTCTCTAAACGTAGCTGTTCTCTAAGTAATTCTGCTACAGATTCTAAACCTGTTTGTTCTATATTAGCTACTGCGTCGCCTTCAAAGTTTATCTTGCTCATCTATTTCGCCTTTCTCATTAATGTTAATACTAACAGAATAATATTTTTTTTGAATCTTATCCCATTTAAGTATTTTAAATCTACCTCTATTCATATCAGAAGCAATACAACATGCAATACCCATTGCTGCTGGATCACCCATCATTAAAAGATAGTCATTATCATCGAAATCTTTGAGTTTTCTGCGAAGTTTTTTTATCGCAGGCTGTGGACTAAACATAATTTGTTGACCACTTTCAAACAATAAAACAATATCTCCATATTCCTGTGCGCTTAACACATTTATATATGGATTTTCCTGTACTAAAAATACAGTAGGTTTTTTATCCTGTTTTTCTTTTTTAAATTCCATCTTTCTAATTTCTCCTTTATCTCTTGTAATTTATTTAAGCAAGTATTATATTGCTCTTTTAGAAAGTTATTATGGATTATAGATTTAAAACGAAGCCTTTTCAACATCAATTAGACGCATTGTCAGCTAGTTGGAACAAAGAAGTGTGGGCATTATTTATGGAAATGGGTACTGGTAAGACTAAAGTATGCATTGATAACATCGCTATTTTGTTTGACAAAGGCAAAATAAACTCAGCTTTAATCATTGTACCAAATGGTATCAAACGTAACTGGCGTAATGAATTAGGTATACATCTATCCGATCATATTAATTACCGAGTAGCTGTATGGTCTGCCTCTCCTAAGAAAGAAGAGAAGACAGAGCTTGAGCAGTTGTCCGTGATCACTGATGACCTAACCGTTTTTATTATGAACATCGAAGCATTGTCTACCAAGCGTGGTTATGACTTTGCGTATAAGTTTTTATTAAAGAATCAAACATTAGTTTGTGTAGACGAATCAACTACAATAAAAAATCATTCGGCAGCACGTACAAAAAACATTTTAAAATTAGCAAAGCATGCAAAGTACAGACGTATCATGACAGGTTCACCTGTTACCAAGTCACCACTTGATTTGTTTTCGCAAGTTCAGTTCCTTGATCCGTGGTTGTTGGACCAACAATCGTACTACAGCTTCCGTGCAAGGTATGCTGTTGTCGTTCAACGCAGTGTCGGCACACATTCTTTTCAACACATTGTTAAATACCAACGATTAGACGAATTACAGGAAAAAATAAAAAATTTTTCGACTCGTGTCTTAAAAAGTGACTGTTTAGACCTACCTGAGAAGGTTTATACGAAGCGGTCTGTGTCATTGACCAGCGAACAGGTAAAAGCTTACACAGAGATGAAAAAAGCGGCAATAACGTTCTTTGAGGAAAATGTGATGACGGCAGCCTCTGTTTTGACACAAATGATACGATTACATCAAATAATTTGTGGTCATGTCAAAACTGATGATGGTGAAGTCAAATCAATCAAGAGCAACCGCATAAAAGAATTACTTGAGGTGCTTGAGGAGACAGATGGTAAGGTTATTATCTGGGCCGTGTACCGTTATGACATACAAGAGATAGAAAGAACGTTAGGAGAGAAGTATGGTAAAGAAAGTGTTGCGACATATTACGGGGAT
>Ga0208898_1000437_pt1 | contig 32414 bp, 47 predicted proteins | sample VirMetDEL_Mar_4_FD_184513 | JGI IMG/M metagenome (GOLD analysis project Ga0208898, IMG submission 184513) | Aqueous microbial communities from the Delaware River and Bay under freshwater to marine salinity gradient to study organic matter... | ecosystem: Environmental > Aquatic > Marine >... | reverse complement strand
AAAAATCCCCCTGCCGAAGCAGGGGGAAGTCAACAAAGGAGAACTGACAGTCGGGAGGGGCTGTCAACAGAATACTATCACGCTATTCTCCATACGCGAACACCTAATTTACCGTTGTCAACAACTATTTTTATAGTCGTTTCGTAGCCAAGATCGTCACATACGTGCTTTAATTGCTGTTTTGCGTTGTCTGTGTTTATGCACGGGACGAACACAGACGTATTCGGTAGGAACCTGTCCCAGTTTACAATTATCCTGACCCCATCAGGATCTAGGTCATGCTTCCTCCGAACTCTGGACATCTTCTGGTACATCCAAAGCGCAATCAACTGCCAGAACTTGAGCCGGTGGTAGCTGCATATGCGTACCCTTGCTCAACCGTATCTTGATCTTCTTGGCGTTCATCTGCTCGGTAAGGTCTTGCAGTAACGAGCCATAGTTGATCTGCTGATCTACACACCAGTCCCGAAGTGGTTTGGGTAATAGGTACGCTCTCTTGATATCGGTTTCGTACCGCGCCACCAGCTTCCCCCGTGGCGACGCTTCCGGCACAATCAGGGAGTCGAGCGGACCGCCCTGCCCCTTACGTAGATCATCCGTACTCTTGATCCACAGCACGTTATTCCAATGCTCGTTGATGTAGTCGTTAAGTATGTCTTGTGCGCTCAACGACATATCAGACACGGCGTTTTGGTTTAGCTTCAGCATCCATATGGCGAACTTAAATACCTTCTGTATATCGTAGTCATGAAAGCCAAGCCTTTTAGCCAGAATAAGTCCAGCTAGAGTGTAGGATACATGGGCGGTCCAAAACCGGTTCTTACTGGTTAGCCCCGCCGCCGAGATGACTTTCTCTTTTATGCTGTCGGTAAGGCTTCGGATGCTGTCCTTGTTTTGGATTACGTGCTGCACAAATATGGGGCCAGCATGGCCGTAGTTATTACAGACGGAATCCAGAAACGCCTCTTGCGTCATCGTATCCGAGGACTTGTGGAATAGTTTGTCTACCTTTACTTCCATTATCCTCTGCGACTCCGCTTCCGGCATCGCTTTGTACGCAGATACTCTCTCAATTACGCTTACATTACCGGTTGTGACGGCAAGAAACTTCCACGGATCACCCCTGTATCGTTCTGCGTTTGCACTACCAGCCAGACGACCTTTCTGTTTGCCGCTGCTCATTGAGTAGGCTAGCTGACTAACTTCGTAGGGCTTCATCTCCGTTATCTCGTCAATGTAGAACGGTAGGTTATGGTATATCTCGCCCCTGTGCATCCTGAAGTTAAGTGTGGTGTTCTGGTCCATCACCAGTTCGTCAGGGTTCCCCCACAATGATGACCCCACAATCATAGCCGTAGTCTTGCCGATACCGGACTCTTTACTGTGTAGGTGGAGTGTCGCGCAGTGGAAGGGTGAATCTTGCATAAGGATGGACCCAAATGCGGTACCGACTACGTATTGGTGTAGTTCAAACCCGTCCTTATTGTAGAAGTCCATATTCTTGCGCCACTGTTCCATAGTCCCCTTGGGTTCAAAAATAGGGAACAGTGATAACGTCTGGGAAGAAGGCGGATTAAAGTCTATGTCGTTCTCAAAGATGTGTTGATTACCTAGTACAAACGAGTCAAAACCACTACCTACCCATCCAAACTGTTTATGCGCTTCGTCTGCTTCATCTTTTGACTGCAACTCGTTTACCCAGTCCAACGTATATTTCATTAACTCCTCCACTCGCGGTACAGCGACACCCTGCATAGACATCTGCTTACGGAACTCGTCCCTTGACGTTACCGAAGTGAGCGGGATTGTAAACTCACGCACACCGTCTTTCGGTAAGTGCAGCCGCATAAGTATCGACTCACCAACTTCGGGATCGCTGATACGGCGTACTACATATAGGTCGTTATGGTAGACAGGTACTTCGTCCACTGTGCCGTCCGGCAGGGTCTTGCGTGAGTACACACCGCCATTAGCGCCACGGAAGTACGGAGTCGGATACGTTGGTATAGTGTAAGATTTTAGGGGGGCGTTTGGGAGGGTGGCCGAAGGAGCCTCTACGACAACTTCTTCCGTAGCCTCAAGTACCTTCTGCCCCAACGAAATCGGTGATTTAATTTTACCCCAGTGTGGACATCCAGTGCATATATCCGGCGCGTATTCGTCAAAGGTGGCACAACGATACGGCCCCTTAATCAAGTCCATCTTCTTCACGGTCTCGATTGGGGTGTATTGCGGGTGGTTCTTCGACATGAGGTGCGCCGCCTTGTCGCCATCCTCACAGAACTTGGCGATAGACAGCCCCGCTCTCCACAGCGGCTCAGGCACCTCTGCCTGTTTCTTCATGATCGCAGCAAGCTGGGCGCATCCTGCGCCACGGCGTGTTTTATTTAAGATGTCTAGGAACACGCTCGTCTTGTTACCCATAAGCATATCCATAACCGCGTTCGCCCCGGCGGGGATATACTTTCTAGGTGGCGGCATCATGTCCATGCCAAGGGTATTGGAGAACACCTCAAGGCTAACCGGCTCCGGCACACTCATACCAAACTGCCGCACCAGTGATGGTGGGCTGTCCTTGTGGTTATGGGTGCCGGGAATACGAAGTACGCGAGCGGCGTCAGACGTTACGGCGGGGTCTGCTAATAAGTTATGCGTAACACATAAAGCCTTGAGCTTTTCAGCGACAGGCAACCAGTCGTCGTAACTTATCGGCTCGTCAAGGAACCAATAAGCATGTACTCCACGACCAGAGTTCAGCATGAACGGCTTCGGCAGGTTGGTAGCCGTGCAGAACATTCGCAGCGCGTCAAGCGCCTCACTCTGGCTTGGGTAGTCCTTGCTTGGCCCACAGTCCAGATCAAGAAAGAACGACTTAAGTTGTTTTACGTTGGATACTTTGCGCGAGCCGTCTTCTTCAAAGGTAGCGAGTGCGAAATAAGCATCGAACCCTTGCGCGTCTAACTCTTGTGCCGCGTCTATGACGGCGCTTACCGAGGTGTAGAACTTCTGTGTCCGCCTGTTTTCTGCGCTTTTTGCAGCGAATACACAGTAGTAGCCGTTCTCCGATAGCGCCTTCTCCAAGAACACTCTTGGTTCCATTACAATCTCCCGAGAAGGTGCCGCGACCGCCTCCCCAGCAAAACGGTCGCGGCGGTGCTATAGCTTTAGATTAGTCGTCCCAAGCGTCCACTATAGCATCCAACTCAGGGTCTGTATCGCCCGAAGTGGCATCCGACTTCTTGGCAACCTTCTTAGGTTCTTCCGGCTCTGCCGGATCTTCCTCGTCCTCATCCACTTCAACCTTGGCTTTCTTGGCCTTCTTAGGCTCCGGCTTTGTTAGTGCCGCACTAACATCGGCGTCTTTCTTGGGCTTCGCCACCGTGAAGGTGATAGCCCGTTCCGTATCGGAATGTTCAAGAAGCGCCGCAGCCCGCTTCAACTCACTTTCGTCCAGCGGACGTACAGGCTTGAAAAACAACTTGGGGCCGTCGCTGTCGTCGTCAAAATACATCTCGGTGACAACTGCGATGGGCGGCGTGTTGTGGGCGTTGAGGAACCGTGCGTAGGCTTGCATCGGCATCTTACCGTCCTTACCGTCACCGAACACGCTGGTTGCCGGAAGCTGCAACTGGTAGACTTTATCTAGATTACCTTCCAGTGCCACAGCGAGACGCTGCTGGAAACGACAAGCACGGCTCTCGCCTTGCCCAGAACCCTTAACATTCATCGGGCAGTCCATGCAGCGGGAGGCCATACGCTGATCTTCTGGTACATCGGGGGACGGCACATTGGTATCCGACGACCAGCAGTGCGGAGCAGACGGTTTGTCAGCACCGTAAACACCCTCGTAATAGGTACGGGAAAGCGGGGCCGCGTTGATGATAACGATGTTCATGCTGTCAGACTTGCTAACACGCATTTCCTCGCTACCAACAACCTCACGGAAACGCTTACCCCGAATACTGATACGGCGTATACCTCCACCGGAACCCCCGAGTAGGTTGCTTCCAGCACTCTGCAATGATTTGAACAGGTCACTAGAGACGAGGGAGTTGCCTTCAAAGATAGATAGTTCAGACATATTGTGTTCTCCTAGATGTCTTCGTCTAAGTTGTTATCGGTCGTAACGTCATTCCCTACGTTGTCGGCTTCCACGTAGGGAACTTCCCCCTCAGTTTCTTCCGGCCCACGCAGAGCCTCAACTACTGCATCTACGTTGAAGCGGTAGGTAGTCCCCACCTTGATATAGGTGTTTGGCGGAATTTCCCCCTTCCGCACCCAGCCACGGACGGTGGCTGGCGAGACGTGCAAACACTTTGCAACGTCATCAATAGGGACGTATTCAGTACTCATTACTTTCTCCTGATTGAGATTGTGTATTCGGATTGCACATTGAGACCCGGAGGCAGGATGTCCGGGTTCTCCTCTAAGAACTCCCTAACAGCGGTCTGGTTGAGACGCTTCTCAAGGAACTCAGGCGCTTCGTATTCAAGGATAAACTTGTGCATCGACTCCCAATCGCTAGTCCAGTAACGGCGCTTCTGGCTTCGGTAGAACACACCAGCCTCAGTCCTAACGCTGTCGATGTCATTTTCCTTGCAGAACTTTAGGAGGGTAGCTTTGATCTTGTCCTGCTGCTCCTTTAGCCGATCATCTTCTTTCTTAAACTCAGAGGCAATTTCCGTGCGTCGAGCGCGGATGTTTATATAAGCCTTCGTTAGCTTACCCAAACGGTCTTTATCTTCCACTTAAAGGTTCTCCTTTTTGTTGTAGGTTGTGGAATATAGTGGAGTATGGAGGCTTAGTCAAGCAATTCGTTATATAAATCTATGATTTTTGAATGAACATCAATTCTGTCGTCCAACAACCTATAAACGTGTTGCTCTACGGGCGAGCCATGAAGCTGCACCACGGTACATTTGTTCTTCTGGCCCGAACGGTGGACTCGGGCGTTGGCTTGGGAGTAGGTCTCCAACGAACTGGTAGGTGCCCACCAGACCACTGTATCGGCGGCTGTTAACGTAACACCGTGCGATGCGGCAGCAGGTTGGATAACCAGAACCTTTGGGTCATCCTGTTCTTGGAAGCGTTTGAAGATGTCAGTACGCTTAGTGGCTGGCACATCGCCTTGGATTACCTCGTTGGTAACGCCGTCTGACGCCAACTTCTCCGACAATATACCTATGGCATGGCGGAAGGGGACAAACACCAGAACCTTGCCGCTGGCCTCCTGTATGGCCTCCATGAGAACCTTGTACCGGTTCTTGATATCGAACTCCAAAGCGTCTCCGTGATCGGTGTAAACCGCACCAGCCGATATCTGTAGCAACTTGTTCATGTTGACGGCTGCATTAACGGCGGTAACTTCCTCGCCAGCCGCTTGCATGACCATCTGATCCTTGAGTTGTTTGTAGTACTTACGCTGCTGTGGAGTCAGTTCGACCCTACGTTTGGTGTACACCATGTCCGGTAGGTCTAGGCACTCCTCCTTCGTAAACCGAATGGCTGGCCGTAGCGCGTTGAACACGGTTTCTGTGGCGCTGTCCTTCACACCCCACTTGAAGCGGGTAATCTTGTACATCACTTGGTCGCGGAACGATCCGAAGTAACGTGGCACCCCACGGGGATTGACGAGTTTAGCTAGACCATACGCATCAAGAGGGCTTTGTGCGGCGGGAGTACCCGTCATCATCCATAGCCAAGTATTCTCGCCAACCAACTTGTTTAGGACTTTCCAGCGTTTTGTCTGCGCGTTCTTGTAGTGCGTAGCTTCGTCTACAATAATGAGGTCAAAACCCCCTGCCGCAATGTCGTCGGCTACAATCTCCACACCGTCATAATTTATTACAACGTAGTCAGCACCGTTGGCTAAGATCTTGCGGCGTTTGTCGGGGGAACCGTAGGCCACATCAACACTTCTGTGCATAGCAAATGTAAACAGGTCCGCTCGCCAAGCCGAATCCATGATCGACAACGGGCATATGATGAGGACTCGGTTAACCGCCCCCTGCTCAAGCAGGAAGTCAGATGCCCAGATAGCGCTAGCGGTCTTACCTGTACCCTGCTCGTTAAAGCAGAACGCTTTACGGTGTTTTGTCAGGAACGCAGCCGTAGACTTTTGGTGCTCGAAAGGGGCGTACTTCCCCGGCCACCCGTACCGACCGACAATAGGCGACGGTATATCTACATTGATGCTCTTGAGCGTGATCGCTTCTTCTACACCCCAGTTCACCAGCACCTTGTTCTCGCTAATGATCTTACTCTTAGCGATTGTGTTGGTTACTTTTCCGGGGTTTCGCAGGTTTAGAAGTATTGCTTTATCGTTGATAACCCGCACTTAAGTTCTCCTTTGGTGTGTTATTTCTTTCGCTTGCCCTTACTCAGTGCGCCACCCGCAGCGCGGTTTCGTTTGCGGCTCTGGACGGTTACTCCGTCCTTGTTAGCGCCGCCGCGTGATAGGGGCTTCTTGTGCGCGACGTCCTTACCCTCGCGCTTATCGGCTTTGCCGTTCTTGTTGGCATCTTTACCTGTCTTATCCATCTCACGGCGCGCCCGCTGCCGCTCCATGCGGTCGCCATGCTCACCGCGGGCTTTCTGCTGCTGATACTCTTTTTTGTAGGGGCGCGGTTTCTTGGTGTAGGGCATCAGTTCCTCCCGTTGTGAGGGCAATCAATAACTGCACAGTGTGCGCGGCACAGTCCGCTCGGCCTTGGGTTCCAAGTGTTCGTCTCCAAAGCCTTCTCCATCCTAGCGTAGTCGGACAACCACTTCTTCCATAGGATAGGAGCCACGGTATCTTCGTAACTGTCTCTGACAAGAGCCTTTGCGATAACGAACAGCAGACCTGCCTTGACCTTTTTAATCTCGGGGAAGTGCTTGAACGTAGCTAACGCCATCAACTCAAGCTGCCCTTTATCAGCGTACTTGGCTGACTTGCCAGTTTTGTAATCTACCACCCAAGCGGTGTCACCGTCCAGTATGATTAGGTCCGCAATACCACGAAACCATACGTTTTCATCGAAGAAGCCGCAGGGTTCTAAGTCTTCGGTGAGTCCTAACTTGTACTCACACAGCTTCTTACCGGGCTTGTTCTTCAGGCTGGTTAGCGCAGCTTCGGCGTACTTAAACTTCTCGGGTATAGGGGTGTCGTCCTTGACAAAATTCTCGGCGGCTTCGTGGAACAAAGTTCCATACAGCATCGCCTCGGTCTCTTTCTCGGTGTAGTCTTTGGCAATCTTCATATGGTAGAATTGCTTAGGGCACTGCTCAAAGGCTTTGATCTTACTGAAGGACCAAGGCGATACACTATATGTCATTTACGGGGGTTCTCTTTGTCGTTGCGAGCAAGCGCGTTCCAGACTTCTGCCTCCGTGCAGTTAAGTACCTTGGCTACCTCAAACGTACTCATACGACTTTTATAATACAGTTTCAGCGCCATAGCATCAGTCATTCGCAGTCTCCACCTTATAAACCCACACCAAACGCCCCAAAAATTCATCGTCTCTGACTTGTTGGTTCAGTATCCCCAACTGCCCAGCGAAACTACATTTAGAACAACGTGCGTCGATGAACACACCGCTCTGATCTAGCGCCATCCCCGGCTCCATCCGCACGGTATCAAATTTGATAAGCCCATCACATTCTATATTGGTGCAGTCTATGAATTCACCCCGCGTACTCACTTCATCAATGGCTCTACCCCCTGTCCAAACAGGCATACCTCTAGCCCACATGTTGTCTATCGTATCGTGTGTGTTGTTATCACGCTCGTTCGTCATTCGCAGTCTCCATAGGATTTACCAACTCCAGCTTCACAATCGACGGGCAAACCGTGGGCCCAATCGGGAACTTCACGCATACATTCCTCGACATACGCCTTGGCCGCTTCGGCTTCGGCATCAGGGACGCAACAAACGATAGAGTCATGCACAGTCAGAACGACCTTGTATCTCTTGGCTACCTCTAGCATCTGCTCACCGATAATGCACCGTGCGAGTGCTTGGCATACGTTCTCAATAACCTTGCCACCGTATATCCGGGTCCGGCCACGGCGGGTTTTGTAGTCGTACTCAAAACCCATGTCGGTCTGGTGGGCCTGTAGATCGCCGTACCGTAACAACAAACCAGAAGGTAAGCGAAGTGCTGACTCATCGGGGACTGCTTCGATAAGACCACCCACACCAAACGACGTACTGCCGCCGCTGTACAACGACGCTATCGTGTTCTGCGCGTCACGCCACAGTTGGTTTATCTTCCAGTTAGCGTCTCGGTAGATGTTAATGACCCGTCGGGCTTCGTCCAGTTCCATATCAAAACCGAACGTCTTTAGCTGCTCTTTGAAACGCACCGCCCCCATACCGTAGCCAGCCCCAAGGATCGTAGTCTTACCGACGAACCGTTGGTCTTTGTCTACGTCAGCCTCATCAACGCCATAGATGCGGGACGCCATCTTCACATAAACGTCTTCGTTGTTAGTGAACGCACTAACAAGATCGTCCTGCTCTGCTAGCCACGCCAGCACCCGTGCTTCGATCTGCGCGGAATCCGCTTCGATGATTGAGTACCCTTCGGGAGCGATGATACTGCGCTTGAGGGCTTTGCCGTTTGGTCCGCGTGACGGGAGGTTTTGCAGGTTGATCTTGTCGTCACCGCCCCAACGCCCAGTGTGCGCGGCGTAGTACCTAACTGGAACCGGCAGCAACCCACGCTTGGCTATATCTATAAACCTCTGTGTGCGTGTCTCCTCCAGAGTGCTTTTAACGCCAAGCCGCGCCGCCACCGCAGCCTGTACACGGCTGTCCTCACGCTCAGCCAACGCCTTGAACGCTTCGTCCGATTTGGCGAACGCGTAGGTTTCCTTACCTGTGGTCGGGCTTACCTTCATCGGCGGCTCGACGCCGAACGACCGCAATACCTCTGCGAACTTAGGATTGCTCATAAGTTCTTCGCGTTCGATACCCGCGTCCCTTAACAAGTCATCCTTTGAGTCTCTAGTATTCCTCAAATGTTCTTCGAGTAGCCCAAGGTCCAAGTCCAGCGTCGGCTCTACGAACATACGCAGTGTCAGGTCTATCAGCTTGAGTTCCTTGCGGGGGAAACCAGACCCCATACGTTTGAATAACTCGTAGGTCAGGTTCACATCGTTAATGCAGTAGTCGCCGTAGCGGTCTAGTTCATCCTGCGTAAAATCTTCTCTGCGCTTTCCGAGGGCGTTGACGACTTCCGTTCCCTTAACACCCACGTTGTACTTAACAGCCAGCGCCTTGAGGCTTCCACTATCTTCCACCCCATTAACAGCACGGGACATGCACAGAGTATCGGTATAAGCCCGAGGACGAATATCAAAACACCAGCTAGAAATGGCACCATCAAACATAGTGTTATGAGCAAGAAGCATAGCCTCATGCCAATCGAATGTTTGTAAATAACTTTTGATTTCTTCGTGCGTTCCACTAGCCCACTCCGTTTCTTTGTTGTTCACCTTCACGCCTACCCCAATTACTTGGAACCGTGGGTCGCGTATGTATTCCTCTGTTGTCATCTTCGACAACGAGAACTCTTTGTCGTAGTAAGTTTCGTAGTCGATTGTTATGAGGTCCATTACCTACTCTCCGGTACTATTTAAGGAACGGGATTTTTGGTGTAGTTTTGGTCATTGCGTGATAGTCCAACTGCACCTTCAGTGTGTGTATGATTTTACCCGCAGAGTTATTCATCTCTGAGGCTACCTTGGGGGTTATTTTTCCCGCTTTCAAATCCTCAAAGGCGTTGCATAGTTCGTCACGTAGGTCTGTTATGGTCTTCATTTCTGTTCTCCTTGGTTAAGATATCTTCTTATCTTGAGTTGCACTCTTTTTAATTCGATTAGTTCTTGTGGTGGCTCGACACCCCATTCATAACGTTTCAAAAGCCCTCTCACATAGGAGTCATACAGGTTATCCCTTGCCCTTTTAAATCTTAGGCGCGGCTGGTATTTGTCTGGGTCGGCCCTGCGCGCTGCACGTGCCGTTTCGCGTCTACGTTCCTTCTGTTCTTCGGTCAGATTCGCCCGTCGCCTTCTAGCTTGTTCTCGTCTACGCTCCTTCTGTTCTTCGGTTCTGTTTTCGTAGTATTTCTTATTTTCTTTTCGTACACGTACCCTCAACGCCTCTCTTTGTTCCTCGGACAGGTTTGCCCGTCGCCTTCTATCTTGTTCTCGTCTACGCTCCTTCTGTTCTTCGGACAGGTTTGCCCTCCATTTTGCCCTCCATTCCCGCGTTGTAGCGTTTTTACGTTCCTTCTGTTCCTCGGTTCTGTTTTCGTAGTATTTTTTCTCCCGCTCTCGCCACTCCTCGTCGGATATATTCTTGGGTCTAGTCACAACTTGTTACTCCCCTCGCAAGCTAGTTCACCACCACAAGCTAGGTACCCACAGGCATCCACCCAGTTGTCCTCATTGCCCTCGCTACTTTTGAGCCGTGCAACCTTTAGCAACGCCATCATGGCCGCTACGTCGATAGCGGTTACCTTGATCCCCAGATGCTCTGACCAATACACGGCAATCGTAGAGAAGTTATCCTCCATATTGCCATGCGTGGCCGCTCGATCCTTGGTTATGTATTCCTCCGCCGTGCGTAGTATCTCTGCACGTTTCATGGCGCGGTCTAGCGGCGGGTCGAACGGTAATTCTAGTTGTTCGCTCATTTCTTGCCCCCTGCTTTGGCTTCAGCTTGAGTAATCTGCCGCTTGAGTTCCTTCCATTTCTTGCCCCCTGCTTTGGCTTCAGCTTGGGCAATCTGTCGCTTGAGTTCTTTGTCGGTACGCACCGTGTACCACTGCCGCCGCTCACTGCTGTTCTCGCAGTTCGTACACTTAAGCACGGACCAAGCGAAGTGATACACTGTGCTAGGCGCACTGCACTGAGGGCAGTAGATTTCCCTACCGTGAACCTTACTAGCGCGGCAATAGCGCCACACCTTCACCGCCCCGCGTGGCTTGCGCCACTGCCTCTCTGCTTGCGGCGGTGTGCTGTCCAACTGCTCTTCTAAATCTTTCCCAAACAACCAATCAAAAAACTTCATAGTGACTCTCCTTTGTTTATAGTTCTGTGAACCCAATGAGTTGCTCTCGTACATCGTGCATGTTCTCCTCGTTCACCACCATAGCGATGCCTCCGGCCTTGCGTATGTCTTCTAGGTTCTTCTCCTGCAAAGCTGTCGGTTTGTTCTTACCAGCCTTGCACTCAATACCGAAAAACTGTCCGAGGTAGCAGCCTACTATATCTGGCACACCACTGCGTCCGTAACCGCCTGTAGCGGGGTAGAAGTAGTAAGCCCCGATATCCTTGAGTTGATTTGTTACCACCTTTTTGACTTTAGCTTCGGGCGTCATCGTTCTCTCCCGGCACGATAAGCACGTCGTGGCCCAGCTTCCCAATCATCTCAGAATGATCCATCAGTAGCGCGTATAACATCTTTCGGGGTATTTCGACGTTACGCGCACGGCCTGTGTCGGCTATATCATGTGCGTCCTCGAACTGCTTTTTTGTCGTGTGCAACCTCGTTTTGCTCACTGGTAATCTCCTTTGGTAAGAGTTCAACTTCGTAGCCAAGTGCATCAGCTACACGCTCAAACACACTCAGCATTACATCCTCGCCGGTTTCCATCCGGCCTATTGTGTTTCTGTGCACCCCGGCCACGTCGGCTAAATCCTCCTGCGAGAGTTTCTTCTCCCGTCGCATATCCCTTATTAGTTTTGTTAAACTCAACGCCGCTTCTCCGTAGTAACTGGTTTCATGTTTGGTGCGGGTGGCCGGACTTGAACCGGCAAAGCCGAAGCCGAGAGATTTTAAGTCTCTTGTGTTTACCAATTTCACCACACCCGCTTTGTTAGTGTCGCACTAACACGACATCGGCTTCGGTAAACATCTCATGGGCGCACTCGAACTCCGCCATGCCCATAGATGTAGAGCCGTTGGATTAGGTCTCTATTCTTCGGCATCAGGAATCTCCGATGAGAGACACCAAGTCCTTCGGTTCGTACTTGTCGTCGTGCGCCCCGTCTTCCCACCGCTTGCGGGCGGCGTTGGACCAGTGGCTCGGGATCGGGACGGGAAGGCCCGCAGCACCGCGGAGGCCCTGCATGTGGTATGTGACCGTTGCGCGGTGCAGCCCTGTCTCCTCGGCAACCTGCATGGGCGTCGGGCATTCTAGGTGCTGCTTCATGTACTTCTTGAGAAAGCGGAACACGATGTAGCGGTTCGCTTTTCCCACGATGTAACGGTTCGCTTTTCCGGTGATGGTGGATTTTTTGCCTTGTGTCATGTTGGTTCTCTTAGCTAAACACCACGGACGCGGCGGGGTTGGCTTCGGTCCTCCCTCACCCACCACACTGGTGGGTTGCTGTGCCGCCACTCCGCAAAGCCAGCCTTATCGCCGTGATAGTAGGCACGGTAGGCATCCACTGCATCACTACGCTTGTACTCGTCCGGCATACACTGCGGCGGCTCGGTGAACGCGGTATCTGTTGGGATGTTAGAGGGCGGGTAGGAAAGCGACTCGACGAGCTGCTCGGTTTTGTGGGTCTTGCCGTAGCGGTATCCGTACTGACCGCACAGTTCGACAAGCAGTTGGTGCGCCCAACGATAGTTCGCGGCGCTCTCGCGTACCCAAACGGCACTCGGGTGGTTCTTGTGTGTGGCCTTATACAGACCATGTGCGTCAGCGTACTCGTCGCCGTCTAACTCACGATGCGCTGTGCTGAGAAGTTGTGCCGTCTCCAGTATCATCTTAACGCAGTGCTTGTCGCAGTGCGCTCTGGCGGCAGACAGGGGTTCCCTGTCAAGATAAAAGATGTTCACCATATTCTCCCGAAGTTGTGGCCGAGGCCGAAGCCCCAGCCTGTTAGCCGTATAGCCAATAAGTTGTTTCGTCTATTCTCCTTCCGACACCATCTACCTCGTCGGTGGGGGGTTTCGCGCTCGTCATCATCAGAAGCGCGACCCCCTCTTGCATCCATTTCGGTAGGTCGTTGACACTATTATACACCTGTTCTGATGAAACTTCAACCTTCTCCATACCAAAACTTATAACGTGAACAAGTTTAGTTTCATCATTTAGAACAACACGATAAACAGTATCGGGCCGTCTCTTACGCATAAACGAAGAAACAATTGTTAGCAATTCGTGTTCCGACAAGATCAACATGAGACTTGTCCTCACAGATGGTTAAAGCTGCCACTCGCTGAGTCACGGGTTCTGGTAGGTCTTCCAGCACCGTCGCGTCTTCGGCCTCAATGGTGTGCCATATATCCTTTCGGAATCTACAGGCTTGGTGCGATCCGTCTGGTTTGAAGTGCACAAACACCACATCCATAGTGCGATCCCTAGATGAGATCGCAGCCTCGTCCTTTACTGCTATCCATTCACGTACACGTTCAGCGAGGGTAGCGACCGTAAACTCGTAGCCCGAACGGTAGAGGTGCTCCAGTTCAAGCAACGTCGCGTCTTCAGTCGATATGGCACGTGCCTTTGAAGCGACCCCCTGTCTCTCCTCGCTAGTCTCGCTACTGAAGTTCTTCATAGCAACAGAACCCCAGTAGTGATTGGCAAGCGCCAGCAGGTTGGGCCGACGCACGTACCGCCGTACATTCTGTAGAGCCTTGTCGAAACTCTTGGTCATGGTCATGTGCCGATTGTCGTTATAATCAGCGTAACGCTCGTTGTTCACGGCGGGTGAGTGAACGTAATAGAAGTTGTCAGAGTTGGTGTCCTGCGTGGCGGCGTGACCAGCCCGAGCATAGGCTACGGGACAGTCATCATCGTACAGGTAATAATGCCGACCGGGCGTGTGGTTGCGTGGTACACCGACCTTGCATCGAAGCGAACGAGCCGCTGCGAGTGCGAACTCCAACGCGCACTTAGCAAAGGGGTCAAGGGAAGTACCCTTGTAGTGAACGATACTATTAAAGCTGGCCTCAACATCCGTTAGTTTCGAGGTTTCTGTATATTTGTAAGCCATTGTAGTTCTCCTTTGTTGGTTTGTTAGTGTCGCACTAACAAGTTTTGTTGAAGCCGAGGGTCTTGTTGATCCAGCGGTTGTACTGACTGCGGACTTTCTTTGCGTCTGCTTCTGTCTGTACACTTGTCATGTCAGAACGTTTAAGGAACTCCACAGCCATGTTAACTCTTAAAGGACTATTATAATCCATTATGATTTGTAAAGCAACCTCTGGCAAAGTAACCCTCCCCATTTCAAGATTGTCCACACCCACAACGCTCTGTGTGTATCCACGCAACTCTGCCGCTTTGTCCCGTAGGTACGCCCAGTCATTAACGGGGAGCATTGGGGCCGTCACACAGAGCCAATCCCAGAACTGCTGGATATCTTCTTTATGCTTTGCCTTGGTCTTAGTATCGACCAACGTGCGGGGTGGCTGCGGTATATCCTTGCCGCCACCGTCGAACTTCCAACCACGCGTGTATTCAGCAAATCGTACGAAGGCGATTGCCACACCGTCGTCAATGGTAGTCGGTGAACCACAACGTCGAAGCCAAAGATTAGCGTTAGCGTCCAGCCAATCGTAGGGGACACGAGTGCCTTTCGCGAGAAAATACTTCTCCCCGCCGTACACTATGAACTGTTTACCGTTGTCTACGAGGAAGGACAGCCCAGCAGGCATGGCCCTGTGGAGGAACTTATACCTGCTGGTGTGTGCGCCACTACCTGTCTCGTTTCGGAAACGGACATGATCGGAACCGTATTTGTCACGCCACCACAGCACGGGGGCCATGCTTTTGGCCTCGGCGTCGGTTACACCCAAACCACGATGATTCCACCCTTCGGTCTTTGGGTCGCCTACCCCGCCGTCGAACAGGCCGTAGCAATTACGCGAGAATTTGTGTATGCGCTCCCACTTACGTCGCCTGTCTCCAATCGGGCGTATGTCATCTGACCCACGGATGGGTTTGACTGAGTTGTACCTAGCCTCTGCGTCAGCAAAGCTGTTTATCCCAAAGTAGTAATAATAATTCATCTTAGTTCTCCTTGTTTTGTTAGTGCGGCACTAACCGTGCTGCACACGTTTCCACGCTGCGCGTAGGGTTTCGGCCTTTAGGAACGCGTCGGGTTTGTACTCACCCTCCTGCATAAGTCGTTCAGCTTCACGATTGATCGCGTGTTCCACCCAACGGCAAGCCTCGGACCAGTCCTTCGTGATCTCCTGTGCCTTGGCAACGGTTATCTCTTTACTCTCCATCTCTATTCTCCTTGTAAAAGATGTGTTGTCCTAACCGGACGGTGAAAGTCTTAGTGTATCGCCACTTCGGGTCCACTGTCGTTGCGTGGTAGAACGTGGAACCCTCGGTGATGTCGAGCGATGTCTGCATGGCGGCTTTCGCTACCTCCTCGGCGGTCTGCCATGCTTGGTGGTCGTGGATGATCTCCGGCTTGCCGTCGCACCAGAAACTGAACTGACACTTATGCTTTACCGGATGCCCAGACCCTTTATAGGTTGGACCTTGCTTGACAACTTCACACGGTGTGTCGGGGAACTTGGTGGATCTAGCTCGGTTGATAACAACCTGTGCCACCGCGAGTTGTCCCGCCACCGGCTCCCCCCGTGCCTCGAAATACACGGCGAGAGCCAGACAAGCTAAACCTTCAATCATGTTTGATGTCCTCAACTATATCCGCACCCCTGTACCCGAAGTTATGGTGTTGGGTTGAATGTACGGAATTAAATGTTTTTTCTAGGACGTCGATATCCTGTTCATTGAACAAGTCTGGTTCTTCTTCCACTAACTCAAGAATGAAGAACAGCCATTGCTCCAGCACTGCAAGTGATTCTTCAAAAGTCATTATAGTTCCCTTAGTCATCACAGTTCCCTCGCTTTGACGTGGACGGCCTTGCCGCAGTCGGGCTTGGCGTTATCGTTGTCAATTATGCACCACAGCAACGGTATCGACCATGTACCCCAGCCACCGTAAAGATACCCGTCCGTGAGGACGATAGCGGCTTGCGCGTTGATGTTGTGCTTGGTGATGTATTCGGGAACACAATCGACACTCGTACCGCCACCGCCAGCGGGTTTTGTGCTGGACGTTAGCTTGTCGAGTTCGTGCGTGTCGTATGTCTCGTCAGCACACACCTCGGTGTCCCAGTACAACAACCGGATACGTTCGGGATGTACCGTGTCGCAGATACCCTTGACCTCGGACAAGAACCGCGTGAGTTCGGCGGAACCGATAGACCCAGACGTGTCGATGGCAATGACCAACTCGCCAACCTGCTCGGTGATGCCGGACGGTAAGTAGTGACCCGTTGCTATGTACCGGCGGTTGGGGCGTCGCCACGTCGAGTAGTCGCTGCCCGTGCAAGTGGATGTGATGAACTCGCGCAGAACCTCGCGCCAGTCAACTTGTGGCTTGAGCAACTCCTCAAGGTCGCGGTCGCCACCGGACCCCATCTTGCCAGCGATCAACGCACCCTGACGTATAGCCTCGTCAATATCCCGGGCGAGTTCGCGTTGCTCGTCGGCGGTGAGTTCCTGTGCGCCGTCCCAATCGTGGTCATCGAAACCCTGTGCTGCTTGACCGGCGGAAAGTCCCCCACCACCACTTTCGGCTTGACTTTGCAGATCGGCGTACACAGCGGCGCTGTCCCACCCACGATACTTGGGGTCGAGTAGGCCACCGTTGGGCATGACCGCGAAGCCATCGGTGTTGTCGTCTGCGATCTTACAGTTGATGACATAATCACAGGCCATGTTTGCAAGTTGAGCATCTTGCTCATATAAGTGCCGCCACGTGGTGAGATGTCGGTACAGTTTGTGGTAGCACTCGTGCAGTACGAGGAACCTTAGTTCGGGGTCAGTCAACCCATCCACAAATTCCCTGCCGTACATCTCATCACGACCATTCGTACCGGCGGTCGGTACGTCGTCGCGCACTGTGCGGTCCCCGATCATCAGGACACCCGCGAGGGCAACGTACTTGGGGTTGCCCATGATATCGACCACGGCCTTACTGAGCCGCTGCTCGACACTGAGTTCTTGACCTATTGCTAACATATTATTCTCCGTTGTTGTGGGGTGCAGGGGCTACCTGCACCCCGTTGTTAGTGCCGCACTAACTTTTTAGGGCTAACCGGGCTAACCCTAATTTTTCTTTCTTGCGTTCTTCCGTTTCTGACTGGCTATCCATCGTGCGTATGGGTACAGCCCATCGACGCCATCCTTAGCAACGGCTTCATCCACTAACTTCTTAAACTCACCAAGAAGCTGTTGCTTGATCTCATCAGTGAACGGGTTTGCCATCGTACTCCCTCACTTCTTATCCGCAGCGAACATGTAGTTGTTTGCCATCGCCCAGTCGGTGAACTTCTTGTTGGTCATGACCACCGACTGCTTAGAGTACTTGGGCGCACGGACGCCGTTGGCGAACATACCCTGTGCCTCCTTGTCGAGACGGTTGAGGTAGTCCATCCATGCGTCGAGCCAGTCACGCTCCATCGCACCGAGTGCGCGGTACACGACCATACACACGGCGGCAGCACTGTCCGGCACCTTGGCGTTGAGCGGGTCGGACTTGATACTGTCGAGCGACGGCAACTGATCGGCTAGCTTGACGAACGCCATCAAGTCCATAGCGCCGCGCTCCCCGATAGTACCCATGAGCAAACTTGTCAGGGTTTGGTCGTCGTAGGCTTCCCGCGACTTGAGCCAGTCGGATGCTGCTTCCAGCGAGCGGGGTGTGACAAATGCTGCCCGCTGATCTCGGGGGTGATAGATGTACGGGTTTTCTTCCGGGTCTTTGACATCCTCAAAGGACGCAAAGAGCTGCGGATTATCCTTCGCCCAGCCAAGTAGAGTGTGGTCGATCCCATTGTTGATACCCCATTCAATCCATTCGATGTTGTTAGGTTTGCGTGATGTGATGACAGTCATGCGGTTACGGGCGTGAGGCGGCAGTAAGTCACCGACACCCTCGGCCCCAAGGTTGGTGGTAGCGAACACTAAGCTGTCAGGGTGCAGGGTGTAGCTACCGATCTTGCGCTCCAGCATGAGGCGCAGCATGGCGTTCTTCACGGCAGGGTTAGCCTTGCCGTACTCGTCGATCATCAGGATGATCGGGCTGTCGAGGTGAACACCCAACTCCTCGTTGGTGGCGTAGGTCACATAGTCTGAGTTGTTAGTGTCGGCACTAACAACGGCCAGCTTCGGGATGCTGATGTCGCCAAGGTCTTTGGTCGTGCAGTCGAAGTAGCACGGCGTGTGATCCGGTAGTTCAGCGGCGAGGGCGTTGAGCAAGGATGACTTGCCCGTACCCATGTGGCCTTGGATGAGGACCGTGCGCTTGTTGCCGCCGCTGCGTATGGCGGTAGCTATCTGGTCTAGACCAAGAGCGTACATTTGATTAGCGGTTGTCATGGTAGTTCTCCTGTTAAGTTATTTATGTGCGATAGGGGAACGGAAGTGTCCGCCTAACATTGGTACCAATCCCGACGTTACCGTCACCACCGGCCACTGGTCGGGGTGTACGGAATAAACAAGCACTCGTTGGTGGTGTAGGTGCGGTCGGCGTGATAGGTCGTCTCACCGCACCCAACTACAAACTCCAACACCATAAGAGAGATCATAGCACTAAATACGATGAAACTCAACAATCCTAGATATCTCATGCTGTCCCCCTATACATCCAGACTCGGCAGAGCGGCGATGGCGGCATCCACGACCTGCTTGGTCTCACGGCGCAGATACTCGTCCTCACGCAGCGCCTCGGGTGTGACCCCGCGCATGGCGTTGTCCAGCTTGTTGCGTAGTGCTGACATCTGGCTGTCCCCCGTGACGTTGCAAACGTCGAGCAACTCGATCATCTCCAGCACGTTATCTACCAGACTATTCCTAAACACCTTCTTGGTGTCGCTGTCGGCGTAGTCGAGCCGCTCAGACATAGCACTGAGTGCCTTGTGAGTGCGTTGCCACACATCGTTCATGGCGTTGGTGAGTTGTCGCGAGTAGTAGTCCTCGTAATGAGACCGGACCTGCTCCATAGCCTCGTTGCCAATGTCGATGCGGAAGTCCCCAGCGTCGGGCAGCGGGATGTAGCTGAGCCGGAACGCAAACTTGTTAGTGAGCGCACTAACAGTCGGATACTCGTCACGGTCAAACAGATCGCCCAGCTTGGCCTGTGCCTGACTGATCTCCCAGTCGTAGGCGTCGAGGAAGGACTGCACGAGCCGCTCCCACTCAGCCTGTAGCGCGGTCATCTGCTGGTGGTACTTGAAGTACTGCGCGGTCGGCACGAGCCGCATACCCGTGTCGGACCACGGCATCGTCATGCTGTAGTGCATGTTGCGGATGTTACCCGTGAGTTTCTGCACCGCATCCAATTCGGCGCAGTCGCCGAGCAGCTTCTTGTTGACCGATGCAACTCCGGTCGCCGCGTGATTGTCGCGGGTCACATCATCCGATGCACGGCGGTCCTTCTTGCGTCCGGTCCACTGCGAGATGCTGAGTTCGCACAACATGGCACTGGACGAGATAGAGGGGACGGACGAGACAGAGGGAGCCGGTGCGGCGGCGGGGTTGGGGGTTGTTGCCGTTGTTAGTGCTGCACTAACATTCTCGATTGCTTCGTAGTTCATTTGGTTTCTCCGTTGTTGTCGTTGGCGGGAAATCCACCAACTGTTAATATAATACCAAATACGTCATAGTATGTCAATGTTTACCAAAACGTGTATGGAAGTGTTTTGTGCTGTAATGTTCTTAAATGTTCCAACGTGGGGGTCTGGAAGTCATTGATAATAAAGGAATGTAGCAATGTAGCTGGATTTCAGGAAAATATGGGTGCAGATCCGGGTCTGTTAGTGCAGCACTAACTTTAGCTACATTAGAGGGGAGGCGCGGAGGGGGGTCATATTTTTCTAACTTAACTACATTACATACTCATATTATATATTTATATATTTTTACACGTTTTTACAAACGATAGACGAGACTTCCTGCTAAATCCCTGCACCAAACGACACGATACGGCACGAAACATAATGTAGTCGGTAAACTGCTACATTGTGGGAACATTAGGGAACATTTGGAACATTGTAATCTTTTCAATGACTTAGGCGCAACGCGGCTCAGGATAACTGGCATCAAGCGGGTTATTGCTGCTACATTGCACAATACGTGGTGGAAAAGTTAGTGCTGCACTAACAAATTTGGCTTGACGGGGAGGGTGTAAAACCGTTAGGCTGCACGCAGCCTAACGCCGGAGCACACGATGAAAGTGTCGCTTATCTTGTTTATATTGAACGGCCCGATGATGGTGCCGCAGGGTATTGTGGAAATGCCGGGGTGGGATGAATGTCGCACTGAGGCGAGGCGCATAAACACGGATAAGACTGTGCCGATTATGGCTGCGTGCATAGAACTCCCCAACAGCTTGGGCGCGTAGACGCGACGCGGCGCAGGATAACTGGCATCAGACACAAAAAAAGGCGGAGCCGAAGCCCCGCCCTGAGATGTTAAACTAGATCGTCTAGCTTGATCTGGACCTTACCGAGTGCAACCCGGCAAGCCTCAATAACAGACACAACGTCGAACGTCGCGTCCTCTGCCTTCTCACATCGCTTGATGATAGCGGTTAACCGTTCCTCAACAAACGTGCGGTCCGTTGTGCGGTTCTGGTCCGCGCCTTTCCCGCCACCATCTAAACGGCGCTGTAGACCACGCTTGTAATCGTTCACGCGAGCGCCGATCTGCTGCTGCATGTAGCGCTTGTGCGCTTTCTTGTTATCAGACAGCCCCTTAGTCGGAGTATCCAGCAAACGCTGATCCGCCGCCGTGAATGACGCGACAATCGCGGCCTTGAGGCCGTTGCGGAAATCCTCGGCCCGGTCACTGTCGTCTGTCTTCTTAGAGAACATGGCGACCGCGATACCGTCCGCGATCATGGCATCGCAGGCTTTCGCCATAAGCCCTTCAGTCTTAACGGCGGCCTTGGCGTGAGCGGTAACATGGGAAGCAAAAGTAAACTTGGACATAGTGTGAGTTCCTTTCAGTTGAACCGAACAGCACCGCGCCGTTCGGTGATCACAATATGACAAGTTAGGACGAACAGCGCAATAGATAGATCGGCACCGTATTAAATAAAATTACACCGCTTTACATGTTTTGTTAGTGTGGCGCACTAACATCCCGAAACGCGATCCGGCGAAGGGTACCGGGGGGCGGGAGGCCGCTGTCAGCTTGGGACTCCACACATCTCTGTATATTACTAGTTTGCACGAATATTGAGTACTTCGCTGAGTTAGCTATTTGGACAGGTTGGACAGCTTTACCCCCTATTTGTGTAAACTCTCCCATAACAATCTCTATAGAAACTTTACGCAAAACGGGGCTAAACCTGTCCAACCTGTCCAACCTGTCCAAATAGCTATTCGGCATCTGGTTCCGGCGGGCACGGCATATCAAGACTTGGCACTATATGCACAGTCCTGTCATCAAGATTAACGTAAGCTAATCTTACACCTAATTTTTTCTGTATGGGTTTACGCATCCGGTGTATGCGATGGTTTGGCGCTCGCCCCTGCCAACCTTTAGTTCTCTTACGGTCTTTCTTTGCGTCGAGTAGAACCACTTCTCTAGTTTCGGGGTCTACAACCACAAGATCTACCGGACCCTGTGCAGCTAGCGGCACGAATACATAATACCCGAGCCGTAAAAAATATTCTGTCAAAATCGCTTCTGCAATTCTGCCTTCCTGCTGGCGAAAGTCCATATATAGAAGTACCCCCCATAGGAGTCCCACACCTCCTTGTATAACATATTTTGTGTGTTATAATAGAGTAACGGTTAACACCTGCGAAAATGATATGGTCTTGCGTATAGAACCAGAAGTCGGCGTGCCTGTAGATCCCGATGCGTCTTACGACGACCTGAAGGAATACACCGAAGCTGCCGCAAATACGGTAAAAGAGCTTTCTGAACATGGGTTAGACACGGAACCCACCAAGGAAGATAAGGACGTAGCTGCTAAACTGACGCACGCTTACGCTCAAGACCCCGAAAAGACCTCCAAGAAGGTGACACTGAAGAAGGCAGCGACACTTACCCCCGCTTCCTTGGTACTGACGAACAGTATCCTCACCGAATTTGGACAGTTAGTGGCTGAGAACGCGGCCCAGATCCGCCATATGGTCACGAACAAGCTGATTTTAGAGACGGACAACCCCGATCCACGGGTTCGCATCCGTGCTTTGGAGCTTTTGGGTAAGATTTCTGACGTTGGGTTGTTCGCAGAGAAGTCAGAAGTGACTGTAACCCACCAGTCTACCGAGGATTTGCGCCTGAAGCTACGCTCTAAGCTGGCAAAACTCGTAAATCCCATCGAAGATGACGCAGTTATCATTGATAGCGAGGTCATCGACGTGGCCGAGGAGCTTGGGGTAGAGAAATGAGTGAGCTTGGCTTCACAGAGGCTGAGATTGAGCACATGCTCGCCAATCTGGATGCGTTTTCGCCCGAAGAAGTGGCTGAAATCGACAAATTGGTCGATGAATTAGACAATCGGCGGCGAAATGAGGCCGCATACGCCGATCTGATCGAGTTTTGCAAGCATATGCAGCCCGATTACATCGTTGGTAAGCACCATCGTATGCTCGCAGACATGCTCATGGACATTGAGCAGGGCAATAAAGACCGTATTTGCGTGAATATCCCCCCGCGTCATGGTAAATCACAGCTTGTGTCTATCATGTTCCCGGCGTGGTTCCTTGGTAGGAACCCGACAAAGAAGGTTATGATGGTGTCACACACCACTGACCTCGCTGTGGACTTCGGTAGAAAAGTTAGGAACCTAATTAATACAGATGCTTACCGTGATATCTTCCCCACAGTCCAGTTGGCGTCGGATTCTAAGTCTGCGGGTCGGTGGAATACCAACTCGGGTGGTGAGTATTACGCGTGCGGTATTGGTTCTGCCCTTGCTGGCCGTGGTGCTGACCTCTTGCTTGTGGACGATCCCCATTCCGAACAAGATGTCATCAACGGAAACTTTGAGGTGTTTGAGAAAGCCTACGAGTGGTTTACCTTCGGCGCTCGAACACGACTCATGCCGGGGGGTCGGGTGGCGATTATCCAGACCCGATGGCACATGGACGATCTCACCGGGCGCGTTACCCGAGATATGGGACAAAATGAGCGTTCGGACCAATACGAGATAGTTGAGTTTCCCGCCATTCTGGATACGGAGAACAAGGAGACCGGGGAGTTAGTGCAGAAGCCCCTGTGGCCCGAGTTCTTTGATATGGACGCCCTCCTACGTACCAAGGCGTCTATGCCCGTCTTCCAGTGGAACGCACAGTACCAGCAGCAGCCGACAGCAGAGGAAGCCTCTATTGTCAAGCGTGAGTGGTGGTCGCGTTGGGGTGACGAGCACGCACCGATGTGCGAATACATTATAATGTCTCTGGACGCTGCGGCTGAAAAACACAACAGAGCTGACTACACCGCCCTCACAACGTGGGGTGTGTTCCTCAACGAGCACGAGGGCACTCATAACATCATCCTGCTTAACAGCATCAAGGACCGGCTTGAGTTCCCTGAACTCAAAGAGTTGGCTATGCGTGAGTATTCGGAGTGGGAACCAGACGCCTTTATCGTTGAGAAGAAAAGCGCAGGCACAGCCATCTATCAGGAAATGCGCCGTATGGGTCTTCCTGTACAGGAGTATACACCACACAGAGGCTCCGGCGATAAATTGGCGCGTCTTAATTCTGTAGCAGACATTGTAGCATCAGGTATGGTATGGATGCCTCAGACACGCTGGGCAGAAGAAGTTATAGAAGAGATTGCCGGATTCCCATTTATGAGTCATGATGACTTGGTTGACTCTACTGTTATGGCGCTTATGCGGTTTAGGCAGGGTGGTTTTATTCGTTTGCCCTCTGATGAGCCGGACCCCATACAGTACTTCAAGCAACGTCGCGGCGGATACTACTAGAGGATAGATAATGGCGATTGAAAAAGGACTATACGCCGCACCTGAAGGCATCGACGAATATATCGAGGAAGATGCTGGTGAGCTTGAGATCGAGATTGTCAACCCGGATATGGTGACACTCGACGATGGTAGTGTTGAGATTACGCTTGTCCCCGGAGAGGATATCGAGCCTACCTCCTTTGATGCCAACCTAGCTGAGTCCTTAGACGACAACGCGCTTGCTAGTATTTCTAACGAGCTTGTTGGGTATGTAGATACAGACATCGACAGCCGCAAAGACTGGGCAGATACCTTTGTTAAGGGTCTGGACGTTCTAGGCTTCAAGTACGAAGAGCGCACTGATCCGTGGGATGGCGCGTGTGGTGTGTTTTCCACGGTTCTTGCCGAAGCCGCTATTCGGTTCCAAGCAGAGACTATGAGCGAGACGTTCCCCGCCGCTGGCCCAGTTCGCGTAAAGATCCTTGGAGAAGAGAACCAAGACAAGATGGAAGCCGCCGAGCGCGTAAAGGCGGACATGAACTACGAGCTTACGGAGCGGATGGTTGAGTACCGCCCGGAGCATGAGCGCCTGCTCTACAGTCTTGGTCTGGCTGGGTCTGCGTTCAAGAAAGTTTATTACGACCCGAACATCATGCGGCAGGTGGCGATCTACGTCCCGGCTGAAGATGTTATCGTACCCTACGGAGCCTCTCACATCGAGAGCGCAGAGCGTGTTACGCACATTATGCGTAAGACCAAGAACGAACTTCGCAAGCTACAGGTAAGTGGCTTCTACCGGGATATCGAGCTAGGCGACCCACAGCCGTTCCACACTGATATTGAAGAGAGAAAAGCGGAGGAAGGCGGCTACTCGATTACTGACGACGAGCGTTACAGCATCTACGAGATTCACGTCGATATGGTTATCGACGGCTTTGATGATTCTGATGATGAAGTCGCTCGCCCATACGTCGTTACCATTGAGCGTGGCACCGGCGCTGTTCTAGCTATTCGCCGTAACTGGAACCCCGAAGATCCGCTGATGCTTAAGCGGCAGCATTTCGTGCATTACGTTTATGTGCCGGGGTTTGGGTTCTACGGTCTTGGCTTGATCCATATCATTGGTGGCTACGCACGGGCCGGTACGTCACTTATCCGTCAGTTGGTTGATGCGGGTACGCTGTCTAACCTTCCGGGCGGTCTTAAGTCCCGAGGGCTTCGCATCAAGGGCGACGATACGCCGATTGAACCCGGTGAGTGGCGCGACGTAGATGTGCCGTCTGGCAGTGTGCGCGACAACATTATGCCGCTTCCGTATAAGGAGCCGTCGCAGACCCTACTCCAGCTACTCGACAAAATTACGCAGGAAGGTCGTAGGCTCGGCGCTATCAGCGATATGAACATCTCTGATATGTCGGCTAACGCCCCAGTGGGCACGACACTTGCGTTGCTTGAGCGTACCCTCAAGCCAATGGCTGCGGTGCAGGCTCGCGTACATTATGCCATGAAGCAGGAGTTCAAGCTCCTCAAGGCGATCATGGCCGAGTACGCCCCTGCTGAGTACGGCTACGAACCCTTAAGGGGGGAGGTCAGCGCCCGACAAGCTGACTACGCGCTCGTAGACGTAATCCCTGTTAGCGACCCGAATAGTTCGACGATGGCGCAGCGGGTTGTGCAGTATCAGGCCGTCCTCCAGATGGCCCAGTCTGCACCGCAGATCTATGACCTACCTGCCCTGCATAGGCAGATGATCGAGGTTCTTGGGGTCAAGAACGCAGATAAACTTGTTCCGACTAAAGAAGACCTCAAACCGAAAGACCCGGTTAGCGAGAATATGGACGCACTTATTGGTAAACCGATGCGTGCGTTTATCTACCAAGACCATGACGCGCATATCGCAACGCACACAGCTTTTATGCAAGATCCGATGATCGCGCAGATGATTGGTCAGAATCCGCAGGCGCAACAGATTATGGCCTCGTTGCAGGCTCATATTGCTGAGCATCTCGGGTTTAGTTACCGCAAGCAGATTGAGGAGCGCTTGGGTGTACCACTACCTCCGCCGGATGAGGAGCTTCCTGAAGACATAGAGGTTGATCTTGCTCGGCTTGTGGCTGATGCTGGTAAACAACTTACGCAGGCGCATCAGCAGCAAGCAGCGCAACAGCAGGCCCAGCAGCAAGCGCAAGATCCAGTTCTACAGCTACGCCGTCAGGAAGCCGCTACTAAGCAGGCTGAAGTCCAGCGCAAGGCTCAAAAAGATGCGGCTGATGTTCAGATACGTTTGGCTGAGCAACAGCGTAAGGTGGAGTCTGATAAAGTTGATGCTCTCCTCGAAGCTAAGAAGCTGGAGTTGGAGAAGGCTTCTATCGCGGTGGATGCAGCGCAAGCCAAGGTCAAGGCTAAGACCGAGACTGACAAGCTAGATCTTGAGATCTTCAAGAGCGTAACAACACCAAACAGGAATACATAGGCCGATAATGGCAAAAACCGTCTTTGACGTGCTTAAAGAACGTATCGAGGAGCAACGCTCCTCTGCAGTGGAGTTTCTATCCAGCGGTAGTTCCAAGGACTACGCTGAGTATAGGGAATTGTGCGGTGTAATTCGGGGTCTCGATACCGCGCTCTCACACATGGAAGACCTCTTGCGAAGTCATATGGAAGACGATGATGAGTGAAGTTGTTAATATCAACGACGTTTCTGAAGAAGACTGGGAGGCCCAGCTTCCCAAGCCAGTTGGGTACCGCTTGTTGGTAGCGTTGCCTGAAATCGAGGACCACTACAAAGGTAGTTCTCTGCTTAAGACGGATACGGAGAAACACCGAGAGTATATTATGTCGATCATGGGTATCGTGATTGATATGGGCGAGGGTGCTTACAGTGATAAGGAGCGTTTTCCTGAAGGTCCGTGGTGTAAACCGGGTGACTACGTGATGTTCCGTATGAATACGGGCACACGTTTTAAGGTTAACGGCAAAGAGTTTCGTCTTATGAACGACGATTCCATCGAAGCTGTTATCCCTGACCCTAGCGGCATCATGACGGCGTAGGGAGATAAAATATGCCTTTTGAAAAAGTTGAATATTCGCTGCCTGATCCCGACAATGTGGAGGAGGGCGGTGTTGAAATTGAGGTAGAGCCGTCTAGCGCAAAACCTTTGGAGAAATCTAAGAATGAGCAAGCTAGTAGCGGAAGCAAAGAAAGCGGTCTGCAGCGCGGTAAACCAAGTGAAGAGCTTGATATCGAAGTTGTGGACGACACTCCAAAGGCTGATCGAGGGCGTAAAGCGTCTGATCCGCCGGATGATGTAACCGACGAGGAACTCGAAGAGTATTCTGAGAAGGTTCAGAAACGCATTAAGCACTTTAGCAAAGGCTACCATGATGAGCGCCGTGCTAAAGAAGCAGCCTTGCGTGAACGGCAAGAGTTAGAGCGCTACACTCAGCAGTTGGTTGAAGAGAATCGCAACCTGAAAAGCACCGTAGGTAGGAACCAGACGGCGCTTCTTGACCAAGCTAAGCAGACAATCGAGGCGGAACTTTCACAAGCAAAGAAAGCCTATAAAGATGCTTACGAAGCTGGCGATTCAGATGCTGTTCTTGAAGCGCAAGAAAATTTAACCAATGTCAAGATCAAGGCAGATAGGCTAAATAATATCAAGTTATCTCCTTTACAGGAAGAAGAGAGGTCTGTAGACTCTGGAGTTAACGGAAGTAATAACGCCCCGGTACAGGTTGATGAACGGGCCGCGAGTTGGGCAGAGTCTAATACGTGGTTCGGTACAGACGACGAAATGACGAGCTTTGCACTGGGGTTGCATAATAAGCTCGTTAAGTCGGGTGTAGACCCGAGGAGTGATGAGTACTACGAGAGTTTAGACACTCGTATGCGACAGGTCTTCCCAGAGAACTTCGATGATTCATCGGACGATGCTGAAGAAGATGACGAGAAGAGGACGCCAAAACGTCAGGCTAATGTGGTTGCCCCCGCTACGCGGAGCACAGCACCTAAGAAGGTGGTACTAACGCAAACACAGGTAAACCTTGCGAAACGTCTTGGAGTACCTCTCGATGAATACGCCAAACAGGTTGCAATACAAATGAGGAATAGTAATGGCTGATAACCGAATTGATCGTGAGCACGATACTCGTGAGAAAAGTGCCCGTAGACGAGCTTGGCAGCGACCGGAGGTTCTACCTTCTCCTGATCCCGAGCCGGGTTACAAGTACCACTGGGTTCGAGTGTCTACGCAAGGGCAGGTAGACGCCACTAATGTTTCCTCAAAACTCCGCGAAGGTTGGGAGCCTGTAAAGGCAACGGATCACCCGGAGATCACTATGGTTGCTGTGGAGCAGGAACGCTTCAAGGATAACATTGTGATCGGTGGTCTTATGCTTTGTAAGGCTCCGGCTGAACTGGTTGAAGAGCGGAACGCTTACTACAATGAGCAGACCAAATCTCAGATGCAGTCAGTTGACAACAACCTTATGCGCGAAAATGACCCTCGTATGCCTCTGTTTAACGACAGAAAAACGAAGGTTACTTTTGGAACTGGAACCTAAACCTTAAGCATGGGAGCTAATTATGGCTTATCCTACTGTTGATGGCCCTTATGGGCTTGTCCCGGTAAAGCTGCTTAGCGGTGTTCCCTTTGTAGGTGTTACTCGTCATTACGGCATTGCCAGCGGCTATGCCACGAGCATCTTTAATGGGGACGCTGTTAAACTCGTTACCGGTGGTACCGTTGAGCGTGATACGTTCGACGCTGCCATGACGCCGATTGGCGTTTTTGTGGGCTGTTCTTTCACAGACCCGAGCACTGAGCAGAAGACCTTTAAGCAGTATTATCCGGCTAGCACGGTTGCTAGCGACATCGAAGCGTATGTTGTCGATGCCACGGATGTCCTGTTTAAGGTCGCTGTCGTTTCGTCTGGTACGACGATTGGCGATCTCGCGATCACGGATATTGGCGCTAACGTCGCTGGTGTGGACAACACCGGTAGCACGATTACTGGCAATTCCAAGTGCGCGATTTCGGACACCTCCGCTACGACCAACACGCTTCCGTTCCGGATCGTGAGTCTGGTTGAGGAGACCAAGAACGCGTCCGGCGGTTATACTGAAGCTCTCGTTAAGTGGAACGCGGGCCATCAGTTTGACAACACCACTGGCGTATAAGGAGTGATGTAAAATGGCTATTTCACGCGCCCAATTACTGAAAGAACTCCTCCCCGGCCTAAACGCTCTGTTTGGCCTTGAGTACGCCAAGTACGGTGAGGAGCATAAGGAAATTTTCGAGTCTGAGACTTCGGATCGTTCCTTTGAAGAAGAGACCAAGCTGTCCGGCTTCTCCGCCGCGCCTGTCAAGAACGAAGGCTCTGCCATCGAATATGACAACGCACAGGAGTCGTGGACTGCTCGCTATACGCACGAGACCATCGCGATGGGCTTCTCCGTTACTGAAGAAGCTATCGAAGATAACTTGTACGACTCTCTGTCGTCTCGTTACACGAAGGCTCTCGCCCGCGCTATGGCGTACACCAAGCAGGTTAAGGCTGCGTCGGTTCTGAACAACGCGTTCACCGGCTCTGGCGTTACCTATGGTGATGGTCAGGTTCTTTGCTCGACGGCCCACCCGCTTGTTTCGGGTGGCACCAACTCCAACACGCCTTCGACGGCGGCTGACCTCAACGAGACTTCTCTTGAGGCGGCGGTCATTCAGATTGCTGGTTGGACGGACGAGCGTGGCCTCCTGATCGCGGCTAAACCGCGTAAGCTGGTGGTTCCGCCGAACCTCATGTTCGTTGCTACACGTCTTCTGGATACGGAAGGTCGCGTGGGCACGGCGGATAACGACATTAACGCACTGCGTAATAATGGTTCGATCCCCGAGGGTTACACGGTTAACCACTACCTGACGGACACGGATGCTTGGTTCCTTATGACCGACGTTCCGAACGGCCTGAAGCACTTTGTTCGTACCCCGATGCAGACCTCTATGGATGCTGACTTCGATACGGGCAACAGCCGCTACAAGGCTCGTGAGCGTTACTCGTTTGGTGTTTCCGATCCCCTCGGGATCTTTGGTTCACCGGGCGCGTAATAACTTGCGTTGTCTTATTAAGGGGGGCACTTGATGCCCCCCTTTTTATCTTGTATAATAACTTATCCCTGACAGCTATATTGTGTAGCTGACACTAGCCAATACAGGAGATAGATATGGCTAATACGACCTTTCAAGGCGTCGTCCGTTCCTACGGTGGGGGCGGTAAAGGCGTTGTAACTCCCGGCGTTATGGTCCAGAGCGTTCAGTTCGCTTGTGACCCAACCGCTACCTCTGCGGCCAATGTTCGGATCGGTACGTCCGCTACCTCTGGTGAGACGCTTACTCTTCCTGCTGGTGCAATCGTTATGTCTGTGCAGTGTGTAGAAGCTGGCACGGGCGGCACCAACCCGACCATCGACATTGGTACGTCTGCTGATACTGACGGTATTTTCAACGAGCTTCCGGTTGATGTTGCTGGTGAGATTACCGGCGCTAACGGCGCTCTGTGTGTTGCTGGTGGTTTGGCCGCTAATGCAACGGTACAGGCTGTTAAAGGCGCTTCTGCTGCTACTGGCGGTACTTTTGTTGGTATCATGACCTACGCGATGGCGAACGACGGCGTAGAATCCAACTAAGGGGGTAACTCATGGCTGATGCAGTAACCTCTCAAACCCTGATTGATGGTCCGGCCCATGCGGTGCTTAAGTTCACCAATATTTCGGACGGCACCGGAGAGTCAGCGGTTACAAAGGTAGATGTCAGCGCCCTAGAATCTGACCAGAATGGTCTTGCCTGCTCCGGCGTCGATATTGAACGTATTTGGTGGCAGTGCATCGGCATGAAAGTCCAGATCCTCTGGGACGCTACGTCAGATGCCTTTTGCATAGAGCTTGGTGAGAACCAAAGCGGTAATCATGACTATACCGTGTTTGGTGGGCTTACCAATAATGCTGGTACGGGTAAAACTGGTGATATCAAGTTCACGACTGTGGGCGCATCATCGGCTGATACCTACACCGTCATTATGTATCTTCGTAAGAAGTTTGGTTAGTAGCTATGCGGCGGTATTACAGATCGGGCGGGGGAGTTAAATCCCCCGCTTGGCAGCGCAAAGAAGGTAAAGACCCCTCTGGCGGTCTTAACGAGAAAGGTGTTGCCAGCTATCGGAGGCAGAATCCCGGTAGCAAACTGCAAACTGCTGTAACAACCAAACCAAGTAAGCTCAAGAAAGGTTCTAAAGCGGCTAATCGCCGCAAGTCTTTCTGTGCGCGTATGCAGGGTATGAAAAAGCGTAACACCAGCGCAAAAACAGCGAATGATCCGAACAGCAGGATTAACAAAAGCCTTCGTAAGTGGAACTGTTAATGCCTGCTAAATCCGAAAAACAACGCCGGTTTATGGCTGCAGTAGCCAACAACCCTAAGTTCGCTAAAAAAACCGGCGTACCTCAATCTGTTGGAGAAGAATTTATGAAGAAGTCTAAGAACTACATGGGCGGCGGCATGATGAAGCGCTACGCCAAGGGTGGTGAACTCGAAATGGTCGAAAAAGACGGCAAAATGGTGCCGTTCTATGCCGCTGATGGTAAAGGCAAGATGATGGGTGGCGGCAAGGTCATGAAGTACGCCGAGGGCGATAAGGTCGAGGGCGATCCGGGGTTTGGTCTGTTAACTCCCGATAATGTTGAGAAAGTACGCCGCAGTAGAGATATTGGCCGTCGCCGGGAAGAAATTATTGGTGGTGTTGGCGGTGCTCCGGGTGATGAGATTACTCGCGGTATACCTATGGACTTCGACGATACCCCCCGGCCCAAACGTAAACCCAAGCCCCCAAAGAAGCCCGTCAAGAAGATGGGTGGTGGCATGATGAAGTACAACAAAGGCGGCAAGGTCCGCGGTTGTGGTATGGCTAAGCGCGGCGTGCGTCCAGCCAAAATGGTGAAGATGAAAGGCGCGTAATGCGTAAGTACTACCGGAAAGATGGCTGCGGCTACAAGATGTACAGCACTGGTGGTGGTGTATCGTCAAAGAAGTCGAAGAGCCGTGTAAACGAAGCGGGCAACTATACGAAGCCCGGTATGCGTAAGCGGCTCTTTGAAAGCATCAAGGCCGGTGGTAAAGGCGGTAAGCCGGGTCAGTGGAGTGCCCGTAAGGCACAGATGTTGGCGCAGAGGTACAAAGCCGAAGGCGGCGGTTATAAGTCCTGATGCGTAGGTATTACAAATCAGGTGGTCTGAAGAAGCCGCAGCAGTCTCTCAAGAATTGGACGAAGCAGAAATGGCGGACCAAATCAGGCAAGAAGTCGAGCGAGACGGGCGAACGGTACCTACCGGAAAGCGCCATCAAGTCTCTGTCCCCGCAGGAGTATGCAGCGACCACGCAAGCAAAGCGCCGTGGGACTGCTGCCGG
>Ga0208898_1000436_pt1 | contig 32448 bp, 41 predicted proteins | sample VirMetDEL_Mar_4_FD_184513 | JGI IMG/M metagenome (GOLD analysis project Ga0208898, IMG submission 184513) | Aqueous microbial communities from the Delaware River and Bay under freshwater to marine salinity gradient to study organic matter... | ecosystem: Environmental > Aquatic > Marine >... | reverse complement strand
ACCCAGGCCCCGAAAAATCTGGCTACTGTATTTTCGATCCACAAGCATTCAAAGTAATCGAGTTCGGCGAACCGGATAACCAAGAGTTAAAAAACAAAGTCAGAAACTATACCGGTAAGTTTGCGATTGAAACAATCGTAAGCTATGGAATGGCTGTAGGAAAAACGACTTTCAAAACCTGCTTTTTTATTGGTCAGTTGCAGCAGATAATAATAGATAAAAGCTGCGAGTATGAAATGATCTCAAGACAAGATGTGAAATTGAATCTCTGCTTTTCCGCACGTGCTAAAGACACAAATGTAAATCAAGCGGTTCGTGATCTTTTTCCGGCATCTGGGCGCAATGGGAAAGGGGAGCCATGCGTAAAAGGCACAAAGAAGCATCAAGGGCCCTTGTACGGATTTGCAAATCATGCGTACAGTGCGCTTGCTATTGCTTTGACTAGCTGTGGTATTGATGGGATGGGGGAGTGATGCGTATATTGATTGCTTGCGAGTATTCTGGTCGTGTTCGTGATGCTTTTAATGAAAAAGGCCATGACGTTACAAGTTGCGATATATTACCCACCGATAAACCTGGAAAACATTATCAGGGAGATATTAGAAATATTATTTATCAAGAGTGGGATATGATTATAGCTTTTCCACCCTGTAATGATTTAGCTGTAAGCGGTGCGAGATGGTTCAAGGAAAAACAAGCAGACGGAAGACAACAAGCAAGTATTGAATTTTTCATGATGTTTGCAAATCATCCTTGTAAAAAAATAGCCATTGAAAATCCTATCGGAATAATGTCGAGTAAGTGGAGGAAACCCGATCAGATTATACAGCCCTGGCAGTTTGGACATGGGGAAACAAAAGCGACTTGCTTGTGGTTGAAAGGACTTCCAAAGCTTGATCCGACTAACATGGTAGAAGGTAGAGATCAAAGAATCTGGAGACTGCCCCCGACAAAAGACAGAGCAAAAATTAGAAGCCTAACATATCAAGGCATCGCCGATGCAATGGCGGATCAATGGGGAAGCGATGCATAAAACCTGCCCCCACTGCGGTCAAAATTTCGAGCGCAAAAAGGAAAGCAACTGGAAATGGGAGCGGAAAAAATACTGCAATAAAAAATGCAGCTCGGCAGCTTATAGAATGACAATATACGAAGTTGGTAGATGGAGAATGAGATGAGCGAAGAGTATCAAAAGTGGTCAAAAGAATTTGATAAAAAACTGGCAAAGCTGCAAGCAAGAATCGAAAGACTCGAAAGCAGTATGCATGAAGACCCAGAAAAGCAATTAAAACTGTGGCATCTTTGGCACAATGAAAAAACCGACGAAAACTAAAACCATTTTAGAACTCGCCGGTTTTCTTTTATTTCTCAAACCTCTAGACCACAAAATTTTTGAGAAATATTGTTCTTTGGCATGTATGAATTTTAACACAAATTGAAATAATGAAGTATCAAAATTGCAGCACTTGCGCCAGAACAAGAATTAAATGTATTTGCCCGAATGGGTTTACAGTTTCGAAAAAATCAAGGCAAGATCAATTCACTAGCAAGCAAGATAACATTGTTAAGCTTGTCAGAAAGAGCTAGATCCGTCACTCTGTGAAAATATTCGTCATGCACTGCTTTTCGGTATTCATCTGGATCTGAATAATCTTTTTTACTTACTCCAGATATAGCACCGCAAAAACCGCAATCAGCGATATGTTTTATAAATTTAGTGGGGCTTGGAAGCTTCTTGTCAAAACCCTGGTAAACTCGTCGAGCGATAAATTCGAAATACACCTCGACAAAGTTTTGCTCTGACTCAGGCCACAGATACGCATCTGATTCTTTTTCCCAGTCGGTGTAGTCTGCTTTGCGGTCGCATACATGAGAAACTGCTTTTCTGAATTTAAGCCCTGCAAAGTTGCGAAAGTCCTTAGCCAGTACAGAATTGCCAAAATTGCTCTCAAGTGCCCACTGTGCAACGATTACACGCAAGCACTTTCTAAACTGTGGTGAGTCTGTTTCTATGTAGATCATCAAATGCGCTACAGCTTTCAAAAAGCTCGCTGTGGCTCCTCTATCCGCTCTCATTCGTCACCCTCTTTAATCTCTTCGACTTTTTTATCAGTCCAAGCATTGAGTATTTTTTTCAATGAGGCAAAGATGACCACACAAATAGCGACAAGGCCACCCCATATCGCCTGTTCATTGCTTTGTAGAAATTTTTCCAAATATGTTTTCGCTTCTTTTTGTATTGCTGCATTTTGTATTTCCTGCGTTTTCTGCTGCGTCTGTTCTTGTATTTGTTTATACATTTTTCTCACGCTCCTGCCTGTGTCTTCTGTCTGTGTCGGCTTGACCAAACCAAAAGCTAATCATTTGACTGACTGCCTGAATTGTTGCGCCGATTAGCATTAGTACAGCTTCGGATCTCTGAAAGCCGTTCGGTACTGGTTGCTTAATCTCATAAAACATCCAAGCCAACAAAAGCAATATAAAACTAGATAAGAAGGGGAGAAAGTGTCGCAATGTCCAGTCGTGTGAACTGGCGTAATGTGTTGCCAACTCTCTTGCGCTTTTTCTGTCTTCGATAATTGCCTGTAGCTCTGCACGTTTAGAGCGTTCTAGCTCGATTAATGCATCTAAACTAGTTTCGGGATTATCTAGAATGTGCTTTGAGATTGTCTCAACGTCTTTGACTCCTCCGAGATCCAGAGCTGAAGCAATCAATCCAAGGGTTCCACCGCTGCCCAGATTGAGAGATTCGACAATAAGACCAGGCGCAGCTTTACCGAGTCGTTTAGCTGTCTTGCTTACGACTTTTGCAAGCTTTTTGAATAGTTTCACTCGAGACCTTTACAGAAATTTAGCAAGTGCAGCCGAAAAAGCTAAACCCAAGCCTACAATGTATTTGATTGTATGCAAACTTGCGTTCATCTCGTGCTGAGTCTTTACTAAACTTTTTACGATATGTTGCATCTCGCTTACATCATCTGAAAGATGTTTAACGTCTTTTTCTAACATGAGTACTCGATCTTGGATTTGCATAACACTATTATACCAATTTCTCGGCCCCTTGAAGAGCCCCTAACACGATATCTTTAGCCGATTTGCTCGGCTTTTTTTCCGGCTGCTTTTCTGCAACTTCGTACACTCGCTTTTCTCTTCCGACTTCTCGCCCGTCTTGAAGATGTACGACTAGCTCTGTTACAAGCTTTTTACCGTCAAGCTTTTCTTCTTTTAACTTTGTTTTGATTTCCTTTTTCATACTTGTACCTCTGCTTGCACCTCTGCTTGCTCCTCTTGTACTTCTTGCTCTTCGGCTTGTACCTCTTCTACTGGCCTCAAACTTTCAAGCTCCTGCTTAGCAAGTGCAAGCTCATCCTCAACTAGCTTTTTAGCTTCAACAAGTAAATCGTAATTCTCTATAGTTTTTTGATGCTCTTCGTTAGCTTTTTGAAGCTCTGCGTCTTTGTCAGATAATTGCTTCTCAAGATCTGCTTTCTGTGTTTCTAGCTGCGCTTTTTCTTCTCGTAAGCTGTTGCGCTCGGCAACAACTTCGAGCTGTATACCTTGCAAGCGTTCCGCTAGTGGGCCGTCTAATTGCTCATCAGCAGACACGACTCGCCGGTGGTATTCCTGAGCAATCATTTGATCGTCACGGAATACCTCGGTACTTTCTCGTACTTGCACATCGCCAGTGTGTAAAAATTCAATTTTGTTAATATATTGCTTTTCTGTTAATGCCATTTTTTGCTCCTTAGCTCGTCTCATAAGTCAATGTTAACAAGATATCTGCCGTATTTCCTACTGTCGTAACGTCTGCAACACTCAAAACATTTGTTCCCGATCCGCTTATGTTTTCCATGATCTCTAGTACACTTACGCCTACTGAAATTTGAACATTGCAATATCCAGAAAAGCTGACATCTTGCAATCTTACACTGCCGTACCGACTTAAAGTGGATTCATTCACAAATGGCAAATCTCTTATTTTCAGTGGATCGGTTGAAGTCATTCCAGAAGTATTTAAGTTCAAACCAAAACAGCTAATAGTAACTAGTCTACCAATTTTTGTGTACGTTCCGCTAAAACTTCCAGATGCTTGATTTGGTGTTGACTGATTGTCTGTAAATTTAGGCGTAAAAGTCCCTTCCTCATAATCGTCCAAAAGCTGACTAGTCACAGATCCAGAAGCTACACCAAAATCAATCCCTTTGCCTGCGGTGCCTATTACTAGGTTGCCTGTGGTGACTTCTACGTTCGAGTCGATGATCATTCGGTAGGCATTCGCTGTAAAATCTCTAATAGCGAATTTTCCTCCCCCGATTGACGATGAATTTGCAGTACAATTGAAGTGATATTCTTTACCACCCGTTGCAGTGCTCTTCATAATTATCTGAGTTGTAGAAAGATTATCTGACTCGATATGTAGATCGCCGCTCGGCGCACTCGTCCCTATGCCGACTCTTCCCACATTATCAATGACCATTTGATTAGTGTTTGCTGTCTTGAAATAAATTTTATCGCTAGACGTTTGCCCCGATGTTGTTGATTCAAATTTAATACCAACTTTGCCCGTAGTATCGCTTGATACGTCAAGACCGAAATTTAATCCATATAAAGTCGGATTTGGACTAACTCCAGTATTGTAAAATTGATTAAATGTAGTTTGTCCATAACCGCCACCACGCACTAATGTTAAAAGGTTTGTATTTCCTGCCCCCGATGGTGACTCAACCTCTAACTTTGCATTCGGCGAACTCGTTCCGATGCCGACATTTCCAAAAGAACTAATTCTCATTTTTTCAGACAATGTCCCAGTATCAGCAAACCCAGAATGAGTAGCAAACGTCAATGCTGTATTTCCTGTTCTGACATCAGCAGTGGAATCAGAACCATCGTACTCAGCTTTAACAAATGCAACGGTATTAGTGTTATGATTTGAATATCTAGGGTTAGTGTCTGCGATAAATTCTAGCTTAGTACCTTGAGTTAAGTGAGTATTGCTACCTGTACCATTATTAACATTATCAAAATTACCAATTTTAACGTCACCGCTCATCACGCCAGTATTTACATCTAGTTTTCCGCTCGGCGAACTCGTTCCGATGCCGACGTTGCCGTCTGCGTCTATTCTTACTCTTTCTGTGAGTGTGCTTTGATCTCCCGTCGAAAAAGATAGTCCTGCTTTACCGATAGATGCGCTTTCATTAATTGATTGAATTTTCCCAACAACACCTGCGCCTGGCGTTGAAGGGTCTTTTTGATTAAACTCAAATGTACCAATAATATCACCCTCGCCGAGAGTGCTATCGTCTCTGTTAATTCTTATTGTTGGATTCACAGAATCCATAATTTCTAAGTTAGAAGTTGTTGCCGGTGCGGTTGTGCCTATCCCTACATTGCCGCCGGTATAAACTAAATCGCCTGCGGTATATCCGCTCTCCCATTGACCTTCATACAAGTCTACTGTCCAACCGTAAGAGCTTTGGAATATACAGCGAATCAATGCTCCGGTGCTTTTACTAACAACGTTGGAAGCTGCGCCGTTAATGTTTTGGCCGTTCCTACCTATCGTTAGGTTGTTAGTCCCAAAGCTGCGCTTCTGATCCATCAAAAGTAATTGATCGCCTGTGCTTGGATTAAGCGGTAAAGTTACCGATACAGCTGCGCTAGATGTGTCGATCATATATAAAAAGTTTCTAGCTGCTGTGAAATTTGCATTTTTGAATTCAACAGTTGCGTCAAAAGTAGATGAATTAATGAAGCTAATCGCCGAATTCATCTCACTTACAAAAGTGTTTTTAATATGATTAAAAAGTGCCGGTGCTTCGGTCTCAAAGTTTGGATCTGAAGTCGCCGGAACGGTTGGTAGGTTGCTTATTGTTGGGACTGTCACGATTGATATCCTCCAATGCTCGAAATATTGAGCGAATAACCAAAACGGTCTGGACGATTCCACGTAACCGCCGGTTTGCGTTCAATTTTACCATAAAGTAATAGCTGTGAAATAAAACCATCGGTGTTACTAGGTTTTAATACAAATACTTTATAATCTGAGTTGTTATATTTCCATAAGTTTTCAAGTCCGATTGCTTCTTGTCGAGAGCATGAGACACTTGCAGTAGCGTTAAAATTAACCGGCCTAATGACCTGATTAAGCGAACCGTTGGAGCTTTTTCTATATATAGAATTGTCTTCTATATTCTTACTTGTGCCGTATTGCGCTACTCCAAAGCTGCGCCCGATTCCTGCGAATACAAGGCCTATGCTCGGGTTGCCGGTGCTCTTTGTGATTTGTACTCTCATTGTCGCATCTGTCAAAATGTCGGTAAGCTGTAAATAATACTTGTCGATCAAAATAGATTGACCGGTGAAGTAATCGGTGTAAGTCTTGCAGAACGAAAAGCTGATAGTTTTATTTACAACACAATCACTCGTATTAAAGCGTACAATCTTCACCGCTTGCCCTGCTGATTCAGTTACTAAACTAGTTTCGGCGATTGTTAAACTTGTGGCTGTAGGAGTACCCGAAACAGTAAAAAGCCCGTTATTCGCTGAATTTTGGAATCCATAGACGGCTATTGTGTCGCCGTTCGAAAACACCGAAAGGTCAACGCTACCCGAAGCGGTAAAAGTGCTCGGATTTGTTGCGCTGATTGTTGTGCCTGTTTCAACTGGCACAGTGCTGTTATGATCGACGATTTGCAATATTCCTTGTTCTGCCGAAACATTAAAAAAGCTAACAGTATCAATCGAACCGCAGGAAATCAAAATGTCGGAACTTGTCGAGCTGCTTTTTGCTATCTGCATCGGCTGTTTATTTATTGCGTTTTCTTTTGGGTATACTGGATCCTCATTACTCATCGCAACAACAGAAATTAAATTATTTGTTTTTACTATCTGCATATTAATCTCCGAATACTATGTTCTGCGCTATGCCTCGAATCGTTGTTTGACCACTTGAGAAGTCCCAAGCTATTTCTTGTATGTGTAGATCTCCAGAGATCCAGTCAGTAAACTGCACACGTTGGCCTGGAAATATCGAACTGTCGATTCCTTCGCCGTCGATTGTATAAACTATCTGTATACGATCCCAATCTAAAAAAAGATCTTTCTTTTTTGTCAGTGCTGTTGTTATTGCACTCGCATTTATATCAAATGCTTGTACTGTTTCAGTTGTGCCCACGTCGATACCGGTTGTTACTTCTGTTTTTGTCTCCAAGTTTAATACGCTTTGAGGGCTTGCAATAGCGATTCTCTGAATCCAGTTACTCGCAAAAGAAAATAAAACATCTTTTGTTAAGTAGCTCACACCTTCATCACGATTGATTGAATATTGATCGAGTGATTTACTGCTGCTGTATTGCTCTTTGTCTATCAAATACATTAATTTAGCTGCTCGATCAAAAATGAATATATGCTCATGGTATGCACAAATGCCCTTTAGAACATCGAGTATTTTTTGCTGAGTTACAAAACCGTAATTAATTGCAGCGGTTGCGCTTGAATGCTCTTTGCTGAATCCGTAATAGCCCTGCAATGTGATTGTATTTCCTGCGCTCTCATCAACAAGCGTACCAGTAACGACAACGTAATAACCCGATGCATCGACTGAGCTGATTCTATAATATCCATTGTTTGATGTGCTTCCAGATATCTGTATTCTCTGCCCTGTTATATCTGTATCTGCTCCGGCAAAACCTAGAAAAATTGGACTTGTTGAGCTTATGCGCTGATTTGATGCGGTGAAGCTTATCGTATTATTAATAAGCTTTTGATCTCTGACTTGTACGAGTCCTGACAAGGTTTCTGCTAAAGTCTCAAGCGTGTTGTATTCGCCTTGGATGTCGATAGATATTTCGTTAACTGGGGCTAGTCCTTGCAAAGTAAAATTAAAGGCAGTCGACTCAAAATCATCGTATGCCGGATCTGCTGCGCCATGATGCGACCAATCAGTATTATTTGTATTCGCTCCTGTCGGACTCATCGTTGCAGTTCCTGATGTGTTGTTTCTTTTATAGTGATAATCTCCGTAATTTATATCCTGTGGGTAAGTGTAACTAGTTGTGACATCTTCAAAAGCTCTGTATTGTGCGCCCTCATAAACAGCGGTTAAAGTTGTTCCACCGGTGTAGTATTCTAAATTATTGTCATCTTGTAGTAGGGGACTAAAATTATTCAATGTGCCGATAACTTTGGGAAGTACTCGGCCTTGAGTGAATGAACTTGGATTGTTTATATCCTGCGCCGGATCAAGCCAGTCAGAATCATAAATGTCCGATTTTAATTGAAATACTATAGAAAGCTCGTCAAGATCTCGGATGATCCCTTTCACGTTATCAAACAAAACAAAACTGTCAAATTTAACGTAGAATTCAAATAGTTTTGTTTTATCGGACAAGTCGAAAATAGTCTGACCGTCTTCGCCTAACAAGCCTTTGCGCTTTAGCGTTACTGTTCCGTCATTGAGCTTAACAAATCCGCTATCCTCTGTATAACTTACTTCGCCGAAGTTGATAATTCCGCAAAAAAAGTACTGTGTGGTTCCTCGTTGATCTGTGTAGTATCCATCTGGATCGGAAAAGAATTCAATCTTTTGAATAGTGATCTCAAGTCCTGCCGGCTGTGTTGTAAGTGCTGCGCCGTCTACGACTAAAGCAGATGATGAAACGGTTACAATCTTACGCTGCAAGTCATTTGATGCGTTTAAGCTTCCCTTGATTATGATCTTATCGCCAACATTAAAGCCAGTAAAATCATTAGCACTCGTTGCAATGGAATTGCCCGAAAAGCTAACAGTCGAGCTAGTATAAAAGTCCTGCTTACATTCTAGATGAATCATGCGCTAAGCCCTCGATATCTTTGCAACTCTTCGCTGACTTTTCTGGCGTTTAGATAGACCGTTGGGTCTTTTTGGTCTCGTAGCTGCTCAAGGATCAATGACAATAGCTCGATTGTTCTTGCTGTGTCGTAGCTCGGAGCCTCGGAAATTGGAGCACCGTATTTACTGCTTGCTCCTGTGCTGCTTAAGTAGCTACGTACCGCCGGAGCGTCATCTTGTCTAATAACCATCTCGCCCCTGTGCAGCATTGCAGGCTGTACGGTTCCGTTGATGTTCCATGCTCCTTTTGCGAATGGTTTAGTAGATAAATCAATTGATTGAAGTTGCCCAGATACGTAATAGTCATATCTAGAAAAACCAATATCCTGTGAGGATTTATACGATTTACCTCCTAATGTATCGCTACCAGATTCGACTGCGCCACTAGGTGTTATTACTTTCTGCCCTATGGTTGCGCCAAACTCATTGTAATATAATCGCCTTTTATAACCTTTCTTTTCTATATACGCTCTTTGACCGTCTGCGCTAATCTTAGCTACTTGTTGGGCTCCTATGGCGTAATCGCTAAGTGATGAGCCAGTACCTGCCAATGCTCTTAATTGACCACTAGCAATAACAAATTGACTAAATGCGTTTACGTCACCTATTGCCGGCTGCTCTGTAGTTAATTGAGTTTCCTGCTCGATTGCTGTTTTTAGTTTTAGTGCATTATCTGCTATTGTCTCAAATACGTTTGCAGTATTTTGCGCAATCGTCTGAAGGTTTACACTCGTAGATTGTAGTGGTGTAGATGTAGATACTAAAGTATTCGATAAATCTGTTGTTTCTTGTCTCGTTGTTTTTGTTGCGCTAGAACTGTCATCAAGCTGAGTCTCTAAACTTGCTAGAGTCTCCGCAAAGCTTCCGGTTTTTGTTTTTGTTGTTGTGCTTGCTGTGCCTAATCCGTCGATTGAACTGTTGAGCTTTCCATCGCCAGAAAGTGCACTTGTTGCATTGTCGCTGTTTGTTTTGAGTCCTGCTAGGGAACTGTTAAGGTTTCCGTCTCCAGAAATTGAATCCTTAGCTCCTTCGCTGCTTGTTGTTAAATTCTTCGTAGCTTCGTCAAGAAATGCAAAGCTTGTTTTCAGTAAATCTAGATTATCCTTAAAAGTCGTCGGGTCTGCTTCAGATGTTGCAGTGACTAAATTCGCTGCAAGACTATCGAAAGCACTTTTTACATTTTCTTTTATTTTGCTGTAATTCGCATCAGTTCCGAAAACTGTTTGGGCTTGATCTAGAAAAGTCTTACTGACATTCTGAAATTGTGCGATTAATTGTTCATCTGCTGAGGTAAGCTCAGAAAAATCTATTTTATCAATTGCTTCGCTAGTCGCCACAAACTTCTGTTTGAGTAGCTCAAATTTATCAACTGGTATCGCTGATGATATATCACCGGCTGTCAATGAATCTAAATCTTGCAATACTGAAAAAAGTATTCCATTTATTCCTTCTGCGCTGCTTTTTTGTTGGTTCAATGCTGATTGCTGCTGCGCTGCTATTTGTGTCTGTAATCGGTCAACCGCTTGCACTTGGGCAAAATACTGTTCTGATAACTTGATGCGCTCCTCAAGCTGTCCCTCGTTGAGGCTTGCAAGCTCTACTGATAAATTCCGTAACTCTTGTTGAGCATCTGCAAGCTTGATATCAAGTGAAACATCTTTAGTTATAAAATCAGTGATCTGCTCAGAAAGTCGCTCATACCTTGTTAACAAATTGCTCAAGTTCGAACTAGATTGAGTTGTCTGCTGAACACCTCCACCAAAACCGCCAAAGCTCATAGGATGCGCTGTTTGTGTGGCTCTTGGTCTTGCTGCTTGCGTGACAATTGAAAAGCCTTGGCTCTTTACGTAATCTGACCAGTCGCTCCCGAAGCTTGAACCGGCAGGAAACCGGCTTGCTCTTTCTGCTGCTTGTGCTGCTTCTGCTTGTACTTGAATTGCTTGTACTTGTGTTTTTGCTTGTCGCTCAATCGCTTGAGTTGTTCGGCCTGTTGCAATCTCTTGCTGCTGTTGCGCTTGCGTTACTTTCTTAATTGCTTCTGTTGCTTTGTCGTTCTCTGTATTCAGATCTTTTGTTTTGTCTGTCAGATCTTTTGTTTTCTTTGTTTGATCGCCTATTGCTTTAGTTTGATCGTCTACAACGTCTCTGTTGTGATCTATTGCTTTAGTTTGATCTTCTGTTGTTTTCTTTTGAAGTCTTGCTGCTTTGTTTAGATCTACGAATTTATTTTTTAAGTATTCAACTCTGTCCGCTTGTTTTTCTATAAATTCTGTGCGTGTATCTAATAACTCTCTTACACTTTCCGCTGCCCTCTGTGTAGCGTCAGATAAGCCACCGACTAAAGCATCCCTCCAAGATTTAGCACTATCAAAATCAAGTGTTAAAGCACTGCCTACCATTTTTGCAAAATCTAAAGCACTTGACGCAGCATCGCCCAAAGCACGTCCGAACAAGGTAGCAAAGCTTTGAATTGCCTTGATATTCAACTGAATACTATCGACTACATAGCCGAAACCCTGACCGAGAGTAAGCATAACCTTGCCGGCAAATGAGAAAGCTTCCGTTAATCCGGTAGTTTTACCGGTTAAGTCTTTAACTTTTCCGGAAGCATCAGAAGTTTTACCGCCGATATTTGTAAACTGCTCGACTATTATTTTACCGACTTCTACAACGGCTCTAAAACTCTGCTCATTAGCTTGGATGCTTTCGGTTAATCCGTCGATGAATATTTTTAGATCATCTCTGATTAGATCCTCAAAAATACTAATCCGAATACCTTCAACCGCTGAGCTTAATTTGGTAAAAGATCCCTGCAAGGTATCCATCTGCTTTTTGGCTATCTCGTCAGCAACGTCACCCACGTTTTTCAATTGGTGCGCCATCTCTTCGACTGCTGCGATTCCTCCGCTTTGCTGCAAAGTCAATAATGCGCCTCCGGCCTCAGTGCCGAAAATTGCTATCATATCTTTGCTGCTTGCACCTGCATTTTCTAGATCTCTGAGAGTCTCAACCAGATTTTGACCGACTTCTACATTCAAGCTTTTAAGCGTATCCGCTGCTTTTTTTGTTGGGTCGATAAGCGTAGCCATTGCTTGACGCAAAGCTGTACCGGCTCTAGTGCCAGAAACACCGGCATTACCAAAGATCCCTAGAAAACCGTTAAGCTGTTCGAAACTTACGCCTGTTGTTGCTGCGATACCACCTGCATAACTAATAGAACTTGCTAGGCTTTCAAGCGTGGTGTTGCTGCTTGTAAAAGTCTCGACAAGTACATTGTTGACGTGAGCAAGATCTGAGACTTGCTTGCCCATCGAACTCATGACATTAGTCACGATATCCGCAGACTCACCCAATGAAACGCCGGAAGCTGCTGATAGCTGTAAAACTTTCGGCAGTGCTGCGATGCTTTGCTGAGCTTTGAAACCTGCTCGACCCATTGCTTCAAGTGCTGTGGCTGCCTCTGTTGCGCTGAACTGGGTTGTCTTGCCCATCTCCTTAGCTGCTGCGCTTAAGGCTTTTGACTGCTCCGCTTGCGCTTCTAAACTCTGCGTTGATTTAACAGAGATAGCGACAACCTTCGCCATCTGTTGTTCAAAGCCTGCGCCGACTGTTACAGACTGCTTGAGTTGATCGGTAAGAAAATTCGCAGCTTTGGAAAGTGCTGCAAAAGCTATCTGGCTTTTGAGCATAGCACCTGCCATACTCTCGCCGGATTTTGTGACTTTGCCGGAACTTTTAGAAACGTCTAAAAGGGCTTTTTCTAGATTTTTAGCGTTACGTACTGCGCTACTTGTATCTAATCCTATACCAAAAACTTCGATATCTGCCATGCTTTAACCCCTATCGAAATTCCTGTATAGGTTTTCGATTGATAGAATTATCCGGCGTGTCTCCGTCCTATACAATATTTTAACATCTTCGCAACAAATTTTGACAGTTTCTAGCCTTATCTTGCCGGCCCCGTCCCACGACTGGCATAGATGCCAAAGATCTAGAAACTTATTAGACCAAAAGCATAAATTGCCTTCGGCTTGTTCTAACTCGTCTAACTCTTTCGGTCTAGGCTTTCCTAGCACTTTGTTATATTTTTCGGCTTCTTTTAGTTCTCTGTAGCGCCCTGCAACGCCGAATTGAACTGTGCAAAACGCCGTTACTTTTTTTCGATTGCTTCAAAATCAAGCTCGCATGATTCTTTCCAGAAGCTTTGATCGAATAAGCGAGAAAATACAAAAGCGTGAAAAATTGAGTTCTTCATAAACTCGGAAGCATTCTTTTGACTGAAAGGGATCTTTTTACCTTTGTACTTCAAGCCGTCCCAGTTGCATACTAAGTGCTTGCTGACTGCTTCCAGTATATCGTTTGTCTTTTGCTGTTGGTCTTTTTCGCTTTTGATAATCTCAACTCTTGCGTCGATGAATTCTGGCGATGTGTCGGGATTTCTCAACTCGATCCAGGCTTTTGTTTTTTGCTCCGTAAAGTCTTCAAAAGTGAATTTTTTAAGTTTTGCTATGTGCTCTGAAAATTCCATTGCGTGTCTCCATGTAAAAAGACTAACCTTTCCCCAAAGCGGAGACACGTACTGCTCCAGAGTCCGGCTAGTCTAGTTGTTAGTTTATTGTTATGCGTTTAATACGTGTATTATGCAGTTTGTTCCTAGTGCTGTATTTTTTTCTGACTTAAAAGGAATGTTTTGCAACAATGCCCCGTCATCAGCTCGCTTCACAAGTTCTTGATCCGCTTTTGCTTGAGGAACGTGTACAGCAATTACATTACCCGAAACATCAGCCATGAAAAACACAATCGGGAAAGTTGAACCGTTCCGAATGCTTGTCAAGATAGGCTGAATAGTTTTACAGAAATAAGGTGTGATTGTTCCTGTTACGTCTCTAGATCCTTCAACTAAATTAGTCGCTTCGTCGTCGCCTACACAGTTTGTAGGTGATAGGTTACTAGTCAACGATAAATTACCTGCTGTGATGCAGTGTTGATCTCCATCAAGTGTCATGTATCCAAGATTGTTTTCCATTTTTTGACCGCTTCCGGCATCAGAACCAGGGCGATAGAAAAATACTTTGTCAGCATCTGCAATGTCATCTTGTAAAGTAGGGGAAACAGTGACAGTACCGGCAGCGAATGAGCTGACAGTATATCGAGTGTTTGTTGCGTCCCCTGCAATATGCATAATGTCACCTGCTTGAGGATCTGTTGTCCCTCCAGTGATTGCAATAGTTGTATCTGGTGCTGTTTGCGCTCCGTCCACTACCCAGTCATAAGGGCCGACTAATCCATCATTAGCAAATGTGTTATTTAGTCCTAAGAATTCAAAACTAAGCCCTGGAGCTCCACCTGGTGCAACGTCTAAAGACATTGTATTTACTTGCTCACCTGATAAGCGAATAAAAGAACCCTCAGTATTTACTTGGCTCATTCGCTTTTCAATAGTGAAACTTGATGGATAATTACCGCCGTTTTTAGCGTAGGTTTGCGTAAGAGTTGCGGAAACTGTGCTTTCTGCTGCGAAGCTTTGCGAGTCTGAAATCTTACCGATTTTTACAGAAAGACCAGAGCTTAAAACCTCAACGACTCTGAAAATATCATTCATCGCTGAAGCACTGAAGCCCGAAACCTTAATGGGGCCATTAACAATAACATCGGCGAAAGGTGTACCGCTACCTGCTGCAATTGTACAAGTTCCGTCTCCATTGTCTGTGCTAGTTACTGTAACCGAATAAGTATCTGTAGTTAAAGCACTCTGACGCAAAAGAGAAAGGAAAAAATCATTGTATGCGCCTTTTTCTACTTGAGATGAGAAGCCACCTGTTAAAGTTCTAAGCTGTCGAACTGTTGAGGCTTTCATCCCATCGGATGCGATATCTCCGTCGAATTCTGTAGGTAGTTGTGATTCAAAGCTTTCCGATGCTGCTTTGATTTTGTAAACGCTTCCAGAAGTGGGTACACTTCCTGCGCTTGTTTCTTTAATGTATACGATCTCGGTTTGAGATCCTCGTGCAATTGATTCTGCCATTTTTAGCTCCTTGGATTCTGGTGATGGTTGTAAGGAATCAATACCACAACCTCATACCGATTATCTGTTACTCCTAAATTTTGTATTCTCCCTGTTTCGGTGTGAGTAGCTCCGAAAAAGGTGTTAGAAAAATGATTATTCAAATTGTCAGCATATTGTAACAGCGTTCGAGTTCCTGTACCATCTGCTTTTCCTACAATTCTAATAGAAAAAAGCCCGAAAGTGTTTACAAGTCCACCTACACCCGATTCTATTTTTATCGAGTCAGCCGGTTGTACACTAGGCACAATATAAACGCTATTTGTATCTGATTCTTTTTGAAGTGTGTTTTCCCAGAGTATGGGTGTACTTGTCCAAAAAGAACTCAAAGCTGATTCAAGGTTATTTTTAATCTCTAAGTAATTCATGCGATTTTGTTCCGAACTTTTTGAATTGCTATTTGTACCGCTTTGGATAGCATGAATTTACCAACTCTGCGCCCTGCGCCGAATTCTACAATTCGAGCGTATCTAACATTATTAGTAAGCCAAAGCACTCCAGACTTGAAAGCCTCGATCTTGTTTGTATTGTCTTGAATCTTGCTTGATCTGGCTGCTGTTTCGTCGGCTTTTGTCTTTCTCTCTGGCGGTGTTTTGCTGCTCGGTGTTCCTGTGCTAATCATCCACCCACCGACTAAACGCCCTGTATCAACCGGAGTTTGTAAAATTGTTTCTCGGTTGATTGTTAGCATCATAGATTTTGCAGCTTTACTCGGTGCTGCGTTAGTCTTTTCGACGTATTCATTGATTGTGCTTTGTAGTCGGGCTAGATCCATGCTAAGCATTGTTCACCGCCTCTACCCTGCACTCTGTCATGATTTGATTTGTTTTCGGTATAGGCTGCACCTCAAGCACTCGATACACTTTAGATCCCACAGTGATTTCGCTGTTCGGCGGTACTTCGCTTACTGTATCAAGTAGTAACCTAAGTTCACCGGCTTTTATTTCTAGGCCGGTCGCTTGTCGTTTGTATACTGATAAGTAAGCTTTAACCGTTTCATTGGTTGAATATGTAACTGTAGCTGCGCCGGTTGTGGCGTTGTATGTTGTCGTTGGATTAAACTTTAATGATACGCTCGACTCAACAAAGTCATCAAAAGCATTCAAAATACTATTTTTCATTTTAACGAATGCTTGTTTCATTGTTTAAGCTCTTTCTAATCTTAAAATCCTAGCACCGCCAGGTCTTCCGACGATTAAGCCAGTTAGAATAGTGTCGATAAAAGAAAAGTCATCAGGTAACTGCTGACTATTCTTAGGATTGAAAAATTCCTGCTTACCCAAGCCTTCGAGTTCCTGACTTTTTATATTAGTGCTTGGAACTGGATCTAGTGTGGTTTGATTCTCTGCTCTAATCGCATACTCATATACAGCTTGCTGTACTTGTGCCGGTATCGCTGTTTTGCTTAATTCCGTTCCTGCAAAATCTTTTGCTCCGTCTTGAGGCCAGTGCAAAGCTTGAGTACTGACCGCTTTTTTTTGTGTTTTCCAGTAAGCTCTATAACAATTATCGAGCCAACTAGTAGCACGTATCAAGGCTACTTGGGCAGCCGATTCACTAAGAACCGACAAGCCCAAGTTTTCACGGTATTGATTCAACTCGGCAACACTTGCATAAGAGTTTGCACCGCTTGCTGATACTGTCGAATTGAATACAATCGCCATGCTATTTAGCCTTTCTTAGAACGTGTTTTGCAAATTCGTCGTGATCATTTTCAAGCTCAAAATAATGAACGTGCTTGATCTCGTCGTACTTTGCTTTTTTGACTTCGCCCCGAAACATGAAGGATGCAACACGAACGTCTACACGCCTTTTTTGTTTAACCGGTTCTAAGTCTTTTAGTTGTTTCTTTTCAGCCATGCTTTATTCCTTACACTGATAAGTTATGAAGTGCTCCGTGCTTGCTTTCGTGACCGAAATCTATACCGATCTTAGCGAAAACCTCACCAATTTCACCTTGACCTACGTTTGCAGTAGATCGGAATGAAATTTGTGGTAACCCTGGAGTTGTGTTAGAAACACCTTCACAATGTCCCATATCCACAGCTAACAAAACGCCGGAGGGTACAAGGTCGTTGTATACTAACTTGACTGGTGGCATACCTGGAATAACTAGCTCTAGCAAGTTGATACCTCCACGACTTTCGGATCTTGGCTGAACTCCGTAAAGTGTATTTATGTCCATTAAAAGATTAGATCTACACATGAAGTACATATCTTCCATATCTGCGCCGTTATCAAGCATAGACTCGGCTAGGCTTTCGATTAAAGGCTTAGAGATTGCAACCGCTGAAGCGTCGATCTTGTTAGTACTCAAAGCTGTATAAAGCCCGTTGACTTGGAAAGCTGTAGCAGGATCTGACGAACCATCAGCACCCACGCCGTTAATAATTGAAAATTCGAAATCTCTTTTCATTTGCTCAAGATGAATCATAATTTGCTTTTGAAACTCTTGCATTGCGAAGATATCACCATCAATCGCATTTCCGCTGATTGATCTATCAGACAATTTAAGATCTGAGAATTTAACGCCTTCTCGCATTACTTGACAGTAATTTGTATTTTGTGTGGTTTGGTACACTGTACTAGTAGCACTATTAAAAGTCGAATTCTCACTATGCGAAGGTTGTGAGGCCGAATCGAGCGAATACGACTGGCTCATATTGAAGTGCATTGCTCCGACTTCTCTAAATGGTGACTCTTCACCTCGTTCTAGTGCTCCCATTCCCAAAAGACTTGAGAAAGGATATTTTCTTTGACCGATTCCGATCCACTCACCTTGGTAGTTGGCTAGGTTGGTGATTAACCCACTTGCTGTAGTAGATGCCATTTTTTTACTCCTTTTATAAGTTTATTCCGGCGTTAATCGCCTTTAACCTAAATTTTTGTATTGCGTTTTTATTTCCGCTGAGTACAGCCTCTTGATACCCTTTGCGAATTTCTCGCTCTTGGGTTTTAGAGGTTTGCACTTTGTTGATTTGTCCTCGAATCCCAGAACCCTCGAAGCTTGCGCCAGAACTTGCATCTTTACTTGCCCATGAATTACTTTTTAAGTAATCCTTGAAATAATCTTCGATGCTGATTCTGTCGCCCGTCATAGGGTCAATTTTTGGAGTTCCGTCCACGTCCAGAACAAATGCACCTCTGTCATCAGAGGCTATCTGCCCGTCGAAGAGTTTAACGCATTCTGAGCGCATTCCAACTGCTTCCGCTGCTCTTGCTGTTTGTTGCTGCATTTTCAGCTTTGCGTTTTGTTGTCTCTCAAAGCTCATTTGATCCTGCATTGCTTTTAATGCTTTTTGCATCTCTAAAAGCTGCGCTGAATCTTGTGGTTCTTCTTTCTTCTCTTCTTGCTTTACCGCTTTGCTGTTTTCAGATTTTAATATCTCGATTTGCGCTTTGATTCGCTCCGCTTCCGCTTTTGCTTCTCTTTCCGCTTTTCTTTGATTCTCTAAAGTTCTTAAGAGTGGGCTCGGGTCATAGAACACTTTCCCGTCTTCCTCAATCAAAAACTTCTTATCATCTTCGTTTAGTTCGTTAAAATCTTCAACGCTGTAAGCTGTTAAAACTTTAGACATAGTTGTCACTCCTTGGCATCTCGCCTAGTTTGGGATTTTTGAGCGTCTCGCTCGGTTTGGTTTTTTAGCATCTCGCTAAATGTATTATAACGCATTTATTTACTTTCGTTCAATTTTCGGCGTTTTCTTTGTATGCTTGCTGCTCTTGTACTAATTTGTGGCTTTTTCGCTTTAATTTGCTTGTCACGCCTCCGTATCTCCTGCAATGCTTCGCTTTTTATGCCGATCAGGTTCGCTAGCTCTTCAACTGTGCGAATTCGGCCTTGTCCGTCAAGTAGTTGCTTCATGCCTAATTTGCCACTCTGGTACATTTTATATCGCTGTGGGCCGAGCCAGTTTATTTGATCTTGCTTGCTCATCTGTTTGAAAAATACGTCGAAGCTTGTAAATTTGCTTGATTGTTTTGGTACTTGTATATCCATCACCTTATCAGTCTTTAACTTAAACTGACTTTTGATCTCGCCTCTTTCTGTTGCAACAATTTTCTGTTGCCAAGTTCTAGCTCTTTGGCTCATCGTCTTCGGATCGTCAAATTCACCGAAAGGCACAATCTGAGATCTACAATTTATATGCGCCGGTGGTCTGATTGGAAAGTCTTCGAGCTTCTTTTTAATTTGTCCTGCTTTGCTCGCACAGATCTTTGATGTGCGGTTGTCTAGTGTCGTCACCCATTGATAACCATCTATTATGTCGGAAAAATTTTGCTCGTTGGTGTATTCTTTTGTGCGCTGCATCGCTTCCGCTATTGTTGTTCGTGTTAATGCGTTTACTTGATGAGTTTTGAGATTGTCTGTATCTTCTGTCAGTTCTCTAAATAGTTTAACAGTATCGTCGATGCCTAAACCTTCCGCAATAGAAAGCCTCAAAGCTTTTTTGTACTCTTTGCTGTGCTGCCTCATTAGCTTGTCGATTTCCTTACTCGGCTTGAATTGTCTATCTGTCTGCTCGTAGCCCTCAAGCGTGATATTGTCCGTTATACTTATCAGCATCTTAAGAGCATCAAAAGGGATTGCGTCGAATGTCTGTTTGATTTCAACGCCGGCATTCTCGAAAGCTTTGTTAGTTATTTCGTAACTGAATTGAGAAGCGATTCGATTATCAGATTCTAGATCTGTCTTAAGTCTTGCGTAAAGCGGTCTAAGCTCTTCATCGACTTGTGCGATTAGATTCCGGTATCTTGTTTGACTCTGAATCGTGTCCGATGCTGCAAGACTAGATTCTAAATAGTCCCGAATCTCTTCGAGCTGATTTGTGTAATTCTCAGCACTGGCAAAGTCAAACCGTTGTAGAAATGCTTGATCTCTTATGTACGTATCGAAAAAGCTCATTCATTTTCTTCTGGGCTTGGTTCTGTTCCAGAGAATACCTGTTCTTGTTCTATCTTCTCAAGCTGCTCTTGGTATGTTGTGTCAGTCTCTATGATTTCCTTATCTCTCAAAATATTGATAGCAAGATCCCCAGAGATTAAACCACTCGCCCAAGTCTTAACAATAGAGTCAACAAATCCGCTCGGTACTTGCTCTCTGACAAAATCCCGATTCAAATCTATTTTTGGAATCTCTTGCTCCTGCCCTCCGAGATAGAAAATAGAAGCAACACAAGCAGACTGAACCGCATTCTCACAAGAGTCTACAATTCTGAGAACTACGCTTGTATTAGTCATCTGCTGCCCTTCATACTCTGCTTTAGTTTTCATTGTTGATTGATCCGCTAGTTTGTTAGCTATCATGCTGCTTACTTGATATGCAAGATGTTTCAAATACTCAAAGGTTAATTTGAAAGGCTTGCCCTCGTATTCTAGAAAGTCAAGCGAGTCATCTTGTGGCAGTTCGAAAACTGAGCGAGGGGAGATAATAAGACCAGGTCTTAAATTCTGGTTATTCTCTGTAACTTCCGAGTCAATCGGTAAGCTTGATCGGTCGCTTTTATGTACTAACATTGGATAATTCGCAACTGCTAAACCGTTTTCAAATACTGACTCTTGATCTGCAAGTTTCAAAGCTTTTTTAGCTGCACTAAAAAACGGCACTTCCATATTATCCGCACCTTTGAAAAGAAAGAATGGCAATCTGTTCAATGTCTCGCCGGATACGTTACGAAACACACCTTGACTTGTCAGTTCCATCTCTTCGCTTTCTCGTTTCTCGTAGATCTGAAACACTGCTACAAAATTGTCGGGGTCTTTCTCTCGACTGAACGAAACATATTCACCCGATTCGAACTCTGCAAGTTCTGAACGCTCAATAAGTTTTAGACACAATGCTTTTTTGCATTCTTCATACTCATATTCCTTGTCCTTGCGTTCCGTCTGGCTTGCTGTAACTAAAACGACTCGCTTTAGATAATCCTCTCCTGCGATATACTCAGAACATAGATGTTTTCTGGAAATGTGCCTTGCATCGTAGCAAGACCAAACCGGTCTACCATTTACATTGTCAACAAAGATGCCACCTAAACCAGTCATGGCAGCCGGAAAAACTTCGGTACGTATAAAGTTTTGCCAGTCTCTTGAGGAGCTGTCAATTTTGTGTAAAAAGTCGGTTCGTGCTTCTTCTGAATTTGTAATGGTTGCATCTTTGCGTCCGATGATTCCAAGCAATGCGTTGATAGAATGTTTGTATACATTATAAGGGCTTGTTGTGCTCATGCGCCTAATATAGTCTTCTATCTGCTCGTGTTTGTGAGGTGGGAAGAAAATAGCGACATCGTTTACAAAGTCTTTGTATCTTAAAAAACCGGAGCTAGTTAAATAGCTGCTGTAATAGTTGTATGAGTTTCTAAATTCTATCCAGTCGGTAAGGCTTGGAAAATCGTTCATTAGCTCAAAGTGTGATGCAACTTTGAAGTGTTGGCTAAAGTTGTCGAATACTTCAAATATTTCCTCGTTCATTTTAGAATCCTTTTTGAGTCGCTGCTATTCCTTGATGTATAGGGTAGCGTGTCCAAGCCCAATAGCCAAGTGCCGTTGTTATATGTTGGTAGTCGTCCTCGACTTCTTGATAGCTCGAGCCTTTCATTAAATTAGTTTTGCTTAAGCCATTATCAACATACCGGCATTTTTTTACATTTACGTATAAATTCCGAGCCCCGAAGCTATTACATATTTGCGCCCTTAGTGAGTTTTGCCGGCTCTTGATTGCCGGATTAGGTTTGCAATGTCTTGTCACGTTCCAACCGTTAGACCTCAGGATCTGCTCTATAATTTTATAGTCGCTGCCTTGGTTGTGTTTTTCTCCTGCTGTTCCGCTGTAGTCGCCAAAAATGTAACAGCGTTTTGTTTTGTGGTTTTTGTATCTGTCTACAAATTCCAGAGCTGCGTTTTTAGCTACTGCACTAATCAAAATAATTTCATCAACTACATGGTTGCCGTCTTCGTGTTCTTGAATAATGCAGGAGCTTAGTGGCGTATAGTTGAAATCATGCGCCCATTGTATCGGCAATTCTAGATCAATAGTCTTGTGTGTTGCATTCTTGATCGAGTCGTAATCTGAATAGACTATGTTTGAGCCAGTCTCCCAACTTGCCTCATACTCTCGTCTGAATTGCAGCGGTGACAAGTCGCTCCTTGCTGCGTCTATTACTTCCTTGCTCAGAATCTCCGAGCTTTTCCAATGGTAGAATTCCCAGTTGTCATCTGTCGCTGCCTTCTTGCTCAACTCAAACAAAAGACCTTTACCTTCTGGCACTCCGCAAAGTATCGCCCAAGTGTTAAGACCGATTGTATCAAGTGCCGGTCTGATATGCGCTTGCCATGCTTCCTCTTTTAGATCGTCAGTTTCGTCTATTATTCCACCAGTCCATGGAATACCCTCGAATCGTGCCGGTCGGTCTAGTCCTATTATTCTAATCTCACTACCGTTTTTAAGAAACAGTTTACACTCCGACTCGTTCGGTGCTTTGCTTCTCAAGAAGTCCGGCAAGTATGCTTTTAGATCTTCCCAGAAAATCGCCTTTGCTTGTGGAAATGTTGGAGCTGAACAGAAATAGAGCCCTGGCGTATCGAGTGCTCGCATCACTAACTTTCGCTTTGCTGTGAAAGTCTTTCCGCTTCTACGTCCTGCTGCTATAACGATAAATCGAGCGTCACTATTAAACAAGTCGAATTGTGCTTGATGATAAATGACTTTCTGACTGTATATATTTTCAGTCGCCCGATTCATTTTTTGGTTTCTCGTCGTATGCTTTTCTGAATAGATTACTTAATCGCTTAAGATCTTCGGTGCTTGTGTCCTCCGATCTATCTTGCTTTTTGTTCGGCGTGTATCCTCTAGATTCACCTTGATTATTCAGATAGTACATTATAGCGTTCATCTGAGTATTCGGATGTTTTCTGTCCTTGAGTCGAAATAATAATTCTGATTCTGCTAGATCAAGTGTTTGTGCCTTTGCTTGTTTCACCACTTCCTGTAGTTTTTTGCTTTTGTTGACTCTTCGACTAATAGCCGAGCGGTACACTTTTAATTTTTTTGCAGCAATCGAAAGAATACCGCAACTTTGAATAAGTGCTTGCTCTAACTCCTCGTCTGTGAATTTTATAGGTCTGCCCATTTTTTATACGTTGCTTTCGTTGCTTTACTTTTTCTTTCTCTTATATCCTGCTGCTTTGATAGCTTTACCCTGTTTGACTGCTTTAGCTCGGCTTTTGTAGGTCTTACCTTTTTCGCCGTATTTGTAACCGCCCTTAGTTTTTTTAACTGGCATGATTTACCTCACCATTTTGTACGACTAGCCCAATATGCAGCCGACATCTTACCTTTTTTAATATTCTTTGCGTGTCGAGCTTTGAAGCTTTTACGCTTTGCTTTGTCTGCTTCGCTCTCTCCTGCTCTTGGTGGTTTTGTCTTTGCGCCTTGCTGACCGAATCGAATCAGCTTGTATTGTTCGCCTTCTTTTGCTAGAACAATATGACTTTTTGATTTATGCCCTGGTGTTCGCTTTGGCTTGTTTACACCTTGTAAATTATGCTTGTCGATAAGATTTTTAACACGCTTTGGAACTGCCATGACTACACCAAACTAGGATTAATTTTTAACGTCTTTTTGCTTGTAAGCTTAAATTCAACCGGAGTTAAAACGGAATTTGTGACTTGTATAATTAAGTTGTACTGTCCATCCCCTAGACTCGTAGTTTCGGCAGGAGTCAGAAAAGCCTCGAAATATTCATTTGCTGAGTCCTTATTTAGTGAGTTTTTAGTTATAAGGTGCGTGTCTGGATCGCTTGCTTTTGTTACATAAAGTTTAGCTACCCAATTCTCATCGAGCGTCGAATAGCTTGATACCTTAACTTTTATCAGCGGTAAATTATCGCCTTCTATAATTTCGTAGTCGTAGCTCATTTTATTCTAACTCCAGAGTTATAGTGTCGTTCGTTATTTCAGCAAGTATTAACTCAGTGCTGACCTCTAACACCTGTTCGTTTTCTGTAAATTGTAGCGTAAGAGTGTCTCCGACTGCAAAGCCTTGACCTAATCCAAGAGTCATTATGCTCATGTCCTTGGCCTTCTTTCGAATACGCTGCTGACTGTTGCATTTCCTTGAGCGTCGAGCATATCAAATTCGAATAATACGGTAGTTCCGTCAGAATCGTAAAACTTGAGCCTTCTTGTTTCTGCGTCGAGCTTCCAAGCTCCCGAATTAATCTGATAGATTCGGCGCATTATTTCGGATGCGTACTGACTCGCAATACTTGTTTGCCAGACGGCTTGTGCTATTTCTTGTGGATCTGTTATCACTTCGTCACCTTGAGTTTCGAACTCGTAAAAAACTGTCAGGGTACTACCTGCTGAAGGCATTGTACTTGTTAGCGTATCTGCATCGAAACGAAAAAAATAATTTCCGCTCTCTTCAATTATATCAAAATCCGCACCTGTGGCTATCAGGTGGTAGTTTTGCAATTCTGGGTACAGATTACCGGAATTTGTCTGAATCCACGCCCTGACTTTTTTGTTTTCTCTGGGCTGTGCTGTAAGTTGAACTTTTCCGTCTGCTATTGTTTGAGAGTCGAGCGTGAATGTATCAGTCTGTTGAGTTATCGTCAGCTCTCTAAATTCCCCAGAAATTTTTGATGCAAAAATAGTCATAATTTAATTATAACAGAAATAAAAAAAGGCAGTCCGAAGACTGCCTAACTATCGTTAGATAGAACTAAAACTTAAGCGTAAGTAAAGCTGCTGTCATAATCATAACGAACGACGAGAACATCGCCTTGTGATAAAGGCTTGCCACCGCTTTGAGCGTAATCACTCGAAAGAGTGATAGTTGTATCTTGATTGGTTGCATCGCTGCTTACTTGAAAATCGTAAGATGCACCAGGAACCAAGATCAAGTTGCCGTACTGCACAACAACACGATCGTGCCATCTTGCCAAGAAATTCAAGTCGAAAGACACAGTGCTATTAGTGATGTCGTCAGCGGATATAACAATAACATCCTGCTTTGGTACAACAGCTAAAGCACGATCAGCTTTACCTTCAACGGTTGAAATGTCGCTGTTGATGCTAGTGATGCTGCTGTTAATGCTAGTAACGGAGCTGTTGAGACTTGTGATTCCACCGGCGTTTGTAGCTGCTTGAGCATCTAGATCTTCAAGTGCTCCAGTGATGCTAGTAGCAGTATCCATATAATTTGAACCGCTGAAAGCAGTATATGAACCGTCAGCAGCTAAACCTACGGAAGCTTCAACGGTGTTAATTTTACCTTCAAGGGAAGTTACGTTACTAGAAATTGAACTAGTCAAAGAAGTAACAGCACTCGAAAGGCTTGAATCTAAAGTTGATAATCCACCTTTTAAGGTAGTCTCAGAACCTAGGTAAGTTCCTCCTGGACTGCTGTATTCACCTGAACTACTCAATCCTGCGCCACTGAAGCCATCCCCAATCAACGAGGTTATAGTTGTGCTAAAATTTGGGTTGTCGCCGAGAGCAGCTGACAATTCATTCAAAGTGTCAAGCGCAGCCGGAGCACTGTCAATCAGGTTAGCCACTGCAGTTGTCACATAAGACTGGGAAGCAACCTTGTTTGTGTCGGGGCCTACTAAATCGCCATCACTGTCAATGCTTAAACCAACAACAGAGCCACCAGAATTTACAAATCGTAAGCTGTCGCCATAAGCGATTTTTACTTTTGCAGCAGTTACCGAATCCGCTGCTAATTCGTCAGAGTCAACGCACCCATTCGACAAATGTTCATTCGAAATTGCATTATCAGCGATTTTATCGCCGTTTACGGAATCTGCGCCTAACTTTGCGTTAGTAACTGCGCCAGTTCCAATTTTTGCTTCTACTACAGCTCCAGATCCGAGAGCTGCAGCAACCACTGCACCGTCGGCGAGCTTCCCCGAGGTTATTACATCATCTTCTAAAAAAGCGGTTTTAATTAATCGAGCCATCTTTTTTTCTCCTTTACCGCTTTAACTGCGGTAGAAAATAACAAAAGTGTCTCCGGTATCTATGTTACCAGAAATTTTGTTTGTTAGGTCTAAATCATTTGAATCTGAAAAATCTAACCCTCGAATATAAATTGCTTTTGGCTCATCAGAGTTCGCATCAGCAACGGCAAAGTCTGGCAAATCGGGTAAAAGATCCAATTCAACGGTCGAAAAAGCGGATCTGTTGACTTGCTCAATACCGCCCAGATGAAAAATTTCAACAAGATCTGGGGCTGAAGGTTGAGAACTTAGAACAAAATACCCTTGAGTTACGTGAGTGCTTGTTATCGTCACAAGTTCAACAGCCGGAGTTTGATTAATAACTTGGCGTATTTTATTGTTGGTATCTGTGTAGATGTCGTAGCGCACCTCAATAACATCATCGACGCTAATATTAGTCGATAAATCTGACGCTCTAATTGTTATCGAGTCGCTTTGATCTGTTGCTCTGAAGTCAGGTTTATCGGGTGAGAAATTACCGCCGGAAAAAAAACTTTCGCTGACTGAAGCGTTAATCAGTGGTATTGATCCGATTTGATGGATTCTTACATTTGCTGCAGAAGCAACGTCATAGCTTAAATTGATCGTTCCGGATGTAACTTGAGCTTGGGTAACTTTGAATATCTCATTCTGTTCTAGTCTTTCGTCTTCTGTTGCGGTATCTGTTGTCCAAGCTATAGTCTTTTGAGAATCGCTGTAGTCTCTAACAATTATCCGGCCATCTTCAAACCGTATCGCCCCACGTTCATTAATGTACTCGGTGCTCTCTGGAATTCGAATGAACTTCTGATTTTTAACGCCCATTTCTGACCGCCTCGAGTAAAAGCTCCGCAATACTTAACCGGTGAGTCTTGCAAAATTCTTTGATTCTGCGCTTTTCTGCTTCGGTTACTCGAGCTTGTATGAACTCTTTTTTGGGGACTTCTCGTTCCATGCGAAGATTGTAACACGATGTAACACAAGACAGGATTTTTTTTGAAAGAATCTATTTTAACATATGTAACAGCGATAAAAAAAAGCCCACCGTTTAGAGTGGGCTAAAGGGGTGTTTTTACTTTTGATTCTCTTTGTAAAACTTGTAGAACATCATCATCATGTCGATAATCGGAACGCCGAGATTTTCGGCTTCTCTTTTGATTTTTGCTTTTTCTTCGTCGGTCAAGCGTATCGTTAGATACGCCTTTCTGCTGTCGGGCTTGGTGGTTCCTTTTGGTCTCCCGACTTTTCGTTTTTGCATTATGCCAATCTCCTTAATCTTATTAATTTTCTAGCTCTTGATGAAACAACAGGAATTTGTTCCTTTGCTAATAAATTTATTAAGTCTGGGTTTATTTTCTCCAGTAAATTTACTTTGTCTTTAATAGCTTTATACGTGTCCATTGGGATTTCTTGAGTGTTTACACCTTTGAATTCTTTTTTTAATTTGTTTACTAGTTCTTCCATCTCGTTTACCTTTCGTTAAGTGTTTTTGTTTCCTGATATTTTTAGTATACCGATAATTATATTAATTGCAATACCTTTTATTAAAATAGTTGAAGTTTTTTTTTCGGGAAAGCAAAAAAGAGTCTTGGTCAATGTTTTTGCGGAACAACCAAGACTCTTTCAAAAAAATGATGAGGGAAGTCAGGTAAATGAGGCGTTTACTTTTCGGTAGCTAACCTAGACTTCTGAACCTTGGTTTTTATTGTACTGACTTTGAAATAAATTTCAAGCTTTCTCTTTTAAGGGCCCTACTGGAGAAAATCAAAAAAGCGCAAGCAACAAAAAACCGCCACAATTTGCAGCGGTTTAATGGTTTTGTACTTATCTTACACGTAGCAATTGAGCGTTCGCACAAACTCAATTAATACTGCGTATAGTATATCTCAAATTTACATAAGTCCGTACTTTTTCTTTTCTTCTTTCGTCATCTTTCTTGTTTTGACTTCTCCGCCTGGCGAGCCTGGCTTGAGTTTACCGCTCTTAATCTTCTCGTCGATTTGTTTCATCAATTCCTTTTCACTTTTCCAACTGTTGTTCTTTGGATGAGAGATGAAAGAATCCATGTCACTTACTCAATTCCAGTATTCCTGCTCATATTCCATCGTTAATTGAGTCTTGACCGCTGCAAGTTCCGCAGCCAAATATTTTACGTGCTGTCGGAGTTCGTGCATATCTTGCTTGATCTGCTTCAACTCTTGGCGTGATGTGTAAAGCTCTTCAAGTGTCATATCAATACTCAATCTTCACGTCATCACCGAAAATTTGCCGGATGAGCCAAACTTCTGGAAAACTTAAAGGGTTCTTCGTCTCGTCTTTGTTGAGCGGTGGTTTGAAATGCTTAATTAAAGCTTTTTCGACTGCTTTCGATATACCGCCGTCTCTGCCAGTCTCAAACGGAAAAGACAAATAAAAACACGAATCGTACTCATGCTTTTTGACGATATTGTGAGTCTTTATGCGAATCGGAACATTGTCAGTCATGCCGATATAAACAAGATCTTCATCTTTGAACATCAAATAAATCGCTTTACACAATTTGTTCTTGTGCTCACACAAATTCATCGCATTCAAAAAATCAGACTTTTTCATTGTTTTTGTAAGAATAAAGCAAATCGGAGAGTTTAGCAAAAAAGAATATTCACAAGCTTCTCACATAATGTGAATAACTCTGTGAATACGTGTAGTGGCTTGCTGACCTTTGCAAGTCAAACGATACGCACCGCAAGCCCTCGGATATTCCGTAAACTGGGTTGAATTTATGTAAAAAGTTACGGGTTACACAAGTTTTTACTTTATACCTTATAACTTATATTTAACAAAAAACCTCTATTTCTATATATATATGTATATATAACTCTTTAGAAAGAAGAAAGGTAAGAATTACTGTAACCTGTAACCAAATCGCTACAGCCCTTTGATAGAGCGGGTCTCCAAGGTTACAGACTTTTTTTGCATTCTGTAACTTCTGTAACTTGTGTAACCAAAAGTTACAGAATTCTGTAACTTTTTACAAAGTTTGTAACCATTCTGTAACCTTTTCCAAAAAATGGGAAATTGCCCTATAAATTTCTGGGTGTTTTTGTGCGACTTGTGAGAAGAGCGAGGAAATAAAACTTGCGAAAATTTTTTTTAGAATTTAGTATAAATGAGATGAAAATAAAAAAGCCCCGACGAATTTGACGACTCAATCGGAGCTTTTGTAAACAAAAGGTATGCAATGATTATAACACACTTCAATTCTTTTCAATCAAAATTCGGCCGTGTTAAAAAATTTTCCCCAGAAAAGACAGTCATAAAAACCCTAGATCAAGCTAAAAATGTACAGTGTTGGTCTGCCGGCACAGCTTACAAGGGCTTGAGAGGCGCAGATAACATCGTAGAAGTTAATTGTCTTGTCATAGACTTAGACAATGACAGCAAAAAACAGGGCCAAATGGTGGATCTGAGCGATGCTCTGGAATGGCTCGAAGATTCCGGTTTAAGTGGCTTCATACACACCACCAAGAGGCACACAATAGACGAGCCGAGATTTAGAATAATCGTACCCACTTCAAAACCGATTTACAAAAGCCAGGTCAAATGGGAAACGCTAAGATTAATTGAACACCTGGGACTTAAAGACTACGAGACAATGATAGATCAAAAGAGCTACGAAGTGGCGCAACTCTGGCTTTATCCTTGTCATCTTGAAGGGGCTGATTACTTACAAAAATATTTCAAAGGTGATGCCTGGGAGCCTAAGCCTTATCAATTCGAAAAGGCATTTTCTGGCGTTGATTTGGTCAGTCTAAATATGAAAGATCTACTTGAAAAGCGAGACTTAGAAATAGGATCGGAGGGCGACGAGTGGACAAGAATAGAATGCCCTTGGCACGCACACGAAGATTCTGAGTTTAGCGCAGCATACAAACATACAGAGGGTGAATGGCCACAAATAAAGTGCCACGCCGAGAAGTGCGAAGGTAAAGGGCTACCCCAGTTTTTAGAGCTTTTCACGCCCGAAAAATTAGGGCGTAAAAAGTTTAACGAGACTGACTACAGATTAGTTAATAGTCACGGCAACCCTTACCCAGTTTATGAAAACTTCAAAGTATTTTTGAAGCGAATCGGAGTAGAAATCTATACAGATGAATTATTAAAAGAACCTTTATTCAAAAAAGATGATAAAGTCGAGTTTCACTCGAATTATCACGACGAGTATCTAATAAACGAAGCAATCAAAGACGGCATGAATATAAGATCTGCAATCAAAGGACTTTTAAGCGCAGAGCAGAGCCGGAACCGAAAAAATAGAATTTGTGAGTGGATCGAAAGCAAAGAATGGGACGAAGAGCAAACACCGATTGATGATCTATTCGACACAATAACTTTTGATAGCTCGATAAGTAAGATCCAGAAAGATTTTTACAGGGTTATTTTTAGAAAATGGATTACTTCAATCGTCGCTTGTCAATACGAAAAGCGACCGTTTACCAAGGGCGTTTTAGTTTTCCAAGGGCCTCAAAGTATCGGGAAAACTTCATGGATACGTAGGCTTCTACCACCCGATTTAGAAGAGTATGTTCGCTGCGGTGTAACTCTGGACGCACAAAACAAAGATAGTTATAAACTGGCGATAAGCTGCCTAATTTGCGAACTTGGCGAATTAGACGCAACATTTAGAAAAACAGACATATCAAGAATGAAAAGCTTTATCACTCAGACGGAGGATATAATTCGTACACCTTACGCAACCAGAGCGGATAGGTACGAAAGGCGCACAATTTTCTGCGCTTCGGTTAACCCTAAAGTGTTTCTGAATGATGATACCGGTAATTCACGTTGGTGGACTTTTCCAGTTGAGTCATTAGATATTTTCCACAAAGTGGATATGCAGCAGGTATACGCTGAGGCTTACTGGCACTACACGCAATTTGACAAAGATTCGGAAGTCAAAAGTTATCTATTGACTCAGAAAGAAGACGCACAGCTTAGACGATACCTGACAGAATTTGAAAACCTTTTACCTTTTGAGGAGGAACTTCAGGATCTTTTCAACTGGGAAGAGGATCCGGACTACAAAGCCACTACAACAGAGATAGCAGGTTTTATTTTGCAAGAAGGCGCAACACCAACAGGGCGAGACATTAGAGCAATAAGCAAAGTTTTGCAAAAATTCGGATTTAAGAATAAACCGAGCAAAGACGAAAACAATCAGACAAAACGATTCTATAATGTGCCTCCAATAAAGTTTTGGAATTCGCACATGAGAGAAAAGCGCAGAGACAAAAAAGTACAAGCTGCGTAAAACAATTAAATAAAAGGTAGGTATCAGGATGTTCAAAAAACAAAAGTATTGTATGAATGAATTGGTGAGTGGCGAAAGCTTTTGGGGCTGCATTACGTGCGCAAATTGCGAGAGTGAGAATATGCACTTGCAGACCGTTGACGTGTTTAGACGTGAAGAAGAAGACGGGCCGACGATGCATTATGGTGTGCCAGTCGATCAAGGTCTTAGAATGTATGCAATGACAGGTAGGCCGGACTCTGGAGAACTAGCAAATCCAAGTTTGCGCCGGTCGGGTGTGCGAATGGTTTTTCATTGCGAACATTGCGAGCATGCATCATACATGGAAATATTTCAACACAAAGGGGCCGAGTATGTGCGATGCACAAGCACGACATTTAGATGAGTTAGACGAGCAATCGTGCCCAGTGCAAAACAAATATTTCAAGCGTCTCGTTAAAGAAATTAATGATTGCGCTGAGGATTACATGGGAAAAGAGGAAATGGAATTTCTTGCAAAGCGTGAAGATGTTGTAAAGCGTCTTTATGCATTGGAAGATCGTATAAACAAAGCTTTTCTAAATAAAAGATGGAAAGCAGTTATTAAAGAAATTGAAGCCTGGAGACGTGCCTACAATTGGATACGACAACAGGCGAGGAAAGGAAAAACAGAATGAATATCGTTATGATTATGGGACGAGTTGTGCGCCCAGTGGAAACAAAAGAAACACAAGCAGGATTGAAGATTGCGAAATTTACCGTTGCGTGTGATGGGTATAAAAAAGAGGATGATTCTGAATTTGTACGCTGCACTGCCTTTGGAAAAACCGCTGAAATTATCGAAAAGTACATTGGCGAAGGTGACGGAATTTACTGCTCCGGTCGGATGAAAACGGAAAGCTACGAGAAGGATGGTGTTAAAAAGTACAGCACTGGCGTTATTGTTGATCGTTTTGAATTTCCCCCAGGAAAAGGTAAAAAATCGGCAGACAATCAAAGCGTCAAGGCTTTGCCTAGTCCGGTAGATGCGCCGGCGATGGCAGAAGATGAAATACCCTTTTGACAAATAGAGTTTTGACAAACCGAGTTATTTAGTTATACAATGAATCTGCTTGCGGTTCGAAAACCAATTAAAACATAAATGGCTCCGGCCATGCCCTAGGGATCTCTACGGATCGCAAGCACCTAGGGCTTTTTTATTACGAAAGGTATGATATGGAAACTAAAGAAAAAGAGTCATGGACTGACTTGGCTGAATTCA
>Ga0208898_1000435_pt1 | contig 32454 bp, 37 predicted proteins | sample VirMetDEL_Mar_4_FD_184513 | JGI IMG/M metagenome (GOLD analysis project Ga0208898, IMG submission 184513) | Aqueous microbial communities from the Delaware River and Bay under freshwater to marine salinity gradient to study organic matter... | ecosystem: Environmental > Aquatic > Marine >... | reverse complement strand
CTCGTGAATATGATTTCCCAGCAGATATGTCATCTGTAGATTGGGAATCATTCTACATTAAGCAACTTGCATCTAAGAGTAATCAGCCTCGCAAGTTAGCTGTTATTCCTTACACTGAATATCTTGAAACATATCGTTCTGGCGACGACACTGGGGACAGTGGGTCTGGCATTGCTGTTCCATTACGTGTGTATCAGACTCAAGAAGAAAAGTTTGGTGTGACACCCTCTCCAGATGATGCGTATGTTATTGAATATAAGTATTGGACATTTCCAACTGCAATGACTGCGTTTGGTGATGTGTGTGTAATTCCAGATCGTTTTATTCACGTTGTCGTTGATGGTGCAATGATGTACATGATGCGTTTTCGTTCTAACGAACAAAGTGCGGCAGTTCATCAGAATGACTTCGTTGAGGGCATCAAGATGATGCGTAGAGTTCTCGTTGACGATAATCTTTCCTTGCGTTCTACTTACAATCCACGAACAGTATTTAATGCCTATCTGCCTACACGAGTTTTGTAATGGCTGATAATCTTCAGATATTTAAAGTCTCATGTGAAGGTGGGTTAAACACAAACCGTGACGTACTTTCTCAGGGGGAACTATCTCCCGGTAGTGCAACACGATTGATTAACTATGAGCCAGCCGTTACAGGTGGGTATCGTAGAATCAGTGGTTTTACTGAAGCGTATCCTAGTTTACCGGGATTAGGAAAAGTATTAGGTGTTTGCGTTTTTAATGGCGTCCATGATGGTATTTTAGCTTGTCGCAGACCATCCAGCGGTAGTAACTATTTACATTACTGGGACAACGCAACTGAAGCATGGGTTGCTGTGACTACATCGGGTAGTCCCACCATGACTGGCGTTAACAAGGTACGCTTTTCTAAACATAATTGGTCTAATCCAGTAATTGTAATGGCGGATGGAGTAAATCCGGCGGCTAAATATGACAGCACAACATCAACATATACTCAAATTACTCATTCTAACGCTCCCAGTAATCCAAAATACGTTACAGAATTTAAATCCCATTTATTTTTAGCGGGCGATTCTTCAGAACCGTATAACTTATACTACTCTGCCCCCTACAATGAGACAGATTTTGATCCATTAAATGGGGCCGCTGTCATTAACGTAGGTTTTGATATTGTCCAGATTAAAGCGTTCCGCGATGAATTGTTTATATTTGGTACAAACAACATTAAAAAACTTGTCGGTAATAGTAACGCTGACTTTACAGTTTTACAGGTAACAAACGATTTAGGATGCTTAGCATCTGACTCAGTCATTGAGCTTGGTGGTGACCTGCTCTTCATCGGACCTGACGGACTTCGTCCAGTATCTGGTACTGATAAGATTGGTGACGTTAACTTGGAAACTGTATCTAAGAATGTTCAGTCACTGTTCAACGATGTTGTATTGAATAATGACCTAGACGATTTAGACGCAGTCGTTATTCGTCAGAAGTCACAGTTTAGAATTTTCTTCGGTGCCTCAGATTCACAGGGCGTGATTGGGGCATTGAGGCAACAGCAAAATGGTGCAATCGGATTTGAGTTTGGTCAGTTGCTAGGTATTACAGCAACAGCCGCAGATTCTGGATATCTTGGTCAATATGAATTCGTTATTCATGGCGATTTAAACGGTAAAGTCTACCGTCAAGAATCTGGTACAAGTTTTGATGGGAATGAAATATTTTCTTTATTTCAATCCCCGTTTTACCATTTCGGTGATCCTGAGTTGCGTAAGAACTTCTTAAAGTTATCTACGTACCTGAAAGCTGAAGGTAATGCAGATATTGTGTTAGGTATTGTGTACGACTATGAAGATGTCAACGTACTCAATCCAACAAACTACGATATTACGACTCGTGGCACAGCGGCATATTATAACGAAGCTAGCTACGATTCTGGTGCCATCTTTGATGGTAACCCATCACCTGTCGCTAAGACATCTTTCTCTGGCTCAGGTACATCAATTGCAATTAAATATGTAACCAACGATACAAACGCTAGTCATGCAATCCAAGGATTCGTACTATTGTTTGGATATGGAGATCGCAGGTAAATGGCGGGATATACTAGACAATCCGTAGCAGACATTATCTCAGGTGAGGTAGTTAAAGCCGCACCCTTAAATGCTGAATTCAATGCACTCCGTGATGCGTTTACCGCAGGCACAGGCCACACACATGATGGCACTACAGGTAACGGCGCATACATTACCACTATTGCGGGTGAAGAAGGTTTTAATAAAGTATTTGTTGATGAAGCAAATAACAGAATTTCTTTCTTTATTGAGATTGGTGGTGCCGCAGTAGAACAACTACGCATCCAAGACGGTGCTATTGTTCCTGTCACAGATGATGATATTGACCTTGGCGCAGTTGGTGCTGAGTTTAAAGATTTGTATATTGACGGTACTGCAAATTTAGATGCTGTCATTACAGCGGCTATTACAGCTACTGGCGGTACAATTAACAATACTATTATTGGTGGTTCAACTCCAGCCGCAGGTACTTTTACAGATCTTACTTCAACAGGTACATCTACACATGCTACCGTAGACATCAACGGCGGCACAGTAGATGGCACCGTCATTGGCGCAAGCTCATCTGCCGCTGGTACGTTTACTACCGTAACGACAACTGGTCAGGCCACTTTAGCTTCTGCTGACATTAACGGCGGCACAATTGATGGTGCTGTCATTGGCGGTGCTACTCCTTCCGCTGGTACATTTACAAACCTGACTGCTAATACAAGTATTACTGGTGCTCTCACCGGCGATGTAACAGGTAACTTGACTGGTAATGTAACTGGTAATGTTACAGGGAATCTGACAGGCGATGTTACTGGTAATGTCACCGCATCTACAGGCAGTTCAACATTTAACAATGTGACAGTCAACGGCACACTAGACGTTACTGGTACTACCATTGCTAACGTCACAGATCCTGTATCAGCACAGGATGCCGCTACAAAGAATTATGTTGACACTGAAATAGCAAGTGTGATAGACTCAGCACCAGCCGCTCTTGACACCCTCAATGAGTTAGCGGCGGCATTAGGTGATGATGCTAACTTCTCTACTACAGTAACCAACTCAATTGCAACTAAACTCCCCCTAGCTGGCGGTACCATGACTGGTGCTATAGCTATGGGTACATCTAAGATTACAGGTCTTGGTGATCCTACGGCGGCACAGGATGCGGCTACAAAGACGTATGTAGATACTCAGGACGCAACTAAGCTGAGTTTGTCAGGTGGTACCATGACTGGTGCTATTGACATGGGTTCAAGTAAGATCACAACGACTTATACTCCAACAGATAATGCTGATCTTACAACTAAAACATATGTAGATTCTATTCTAGGTTCAGCTACAGCGGCGGCAGACAGTGCGGCGGCGGCGGCAACATCAGAATCAAATGCGGCTACTTCAGAAACTAACGCTGGTAACAGTGCAACAGCGGCGGCTAGTTCAGCAACAGATGCGGCTACTTCATATGATAACTTTGATGATCGCTACTTAGGACAGAAAACATCTGATCCGTCTGTAGATAATGATGGTGATGCACTATTAACTGGTGCACTGTACTTTAATACTACAGACAACAAGATGAAGGTGTACACAGGTTCTGCTTGGACAGACGTGGCACCTGTAGCAACATCTGTTACTGAAGCACAGATCAGTGATCTCGGCACAACAATCGTGCTGGACACTGACATCGGATCTACTGTTCAGGGATATGATGCTGGTTTAGCATATTTAGATGGTCTTAACTTCACAGATGAAGCTACATTTAAAGCTGGCGTTAACCTTGAAATCGGTACAGATGTACAAGCCTACGATGCTGACACTGTTAAGTACGATGATGTCAACCCAACTTTCACAGACACTGGCGCAATCAAAATTCCTGCTGGCACAGAAGTACAACGTCCGGGAACACCTGCCGCAGGTCAGCTACGCTTTAATGCAGACACGGGTCAGTTTGAAGGATACAACGGTACTGCGTGGGGTGCTATTGCAGGATCTGGTGGTGGTGCCAGTGGATTTGAAACTAACTTCTTATTGATGGGAGCCTAAGATGGCGAACGCTTATAAAGTCTTGGGGCAATCGGCTCCTAGCGCAACAACTAACACAGACCTTTACACTGTACCTTCAGCGACTGAAGCAGTTGTATCTACAATCTTTGTGTGTAACCGTGGTTCTACAGCCGCCTTGTATCGCATCGCTGTACGTCCTGACGGTGCGGCAATTGCTAACCAACACTACATTGCTTATGACGCAGTTATCTTAGGTAACGACTCTGTAGCAATTACAGTGGGTACGACAATAGATGCAACAGATGTGATTACAGTTTACTCATCAACAGCTAACTTGTCGTTCAATGCATTCGGTTCAGAGATCACTGCATAATGTCACTTTCACGCCTCATCCCAGCTAGTTATAACACTGCACTGAAAAACTCTAAAGGTATTTACCTTGAGTACGTTATTGTAGGCGGGGGCGGGGGCGCACGTTCCACTAACAATGCTGGTGGTGGCGGAGCCGGGGGATATCGTAGCTCAGTTATCGGAGAACAGACAGGCGGGGGTATAGATGCTGAAGGAGTGTTATTTTTCACCTCTGACACTTCTCTCGCTGTTGTTGTTGGTGCAGGTGGACCCGGTGGCACTACTGGTGCTAATGGTACAGATTCTTCTATTGGAGAAATTACTGCCTTTGGCGGTGGTGGCGGCGGTCAGTACAACGTAGCCGCAAGTAACGGTGGCTCTGGTGGCGGTTCTGGTAACGGAACATTCGGCACAGGTTTATATAATCAAGGTTTTGATGGTGGAGACTCCACGGGTGGTTCTGGCAACGGAGATGGTGGAGCGGGAGGAGGTGGAGCTTCTGCTGTAGGCACAGATGGTAATGCCTCTAATGGCGGTAATGGCGGCGACGGTATTGCATCTTCCATTACAGGAACATCTGTATACAGGGCCGGCGGTGGTGGCGGAGGACGCTTTAACGGATCTCCCGGAACTGGTGGTAATGGCGGTGGCGGAGATGGTAATTCAACTACTGCGGGAACTGACGGCACAGCAAACACTGGCGGCGGTGGTGGTGGCACCGGCGGTGGCGGTGGCGGAGCAGGTGGTTCCGGCATTGTAATTATCCGATACAAGTCACCTGTTGCTCTTGCTACCGGCGGAACTATTACTACGTCAGGTGATTATCAGATTCATACTTTTAGTAGCGGGTCAGGTACATTTTCTTTAACTCTTGGTAACAATGTTACATTACCCCGCATTTCAGTAGACAAAGAAGCTGACTCAGTAACAGGCGGAACAGAAGTCACATCTGGTGGTTATAAGTACCATGTGTTTACTGGCACAAGTTCTCTTGTAGTAAGCGGTGGTTATAAAAACATGGAATGCTTGATGATTGGCGGAGGCGGTGCAGGGCCACGAGGTGGCGGTGGCTGTGGTCAGATTGTAAACCAAGATTTTAGACTTACCGCAGAAACTGCAACAATAACAGTCGGCGGTGGAGGCAATAGTGTATGGACAAATTCCATTGATGGTAATGGTAACTCTTCTATTATTTCTGCAACTAATCTGACCATTAAAGCAGTAGGTGGTGGAGCAGGTGCTACTGTATCTGAAACAGATGAAGGTGGTGGAGCACAAGTTGGTGGCGGAGGTGGCGGAGGTGCCAGTTACAGAAACTCATCCGGCCAACCTAGAGGAGCTTATTACTTAGGGGCTAACGGATTAACGGAAGCTGTTACAGAATATTCTTCAGACATTGTTCCTAATGGCACTTACGGATTTAAAGGTGGTGACGCACCATCTTCCGTAAATAACACCAAACTTGCCGCAGGTGGTGGTGGTGGTGCAGGTGCCGCAGGAACTACAGAAACAAATACTAATGGCGGCGGATCTCCGGGCGGTGCCGGAACTAGTGCGTTTGATTCTTGGCTTCAAGCGATCTCTGGCTCAGTAAGTATTGGCGAAGATAGCGGCGGAGTTTTGTATATTGGTGGTGGCGGCGGTGCCCGTGGATTCAACAGCAGTAACAGAGACGGAGCCGGAGGTCTAGGTGGCGGTGGAGACGGTGGCACTAATGGCGATGACAATACAGGTGCGGGCGCAGGCGGTGGCACCGGCGTAACAGACGGCACTAACGGTGGCTCTGGATTCGTAATTATAAGGTACGCAGTATGAGCATAGAATACATAACACGCCCCGATGCGTATGACAAAATTGTCGGCCTTGAGTGTGATTACCTCGTTATTGCAGGTGGTGCAGGCGGCGGTGGTCAAAATGGTGGCGGCGGCGGTGCCGGTGGTTATCTAAGCACTTTAGCCCCTACTGTAGAAACCTCTGATGTAACTGATTTCAAATTAACGCTTGCTCCCGGATCATACTCTGTAACAGTCGGGGCTGGTGGTGCTGGTGGCGCAGGAAATACCCCCGGCACAAATGGGCAAGATTCCAAAATAGACTCTATCCTTGCTTTCGGAGGGGGTGGAGGCGGAGCCAATACCAATGAACTTAATGGTGTTGATGGTGGCTCCGGCGGTGGTGGCTCGGGTAACTCAGGTACTGGGGCAACAGGTTTTATTCGTCAAGGCAATGATGGCGGAGCATCTTCAGGTTCTGGCTACGCCGGTGGCGGCGGAGGTGCTGGAGAAGATGGATATGATAACTCTGGGGCACAAGGCGGTGACGGGGGAGATGGCTTACAAAACTCCATTACAGGCACTGCAACATATTATGCCGGTGGTGGTGGCGGGGTAGGAAACTCTGGTACAGAATCCACAGGCGGCTTAGGTGGCGGTGGCAACGGTGCTACAGGTGCCGCTAACGGCAGTAATGGAACTGATGGTACTGGAGGCGGTGGCGGCGGAGGTGGCTACGGCTCTACCTCTTATGCAGGCGGTAACGGTGGTTCAGGTATTGTAGTCATTCGTTACTTAGGCGCACAACAAGCTACTGGCGGAACAGTTACGTCATCTGGTGGCTATACAATCCACACATTCACAAATTCAGGCACATTCACTGTCAACGCAGATGCGTACAAGCCTCGTGTAACTGTCGGTGAGGAAGGCACAGGATCTGGTGGAACTGAAGTTACAAGCGGTGGCTATAAATATCACACATTTACAGCATCCGGCACGTTTACTGCGGACACATCTGGACTCTTTGAAGTCTTGGTTGTTGCCGGAGGCGGTGCAGGTGGTTATCGTGATGCCGGACTAGCCGCTAACTTTGGTGGTGGCGGAGCCGGTGGTGCAATCAATGACACAATATATCTATCCGCAGGAAGTCACGCTGTTGTTGTGGGTGGAGGTTGTGCGATTGATAACACACCAAATGGCGGTCACTCCAGCGTTGGAACTTACTTGACTTCTTTTGGCGGCGGTAGAGGTGCGGGGTATCAAACTGGTACTCCGGTATCTCCAGAAGTAGCCATAAGTTTATCCGGTTACAATGGTGGCTCTGGTGGCGGTGCTTTTTCTAGTAGTTCTTATTACCATTCTGTTGGTATTGGAATAGACAACCAAGGTAATGATGGAGGTTACGGCTATACTAACAGTGGTAACAGTACCTACGGTGGAGGCGGAGGCGGTGGCGCAGGAGCCGTAGGTGGTGTAGGAACTACATCCGTAGGCGGTGACGGTGGAGATGGCATTTACCTTCCTACTTGGGCCACAGCGACATCAACTGGTGATTCAGGTTACTACGCCGGTGGTGGTGGTGGAGCCAGATATGCAGGTAGTGCAGGGACAGGTGGCGCAGGTGGTGGCGGAAAAGGCGATGACCGTGCATCTGGATCTAACCCAACATCAGGAACAGCCAATACTGGTGGTGGCGGTGGAGGCTCTTACTCTAGTTTAGACCCCGGTGCTGGCGGCTCCGGCATCGTAATCATAAGGTATCAAGTGTAATGGCATTATCAGCATTAAGTGCAAACACAGAAAACGAATCTGGCCTATTGATTGAATATTTAATTGTAGCAGGCGGAGGCGGAGGCGGAAGCCGTATTGCTGGAGGCGGTGGTGCCGGTGGACTTATCGGCACTAATGGTTGTGGTGGCGGAAATGATGCTCTACCTGCAATTGCATTAAAGCCCGGATCGTACACTGTAACTGTCGGCGGAGGCGGTACAGGATTTCCTGATGGTAACTCCATTACAGGAGGCACTAATGGTGGTGACTCTTCTATTGAAGGTATTAATACTATCGCTATTGGCGGTGGTTGCGGAGGTGCTTATGCGGGTGTTCCTCCTACTAACGCCATTACTCAAGTCGGCACGGGAGACATTGGTGGCTCAGGCGGCGGTGGTACTGGTTACACTGGCAGGAATTTAGGCGGTGATGCGGTAGGAAATCAAGGATACGCTGGTGCAACATCAAATCAACAGTATGGTTCTGGCGGTGGTGGTGGAGCCGGACAAGAAGGACAACTTTCTGGTTTAACTACTACTGGAGGGGACGGTGGAGATGGTATGAATGCATACTCCACTTGGGCTACGGCAACCTCTACGGGTGATTCAGGATATTACGCAGGTGGCGGAGGCGGAGGAGCTTACACAGCAACAGGTGGTGTAGGCGGACTTGGTGGAGGAGCAGATGGTGCGACAGGACTTGTCAATGCACCTAGTGGTACTGCTAACACTGGTGGTGGTGGCGGTGGCGCTCAAAATGCTTCTTACGCTGGAGGTGATGGTGGATCAGGCATCGTAGTTATCCGTTACCAATCAGACACACAAATTGCAACAGGCGGTACAGTCGTATCATCTGGTGGTTATTATTACCACACCTTTACTGGCACAGGAATTTTTGAAGTACCTGCGTATGCGACAGTGCCACGGGTATCTGTAGGTGAAGAAGGTATAGGATCAGGCGGTACTGAAGTTACATCAGGTGGTTATAAGTATCATACATTTACAGGCACATCATCCTTCACGGTCAGCAAAGCAGGATTGTTTGAAGTCTTGGTTGTTGGCGGAGGTGGTGCAGGTGGTAGAAGAAATGCCGCTTCTGGACACGGAGGCGGAGGTGCAGGCGGATTAGTCCAAACAACAATTTACTTGCCTACTGGTTCTGCTTCAGTAACTGTCGGAGCAGGTAGTTCAGACTCAAGTTACTTTGGTTCTTCATCGGAAATTGGTGATGTATACGCCGTAGGTGGAGCAACTGGCGCAGGCCGAAATGTCACTTCATCTTTTACTAGCGTAGGAAGCCTTGGCGGTTCAGGAGGCGGTGCTGAAGCATCAGCTTCTTTAGCATTCAATCACGGTTTTGGTATTCCGGGACAAGGCTTTGATGGCGGTGAAGGTAATGCCTTATCAGCAAGTAATTCTGGCGGAGGCGGCGGAGGTGGCGCAGGAGCTATTGGAGGTAACGGCTCTACATCGGCAGGCGGCGATGGCGGAGATGGTCTTGATTACTCTACTTGGGCCACTGCAACATCTACAGGAGACTCAGGTTATTATGCAGGCGGTGGTGGTGGATCACGCCCTGATGGTAGCCCCGGAGCAGGCGGCGCAGGTGGAGGCGGAGCAGGCGGTACTGGAACTGGTACATCTGGGACAGTAAACACTGGCGGCGGAGGCGGTGGATCAAGTACAACCGCAGGAACCACAGGCGGCTCAGGCTTAGTTATTATTAGATATCAAATTTAATCAAAGGAGATTAAAACAATGGCACACTTTGCAGAAATAGATGCAAACAACAGAGTAAAAAGAGTAATCGTTGTATCTAACAGCGATTGTGGTGGTGGGACATATCCGGGTTCTGACCCTATCGGTGCGGCATTCTGCAACAACCTGTTAGGCGGAACGTGGAAGCAGACTTCATACAACTCAAACTTCCGTAAGCGTTACGCAGGCAAGGGTTATGAGTTTGACGCAGTCAATGATTGCTTCTGGGCACCACAGCCTTACGCTTCATGGACAAAGAACACAACTACTCTTGAATGGGAAGCTCCGATTGCTAAACCAGATGGTGACTACATCTGGGATGAAGAGGCATACCAAGCTGACAATACTCAAGGTTGGGTTGCTATAGAAGAAGCGGCTGAATAATTATGCCGCTACAGACCGCTACAGAAGGAACAAAGCAAGTAATGGACGCAGTAAGCGTTGTTACAGTTGTTGGAACATTAGGAGATATGTTGCCGCCTGTAGCGGCTTTGCTAACAATTTTATGGACAGCAATTAGGATATACGAAACAAAGACAGTACAGAGGTTATTGGGCAAGGATAGCCCTGATGATAGCTGAACTGGCCGCCGCTAATGCGGCCTTTGGTGTCATCAAAGAAACTATCGCTAATGGTAAAGAACTGTATGAAGCAGGGGAAGCATTAGCAAAGTATTTCGGACTCAAAGCTGAGATACAAAAGAAAGCACATGAGCATGGATATAAGTCTGACCTTGAAGCGTTCATGGCGACAGAGCAACTCAAAGAATATGAGGATACTCTGAAACAAATGATGATCTGGCAAGGGCGCTCCGGGTTATGGACAGATTGGTTGGACTACCAAAGGAAGATGAAGGAAAGCCGTGAAGCCGCAGAAAAAGCTGAGAAAGCCAAAAGACTTAAACGTAAAGAACAAATTGTTAATATTTGTATTAGCATCGGTTTGGGCATTAGCATTCTCTCAGCCATTGGCTTGGTAATATACATCTTCTACTGGCTCAGTAAACAGTAGGTCACTTATGTGGTTATTATTTGCAATCCTAATTCAGTCTGATGGCTACGCTGTCTATCCTCAAGGGCCATTTGCAACAATGGACGAGTGCTTTGAAGCCCGTGAGTATTTCATGGCAACAGCACCACAGCCTAAGATTAACTACGATGCTATTTGTATACAGACGGACGTAACAGGAAATGCCTCATGATTGGGTTAGTCACAGCTATCACGAACTTGGCAGGTACATGGGTCAGTGCCAAGGCGGAATCAACCAAGGCCACCGCAGAGGCCAAAGCCACCGCACTGAAAACAGCGGCACAGTCCACAGCGGATTGGGAACGCATCATGGCAGAGGCATCAAAGAACAGCCTCAAGGACGAGTGGCTAACAGCAGTTTTCAGTATACCTCTAATTCTTGTGTTTATACCAGATATGGTTCCACATATACAAGCAGGGTTCACAGCTTTGAGTACCTTGCCTGACTGGTATCATGAGATACTAATGGTAATTGTCCTTGCGAGTTTTGGTGTCAAGGCCGGTAAGGGAATGATGGAAATGATAGGGAAGAAATAATATGGCAATGTATGGTAAAAAGAAAACGACTAAAGCCTTCAAGACCTGTGCAGGTTGTAAGAGCAAGGCTAAGTGTAAAGCCGCTAAGAAGTGCTTAGGCAAGGCTAAGAAGTAATGCCTAAAGGACTCTACGCTAACATTCACGCTAAACGCAGACGGATTGCTAGAGGCTCTAAAGAACGTATGCGTAAGCCCGGTACTAAAGGTGCTCCAACAGCGTCTGCTTTCCGTAAAGCCGCTAGAACAGCGAAGAAGAAGAAATGATTAAGAAAACCTACGGTGCTGTACTGACAGGCACTTCACAGACTGTGTACACTGTACCGACAGGTAAAAGCGCACAGTGGGTGCTAATGTACATTACCAATACCAGTGGCTCTAATGGAAGTGTAGAGGTTGATTATTACAGTGCGGCACAAGACTCTACATTTTCTGTCCTTGAAGGTTACACGGTAACAAGTAAAGATTTTCTTCAAATTGGTGGAACAATCAATTCTTTTATTATGATGCGTGAAGGTGACAGTATCTCTGCATTTGCAACACAAGGAATGACAATGCTTGTGTCGTTGATTGAAGAAAACAACATCGTTCAAGGGGGCTAAATGCCTAAGTCTAAAGACCCTAAGTTAGCCAGAGCAGGTGTCAGTGGGTACAACAAGCCTAAGCGTACACCGGGCGGATCTAAGAAGTTTGTTGTAGTTGCTAAAGAAGGTGATAAAACTAAGACGATTCGCTTTGGTGATCCTAACATGACAATCAAGAAAGCTCAGCCTGCTAGACGTAAGAGCTTTAGAGCACGACACAAGTGCGACACCAACCCGCCTAGTAAACTGACAGCACGTTATTGGTCTTGTAAGAAGTGGTGATTTAATGGCTCAAAACTTTAATCAGTCAACTGTTGATTCTGAGGAAGATTTTGATCTTGGTACGGTTATTGAAATCACCTACCCAGATACACCACCTTCTTACGATCCAACAGCACCTGAAGGTGGCGATGGCACTGAAACATATCAGGGTGGTGGTATCGCAACACCTACTCCACCTGCAGGATGGGATGCTAACGCTTATTTACGAGCAAACCCAGACGTAGCCGCCGCAGGCGTAGATCCTTTACGTCATTATCTTGACTATGGGCAAGCGGAAGGCAGACCACTTGCACCAGTTTCAACACCTCCGCCAACTTCAAGCGGATTTGATGGTGCGGCCTATTTAGCCGCTAATCCTGATGTAGCCGCCGCTGGGCTTGATCCTTTGTATCATTGGGAAACTTATGGTAGAGCTGAAGGAAGACGACTACGCCCTGCAACACCTTCTAAACCTAAACCTAAAGCACCTGCACCACCTGCGGCTGATGTTGTTTATAGCGCCAATGATCAGACATACAACATTAACTTTGATGACTCATTACAATACACCCAAGACCAATACAATCAAATTAATGAGTTGTTATCGAGTGGTAATGTAGAGCTTCCTTCTACAGGTGGTACATACAATTTTGACACGGATATTATCCAACAGCTTTATCAAGCACAACAGCAATATCCTGATCAAAAAATGCTGTTGTCTGAAGAATACGGATTGCTTGTTGATGCACCGCCTAGTATTTATTCATTCATGGCAGAAGACTTCGGCCCTGCTTTTGCCAATTCAATTCTAGGAAATTTAGGTGGTCAGGTAGCAGGTACTGTTGCATTTGATGTTTTCGGTGCTCCAATTGACCCGACAGGTATTGCACCTAACATTGTATATCAAGGCGGTAGAGCCGCAGGCACTGGTGCTTTATTTGGTAAATCCACCTTTGAAGCTAAAGTGTGGCAAGACCCTACTACAGGCGAGCCAATTATACAACAAACATTAAATATTGGTGGTGAACCTGCAAAGACATTATTTACTTCCGAAACAGAGTTTCAACAAAAACGTCAAGAAGAACTAGCACTTCAAGAAAAATATAACACTGCCGATTATTTTCCTCTTCCGACGAATATTAAAAAAGAGGTGACAGGCAAGGAAAATCCTTCATGGCAAGATTATGTCAACACTGATTTTGATTTAGGGCAAGTTGTGTTTGATTCGCTAACAGGCAGTCAAACACTAACAGAACTTCCTGAATCCACACAAGACATGGTGATGTTAGGGACAAAACTTGCTCAAGGTGATGATCCTCTTACAGCCCTTATTGATGTCTATGGTGATGATGTTGCAGATACTCTTGGCTTAGAAAAAATTGCGAATGATTCAATTGATGCTATGTTTGATCCACAAGTAGCAGAGTGGATTAAATCTAATCACGATCTTGCAAAACTAGGTGCAGACGTTGTAGTTCGTGGCAAAGATTTATCTGCGTCAATTCGTGATCGTTATGGTGATGACTTACTTACAGCTTTAGGGGCTGAAACTAAAACTGGTAAAGCCGCAGGTATTGCAGGTTTAGACTTTGCAGTCAACCTAGATCAAGGCATGGATCTTGCTCAGGCCACTGGAGAAGCGTTATATAGTTTCTTTGACAATGGCGGAAAGTTATCTGATTTAATTTCAGGTGAAGGACTATCTTTTAATTTACCAGAGGTAGACTTACCTGCTTTTAATATAACTAACCCATTCAAAAGCCTTTTCCCTGAAATTAATGTTGACTTACCAGATGGAATTGATTTATCAGGAATTGATTTAAAAGGTATTTGGGACAATCTTAAAGGCAAAATGCCAGACGGGATTGATTTTACTTTTACATCAGATCTTCTTAATTTTGGTTTTGAAGTCCCGCAATTATTTGAAATGGGCTTTGAAATGGAAGATTTCGATTGGCCTGCCATTAATGTTGGTGATTTGTCATTAGGTGATTTTACAAAGTTTAATATTTCTTTACCAGACATCGAAGGCTTTGGTATTAACTTAACAGATTTAAATATTGACATTCCAGAAATTGAATTTCAATTAGCTTTGTTAGGTGAACGTATTCCGGGTGAAAGAGTTGTAGGAGATGAAATAGTACAGTCTTTGTCTTCTGAATTTGATTTCTTACCAGAAGATGAATTAACATTTTCTCGTCAAGTATTAGAGCGAACTGTTTAATTTTATTGAAAAACGTGGTATAATATAGTTATGACCTATTTAAATTTAGTAAACGCAGTTCTGCGAAAACTCCGTGAAGAAGAAGTTACCACTGTTGATGAGTCAGATTACTCAAAACTGATCGGTGATTTTGTCAACGATGCAAAACGTCTAGTAGAAGATACTTGGGACTGGACAGGCCTACGTTATACATATTCAATCACTACAACTATTGGTGATGGTTTATATTCATTAACAGATTTTGGTGTACGTTCTAAAGTATTGTATGTCCACAATGAAACACGTAATAGTAAGGTTCTTCAAGAATCACTACAACGCATTCGTCAGTTAAATTTAGACAGCAACTCAGCTACAGGGCCGGTGGCTTACTACGCAATTGATGGTCTTGATGGTAATGGTGATGCACAGATTCGTTTTTATAGAACACCAGATTCTGTAGAAACATTTAGCGTCTACACTGTAAAGCGTACAGCAGATTTAAGTTCTGACTCAGATTCTATTTTAGTACCTTCATCGCCTATTATTCAATGGGCATACTCTTATGCATTGCGTGAGCGTGGTGAAACAGGAGGTCAATCAGCATCAGAACAGGCTGTTTTTGCTAATCAAGAACTATCTAATGCGGTAGCTTTTGATGCAGGTTTAAGCCCTGATGAGACAATCTGGACAACATCGTAATGGCTAAAGAGCTACAAAGCATTGCAATTCAGGCTCCGGGTTTTTACGGGTTAAATACTCAAGATTCTCCTACTTCATTGCCTGAACAGTTTGCATTGGTTGCTGAGAACTGTGTTATTGACCAATTTGGACGTATCGGTGCTCGTAAGGGCTGGGCATACCAAACAACCACTGGTGGAGACTCTTTAGTCTCTATCGGTGAATTTATTAAGTCTGATGGTACAACAGAAATTATTTCTAGCAGTGCTACAGCAATATACAAAGGTACTACAACACTCACAGACATTACCCCTGCATCGCACACGGTGTCAGATGGTCTATACGATCATGCTACTTTAAACGGAGTACATTTTTTATTTCGTGAAGGGTCTGATCCTATTTACTATGATGGGACTACTTGTGATGAAGTTAGCGCACACATCGATTACAGCGGTACAGTACCTGCTGGTAATATTGTGCAGTCTGGATTTGGTAGACTCTGGGTTGCCAAAACGTCAGCCAATAATTCAACAGTATATTGGTCAGACCTCCTCACTGGCTTTAAGTGGGATACAGGTTCGTCAGGTTCTATAGATGTATCTAAGGTATGGCCTGACGGCTCTGATGAGATTACTGCATTAGCCGTACACAACGGTATTCTAGCAATCTTTGGTAAACGTCAGATTTTATTATATTCTGGGGCAGATGACCCGGCAACAATGAAGATAGCTGATACTGTGGTAGGTATCGGTTGTATTGCTAGAGATTCAATTCAGGTTACTGGGACAGACTTAATATTTTTATCAGACTCTGGTGTTCGTAGTCTTAAACGTACCATTCAAGAAAAATCAGCTCCGATGACTGATATCAGTAAGAATGTACGTACAGAATTGACAACATATCTTTTGGCAGAGTCTCAAAATATTTTTTCTGTGTACTCTCCTGAAGAGGCTTTTTATTTATTACATTTGCCTACAACAAATATTACATACTGTTTTGATATGCGTACACCTCTACAGGATGGAGCACATCGAGCAACACAGTGGGATAGTATTCAGCCACAAGCATTTTGTAGAACCCGTGATGGTGATTTGTTACTTGGTAAGACTTTAGGCATTGCAAAGTACACAGGATACGACGATAACGGTTCAGCTTACCAGATGGCATACTTCACTAACTATATTGACTTTGGTGCTCCATCAAATCTAAAGCTACTTAAGAATTTAAAGATTACGGTTATTGGCGGTAGCGCAACAGACATTGTACTTAACTGGGGTTATGATTATTCTTATAACTATAAGAAGAAAAGATTTACACTCTCTACTCAAGTCATTGCAGAGTATAACATTGCAGAATACAACATCGGTGAGTTTAATGCCGGTGTTTTAGTAAACCGTCCAAATGTAAACGCAAGTGGAGGCGGTCAAGTTGTTCAGCTTGGTATTGAAGCAGAGGTCAATGGTGCTCAAGTTTCAATTCAGAGGCTGACGGCTCAAGCAACAATAGGAAGGACTATCTAATGTCAAACTATACTAAGACAACTAACTTTACAGTCAAGGATTCTTTGGCATCTGGTAATCCTGCCAAGATTATCAAAGGTTCTGAAATTGATGATGAATACGACGCAATTGCAACTGCGGTAGCAACAAAGTCTGATACAGCATCACCTACATTTACAGGAACTGTGACAGCTCCAACAGTGACAGTTACAGGTACACTCACAGCAGGCACAATTGATGGTGGTACATACTAATGGCTGATATTGATTTAGCAGGATTGTTGGGTACTGCAGGTCAGGCGGCATCTGCGCTTTTACCTTACACTATGTCAGGGGAGCAGATTGATTATTTAAAATCTACAGGTGCTGATCTAGCGTCCCAAGCAACGACTTTAGGAGAAACAGCGGCTGAAGAGGCTCGATTCACTCCATTCACTGTGACAACTGGCACAGGAACTACAACGATTGGTGAAGGCGGTGCAATAACACAGGAATTAGCAGAGACTCCAGCGGCTATACAGTCTGGTTTAATGTCACAGGCTTTCGGCTCTATACCTAATATTCAAGTTTCTCCAGAACAATTATTTGCACAGCTCACTGAGATGCGTAGACCTGAAGAAGAGCGTCGTCGATTAGAGCTTGAGAATAGGCTTAGAGCACAGGGACGACTAGGCGTACAGACTGGTATGTTTGGGGGAACTCCAGAGGCTTTAGCATTGGAAAAGGCTATTCAGGAACAACAGTCTGCTGATATTTTAAGTTCGCTTACTCAAGCTGGGACACTAACCGGGCAGAATATTACAAATCTTCAGGGACTATTAGGTGCGGCGTATACACCAGAAACACAGGCTCTAGCGGCTCTTACACCAGCGGCACAGTTCTCTAACATTGCACAGTCTGCAGGTCTTGGTGCTTCTGAGGCTCTGTACAAAGGCGGTATTGCAGGTCTTGAATCTCAAGCGGCGGCATCGACTGCGGCGGCATCGCTGGAAGGCCAGCGTGTACGTGCATTGGCTGATGCATTGTCAGGCTTCTTTGGTGCTGAGGCCACAAAAGGAGCAACATCACCTTATCAGCAACTTTTAGCGGCTTTAGGTATTGGTGGTGATAGTTCTCTAACAGATACTATGGGATCGGTATAATGGCAGTAGCTCCTAAATCAATGATTCTTGATATGCTGAAAACCCCTCAGCAGGTCAGAGAAGAACAGCTTGCAAAGATGCGTCAACAGTCTGCGGCACAGGCCCAGTTGCTTGCACAGCCTGTAAGCGGTACAACAGCTCTGCCGGGTCTTTTGAGCCGTTTTGCGGCTGGTGAGGCAATGGAACAGCGTGTAGATCTTGATAAGGCCGCACGTAGAGCCACAGGAGCCCTTGGTAGCGCTGCAGGCATGCTAGGATACGCTAAAGCAGAAAGTGCTCTTAGAGACGCTCTCAAGACGCCTGAAGAGCGTTTAGCAGGTATTCGTCAGCAAGTGATGAAGGGTGTTGATGTATCAAACTCTAAAGAACTGATTGCGGCGGCAAAGCGTCTATCAGATGCTGGAGACACTCAAGGTGCATCCTCACTGCAACAACAAGCACAGCAGGTTGAAAAGGCCGCCGCTGACATTGCATTGACTCAGGCTCAGGTTCGTACAGAGGCCTCTAAAGAAGCCGCTAACATGGCTAGAGCAGGTTTAGACGCTGAAAAGATTCGTGATCGACTAGCAAAGCGTGGGTTAGAGATTGATAACCTTGAACTTGATGCAATTGTTAAGCAGGCACGTGCTGATAACTTAGAAGCTGATACCAAAAAGAAAGACTTTGAAGTTGAAAGACTGCAAAAGATTCTTCCGGGTGAGTTAGAAATGCAAGCTGTCGAGATTGCTCTTACAGCGGCAAAGGCTAATAAAACTGCAGAAGAAGTCTCCCAGCTCATCCAACAGGCTCAACCAAATCTTGATAAGGCAATTGCTGATGCGGCGGCTACGCAAGCTCTGGCAGAACTACGTGGTGCTCAAACAGAGCAAACTGCTGTCGAAACTAAGCAGGCTAAAGAAAGATTCCCATTGGAAATGGTGGGTCTTGATCTTAAAAACCAAGCGCAACAAGCTGGGATTACACTCGATCAGGCTCGTGTTAATTTGGTTAATGCACAGGTTACCACAGAAGAAGTCACACAAAGAGCGCAGGAAGCCCAGATCAGTATTACACAGGCTCGTGAAGAGCTGGTTAAAGAAGAACTAAGTCGTTATATCCAAATGACTCCATCAGAGGTTCTTAAGTCTAAGCTAGGTGTTAAAGAGATTCAAGGAAAGATCGATAAGCTAGATTCTGAGACTTTGTTGAATCGTGGGCGACTTGCTGATATCGGACAGACTGAGTTCACTCGTGAATTGAATACGCTTGTGGAAAGCGGCTATTACACTCCTGAACAGGCTCAGGCACTTGTAGAGACTCGACTACAAACTATTGCTAACAAAGGTAGTTTAGCGCAGATTGTAACAGAAGACAGAGCTAAGACAACTATTAAGAATGTTTCTCAATACGTTGTAGATACTGCAGGTTCCGCAAAAAGAATGCAACAGTCTCAGTCAGCTTTGAGTTTGATTGTAGATGCCAATACAGGTAACTTTAGATCAACAAAAGAATTCTTTACAGCATTTGCGGCTAAAGCCCCTGATATGTTTGGTTTCGCAGATGAAGCAATGTCTACTCTTGCTTCTAACGAACTTTTAGAAGTTCTATTAGGTGCTAAAGCTCTAGACAATGCCTCTAATCTTAAGGGTGCATTATCTGATCGTGATTTGGCATTTGTAAGAGAGCTGGCAGGTAGTCGTAATATGAAACCTGAAGCACTCGCTACTTTATTCCAAAAGCAGTTTTCTCAGGCCTATGCAGAAAATCAAACTGCAATGACTCTTGAATCAATGATGGCTGACATGTCACCAACAGAAATTGCTAAATTCCCTTATGGAAGAATTACAGAAGAATTAGAAGCGGCTAATCGCATTTTAGGTAATAGTATATTTGAAAAAGAAGCTAAGAACTACGGGCTTACCGTTTACACTGACATCCGTGAACGTGCGGCACAGCAGTAAGGAGATACTATGGCAGGTAATTCACCTCCACTAACAATGCAACAGGCTCAAGAGACTTTACAGAAATATGGTATTCAGTCTCCTACTATGGCACAGCCTATTCCTCAAACACCAACACAATCTGCTGTTCCGGGTTTAGACGAATCTGCTGTACCGCCTCCATTGTCTGATATTGTCAGTGACTGGATAATGCGTAATGTCGTTGGTAGTGCAACAATGTCAGGGGAAATGGCAGGCATTATCTACGGTGCTAAAGAAGGTGCTAAAGCCTTTCAAGAGATTCCGGGCACTAAAATGTTACCTCGACAAGCTCAAGCAATGGGTATGTTTACCTTTGGTGCGGCTGGTGCTGTCATGGGCGACAGTCTTAAGAACTTGTTTACAGGTCAAGGGGATGTTCTTGACTCAATCAATGAAGGACTAAAATCTGGCCTATTCTATGGCATGGGGGAAGGTGTTGTCAAAGGTGTTACCCTAGCCGGTTCAGCGATTAGTAATATCCGTAAGGGTGTACAGCCATCACCAGAACAACTTGCCGCACTGCAAAATCTTCAGAGCGAATTGAAAGCCTACGGTATCGAAATCGGTGAGCAAGTAACACTGACAATGGGACAGATTCAACAGAAAGGTCTGACCAATACTTTAGAGTCTATTGCTAAGGCTGGTTTCGGCGGTGACAATGCATTCCGAGCGATGTATGAAAAGCAGGCAGAGTTTATTGTCAATCGAGTCGATAAACTGGTTCAGGGCTTCACAGGCCGCTCACGCCTTGAAATAGGTGAGGCTGTAACAAAGGCTATCCAAGAAGGCGATGAGGCTCTGAAGGCTTGGGCTCAACCTAAGTTCAAGGAGATTCATGAGCTTGCAGGCGGAGCCAAGATTAGCATTCAAGGAACTGAAACATTTGTACGTAATCAGCTTGCCAAAGGCAGGCAGAACATGCGCTCAGGCACTCGATTAGATTCTGAAGTGGAGTCTCTATACAAAGATTTATTACAAAACCAACGTAATATTACATTTGAGAATCTGTTCGATCAAATCTCTATGTTCACTGCAAAGCTACGTCAGGTGCAACAGGCAGAAGTTCGCAACCCAGCTCTTGAAAAACAATACACAGTATTGATTAATCGCTTGATGAAAGATGCTCGTAGGGGCGCTGAAAAACTTGGCAATCCTGAGATCATGGATAAATACGATAGCGTCACAGGGATCTACAAGGAAACACTCAGAAGCCTCTATCCTAGCACATTGAAGGGATTAGCTACAAAGGCTCCTGAGTGGGTAGGTTCTGAGATTGCCAAGACTGGTAACGTCTCTGCAATCCAAGATGCATTCAAAGCAATCGATGCATCTGCAGAGTTTCAACGTAGGACTGCAGGATCTGCTGAGGCCGCTGGACAGGTTGTTTCAGATGCCGCACAACTTAAGCGTGATTTAAAGGGTGGATATCTAAGACAGCTCTTAGAAGGTGTTGAGACTGCAGAAGGTACTGTAGGTGCTCTAGCTCAATTGAAGCGTAAATTACAAGGCGCTGAAATGGGCGATACTTTTAAGGCTATGTTGACCCCTGCAGAACAAAAGTCTGTTAATGAAATATTAGATTTTTCTGATTTACTTGTACAAAACTCTTCAGGAGCCTTTAGTCTGGTTGTCCGTGGTAGACAGGCTGGATCATTGAATCAGGTTCTCACACAGGCTGGTACAGGTACTACAGTCGGTGGTGGTATCTTTGCAGATCCGATGTTATTCATGGCCGGTGTATCTATTCTTACAGCCCCTAAGATTTTAGCAATGCATGCTTTGAACCCTAAGACGGCAGATAAGATGTTGAAAATGCTAAGACCACTTACTAATCGTATGATGAAGCCTGATTATGTTATGAATGCTCAGGACGCACGTATGGTTGGTTTGATGCTTGCCAGCACTGCAGATTATGTAGGAGGTTCAAGTGACAAGTATGAAGGTATTGTCCCTGCTGATGTTATCTCATCTCTTCAGGTAAAAGGATTACCCTTTGATGAATCTCTACGTTATACAGCTCATCGAATAAACGTGCTGGCTGAAACTGGTAAAGACATCGGTAAGATCAATTCAGACATGCCCGGATCGTTAGCCGCTGAGGTACAATCCGGTGCAATACCGCCTGAGATTGGTGGGGTCTAATCCATTATATCAAAAATATCCCCTATCATAATTTTAATAAAGGGGATATTGATTATATAACCATCAAAGAAATAGACTTGGGCATCATCAATGTCCTCGCCTGACTTCCATCCTAGAACTGGTTGACTATTTACTGTTTCTGCTGACAGCCCGAATACATTGTGGAACCTAACTGTTACCATCCCCAGTCATCTCCTTCTAGTCCGTGTGCGTTATAGTCTGTGACTCGTTTCTCAAAGAAATTAGAAATAGAAGACCCACCAAGAAGTTCCTCCATCCACGGTAAAGGGTTCTCCTTAACCTTCCAATTCGTCTTGAGGCCAAGCTGGAGTAGTCTCCGGTCTGCCAAATAACGGATGTACTGCTTGACATCTGCCGCCGACAAACCTTCCAAGTCACCCATCTCATACGCCAGATCAATAACCTTGTCTTCAAGCTTGACTGCAGTGCGGAACATCTCGTAAATATCTTTCTTAAAATCATCGTTCACAATCCGTGGGTGTTCATCACAGAACTCTCTAAATAACTTTGCCATTCCTTCTGCATGTTGACTTTCATCACGTACTGACCATTCTACTACAGTACACATACCCGGCATCTTACCAAATCGCTGGTAGTTCAGTAACATTGCAAATGCACTGAACAATGACATACCTTCATTTAACACAGACCGTGCAATTGCAAGGGCTGTTCCTTGATGCGAATGTACGTCAATATCGGACATGAACTCCACTTTTGCAGACATTTGCTGATACTCTAAGAAGGCGGTAAATTCTTCTTCAGGAAGTCCCAAAGTATCATTGAGCAAAGCGTAAGCTCTTTGGTGGATAAATTCTCGACTCGCAAAAGCTGTGAGCATTGCTCTGATTTCATTGTTCTTAAACTTGGGAATGTAATACTCCAAGTAGTTTGTTCCCACTGCAACGTCAGTTTGCGTAAATAACCGCAAGATCTGGGTGATATGGTGGCGCTCTTTTTCCGATAATTTTCCTGATTTCCAGTGTGATACATCTGTCTGTAGCTCCAACTCATCTTCTATCCAGTGAATTCGTTCATGCTCTGTAGCGTATTTAACTGCCCAAGGATACGTAAACGGTTTGTATGTTACGTTACTATCTAGTAGGGACATCTATGTTCTCCAGTTCTGTTTGGTTCTGATATATTACATTCATCAGGTTGTTATTATGATAGATTAACCTATCTACCTCATCCTGTAAAGTACGAAAGTGGTCAAAGCAGTCATTCAGTATCCGCTTGTTAAACGGATCTGAGTCTTTGATTAGTTCAAGACGTTTAATTAAGTTTTCCGTTTTCTCTTTCAAGGACTTTAATCTCCAGTTCCAACCCGATGATCTTCGCATGTAATTTGCGAGCCTTCTCCCACTTCCTATTGCACTGAGCCTTCAACAGTTTCAGCCACACCTTCTTCAACTTTAAGTCTATCCCTGACATGATACACATACCTCATCATCTTCAAAGTCCTTCAGCGCATTGCGATCTACTTTAGTCCCAACCTTCTCCGCTGTAACCCCCGCAGTCGTTCTGAGATAATATAGTCCTTTAAGCCCTTCCTTCCACGCCTTGAGGTGTACCTGATTGACAATAGCCTTGTCTGTCCCAGATGGGAAGAATACGTTGACGCTTTGACCTTGGCATATAAACTCTTGCCTTTTTGCGGAGTGTTCCACAACCCACGTCTGATCAAGTTCAAACGCCGTCTTAAACGTAGCTTTTTCATCTCCGTTGAGGAACTCCAAGTGCTGTACAGAGCCTTCGTTCTCAATGATAGACTGCCAAACCTTCTTGGTATTCTGGTTGTATTTATCTAAGATTTCCTCCAAGTACGGGTTGCGTACAGTGTGGCTACCAGCCCTAGTACGATGCACGTAGCAATTTGATATACGGGGCTCAATAGAAGCAGAACACCCGCATAGGATACTACTATTAGCGTTAGGAGCAATAGCCAACAGATGCATATTTCTAACACCATAACCCATTCCATCAGGACATTCGCCACGTTCCACAGCGAGCTGGTAGGTTGCTTCAAGAGCTTGGGCTTTGATGTCTTTGAAGATTCCATAATTCTCTGATGCCGCCTGCCAGCTCTCCCACGCTATGCCTTTGCTTTGGAGGTATCCGTGGAATCCCATTGCTCCAAGACCGACTGAACGCTCTCTGTAAGCTGAGTAGACAGCTTTTGATAGTTCTTCTGGTGCGTTGTCAATAAAGTATTGAAGCACGTTGTCCAAGAATCGGATAAGGTCACCAACCATGCCGCTTGTTCTCCATTCATCGTACTTTTCGATGTTGACGGAGCTGAGGCAACAGACTGCTGTACGTTCTTCATCTGTTGCGAGATGGATTTCGTTGCAGAGGTTAGAGCCATTAATTGTGAGTCCAAGCCTTTTCTGAGCGTCTGGTAAGCCTCTTCTGGCTGTGTCGATAAAGTTAAGATATGGACTGCCAGTTCTGAACCTAGCTTCAAGGATTCGTTGCCATAATCTGCGAGCCTTGACTGTATCTCTGACAATTCCTGTATGCGGGTCTGTAAGATTGAATTCTCTATCATTTATTACACTCTCCATAAAGTCATCTGTGATATTCACAGCATTGAATAAATTAAAACATTTACGATTGATATCTCCTCCAGTCGGAACTTTGAAGTTAATAAACTCTTCAATGTCCGGGTGAGATACATCTAAGTATGCGGCATAGCTACCCTTACGGGTTTTCCCTTGTTTGTACGCTGTCATTTGAGCGTCTACAACTTTCATAAAAGGTATCGGCCCCGGAGCTTTGTCAGATATACCTCTAACATCACCCCAGTGACCTCCAACGCCTCCTCCCTTGACCGATAGCCAAGCTACTTCAGCATTATGACTGATAAGGCTATCAAGATTGTCGCCCACGTAAGTAAGGAAACAACTAATAGGCAAGCCCCTGTTACCTCTGCCATGTTCAGGTGCGTTCGATAACACAGGTGACGCAAACATAAACCAACCCTTTGAAGCGTAGTCGTAGATACGTTGTGCCAAGTCAAGGTCATCATAGCAATAAGCCACTGAAGCACGTGCAAAGGCTTGCTGAGGACTTTCTTCATGCTCAAGCATATAGTAGTCACGCATGAGAGTAATTGCTTGCTCACTAAGTCGATTGTCTCTCTCATAATCAATATCAACTCCTAACCATTTAGTCATTATTTTGCCAGTCCTCGATCATTTTATTAAGATAAAATCTTGCTTTTTCTAAGTCTTGCTTTGGGCTTTGTTTGTGCATGTGCCGCAAAACATATTTGATTACATTACCCATGTAATAACTATAGCTATCTGGAGTAAAGTTATCAATAATATCAATCACTTCCACATTACCTTTCAAGTAATGTGGTGGATGATTAACCATATCTGGTCTTAAATCAGTCATTGGCTTTCCTCACCAGCTCCATAAAATGTTCAAAGTCTACAACTGCAAGAGGCTTTGAGCGATTCTGTTTAATAACTACCAGAGGTTCGTAATCATTGTGTCCAGTTGCTTGGACATAATAATTGTATACAGCTATCTTTGCTAGATTCTTACACTCGATAGTGTACGGGAATAGCTTTCTAGCCGCTGGAGACAGGAGAACATCCTCTCCCCCTGCCCCCATACTGGTGCTACGTACATCGTCGCTCTCAAGCCCTGAGAATGCGTCTAAGATGGCATCTCTGACAGCTTGCTGGAGTCTACGCCCTTTAGCCTTGGCAGACTGTGCGCTGATTCCTGTGCTTCTTGTAGCCTTGCTTCTCTGCTTTCTTACGGTCTTTGTAGACTTTTGCTTTATTGAACTTGCCACTATGTTTCGCTACCAAGTTCAGGCGGTGTAAACTTATCATTTTGATGCCTTAACATATACAGTAAATGTCCGTTCTCTATGGCTCTCTCTTCACCAAGATGTTCTAAAATTATAGACCACATTTCTGCTTCTGTCTTGCCACGTAATAGTCTATCTGCCTTCACATCACCGACACCTTTAGCGCCTATAATGTTGTCTACCTTGTCTCCTGTAAGGAACTGCTTGTAAAAACTCAGCATACCTTCTTCTGGTGTAACGTAATACTTTTCTTTCTTTACGAAATTATAGTGCCATCCTACGACTTGATTTAGATCTTTATCCAATGTCACGATAATAGAATCGTCACCTAGCTCAGTCGCTCTAATGGCAAGCATATCGTCTGCCTCTATGCCTTCATTAACTTTGGCATCCCATGAAGTCACTAAATATTCCCGGAGGATATGATAGTGAACAGGTTTATCTGTTCCTTTACGGTTTCCTTTATATGGTACAGTCACTGCAATTTCATTCCTGAAGTTACCATACCCTGTCAAGTGCAGTTCCCATGTCTGTAATTCAGGCAGGTCAAATAGAAGTAAATCCTCTAAGAAACCTGCCATTGTCCTGATGGCAATACCTTCATCCTCAGAATTGGTAGCAAAACCAATACGATAATTAAGAATATCGGCATCAATTAAACCATGCATTACAGAATTTCGTCGTCGTCCGATTCTGTAATCGGTTCGCCTTCATATGAGACTAGCTCATCGATGACCAGCTTACGTAGGGACGGAGAGACACCTTCCTTGTTCTTCCAAGTCCAGTTATATGTGCTAATCATAGCAACTGCCTTAGAGCCGTTGCCGATAGTAATGCCTTCAAGGACATCTCCATCTAAGTCAAAAGCACGGATTGGGTTATTGGACTTACAGGTTATAAAAAACCCTTTGTCCTCTTTCTGCCGTACTGCGAGGCCCATGTCCTCTAGCGCCTTCACAGCAGGGTCTGACAAGTTGCACAAGTCAACCTGATATTTACCCGACATTTCATTCTGCTTGTCGAGATAAGCCCACATGATGTCGGCTTTGATTTTTACACGATTTGTGTTTTCCATAGCATTCTCCTTTTTTGGTGCTACCATAATATTATACCACGATTTCAGTGCGTATCAAACCAATTCTTACCGATCTTTGATTCGGCATCTACTGGGCATCGAAAGCCCAAAGTAATCCCGGCTTGTGAGGCCGCATCGCACATGATTTGTGCAACTTGTTCACCATTTTTCTCCGCTGTTTCAACTTGTATTTCGTCGTGGACAAAAGCAACTTGTTTAACATTAAGTCCTTCTTTCCTGAAGGTTTTATGTGCTTCAATTGCCCATTGCTTGGCAATAATAGCACCGCATCCTTGAAGCAAGCTGTTGAGTGCCGCATGCTCGCTTCTGACCAATATTCTTCTACCATCAAGGCCCGGTACATGCCCTTTTGCCGCCACCTTCTGAACTTTCTCCATAAGCTGTTGTAGCTTAGGGGTGTTACGATAAAAACGAAATAAGATTTCATTCCCTTCTTTCGCCCCGCCGCCAACAATACTGCCGACTTTCGCTGGCCCAGCTCCATAAAGCGTTGCATAGATAAGCGTCTTTGCCTGAGGTCTAGTGATACCTGCGGCATCTGCGTTCTTCTGATGGATATCGCCATTCAAAAGCTCCTCTGTCCAATCATCATCCTGCATATAATGTGCAAGACATCTTAACTCGATCCCTGCAAGATCCGTGCCAACTAATACATTACCATCTTCTACAGTCCACAGTGATCGAATCTCTTGACCGTATGGTTTGGTTACTGATGGAACCTGTCCCATGTTGGGATTACGGTGAGTCATTCGTCCTGTCACTGCCCCGTTTGTAATAATACCTCCGTGTACTCTACCATCTTCTTTAACATGTTTCAACCATGAATCAATCATTGCAACACGTTTTTGTATCATTAGATACTCTGCAATCATCTGTGCTTCTGGTATGTCTACAGACTCCAGCGTAGATTCATCTACAATTGGTTGACCCTTCTCAGTGCGCTTAGTAGGTTTCCATCCAAGTGCCTGTAGTCGTTCTCCTATCTGCTTACGTGAAGCCAAATTGAATACAGTTACCTTGTCCTGTAGTCGCTTACCAGTTTTCTCAGACCATCTTTCCTCGACAATTGGAGGAAAAACAGATTGCACCGTGTCTTCCAGTACACCCATTCGATCTGAGAGCGTAGCTTTAAGAGTTGTAGCCGCAGGAATATCCAATCGAAATCCATTTTCTTCTTGTTTCCTGCAGATGACCGCAATATCATGTTCAATCGAAATGCTTTGATTAGAGTCTTTCCATCCATCAAAACCAGCCATAAGAACGCCAAAGACATTAGCGGTAAGCGCAACATCTTGCTTACAATATTGAACCATTTCATCTGATAAGCCATTATCATAATCCTCAAAATCAATCTTCTGGTTGTTCAGCTCCAGACCCCACGATCTCAAGCTGTGGCCGCCTTCTCGTTGTGGATTCAGCAGTCTTGAAAGAATCAATGTGTCTACCGCTTTCGATTTCGGTATCCCAATATTCCATAGCTTCCGCAACACTGGTGCATCGAAACCAATTATATTGTGTCCGATTATTTGATCGAACTCCTTTACCAGAGGCTCTAGAGTTGACGGATCTGTATGACATATCTGTTCTCCTGTTCTAAGATTCTGGGTCACACAACACCAAATCTTGCTGTGGGTGCTGTTCGTTTCTATGTCCAGTATAAGTTGTTTCATCATGATGCTCTATAAATCTCAATTGGCGTGTTTCTTCAATAAATCCTAAAAACTGTACACCTAATTCTTTTTGTCTATCAGACCGCTTAGTACCAATCCGATAAACCCCTTTTTCAGCTACAATATTCATTGTTTTCACATCGATAAGAATGATTTTACCTTCTTTATCCATCGCAATCAAGTCAATTGCCCCTGTGCATCCACAATTTCTAAAAACCTCGTAACCTTGATCCCACAGCCAAGTCACTGCGTAGTATTCTGCAAGATCTCCTAACCTATTTGAATCATTCACAATGCCTCCTCATCAAACTCTCGCATACGCCCGGTTTCGTGATTATACAGCAATGCACAGGCTTTACCAGTTATTCCTGAGAATCTATTCTTTAATACACGTACTCTAGTCGTATTACGTTCCTGATCGTCATCTGCCTGACCATTACGTTCCAAACCAAGCACCATATCAGAGAGCTGTGCAATACTACCAGATCCACGTAATTGTGCAAGCGATGTTGCCGCACCTTCTTCATGGCCTTTAGTATCTGGACGCTTAAGATGTGATACCACAATCAGAGCAATACCAGTTTCCTGCACCAACATTCTGAGCTTGGTCATGATTTCGTCGATTGCTTTACGCTCATCCCCGTTAGATTGAGCACTAACAATGATACTGATATGATCGACAAACACATAATCACATCGAGCAACTTTGGCAAGGTAGCGTACACGATTGACGATATTATCAACATCGCTGGAACCGAAATGGTCAAAGAGATACACACGATCTGTACCAAGTGTCTTATTAAATGCATCATCTTTTTCCTCTTGAGTAACCTCTGTATCTGGTAGATGCAATGGTTTGTTAGCCGCCATAGACATCAAAGATAGACCAGTTCTACGTACAGATTCTTCAAGGAACATCAGACCAATATTACGATCTGTTTCCTGTAGAATATGCCAGATAATCTCTCTGACAAACTGGGACTTACCCAGACCAGAGCCTGCTGTAATAGTAATTAGCTCTCCCTTCCTGATACCGTATGTCAGTTTATTGATACCCTCATAAGGGTAACCTACCTCAGCTCTCTCAATAGGGGTCATAACGCTGTCATAGAGACTGGAGCCTGCAATAATACCATCTGGAGTCCATCTTTCAGCTCTCCAGAAGTTATTGACATACTCTGCAGATCGATTCTCCATCAAGTAATCTGAGGCATCTTTGAGCCCATTGACTGCAACCATGCTCTTAGATTTGTGGCTAAATAGCTCTGCACAGAGTGCTTGAGCTTCTAAACCTACTGGATCATTATCCAAGTTAAAGATCACAGAATCAAAGCTATCAAGATACTCAAAGTTCTCTTTACAGTCCTTAAGAGCTGACTGAGCACCATTGCGTACAGAGACTACAGGGTACTTAGCTCCAAGCATCTGATAGGCTGATAGTGCATCAAGTTCGCCCTCAACAACTAGAATGTATTTTCCTCCGGCTGGGAATCGTTCCTGACCAAACAACTGAGGGTTACCTTTCCAGTCACCTTCAATGGCAAAATTCTTTTCACCTTTGATTCTAACTTTAGCGGCTGAACCAATCGGAAAGACTATATCATCTGATCTAAATCCTACACCATATTTCTCACAGGTAAATGCAGTGAGCTTACGGTCAGACAAGTCCCTGTAGATTAGCCCCTGAGAGCTACGTAGAGCCTCTGTACGGGACGATCTCTGTGGTAGTGATACCACTGTACCAGCTCCATCATTTTCCTTGGCTCTGTGACCACATTTAAAACAGTGCCCAAAGCCTGCATCATCGATTCCATAGCCTCGACTACTATCACACTCTGGACACTGCATATTGTATTTAACGAATGCCATTAAATTCGCTCCATTTTAACAATCTGTCCGTCTTCAATCGTGGCTATGAAGTTCGGCGGTAATAGTCGATCATAACCGAATGTAATATACCCATCACGATCCACAATTAGACGAAGTTTAACCTGTTTACTCACAATAGTTTACCTCTTTCACAAACTGTTCATCAACGCCACTGCGTTCGATATGCAACCATACATCAGATTTCTTATCAATGCAAATGTCTGGTGCATTTCTTTCTTGCTCTATTATTTCAAGCTCTTCAAGATGCCAGTAGTTAGGCATATCTGGATAGTTCTTTTCAAACTTCCAAGTACCCTCAATTGTGTACTCTCTATCCATCTCATCCCAATAATAGTGGGTGTAGGTGTATGTGCCTTCTTTCATTGCATCAAAATCCTTTTAAGCTCAACAACTGTTTTGCCTGTCCAAGCACTGAGTTGCTTCAGTGTGATGTATGGGTGGCTATCGTATAGCTCACAGATTTCTTGATTAGTCATTTTTCACTCCATCCCATCAACTAAGCGTTGAACCAAGACATCTGTGTATTGGGTCAAGCAACCATCCACTGCAACTTTTAAGTCCTGTACAGTGTCGTTTGCGACTGTATCAAAGAAATCATCTTCAGTGGTGTAATTCTTGATACGCTGATCTAATTCCCTTACTAGGGTCACTGTGCTTACTCTGTCCATGATTTAATTGCCTCTTCTAAGTCTTTACAATGAAATGATACAGGCTTTGGCTCAGATGTCAAAGTCTCTGAAATAGATTTGAATCTGCTATAACCAAAGGTATCATTGATCATATCAGCCTCATCAGCAAGAAAACAAGCCCACTGATAAGCCGATTCACCTGTCAAGCCTCCTGAGATGCTATCACGCTGTACTGAAGGAATCTTACCATTCATAATTCTGTCCTGTCTATCGTGTCTATCCTGTCTATTTATCTAGTTATTATAATAACCAGATGAATAGATAAATAAATAAACTATGTATCTAGTTATCTATATAGATAGGGTAATCGTTTGTATTCTCCAAGTCAAGTAAGTCATCTAAACTAATTTCTGTAGAGTTATCAAAGACATCTGCATCATCTGTAATAGTGTCATAACATTTGTTACAAAGATCTATGAACTCTCCAGTCACTTTCGACTTACGCACTGATTCTGCATCTGTTAGTTCTGAATTGCAAGCTAAACATCTCATCTGTTTCATCTCCTGATCTGCTTGATATTAAGGTGACCAGATTACTTATCTGATCTGCTTTAGATTATAGGGACTATAGCATACAAAAAATCTAAATGCAAATGATTCACAAATGCAAATGATTCACAAATGCGAATGATTCACAAATGCAAATGATTCACAAATGCGAATGATTCACAAATGCGAATGGTTATCATTTACAGAAATTTCAGTTGAAAAAGTTGGCATGGTTTATGCATTAGCAACAATCGTGCCAATGTTTAAATTTAGACGCAAAAAATGCGCTTATAAATAGTCGTAGTCCTGAGAGCGATTTTAAGCGCCTCTGAGCGCCGATAGCGCCGATTGGCTACCATAGCATGGAAAAAAATAGATCGTCGATTTAGGTTTTTTGGCACGGTAGTTGCTACGCACGTGCGCACGTAAATAAAGGCCGATAGCATATAACCGAAAGTTATAGGTATATGAAAAAATATTATTAACACTTTTGATTTTAGGTATGCTTTAATTACTACATCGATTGGCAACAAGGCCTTTCGTGTAAACCTAAACAGGAATATGAAAATGCAAAATATTATTCGCAACACAATTGAGTTTTTCAAGTATAACAAAGATGAGCGCATTGCACGTTACATGGTGCGTCAATATTGGCCAACCTTAGACGTACAATTCACCAAAGAGAAAAATGGCACGGTTCGGTTTTATACCGATAGACTAGGCCTGCAGGGTTTCTATCGTGTTCGTAAAAACAAGATGCGTCCGATAGCTGGCGAAGCTTACGATAGTTTCTCACAAATTCATTGCGGCCTTATTACTATCGCTGTTGAAGCACCCAAAGGCCGGGACATTTGGAACTTTAGCGTAAGCGCTGAAAAATAATTTCAACAACGGGAGCGCCCTAGCAATAGGGCGTTTTTTATTATGATAGAATCACAAGTTTTCGGGATAGATAATGGTGCGGCGTTTTTAATCGTCGTCTTCGGTATTGTGGCGCTTTACAATTGGTGGACAGCATGAGCTTTAAAACAGTTAACCCA
>Ga0208898_1000434_pt1 | contig 32495 bp, 39 predicted proteins | sample VirMetDEL_Mar_4_FD_184513 | JGI IMG/M metagenome (GOLD analysis project Ga0208898, IMG submission 184513) | Aqueous microbial communities from the Delaware River and Bay under freshwater to marine salinity gradient to study organic matter... | ecosystem: Environmental > Aquatic > Marine >... | reverse complement strand
ATATATAATAAGATGTTCCATCTGGCTTCCAATAAATATCACCGGGAAGACCTGTTGGCGCAGATACAGCCCACACGCTTGTCATTGTTGTTAGGTCATAAGGCGTACTCATTGTAAATTCTTGTATGTCATTACCGCTATTTCCTAATAGCCAGATTTTAGTTCCATCATTTTTTACATAGATTCCTTCTGGAGTTGTATCAAAACCTGAAACAAGTTTTGAATTGTTGTCATATGAAGCAGAAGAAAGGTCATACGTTTCTGATTTACCACTTAACTGCAAATCCCCATCCGCAGCATTATAGACAACGCCATACATCTCCCAAGAGCCTGAAGCGACTTGATCGTATGATGTAGGTGCTGTGGTTTGTGAGAATGCGCCAGCAGTAGAAGTTAGAATAAACACACCACTGTTAGCTTCAATGGTTTTTCCTACGTCAGCAGATGCGAAGGAGCCTGAGCCTAGCGTCAGAGTTACTGGCATTTCATATTCGTATACAGCATCTCCAGTATTTCCAACAATAAACATTTTACTGCCGTCAGTATTAAAGGCTATTCCTTGTGGATTTGCTTCTTGTGAAGCTACGGAAAAAGAATCAACAAAACTTGCTGTAGATACGTCAAATCCAGTTGAAAGAGTGTATTCATTTACATCATCTCCCGTATAACCAACAATAAACATCTTGGTTCCGTCAGAGTTAAAAGCTATTCCTGTCGGAGTTGCTTCTTGTGAAGAGACAGAAAAGTTCTGGGAATACGATGCAGTTGAAACATCAAAACCTGTTGATAGTGTGTATTCATTAACATTAACTCCACTAAGACCAACAATAAACATCTTGGTTCCGTCAGAGTTAAAAGCTATTCCTCTTGGGGAAGTTTCTTGTGCAGCTACGGAGAAGTTTTGGGAATATGACGCAGTAGAAATGTCGAATCCTGTAGACAAAGTGTATTCGTTTACGTCGTCTCCAGTATCTCCAACGATAAACATTTTAGTTCCATTAGCATTAAAGGCTATTCCGTGTGGAACTGAGTCTTGAGAAGCTACAGAGAAGTTTTGGGAATAAGTCGCAGTAGAAACATCAAAACCAGTAGATAAAGTATATTCGTTTACATCATCGCCGATGTTTCCAACAACAAACATTTTGGTGCCGTCAGAGTTAAAGGCTATGCTTCTTGGGTTTGTTTCTTCTGTAGCCACGGAAAAGTTCTGAGAATAAGCAGCTTCTGAAACATCAAAACCAGCAAAATCCAACGTAGTCGCAGGAGCAGAATCTGTTCGGGTGTAGTTCTCAGAAGTAGAGTTAACATCCCAAGAGTTGTTAGTCACTCCTGACTGTGGAACTTCTTTAGTCACAGAAACGACAGGCGCAAGCACTGAGCTACTCAGGTTTATGGTAGATGACTCGCCAGTAGTGAAGGTCTTGGTTAAAGTTCCAAGTGTCGGGTCTGTTGTGAGAGTCTCCCAAGAAGGTACAGTGCCGTTGGTAGTTAGATACTTACCTGACTGACCTGACTGTGTTGGGAAGTCTGTTACCTGAGATAGAGTGACTGTGGTTGCTACTGGGGCAACGTCCTGCCAGACCGATCCTGTGTAGACCTTCATCGCATCAGTTGACGTATTGAAGTACAACGCACCAGTGATTAAAGCGTTTCCGTCATTGTCTAATGTAGGATCAGATGCCTTCTCGCCTAAGTACCTATCATCAAACTCGTCATATTTATCCGCTGCGTCAGTTGCTGAAGTAGCCGCTGAAGTAGCTGAGCCTGCTGCCGCAGTTGCACTTCCCGCTGCCGCTGTAGCTGAAGAGGCTGCACTTGTAGCACTTGTAGACGCATTTGAGGCGCTTGTAGAGGCCGCTGACGCGCTGTTAGCCGCATTGGTCTCTGATGTAGCCGCTGCACTCTCTGAGGCCGCTGCCGCCGTTTCTGAAGCCGCTGCTGCCGTTTCTGAGGCTGCTGCGTTGGTTTCCGAAGTAGAAGCCGCACTAGCACTCGCTGCCGCATTCGTCTCAGATGTAGAAGCTGCACTGGCACTGCTTGCCGCTGCTGTTTCAGATGCCGCTGCGTTAGTTTCACTTGTAGACGCTGCTGAGGCACTAGAAGCTGCATTGGTTTCGCTTGTAGCCGCCGCTGTAGCACTAGCCGCCGCCGCTGTCTCGCTAGCTGCTGCTGCCGTCTCAGACGCTGCTGCGTTAGTCTCTGCTGTTTCCGCTGCTGTCTCACTAGCTGCTGCCGCTGTAGCACTAGCCGCCGCCGCCGTAGCACTTGCCGCTGCCGCCGCAGATGTGCCTACCCAGTAGGCAGGAGAGCTTGCCGGAATGTTGCCAGTGTTTGAGTTTTGCAAAGACGTATAGAGAATGCCGTCAGTACCTACCGCATTTTCATTGATTGCGTATGTCCTGGTAGACAGCCAGGCAAAGCTCAGTAGCACCCAGTACGCTGTCGCACTGGACGGATTATTGTTCAGATTGGTGTTCTGGAGGCTCTGGTACTGCTCGCCGTTATAGGTGACTACAGCACCTTCCTGATAGGTTATGCCAGAGTTCCATTCTACTGAGTAAAGAAGAGTCCAGTATCCTGACGTAGATGTCGGATCATTGTTCTGGTTGCCTGCGGCAAGAGATCGGTAGTATTGACCATCGCTACCCAATACCACAGCATCAGCACTGTATATCTTCGTAGCAACCCAGCCGTCACCAAATACACTAGCAGTCTGACCTATCGGGTCACGGACCAGTATCTGCACATCATTCTTGTCTACCAGTATTGCCTTAGCAGTACCACTAAAGAATATGTTTGGTTGCCTACCAGCAGCAGTCAAGATGACCGGATTGGTGTTGGCAATAGTCTGGTTGATGTCGCTGAAGGTATCTTTTAGAGTGGTCGTTCCAGTCTCGTAGAAATATATCTTACCGCTGCTTAGCGGATCGCCAGCGTCATCAAAGTATTGTGCGTTTATCTCGCCAAATCTAGCCATTATTCTTCACCAGTAAAATATTGTTCAATCTCATCAATGTTAGAGCGGGTAAAGTAATCTGCAACTCCTGCTGCAAGTATTCTCTCAGCGGAGGCATTAGGTATATCTTGAGTAGCCATTCTTCCTAACTCTTGAATTGCTGACTTTACGGCATTAGAAGAAGAATCATACCAATTCGTAAAAGCTCTTGATGTTATCAACCTTTCGGAAACCCTATCCACAGGATCGCCTTCCGCTCCTCTTATGACCAATCTTCGAAAATTGTTGTCTCTCAGAAGGTCTGACATTCTTTGTGTTACATCGCTTCTACCTGCGGCTCCGACTAATGTGTCAAAAACAACAGAGCCTCCTCTAGCAGCCATTCCAACAGGCCCGCGATCCGTTCCTATTCTGCCAAGTATTCTGGAGATCAATCCTCCAGACTGATCCAAATTCTCAACAAACTCAACAAGCCTTCCATTCATCGGTTGCTTTTGGATGCTTCTCTGTAGGCTCCCGCCAATTCGCGCAACATCATCAAAAAATCTAATTTGCTCTTGATCAAGATATTTGGTAACAAGATTAAAAACTTTTTGATCCGATTTTACCTGTCTCCACCAGTTTGGATAAAAAGAGAGAGACATTGTAAAGTCTTTATCAACATCAGCAGACCTAGCTGTTTTCTGCATCATTCCTTTTAATGCAGTAATCACAGCCTGCGGCCTCAGCTCCTCCGGAATCCCGTTGATCCTTCTGGTAAAAGACTGAATGTTTCCTCTAGTAATGCTTGCAAGAGACTGTTCTAGCTTTGGCATCAAGTCATTGGTTAAATCTTTGCCAAGAGACTGTATTGAAAGCTCTTCAAGTTGCTTTCTCTGTGCTACTAAACCTTTTGCTGCGTCCCATATTTCAGGAGCCCTAGTGCCGACAATTCCCTCAAGAGCTTGGTTCTGCTGCCGGGTAATTACGTCATAGATTTGCCCAAGTGATCTCACATCGGTATCAGGATACGGATTAGAACCTCTCAAAGCAGAAGCGTACTGCTCTCCTGTGGCTCTTCTAAGACGATCAAGCGCTTCGTAGGATATTCCTTCTGGATCGGTTATTTGGTTAAATATGTTTCTCAAACCAGAAGGCATTTGATTCATGCTTCTGTAGGCTTGATTTAGCTGACCGATGTATGAATTTAGAATTGGCGTTTCTACTGTCTGAAACTTTCCTCCAAACCTGTCTACCGCTTTGTCTAGGGCTTTGTATAAGTAGTTTGATTGCTCAGCCAACCCGGCAATATCATCTTGTATCCTGTCCCGTATAACATCATCAAATGCTCCACGAGATGCTGCCGCGCCATATTCATCCATCCTTCTAGCGACATTCTCGGACAACGTTAAAATTGCATTTGCCTGATCGTCAGCTAGGTCTGATCCTAGCCTCGCTGTCAGTCCCGCCTGAACCGCTCTAAACTGCTCGTTACCTGACAATGCGCTTATTGGAACAGCCTGCTCAACGCCAAGTCTTTCTGCCGATGCGACAAGCGTGGGATCGGCTCTAACAGTCTCTGCTGCTCTTGCTACCCTTGAAGGCTGCTCGCTTATAGCCGCCTCGCCAACCTCAGATATTACCTGCCTCATTCCGGTTTCTTCGGGCGTTCTTCTGGCAAGCATTTCTCTTACTCCTCGATATGCCCGCGGAACAATGTCAGATGCACCTGTAACTGTAGCACCAAGAACAACCTCTGAAGGATCAAACTGCCCTCCAGCGATAGTTTGAGCCGCTTCTATTCCTGATTGAGTTGCGGCCTCTAATCCCATTCTTCCCGGTATAGTAGCTCCCGAAGCAACCCTTGATGCCGGAGCAACTGCTGCAAGCATTTGCATAGCATCCATCATGCTGATGCCGGGCTTGTTCAAAGAAACGACTCGATTAGTCTGGCGATTGACAGCTAAGAATTCTCCCTCTGGAGTTTGTACGACTCCTATGTTTGGGTCTTGCCTCATTAGCATTTGACCAAACTCAAACGGATCAAACGTAGTAAGACCAACTGCACCTAGCCCAAGTCCTTTAGCTTGTCTACCCAAACGTTGCATAATCCCAGCATCTTCAGGAAGCGGAGTCATAATAGACTCAATACCAGTCATTGAAATTTCTGGCGCTTGCTCAAATGCGGCCCTTCTCTCTGAGGCATATCTAGCTGACTCAGAAGCGTCTGCCGCTCTCTCAATAGCTGCTAGTCTTCTTGCCTCCAGATCAGCAGGAGGCAGAGCGCCAACAATTTGACTCGGCGCAACATCGGAAGCACCAACAATAGAAGCAGACGATCTTTGCTGTAGTCTAGCTTTAGCGTTCTGAATCGCTTGCTCGCGCCGCCTTTGTATCTCTTCCTGATCTGCCATAATAATTCCTTAGAACAACGCTCGCTCTTCTTCAGTCATTGCAGACCATACCTCTGGAGATACACCAGCAGATATTGCTGATAATGGTAATGACGGTCTTTGTGAAGATTCTCGATAATCTATAAGAGCATTCTCTGGATTCAAGCTAGTTCTCTTGGCGAGCGACTCGTATCTTTGATAAACCCTGCCGAACGATGCAGCGTTTGAGTTATAAAGCCTTTTAGCTCTATCAACAAAATCGTCCCTAACAGTAGGAGCCAACCTCGTTCCCTCTACAGCTTGATTGTACTTAGCCCAGATACTTTCCGGCACTGATCCTGCGCTTTGGGCTGTTGCAAACTCTCCCTCACGAACAACAGAATTTGGATCTAGCATTTTCATATATGCGAAAATCAAAGAGATATCTCCAGCAGGGCTAGGATCTTCTGCGGAAGCCAATACCGTATCAAGAGCGCTACTCCTAATTGCAAAATCTTTTACTTGCGGCAGAGCGTTAAACTCTTTTCTTAAATCTGTTTCGGCTTTTCTAATTTCTTCAGGAGACGTAGCAGGAATTCCAGCAACCGGCTGTGTTCTAATTCCTCCTCCCGGCGTTCGAAACATTGCTACTCCTTTCTCAACGCCCACAAACTCATCGCCTTTTATCAGGCCCATTCGAGTTGCATTTTGAACCGTTGTATTTATCTGCGGAAGAATAGCCTCAAAACCTCCAGACATTAGCTGTTCTTGCAATCTCATTGTGGAGCTAGGGTCAGCGCCTATATTTGATAACAAATTTGCCCTGTCTCCCAATATATCTGCTGCTCCTTGCAAGTTTCCTGTTCTAGCGAATCCCTGTATAGCTAACGCATCTTGAGCCGCTGACTTTGTAAGGATGTCTTGCATCTGAATATCTTGCAATGCCATCTGTCTGCGTTGCTGCTCTTCTGCCTGCATCTGCTGCCGAAACTGCGGGACTTGACCTGTAGCAGCAGCGCCCAATCCTCTAAGCAAAGTAGGAACATCTGGCCTACGCTGTTGCATTGGCATTCTGCCGCCTAGTAGTGATGAATTGTCAGCCATTTATTTATCCTACGTTATCCTTGATATGCCAAACGGGTTATAAGCTTGATATCCAGCCGGAGCAGTTCCTGTCATCTGGGTCATATTAGATACTGGGTAAGTCGTTTGTGGTTGCGTTGAAGGAGTTAGCCCTTGCCCAAACTCATAACCCAATGCAGCGCCTTGCAGTATGCTTCCTGCTGCGTTTGGAGGAGGAACAAACTGTGCTGCTGGTACGCCTGCCAAGTTACTAGCTATACCTTGATTAATGTTGGCCTGTAATACCGCCAACTCAGTCTGTGCTGCCGCATCACCTGCTGCTGCTGCCTGCTGTAACTGGTTCATGTAGTTAGTTTGCGCTCCGATCATAGAAGCCGTTCCAGCTCCCTGAGCCTGCTGTAGATCAGCAAGCTGAGACGCTGCCGTACCAAACTGACCTGCGAGCTGCTCGCCTGCGCGAGTTCTCATGCCTGCTACGTTCAGTCCTGTCTGAGCCGCTAAGTCTGCTGCGCGAGTACCTATGCCCAGCGCAATGTTTGAGCGGCCTGCACCCAACCCGGTGAGTAAATCAGCCTCAGTGGTTCCCAGCTGCTGCGCCAGGTTAGCCAACTGCGTACCCTGCTGAGTAGCTGCCTGCAGACCAGAAGTACCGCCAAGCACACCCAAATTTGCAAGCTGCTGAGCTTGACCAGTAGATATATTTGCCAAGTTTTGACCAGCACCAGCGGCCAATCCCGAAAGCTGCTGAGCGCCGCCTGTGGCAATATTAGCCGCACTGCCTCTGGCGCCGAGCCCTTGAGCTGACAACGCCTGAAGGTTAGCTATCTGGTTCTGTAAATCCTGCGAAGCCAATCCGGTTCCGTACCGGGTCAGCTCTTGCATGACTCTACCGCCTCCCAGACCGCCTCTCGCGGCTGCTGTGCGAAGAGCTGCACGTTCACCCTGCTCTCGCAGGAATTGCATCTGTGGGCTCTCCTGATACGCCTGCTGGAATGCCTCTGGGCCTAACGCACCCGAAAGCGCCAGTTGCTGCTGTAGCGCCTGACCGCCAGCCTGAGCGTATGGATCAAACATTGCCTCAGCTCTTCCAAACCCAGATTGAATATCGCCTCTGGACTGAGCAAGAGCCTGCTGTATATCTGCGCGGCCTCCGGCAAATCCTGACTCAATGTCCGCTCTAGCGCCTCCCAGAGCCTGCTGGAGAGCGCCTATGCCAGTTTGAGTACCCTGCATTATGTCTTGTCTGGCTTGGCCTATACCGCCTCTCAGGGCTCCTATGCCGCCCAGTGTGCCAGCAGTAAGTTCTCTGCCTGCTGCGCCTGCGGTAGTACCTAAAAGCCCTGTAGCCCTTCCTGCGCCGCCTAACGCAGCCTGTTCTGCTGCTGCAAGACCTACAGGTAGCTGCGCGCCAGCCATACCGCCTGTCTGCGCGTTTCTCAGAAGGTTTGGATCAACCGCATCTGGAACCGTAGTCACAGGAGGCGAAACAACCGGAGGAGGCGGAGGATCATATGTTGGAGTCTCAGGAATCAGCCCTCTTTCTTGCCTCATTCTGTCAAACGCGCTGTTCACAAAATCAAGCCCTAAACCATACTGGTCAGCTACCTGTTGAGCGGTTGTTGCTCCAGACAGCAAATCATCAAACACCTGATTTTGTATTCTGCCAAGATTGTTATTAACGTAATCAACGCTAACGCCGTATTCTTGAGCAACCTGCTCTGGAGTCTTAGCACCACTGGAAAGCTCACCTACCGCCCTGTTTATATCTTCCTGCTTGAATGCTGGGCGTGATGTATCTATTACCTTATCCAACGGGCGCGTAGGAGGAGTTATTGGTTCAGATTGAACCTGCTTCTCAATAACCTGCTCGATAGGAGGCGCATCAGTTATAACCTGATCATAAGCCTGCCTCGCAACTGCCGGATCAACACCCATCACATTTGCAATGTAATTAAGATCAGCGCCGACATCATCAATAAGCCTAGCGATCTCTGGGACCGTGGCATTTGGCGTAGACTTTATGAAATCGAGAACAATAAACTCGGCCTCTCTTACGCCTTCTGTATCTTCTCGCTTACCTCTAATCATCACGGTATCTGCCCATCTGTTTGGAATGTCAGCATTGCTTGTTGCATTTGATCAACTGGCGCGGCTGCTTGTTGTGTGGCTTGTTGTGTGGCTTGTCCCTGACCGCCCGGAACAGGAGTAAACTGCATCTGCACTGGAGGAGCTTGATCTGCTGTGTTGACCACTCCCAAAGGCGCTAGCACTGAATAATCTAACTGACCGCCGACATTCTGGGCCTGCGGCATATATCCCAATGAACCAGTTCCGAGTATTGCAGACTGCATAAATGGCTGAGCTTCAGCGATTCTCTGCTGAGCCATATAGTTACCTTCCCGGAATTGCTCTAGCTGTGGTCTGAACATTGAACCAGCCAAAGCTAGCGCCCTGTTTGCGCTTTCTTGCCGAATATCCTGAGACCTTTGATATGCTGGAGCTAATGGCTCTAACGCCTTTTGACCGAAGTTCTGAATGGCCTGCATAGCCTCGCGGCGCATACGTTCTGAAGTTTCTGTTTGACCTTCTGCAGCTTTTCTGGACTGCCTAGCGCCATAGGCTCCAGCTGTTGCACCCGCTAAAGCTAGCCCAATAGTTATCGGATCCATATCTGTTCTCCTAAACCGCTATCCAGCCACGGGTACGGTCACCGCCGATCTCGGGCTGCATCTTTCTATATTGAATTGATCCCGCGCTCCCAGTGGTGTCGAGATATAAACTAAACTGTACCGCTTCAACTACACCCTCCGGGCTTCCTGCACCCGTTATCGGTATAGACAGGGCTGCTTCCTGCGTAAACTGCCTGAAGGGCTGCTCCATCGTCCCGTTAGCATCAACAATCGGCTGAGCCGCGTTCAGCTTGTAGCTCATTGCGTCACCACTATATCTGCGGTCATCTGAATGAACACCGGCTTGACGGGCTCGCTCATGCTAAACCTGAAAAGCTCAAACCTCGATGCCCTGCCATTGCGATTCCATATCACCCGGCGGTTGTACTCTCCGGTCTTGCCAATACTGCGGTATCTGGCATCAGACCATATTTTACCATCTGTTGAGCGTTCTAAGCCTACTTTTGGGTCCATCGCATCAGAATTACCCACGCCGCTTTCCACGGTAAGCTCTAGCTCTGGCAGCACGAAAGACTCCATATTGTTCTGGAAAGGCTGAGTAACTATTGTCCTGCGTATCTCTGTGCCGTACTCGGTGTAAGTGTCTTGATCTAAAAGACCTATGCGCCCATCTACCAGATCACCAGCCCACAACTGATTGTACGCCCTAACCAACGCAGTTACGCGATAAGCACCAAGAGAACCATCTACAAATGACTTCCTTTCGTGCCATCGCTTGCTAATCGTGTCATATACCAGCGTAGTACCAGGCAACGCAAAGCCAACAAAGTACGCGCCTTTCTCTGCGTATGCCCAGCTAAATATGTCTGCTACCTGCGTTTCAGTCAGCTCGCTGAGCTCCTTGTCTATAGCAGTCGTAGATATCTTTGCTACGCTGTTACCATTCAGAGCCCAGATGGCCGGTGACTCGTTAGCACCAGCGCCAACAAACACAAACGTATCCTGTATTGACTGAATGCTAAACGGGCTCGATATGCCCTTGCTCAAGAACAACCCTGTCCGCTGAAACGGAAAGTCAGCACCGCCAATGTTTTGAAATGCTTCTATCGTCTGCGAACCGCCGATAAATAGCTGGTTCTTAAATACAACCGGAGCAACAATCTCATCCGGGTCTGACTCAGCAGTACCGAAGTCTAGCGCGTTGTATGAGAGACCATCGTTCAGTGCACTAACGATAAACTTCTTAGAATCTGTAGTAAGACAAAAATAACCATCTATATAGACTACCTGCTGCGGGTTACCGTTAGCTGTGAAGTCAGCATCCGTAATCTGGGAGAAGGAATCTGTAACGTGGTTGTAAATGTAGCCGTTACCTCCCGGCACTAAAACCAGCATCTGCGTACCATTGTCAGCCATTGATACTCTGCCAGATCCGTCTATTTGACCGTGATCTGTTAGAACATAGCTGGCTGACATACTGTATAGCTTTCCATCAATAACAAAGTAAGGCACACCGTTCATTTCATGTGCGCCACGGCAGTTACTGATGTCACTTGCGCTAGCTACTTGTGTAAGACCGGGAGTGCCAAACAGAGTCTCCTGATTTAACGCAGGAGCCTGAGCTATATTCGGATAGAAGTTAGTGCATTCCTGCGCCGATATCGGCAGAGAATCGCTCTCATAATATCCGTTAGCTATTGGCAAAATAACCTTCGGCATTAGTTCACAATACCCACAATTGCATCAATCAAAACAACATTATCTGTGCTCGTGTCGTTACCAATATAAAGCTCAATGTAATCATTTTGAGACAAGGAAACATTGAAAAACGTAGAAGCATTGGCAGACTCAGCCGAATCAACCTTTCTGGTTATTTTGCTGCCAGCTTCAACTGTTCCGTTTTTAGCAACCTGTATGAATACTTCTTGATTGTTTGAAGTAACAGGACTAAACGTAGCACTAACGTGAACAGCAGCAACTCTCGCAGAAGTACCGTTGTAGACAATCTTTCCTGTTGTATCTCCTGTGAATCCAGACTGTATGCCAACAACATAGGTTGCAGAAGCCTTAACGGGAGTACCAGCAGTTGATATTGTTGTTTCTCCAGTGTTTCCTTGAACACTAACCTGAGCGTATGGTTGCGCTTCAGCGTCAATCGTAACGTAGTTGCTTGTTGATGTTACGCTTATTCCGTTTCCTCCAACAATACTCGCTATATCAGGAGTTGCGTCCGTTACGTTAAGTAACAGTGGAGCGCCAGTGGAGTCGGCAGAGAAGTTGTGCTTGATCTCTACACCATTCTGGGCAGATATGTTAGCCAGTATGCCCGCGCCGCTCTCGATGTTTCTGATTTTGTTTACGGTCCCATCAATATCCAGAACCGCTATGCCAGTGGGAGCGCCAGCCTGCACAATCGTCCCGGTGACACCCAATCCTGCAAGGAAGTCACTATATGCGATCTTGTAGTTCGTGCCGTTGACAAAGTAATCAACGTAAGCGCCAGCCTCTACCGAAGTCTTCGCTACAAAATCGGACTTCTTCCTGCCCTGTGATCTATCCATTTGTGTTTAGCTCCAAACCAATCGAGCCAGTGGACTCCGCAAGGATATCCTCTTCTGACTCTGGATAAAAATGTCCGGGGAAGCCGAAGAGCGTATCTTCGTTGCCTGAGCCAATCGGCAGGGTTGCGGGCATCTTGGTCTCGCCCATGCTCTGACCGAGCAGCCTCATGGTATTGAAGCCATCACGCGCAGCCTTCACCAGCCCCTGCGAGATCACCCCGTTGTAATCTGGAGCCACCTCTATCGCCATGTTAGCGATCAAGCCCCTGAGAGCCCCTGTGGGGATCGTTACGGTATCACCCAGGTCAGAGACCTCTGTGTATCCCAACTGGATGCCCTGGGCGTCTAGCTCGCTCATATAGTTGTTCATAGCAAAGATGAAGTCACTATACTCATCAGGCTGCAGTGGAGACTCACTAGCCTGTACCAATATCCGTTGTAAGGCTGCCTTAGCAACCTGCGCGACTGTAGCCATTACTCGTAGGTATTCCCGCTCATGTCTTTTCTAGGAGATCGCTTGCGCTTCTTCTTGCGGGCCTTCTCAGCCTGCTTCATACCCTCTTTCGTGTATGGAAACTTCTTACCGCCTACGTTTGGCATGATCACCTCACTCGAATTTAGCCCTAGATGTCTTCTTGGCAACCTTCTTCGGCTGCGCGGAATGCTGCTTGCCCTTCTTCATATCAGCCCGCTTCTTGCGTGAAGTGGCCTCATACTCCTTCTTGCTCAGCTTGTCTCTCGCCTTCTTGGGAAGGTATCGCTCCCCGGTAGCGTCTTTGCCCTGAGTGGAGTTCTTGCCGGACTTGGTTCCCCAATCCTCTTTGGTCCACTTGGACAGATCCTTCTGAGCCTTGCTCTTCTTGCCAGTGTAGCCGCCGCCCGCCTTTTCGTATTCCTTAGCAAGCAGTTGGCTCTTCCTGGCTGACCACTGACCGGGCTTGCCGCCCTTGTCACTAGCCATAATTCTGTTCTTGATGCGCTCTCTGAGTTTGGGTTTCGTATAGTTACTCAAACTTAGCTCCCTTCATCGACTTAGCGCCTTTACATTTCCAGCGCTTGCGACTCAGATTGTTGGGAGTATTGGGATCGTTCTGCTTTTCCTTTGGCAATCTTTTCTTGATGCCAAGAGACCGGGCACAATAGGAATCACCCTTACTTGTACCCGGCTTAACTCTAGGACCACCTCCTTTGGCTTTGCCAGCCTGCCCATAGGAGACCTTCTTGCCGCTGGCGGTTACCTTGACCTTAGCTTTGCCTTTTCTTGGTTTTGCCATAAAAAAGTAGGGGACCGAAGTCCCCTATAAACTCAAAGGAGAGTTAGACACCAAAGCCTTGTCCAGCCATAAACGGATTGAATGTTGCGTATGCAGGCAACAAGTCAAAACGAATCTTCTGGGTGTTAGCGTCACCATCTGCGTACTTAGAAACACGGATGCTCATACCGTCTTCGGTAGTCGCAATAGTGTCAGTTGAGTACAGTTTAGGCAGCTTGACAGTACCCATACCGAAAGCCTGCTTAGTGAAGAACAGGTTTGGCTGGTACAGAGTAGCTGAAGCACTCAGGATAGTAACCGCAGCACCGCTAATTGGTGCAGCGTCTACAGTGTTGTACTGACCACCAGCCTCATAGATCGCAGGCCCAGCAACGACAATGTTACCCGCACCGCCAGTAAGAGTGACATCAGCAGTCACAACACCTGTCCAAGCCACGTTGGCTCCAGAGGCATCGATCATAGCTGTGCGAGTGTCTAGGTTCAGACGGTTTACATTAGCGATAGTTACCATATCGCCAGCCTTCACAACCATACCAGAAGTGAATCCAGTAACAGCCAGAGTCTGAGTCATAGTGTCTTTCGCTGTGACGTAAGTCGCATCAGGAGCCCCATTCAGAGTACCCTCACGGTCAGCGCCAGTGCCAGAAGTAAAGCTAGCCAGAGCGTTAGAAGTCAGAGCTCGCATACCACCGAAGTTCTGAGAGATTTGTGCATTCTCCCAAGCGGTACGGACCAGCTGATCTGAAGCATTCAGGCCATTCTGTACGTTAGCAAGTGCGCTAGTGGTGAAAGGATTCATCAGGTAGTAGCGCTCTGCAGCAGCAGGCACACCAATAGAGTCCATCAAAGCACCAGCACCTGCGACATCACCCCATGCGTCAACGGCAGTGCCGTGAGAACCATACTTCAGAGAAGAGTTCTTGAGCATATAGCTGGCAAGATCGATCTCCAGGTCAGTCACGATGCGTCGAGCCATAGGAGCAAGGATCTGCTCCAACTGATCAAGCTCAAGAGCTTCTTCCACGTTGCCCCACTCGGTAGCTACGGTGAAGTAGTTCTGAACAGTACCAGTTGCTTTACCAGCAATGATGTCTGACTTAGTGGACGATGAAATATCACCGCCAGAAGTACGGATGGAGTTGTAGTCGTGCGGACGCTTGAAGTCTACAGTGCTACCACTTGAAGGGTTGAATTTGCCACTCAGGAGTTGAGTGTCAACGGTTTTAGTAACAACCCGGCTGGACTCGAATGCCTCTAAAAAGACACGAGCCACCTTCCGGGTGACGTTGCTGTTAAGATTATTAGCCATTTTCGGATCACCTCATTCATTCAAACATTGCCCCCTTCGGTCCTCGCGCTTTAGGCGCAACACCAGCTTTTGCTGGCTGATTAACCGGATCAGGAGCGGCATTTACTTTAGGTTTTAATGCAGCAGCCTTTTCTCGTACATGAGTAGCTATCCGTACAGCAGCTTGCGCCGGGCTCATTGCTCGGATGGTGTCTAGCTCGGTCACGTTCTGACTGAGGTACTTCGTTATCGCCGGTCCCAGATCGTCATCCAAAATATAGTTGACTACATCATCTGCGATTCCGAACGATGCGACAGCATTACCTGCTGCCTGTAACTCCTCGTTAGAAATGCCAAGCTGGACAGCTCGCTGCGAGTAGGTAGATACCTTCTCGTTCAAAGCCTCCTGCTCTTTCATCAGCTGTTCATGCTGCAAACGCTGCGCCTCATGCTGTTGGAAGCGCTGTTGTGCGTCAAACGCAGCTTGTCTAGCTATGGCTTCATCGCGCAGTCGGAGTTGCCTTTGATACTCCTGATCACTCAGGGCATACGGGTCAGGCTCCTTCGGCACGTTTGGCCTTTCCTGTTTTGGCATTTGCTGCTCAAGCGCTTGTAGACGTTGCTTTAGCTGTTCGGCCTCCAGCTCTTTTTCCCTGAGCCTTTTAACCTTTTCAGCTATGCCTCTGTCATAAGCCTCTTGCTGCACCGGGTCAAATCTAGCCCGGACCTTACGCCAATCAGGATCGGTTTGTTTCTCCTGAACCTCTTCAGTATCCGTAGATGAGTCGGAATCAGTTTCCTGATCTTCAGTTTCTACCTCTTCAAGCTCTATTTCAGCCTCATCGAGCGTATCTTCTGGTTGCATCTTACCTTCCATAAATGCCGTCAAATAAACGGTGACGTTCCGTGCCTCCAAGAAAGCGTGGAGTTCGCTATGGCGTTACTATACCACATATTGTGGTTTTACAAGGGTTTTAGAATTGCGCTCTACGCGCTTCCATGCCCCTCAATACATCATCTGTGATTACCCCTGTAAGTGGGCTCAGCTCTAGTTTTCTGGTTCCAGCGCCCATCCCAGTGCTTCTAGGAGGATTCAGCAACTGATCTGGCCGAATACCCCCAAGATATGCGGCTTGCGGGTTTAGCTCGTAGACAGAGTAAGGAACAGCAAGTCTTCCTAAACCCTCGCCGTATAGCCCTCCTTTATAAATCGGATGGACATCTCCCACAGTAATCATTCTGCTTGTATCGACCAGCCCAACATTACGCAGGGTTGAGTCCCTGGACATAGCTTGAGCTTGATCTAGTAATGCTGCTCTAGCCTGCCCGGAAGTCAGGGCTCCCTTCTGAGAATAGTCATTGTTAATGATATTGATGATCTTCTTTCTAACATCCCCAGAGGCTTGATTGACTTGGCTCATGCCGTCAGGGCTATTGATCCCACTGAATCCGGGGAATACTTCCTTGATATCGGCATCTAGCTTGTTCAAATCTGACAGGTCCAGAGCATTCCTTGCGTGGGAGAGCATGACCTCTGCTGGCTGCGAAAAATCAACTCCAGTGGGAGCCATAGAGAATGGTATAAACAAGGGGTCTTTGCCAGTTTGCTCTCTTAGAGCTATAGCTCTTCCAAGTATTGATTTCTCTCTTGGTTCCTTAAATACAGACGTTCCAGACCTTCTCTCTTGACCTACAAGAACGTCAGGAGCGGATGCCCATACGAATTCTCCGCTCTCAGGATCGAACATATAGTCCATCCCTCCGCGCCTAGAAACATTGACCGGGACACCATTGATTGACTGAATCACATCACCCGCTGCGCTTCTGTCGGACATTGAGGATATGAAAGGATAACCCTCATAATCTTCAAGATTTATGATCGGTACATCACCAATCCTCTGATCGCCTATTTGGATATCGGTGGATAGGTTCCTATCAACCTGGCTTATTAGAGGCTTTCTCGTATTTGCTCCAGATCCAGCAGCGTAGGTTCTTGGGTCAATCCCTGCGCTCGTGTAGCTTTCAATAACTCTGGGGTCATAGTCTTTAGGGAATTGCTCTTGAAGCAACTGACCCAGAGACGATCCTGCAGCTATGCCTGTTCCTGTCCTGCCGCCAGAGTACAGGATATTCGCGCTCTCACCTGGCTTAAACTCTGCGTTTACTGATCTGATGTTTTGAGGATCAAAGATGTTTAACTGCGTTACATTTCCAGACTCATCTAATTGCCTGATCCCGTCATAACCGCTATCCCTGAGTCTTTGTATACGGTCTTGGTCGAAGGGCATGATCGCTCGCCCTTGCAGATCTAAGAAATTAAGATCCTTCCGCAATCGTAAAGGCATCACGTTTGGTGAGGCATTGTTTGTATCACGGCGCATAAATCTACGAATCGCTGCATAACCACTAGCTTTCTCTGGGTTTGGAGTCATGTAAATACCCGGACCCAAGTCACCAACTTCTGATGGTGTGAATTCAGTAAAATCAGATGATGTGCCGTGATAGTAAGTGGTGTCCATATCAAAGTCTGGCCTAGACCTGTCCGACAGGATGTTGGAACCCGACCTTCCTGCAGCAATGCCGGTTCCTGTTCTGCCGCCACTGTATAGGGCTGTAGGAGACGCTGTTTTCTCTATCAACACGCCAGCTTGACCTATCTTCTCTGGCAGGTTTCTTATGGTGAAACCTTCACCCAATTGAGCCTGCATGTAGTCCCTAAGCTCTGGCTGAGTGAAACCCTTCTGATAAGTGTCCGCAGTAGTGATAATCGACATAGGCTCTCTGCCCGGAGTGCCTTTTGCGTTCAACACATCTCTGCCGCGAGTAGTAACAACAGCTCTGCCCCCGGGCGCCAAAACCCTACCGATATCAGCAACCGCCTGATCCCTGACATCTCTGGGCATTACGTTGAGCACATTAAGAGATGTTAGGTTCTCGTAAGATTCATCTGGGATATCTGCTGCGCTGGAATATGTTGGGCTGAATCCCTCTCGCGGATATGGTTCAAAAGTGTCTGCCCCGATCTCTGACGCCCCTTGACCTCTTCCGGCCCCGAAGTCCAGAGTTCTACCCTCGCCAAGCACGTTTCTAGCTTTTTGATAACTCGGCAGCGTTGAAGCGCCAAGCTGGGTACGTTGAGCATTTGATAACGGAGGCATCCGCAAGCCGGAGCCCATCACAGCGCCCTCAGCCGGGTTACCGCCAAACATCGTAATGGTAGGGTCAAACGCTACGGTCCTGCCCGTCTCAGGATCAAAGTATTCACCGCCTGATGCCGCGGCCCTTGCCTGCTCGGACATATACTCAGCACTGCCAAACAAAGCATCCCGGAGGCTAGAGCCTACACCTTGTATTGCCTCTACCTGCTCGTCTGGGCCTCTGAATCCAAGGAATGATGGAGCTTCGCCAAGCATATCGCCCAACGCAGAAAGCCCCCTACGGACCGGAGAATAACTAGGATCGTACTCAACAGGACCATACTGGGCTGGGATTGTTTCGGTTATGTACTCAAGACCAGAAGGACCAGCAGCAAGGCCAGCAACCTGCGTGGATTCTGGGCGCAATATCTCTCTGCGCTGACCTGAAAGAAATTGAGAGAATGGACCTAGCCCGCCGTACATATATTGGCGGTTATTAACTTCCTCTTGAGCTAGCTCTTGGTCGGTCTTAGCCACCGTTCGCAATCCTGATCAGGTCTATATCCGACATCATAGCCATCCGAGCCTTGCGCTCCTGCTCGTCCATCATCTCCTGCATCTGCTCTTGGTTGTCTAACTGATCACCAAATGCCTTGATGTTGGTGTGGTCTATAACAGCACCAGCCTTCTCAGCCTCTACCTGCGCCTTGATGCGATTGGTCTGAGCATTGAAGACATCAACCTGCGTCTTGGCCTGATCCGCTACCAGTTCGTTCTGGTCGTTCTGGGCCTGCAGTTGTATTCTCATAGTCTCGTTCTGCACCTTCTGAGCATCAACCTGGGCCTTCATCATATCGGCCTGGGCCTTCATCTGCTCTGCTTGTGCAAGCACCATAGCGGGATCAGGAGCCTGTCCCTGAGCCTGCATCATCTGCTTGGCCTGCATCTCCTGAAGCTCTTCCTCGGTCATCTGTGACTGCGGGATCAATCCTTGAGAGATCATCTGAATGCGCTTGCGCTCTGCGATCTGAGATGCCGCTGGAGTGGATATGTTCTGCAGCAACAGATCACCAGCAATCTGCATCAGTGTCGGATCGGTCTGAGCCAGAGCGGTAATGGCCTCAATGGTCTCCTGCTGACGGTTGCGGAAGCTGGGTCCAGCCCTACAGGTAACGTCATAGCTGCCCACCTGCATATCATTAACAACCACCACCTCGCCGGTCTCGTTATCAATGACCTTCTGGTTCAGGTCCACCATATCGTAGGACTCGTCCTCGCGGAGTATCCTGACCTGGCGCTGAGTGTCGTAGATCATCGGGATCGCATCCTTGATCAGCCTACCAGTGGCCGCTACAGCGATCTCTACACCCTTGCTGTACTTGAACGTGCCATTGGAGCCACGATCCTGCAGTTGACGTATAGCAACGCCTGACTGCAGTCCGGGATTGTCTCCCATACTGGCAGCGAACATACCCGCCGTCTGACCGATAATCCCACGCATGGCCTCGGATATCGTGCGCAGTCCGGGGTTGATCTGGGCTCCGCCTTGCTGCTGCGGGACCGCAGGGGTCTCGGGGTCCACGTTGTAGAATTGAACCGGGTCTGCGTTGGTGTTTAATGTTCGAAGCTGCTTCTCATGACCAGAAGCCTGAGCAGGTGTCATCCAATACTTCGCTCTAGGCGCAAGAGCCCCTTCTTCAATCTCCCGCGATACGCTGTAGTTCATCACCCGCTGGGGATCTAGCAGCTTCTCTACCACACCCCAGTAGATTGTCTTGTTCTCAAAAATCTTGAAGTTGGCGTAAGTCGGGACCACCGGAATTCGGCAAAATACGGTCTCTTTCTTTTCTTCAAGGAAGTCTTTCGCATCAAAGTACCTGCTGCAAACGTAATGCTTCTTGCGCGTTCTGCGCTTGACCTCGGTCACACCAATGGCAGCCAGGTCATCTACTACCTTCTCGAAGTCATCATTGACCTCGTGCACCTGACCATTGGACATCAGCACAAGATCGCGGTCCTCTGATTCGAGATACAGAAACTCACCGACTACCACCACCTCGGCCTTGTCGTAATAAGCCTCGCCGTCCCGGCTGTCATCCACGCTCTCACCAGAGCCCTCGGGCCATCTGGCCTCATATTCATCCTTAGCCATAGGATGAAGCACAAAGGCATACCGGCTGTCTGACTTGTCCTGATTCTCTGCCGCTGGATCGAACCACACCCGGTCAACGAAGTTGCCGATATGCTCAATCGCCAGGTCTTGGTCGAAGGTATTGTCGCTGATGTACTTCTGGACCACCCGCCAGCCATCCATGCCGCCGATAACCATATTCCGCGCCGCCTGGGCATACACGGTCTTGGCGTTGGACATCTGCTCAATATTGCGGATGATGCCGTCAATGGTGACAGCAATGTCTTTGGTGGCGTTCCCACCGGCAGGTGATACTCGGATATCGTAGTCGCTCTGCTCGATCTCAGAGGCTACCTGATCGACGATAGGGTTTACTTGATCGAAGGTATATCTTGGCTTTTCTTCGTTTGAGTTCCACCAGTAGGGCTCCCACTGGCCGTCTCGCTTGTCCAAGAACAAGTGAGCCTCTCGCACCCGCTCCCGGTTGTCTTGATCTGCCATCTGGCACTTGCTCAGAAGATCAATGACATCCTGATGGTTATCATATTCTGCCTTGAATGAGAGATCAGCCTCTGCCGATCCCCGGCTGTCTAGCTCTTTGCCATCATCATATTCTGCCATTCTTCCATCCCGCAAAGTTGATAGTCACTGGCTTCACAGTGCTTACTTTAGGGCTGTGCATCGACATCATAAGAGCATCGCCCATGTTCGGTGAAGGTATCGAGTACGGCTTCTTCGCCATCTCTACCTTGCTAAGAATCTGGATTTTACCACTATTTGCCCGTTTTAGTGGGATTCTGCACACCTCAGAGCGTAATTGTTCAAGGTTGTCAATCTCAGATGACAGGCTTATAAGCTCCTCTGGGTTGATGTACTGGCCCTTCTCAACCGCCCGGTACGTTGCCTCAAACCTGTCCCGCAAAGTCCACCACATCTGGGCTCGCTTGTTGAAGAAGGTCTCCCGGTTGGTCTTAGCCCTCTGGCTTCCTCCCAGCGTATAAGGCATCTCTGGGTCATATGGAGACTCGGAGCCCTTAAACATATGGTATTCGATCTTCTTACCATCGAGCGCCTGATCTACCTGGCGCTTGAGACTTATCCCCAAGCCATCACAGTCCCAGATGAAATGGTCTGCCTGAGCTGATATGGCCTTCTCCAGAGCCCAGTCCATACCCTCGTTGGAATCACCTGTTACCTTTTCGCACACATCCAGGATTACGTTGCCGTGGCGCAGCGCGTAGCCTTTACTGTCACCGCCCTCGTCCGATGGATCGTGAGACGCGATCAGAGAGCCCTCTGGCTTCCACCCGAGCTTGGTGTGGGCGTCGATAGCGGCATCAAACCAGTCAGGCTCAATGATACTGTCCTGCACCGTATCAAGGTGCTTACCCTCCCAGATGTGCTCGTACATAGCTCTGGGCAGGTTCTGCCTATCATGCACCCGCTCCTGTTCTAGTGGGGTCTTCACGAACCACGGGTTATCCTCGTAGTTCATTCGGATCACCAGGTGCATATCGTCTTCATATATGCCGTCCCGGTTGAGCTGCTTCTCGAAAGGCTTAATGAATCGCTCGGAGAATGCGTCAGTGCTAGACCGGGGATTGCCTGACAGCCATATCTGACTGCCCTGCTCCCGGAGAGTAGGAGTTAGAGCCTTGAGGCTTTCAAAGGATATTGTCTGTGCCTCTTCAACCCAGAACAGGTTGAATCCGAACATTGACTTAACGGCCTCCACGTTGCGGGCTAAGCCTCTAAACTTGAAGGCTACCTCACCGTTGAAGAGTATCTGGTTGTTCTGAACCTCAAAGTCTTCTAGCTCATAAGAGCCTATCTGAGACGCTAGGAGGCTGTGTACTGAGTCATCTATGCTGTTCTGAAACTCTCTAAAGGCTCCGATCTTCTGGCCCTTGAGAGCTTTCAGGAGGCTCAGGGAACCAAGCCCGTAACTCTTGCCACTCCCGCGGCCGCCGTATACAACAACAAACCGCTGCTTGGCGGTTAGTATTGGCAGTAGCTTAGGTGCAATCTGTAGATTCATTCAATCTCTATTGATGACTTCCGAATTCGTATAGCTCGACTTTGCGCCTCGGCCTTATCCTTAGTGTTGTGGCCGCCGCCATCAATCGCTGTGCCCTTGTCGTTTTTTGCTATAGTCCCATCAGGCTCTACCAGCCTGTACCTCTTGCCTATACGCTTCACGCTAATCGGCATCTAAGTCTCCCGGGTTAACCACCTCGATGGTTACATGGTAGTCCTTCTCAATTGGCCTACCCTCTGGCCCTGAGATCTCCTGACGACTCTTCTCTGTCCAACCCATCCTCTGTGACAACCAGAGCTTCATGCTTGCATGATCGCCCTCCAGAGCCTTGTCGTAGAGCTTCTCAACCATAATTATCCCGGCTCTGGTCAATCCGCGCTTGTAACTATCAGAAACGCGCTTATCCCGCTTCATGATTTCCTTTAACGTATTGACGCTAATACAGAAATAATCAGCGAGCTGCTGCTGTGTTAATGATGGAGCAAGCCTTTCAACCTCAGCGATCTCTTCCTCTGTGAATACCCTCTCTGGCCTAGCCATCTTGCTTCTCCGCTTGAATATCCATCATGACATCAATAGCTTTGGCTAAGAATATACGCGATTCTCTGCCTAAGTTGGGGAAGTCTTGGATAATCTTCCCAACCCATTCCACACTCCAGCTTCCTATGTTAAAGCGATCTTTCATGTTATGGCACATAACACAGCTATCCACCATATCTTTACCTCCTAGCCTGTGGGGCACAGGGAAGTGATCTCGCTCAATACGTTGTTTTATATCACCAGACTCAAGTGTCGCATCGCAATAAAAACATGACCTGAATTCAGCCATTTTCATTCCTTCCGCAGTAATCGGCGCCCGCTGGTATGCCAACATAGTCATGCCCGGTTGCCTCCCAATCCCATCTCTGGGCGCATAGGCTGTCAACCGCGCAGCCGGGAAGTATTATAGCAAACATCAGCAGTATCTTGTGCATATCAGCTCCTTGACCTGCCGTAGTAGTTCACCCATTGCCTGACTGTGGACTCAGGTATGCCCAGGACAGTGGATATCTCTTTGACGGGCTCTCCAAAGTCGTGATGCTCCATCCTGACAGCCTTGACTAGCCAGTCCGGGTACTTCTTACCCTTGCCGTGTTTCTCGCCGTATGGTGCGCTCATAACCCCTTGCTCTCTCTTATTTGATTTCTTTTCATTGCCAATTTGTATCTGCTGAATTCATTGGCCCGGATCACATCACCTCTAGCCTTCGCGCTTTCATAAATCAGGCAGTAGGTTTCGTCTTCATCCTTTGTCTTCTTGAGCAACCAGTCCGGGTCATGCGGTAGCTCATCGCTGAACAGGACTCCCGGCTTTAACCCTAGCTCCTGTACTACGTCCAGCCCGCTTGCCCCGCAGGCAAAGCAATGAACAAGCACCTTGCCGTCCTTCTCGGTCAAGCTAAGACTTGGATCTTTATCCTCACCGTGAATAGGACAGCTAGCCCTGTAGCTAGAGCCGTGCTGCCTTACTCGGTTTAAGTGCGGGAGTATCTCAGCTAGCACGGGCTGGCCTCTTGGCAGCGCGTATCTGTGCGTAAGTGATAAAGTTCATCACATCCTTTGACTTGCAGACCTCTGGTGTCCGATCAAGCCCAACGGGCCAAACCCCAAACTTCTCACGATATTTATGGGATGCCCAGCCGGGATTGAAGCCCTTGCGGTGACAATAGTCCATAAGCTCACTGATCCAGCGCTGCTTCATCTGCTTCATGGTTTCACCGTCTGCCAAGACCAGCTTCGTTCCATCGTCTTTGAGCATCTTCGTTTCTGCAGGCAAGATATATCCACAATCACACCTGCGACCTTGAAACGCTGCGGTGCACTGTGGGCAGGTATGGGTGATTGGTTCCTTTTCTTCCTTCTTGACCTGCTCGGTCTCTTTAAATCGCTTCTCGCCGTCATCCAGAGAGTCTGGCACTATATCTTCCGCAAAGCCATGCAGGCTCACGTTACCCGCGTGATCAAGATAGGTAGCCTTCTCCTTGCCCGCCGCGGCCCTGAGAATCCGTCCAGCCCGCTGTTGGTAAGCAATTATGGACTTACACGGAAAACAGTCGATTAAGATTTCACAACCCGGGTCATCCCAACCTACACCCAGGAGCCGACTACAGGACAGCACTTTATAATCTCCCCGCTCAAAGTCCCGGTAGAGCATCTCACGCTCTTCTTGTGGCGTGTAGCCATCTATGTGCGCCGCTGGTATCCCAGCAGCGTTGAATTGCTCAACAAGGTTCTTGCTATAGGCTATGTTTGGTGCGAATGCTACAGCCCTGCGTGTAAGGTTGTTACTGTGGTCACGGTAGTTATCAACAATACTCCCGGTGAGCTCGATGTCATCTGACATTCGATTACCCAGTTCCTCCGGGTCATAGTCACTGCCGCCAGTTGTAAGTGCCTTGGTCTTGATACCCTTCGTATCTACACTTCTGCCGACATAATATTCACACTTAGCAAGCCAGCCTTGCTCTTGCAGCTGCCTGGTAGTGATAGGAACAACAATATCATCGAATATCTTTCCCAATGCTTTACTGAAAGGTGTGGCCGTTAAGCCAATTACAGGGACCGCATTCCATTGCTGTAGCTTCTCCGCAAGTGACTTGTAGATGACATGAGCCTCATCAATAATTATTAGATCAGAATCAGGCCAATCTTTGCGCTTAACCAAAGTTTGGACCGAGGCAATTTGGATGGGTGCTTTATAACCATCTGACAAGTAATGCTGCGCTTGTATCACACCAAACTCAAGTCCATGCTCTGCGTAAGCCTCAATAGACTGCTCGACCAACTTGATCCGGTCACAGACAAACAGGACTCTCTTGCCCTTCTCAACCGCAGACTTGGCGATCGCCGCTGCTGTTATCGTCTTCCCAAAGCCGCAGGGAGCCGCCAGTATTACCCGGCGGTTACCCTGAGACATTGAGTCCCGAACCATCTGTATAGCCCGGACTTGATGCTCTCTTAAATCCATATCAACACCATTAACATGAAAGAAAGCATTATTGTGTGGGCGCCCATCAGTGCCCAAAATTCTATGTTTTTATTGTGCCTCATCGTACCCCCGGACAATTCTTGTGATTTTATTTGGACTTTTGTCCGTGACTTAGACGGACCAGCCTGCTAGCACGATCACCATCATTAAAGTGGCAATCGCGCAGCTTCCAATAAATGCCGCAAATTCATAAAAACGCCCCACCACTCATTGTTCTACCTGCAATACCTCTGCCGCCATCTTTAAAGCCTTTTGAAGCTCCTCTCCTGTTACGTTGTCGTCCGGGTCATCCAGCCGATCATGCAAGTCGAGCAAAAGACGAGCCTTCTGCCTGTTCTCAGTGCTTCCCTGTAGGGCTGAGAGGCAACCTCTAAGTAGGTCAGTGTTGCGAACTGGCCTACACCCGGGCATTTCGTCAAACCGTATTCGTTCTTCTAGTCTTTTCACCAACTCTTTATGCCCGCTCATTGCTGTCTCCCGTGATTGGGGTGGAATCCGTATCTTTTTTCTGCTGATTTTCTGGCACAACAGGCTTCAAAAAAGTTATCAAAATAACCAAGGTTTTCAAGTTTGGTCGCGCTTGTGATTCTGGAATGCCACTTTCCTGCAGCCTTATTCCAACAAACGCCTGTGACTCCGCTGGCGTTATCAAAGTGTCTTTTGGTGTTTCTTTGGTTTTCTCGGTGGTCAACCTCTCTGAAGTTATCAAGACGGTTATCATCTTTAACGCCGTTTATGTGGTCAATTTGATCTAGTGGAAATTTACCATGCACATAAAGCCATGCTAGGCGATGCTCAAGATAGAACTTCTGGTTGATTTTTATCTTGCGATAACCATCTTTTCGCCTGCTTCCAGCAACGGCACCAGCGGTAACGCTTCCTCTGGACTCCAGCCAAGTAAAAACTCCAGTCTCTGGGTCGTAATCCAAAAGCTCTTTGAGTCGTTCTTGGGTTAAATTACTCATGCTCATCCTCCAGTGCTGCAAGTGCCATGTCGCCGCACCCCATTGATGGTTAAGATATATCTAGCTCTTAATCGTTAATCTGATCTATAGAAAGGACACAATGGCCCTATATGGGCCATAGAAAGCTCATTGCTTTATCTTCAGTGCCTCTACCGCCTCAAGGCAGCAATTAGATACATATTGCCCCAAGCAAAAGCAACCACATTCCAACCCAGATAGCGCAGGTCGCTACACCATAGAAAAATTCTTTCATCGATAAATCCTCGCCTCAACCATCGGAACGCATTGGTTATCCCATTCGCCCCAGGCGTCACCCTCGTAACCGTCGATGTAACCCCTGGCATACTCTCTGAGCAGGTGATTGCTGCGCTTGCGGTACTTTTTCTCTAATAATTCGATCTCTTCACCCTTTGCCCAAAGCATCCGTACAGCTATATCAGCTAACTGATCATCGCCATCATGAGCGTCATTAACAATTACACTCGCAGATTCGTCCTCAACGAGCGCCTCAATAACAAGATTTAGCACTCGCTCTGTAGGATCCCACTCGCCAAACCGGATGCAAGAATCAAGGTTATCCATCACAATGTTATATATGCTCTTCATGCCTCATCCTCCTGCAGCATTTGATCAATTTGTTGGCGAAGATCTATCAGTGCGTTACTGACCATCAGTTTTTTGGCTTGATCATCGTCACCGTAGCCGCCAAAGAATGTATTTACCTCTATTGATCCATCGTCTGATTCTAAAGAGAACTCTATCCAGTTATCGCTTCGCTCCAAGTTAATATTAATAGTTCGATGCAGGTTTAAATTTGTCATTTTATTCTCCGATTGAGTTATGTTTCTACTGCCAAACCCGCAGTTAAGCGGGTTCTGGTGCAGTGTGAATATCTAGCTGGTTTACCTTTTAACCCAAACACCTTTCTTTACGAATCCGCTAACACCAGTTCCAACATGTATTAGTTTGTGGGTCTGATTTTTTTTCTCCCAGTAAGCGGCTTTATCAGCTTGTGCTGACTGCAAAAGTTCCTTGGCTGTGGCTTCTTTGCCTCTCAGAAAGAAAGTAATTTCGTAGTCATCAATCTTTTTATGTTTTAAGCAAAAAGAGATCAACTTAGTAACTTCTTCAAAATCAGATGGTCTGTATTTGAAGTGTCTATCTTGTTTCTCGCTGATTATTTCGTACTTGTACATTCGTTTTTCTCCGGTTGTTAATTTGATTGTGCTTCTACTGCCAAACCCGCAGTTAAGCGGGTTGGTAGATTTTTTGAGTTAAGACCTAAGCCTCAACCCAAGATGGATATTCTCTACCTCTAAAATCAACGTAGTAATTGTGAAGGATTTCTTTCACCTCACTTTCCGTAAAACCTGAAATAGCAGATAGGTTTTTGATGTTGAGATCACTGTTGTTGAAGTGAATTTCTAAAATCTGCTCGTTGCTCATTCGTTTTTCTCCGTTTGTGAGCAGCACCGCGCCGCTCTATGGTTCCCATTTTACGGATGTGAACATTGGTGTCAACAATTTCACAACATTTATTTTACATTTCTTTCTCGGAGTATGGCTTTGTCCCACGCCTTACACTCAGGGCAGTACCATCCCTGCCTAAATGGCTGGTCTTTATCATCAAATCCAATGACTTGCTGCATCTCTAATCCGCATTTACACGGTTTTGCTAATTCATTCATATATATCCTTATTATGCTGCTGTTAGGAGCCGGAGAGATTACAGGGCAATACTCACCCTAGCCGAGACCGAAGCCCCGGTTTAGTGATATGCCGCCGTCAATCGCCATCGAAGACAGGGGAAGGGCCAGAGGTAGGTCTGCCCTTCTCAGTAGATTACGGCCCGTACACGCCGCCTGAGAGCGTTCTACTGCGCTAAATGTGCGTACTGCCGAAGGTTATCCCACTCGGAGCGCGTATCTAGCCACTCATAACGCTGATGACAGGGCTTTCTCAGTTTCCCTCAGATTTTACATGCCGGGAGACGCCGGAGCGGACCAACGCATGTGCCTGCCAGTTTGAGAAAGTAGGGAGAGGTGTTACAATACTACCCAGTCGGGCAGTTGACATCTTTCCCCCTTATCTCTGTCGGCTTTTGCTGGGCTCGTTACCCAGACCGACTTTCCAATCCTAAACCCGGGTGAAGTTTAATGCAACTCCCGGGTGACGTACTCTTCATAGCTATCTATGTACTGCTCGTTATCTTCAAACCAGTTTTCAATCATTTTCAAGAAAAAGTTCATCGTGTTAATCGCATCGTGATCCTTGCCGGAGAACTTGCTGTGGCTCTTGATAAACCACTCATTTAACTCGTCCGGCGTCATAATGTGAAATGTTATCTCTTCTTCTTTATTCATCTTAAAATCCTGTAAATTCTAATCGGCCAGACTCGCCCGCGGCTCGCCTTGAGAGCATAGTCTCATACTCCAATTTATAATGTTTGGCGATCTCCTTCTCCGATTTGTGAAGGCTCTTCGCCAAATTGGTATCGTTGCGCTTCTCGTTAAGGATTTCGACAACTCCCGGTCCGAGCCTTTCCTCAGCCCATCTCTGGAAATCGTGCGGATTACTGCCAAGTAGCATGTGGCAGCTCATGCAATGCGCGAAAGCATTATCAGGGTCCCATCTGACAGCCTTCGCCCGGCGCCCGAAGTAGTGGCTACAGTGGAGCCCTTGAGAGTTCTGCTGGTACACTGTTCCGCAATGTTCACAGGTCCAATTAGCTCTCTCTCTCACGCATTTAGAGAACCAGCTATCTGAAGATTTTAGCCGCATCTGTTTTTATATCCCACGCTAAATTATATTTGAGGCACTGGATGGTCCAGACGGCTCGCCTAGCCACATCTGGCTTCATATATTTCTGATAATATTTAAGCATCTCAATGCTGGATTTTTTGTTCATAAGCGGATTCTGGCGCAAGATTTCCTTAACCTCATGCCGAACCACATAGCTCATCTCAAGTTCATTTCTGCCCTGCTCGTTGCCTGCTTGCTGCGCCATGACTCAAACCTCATTTTTCGGACTTCAATCTGAAACCGTAGGGCTGTAGCCTGTTCTACCGCTTCCTTGATGCCTTCTAGCAATTCTTGATATTCAGGATGAGAGTAAGCCTCTCGCTCTTGTTTGGCAATGGCTAAACCCGGTTCCTTAGCTTCTGCATCGGCCATTAGTATAGCTTTTTTAGACTTTCTGAATTCAAGCAAATAGGCTCGGTTGGCCTCGGCTGTCGCGTAGTCTTTTGTCAGCTGCTCGAAGTCTTGCCAGCTTTCGGCGTTCATAGGCGATCTCCACATGAGTTTTTACAAGCGCTCGGAAGTGCTCCGGGACTCTTCCCAGAGCCTCCCTGCGCTCTTTTTTAGTTTCTAGCGACATGATATATGCCGCCATTTGTCTAGGTTTTCCAGATAGCAAAGCCATCTTCTACCTTTCGGCTCTTGGGTCTAAAATCCAAATCGTGCCTACGGCAGTAGCTGTGGATGTTGCTCAGCTCCTTACGCATCTCTTCCTGCTCATCGTACAGCAGGCATTCGCTGCTGCCCTTTTTGAGATCAAGAAAGGCTGCTACGCAATCACTTTTTAAATAATGGCCGTTTTCTGGAATTTTTCTGTTGGCAATTTTCAAAACGGAATATCCTCAAAGTCAACTTCAAGAGGCTTGGCTTGCGGTTCTGCGGGTGCTTTCTGTTGTTTTTTGGAAAATGACAAACTGAGTATCGGTTTTTTAGGATTTTCAGAAACATCATTTTTCCAAATGTTTACAAAATACTCGGTCCCGTCAATATCGCAAGTTCCAGTCAAGTGTGGATGCTTTTCGGAAGACCTTCTGTCGTTCTTCCAAACAGCTCCGCGGTTAGAATTATCGTATGGCATTAGTAACTCTCCTGATTTAACGCCGAGACAAACTTTTCTTTAATTACCTTTCTCTCAGCTGTGGTGAATGGGCCACCTTTAGATGGAGCCCGGAAAAGCAGCTTACTATCCTGCGGTGATAGTCCAAACCACAGCTCAGCAGCTACATATAGCTCTTCAAGGTTCTCTTCGCGTGAGTACCTTTCAATTGCCTCTTTAACGTCCTGAATCAACCCGTGGTTGTTCAGAATCGCCTGGGTGTTATCGGTCATGAAGGTATCTAGCTTCCAATCATCGTCACGGGTATAGCTGTATCGAATCTCATTGTCGCTGTAAGCGCGAAGCTCAACAACGCCATTGTCATCAGTTAAGCCCTCCCAGCGCAGACGCAGGTATTTAGGATCTTCGCCATCTTTCAGATCAATAACGATATTGGGATAGTCGTACAGCTCCCGGCCTATGCCGAGATTGAAGCAAGCCCGCTTGAACGCATCAGACGCTGCGCCTTTCTCGGACTCGAAGTTAGATGGTGTTCCGACATCTTGCACCCACACCCAGTCCTTAATCTCTGAGTTGTAGATGCCGACAGAACAGTAAAGGTTGCCGTCAATAACATCATGCTTGCGCTGCCAGTAACCGGGACCGACTGCAGAATCTAAGCGGTTTTGATCAACGCGAGCATCCTTGTAGGCTAAGTAGCTGACTTTGTTTTTAAACTGTCGGCCTTGCCTAAATTCTACTTCGCTGATTTTTAATGGTATTTTTAGTTTTTCGTACATAACAATTCTCCAATGAATCTGGAGATAGATTGTAATGCAGGTGATGTTGTATTGCTAGCTTTTTGTGTATTGGTTGCTGACAAGCATATCAGCAAGCTCTACCGCCCGGTTTCCGGTCTGTTTAGCGAATTTAGAATCAAGCACCTCTGCGCCAGCGTCCTTCCAATTCCCGTTCTGAATTGCCCACATCAATTTACGAAAGTGAGAAAAAGAAGGTCCACCGACGCAGAAGTACAAATCTATAATAGCATCACGGCGGGCGCCGTCCAGCGTATTAAACCATTCATAATGACCGAGTTCTTGGATGCAGACGTTGATGTCACGCTGGAGAAGCATCATAGCCTCTTTCTCGGTAATCCCGTTATCTGTAAGGTTACGCCCTACTCCGATAGTTGTTTTGCCCGCAGTGCACTCGTAGGGTCTCAGGCGCAGCCCTTCGTGCTTTATGAGTAGGTCAGTCAAGTTGTTCATCAGTAAGTTGTCCTGAAAGCCACGATTGATTTAAAGAGAGAATACCGAGTATTGTGTATGGACTGAGACCAGCATCGAGCTTCATCTCGATCCACTTGCTCAACTGCTCATCAGCCTCAACAGCCATATCCTCCAGCTTCTCAGCAGAAAAGACGGGGAGATCTATCACGTTAGTCATCGACAAATATTCCTGAGCTTACAATCTTTCCATGATCTGGCGAAGTCAGCCAGTATGCCTGCTGTGGTGGCTCCGGCCTGAACCCATTTATTCGCGCATATTCGTCATAGCCTTTGAGAGATCCATTCACCATAAAGTGGCCCAGATCGCGGTACTGATGCCAATGTCCGACCATGTGGTAGTCAATGTGTCCCCAGGAAGTCAGGCGCTTGTCGTGCAATCGCATCAATGGAGAGAACATACCGCCCCAACCGCTCCCGCCGCGGGTTGCATCACCGTGTTCCATATAGAATTGCCAGCCGTAAGTCTTCCAACCGATGTCAAAGGTGAATGGTATGTCGAATTTGATATTGTCTATTTTTTGCAGCCTCAGCATATTCGCTACAGTGCGGCACAGCAGAAAATCGAAATTATCAGCAACTCGGCCCTTCATTCTGGGCTTGCGCGTATTCCTGCCGTGATTGCCAACCACGCAGGGAACATAGATCGTCTTGAATTCTCTGGACAAATAAACAAAGCCCTTTGCGATTTCTTGAGCCCAATAATCAACCGTCTCCATGATCTCGGCGTCATTAGACCTGGCAAGCTCCTCGTGGATATTCCCTCCGACCAAGTCACCCCCCAGGGGCAAATCAAGATGCTCAACCTCAAACCCAGACATATAGTCCTGGCTCATGGTTATGACTTTAGTGAAGAAGTTATGAAGCCGCCGGGTTGCGATCTGTCTATTGTATTCATTGGTCCCGCCCATCTCTTCGAGTGAAACAACCTCGTCAAAATGAGTGTCTGATAGCATCGCGCCAGCAGCAACGATAGGCTTTTTGGATTTCTTCCTGCGGGATTTGCTTGGAGGCTTGAGTTCAAAGTCTTCGGATTGATCCAGAAGGTTTAAGACATCTTCTGATTCTGTGAGCCTCTTTTCTAGCTCTTTATTCTCAGCAGTCAGCGACTTTATCTGTCGCTTCAGTTTGTGTTCTTCAGTGACCGTAAGTGTTTCATATTCAACAATTCTGACAGTCAGATCTTCGTAGGACTCATCCTCATCAGCGTACCACGGTCCCTCGTAACCAGACTTCCTGGCCTGTTTTTTAACTCTAGTCAAAGTGTGGTGGATATTAGACGCATCAATGCCTAACTCAGCAGCAGCTTTCTCCGCGCTGCCATGCTTCAACCACAGTCTAATTTTCTCAGCCTGCACATCAGTGGAGCAGTAATTTATTAAATTGGGGTGTGGCGGTCTCGCAGCAGGCATAGGCTCACCGTTAAATAATTACACCAAGCATGGTGGGGGTAAACTAATTACCGGACTGGCAAAAGGCTAAAACTTGTTCTGGGGTCCAATCGGCGGGAGCTTTGACAATTACTATTTCTCCCTGGGTATCTGTGAAGTAACCCTCGGCGTGAATATTTCCGCAAGCATGGGATGCGCCCGCGAGGATATCAGTTGTTGTGCTGCAGGCAGTCATTGATAACAAACAAACTATTGCTAAACATCTCATTTGAATAATCCCCTTGTCCATTGGTATACCCTTACGGGAGTCCACATAACCCACTGCCCTACAGGGTGCACGTTACACACTGCTAATGCTTCTCTGAATATCTTATCTGCCACTCTCTGGTCTATGCCGTACATATTTTGTACCGCCTCACAGCATAAGTAGTCGTGCACTATTGCAGCCTTACGGTTCTTGGCATTTGCCACTGGGACAAGCCATCTCATTAACATTGGCACACTAGCCAGGTCTGTAAAAAATCCGTGAGGAACAGTAA
>Ga0208898_1000433_pt1 | contig 32624 bp, 55 predicted proteins | sample VirMetDEL_Mar_4_FD_184513 | JGI IMG/M metagenome (GOLD analysis project Ga0208898, IMG submission 184513) | Aqueous microbial communities from the Delaware River and Bay under freshwater to marine salinity gradient to study organic matter... | ecosystem: Environmental > Aquatic > Marine >... | reverse complement strand
GTTAGTACCTTGCGTTTATAAATGAAGAAGCTCCAACAACATCTGATTGACCATTATCTGGATTAGTGTTTTGACCTTCAGTAGCATCTACAAATCTTGCTTCTTTTAATTTATCTTGAAACAAATTGTACATATTAGAAGCAACAGGATTAGATGATGTAACTGCGTAGGCAATGTCAGCAGCTAATGCAGCTGATATAGTTTCTCTTAATAGTTCATCATATTGATTTGGATCTTCAATTCTTGCAACATATTGTACTCTTAATGTGCCATGGTTTGCTAAAATTTTTCTACCTTCAATTTTATAATCATAATCATAATTTAAAATAGTTAGAACTCTCAAACAATCTGCTGGTAAAGTAAACTGATAACTAAAACCCCATGAAGGTGTTGCTGTATCTCTTGCAAGTTCAGCTCTTTTAATTAAACAATTCCAAGGATGAGATCTAAATAAACTATCTCTAACTTGTGTGTATCTTGCGTTGCAAAGTCTTGCGTTCTTTGAATCTTCTGTCAATGATAATATAGTTGATGCACCAAGTTGGTTTAATGCTCCATTACAAATATCTACTACTGATGCCATATTACTTCCTTATAATATACTTTCTTCTAATCTGTCTATCTTTTTCTAAAGCAAATATCTCCGCTTCAGTTCTTTCTAGCTTAGCATCAAATCCATGATGTACTTTGCTAGTATTTTTATATCTGTCTACTAATACATACCTGTAGACATAATCCCCTTTTCTAAAATGTAATACTGTTTTTAAATCTTTTATTTGTTTCATAATCATAGATGGGGGATTGCTCCCCCACCTAAATTAAAGCGATTATGCTTCGTATGCTTGGATTTTAACTACTTTGTCTTCTTCCATTCTAGTCGCACCGAATGCAGCAGAATAGTAAACTTGAGTAGCATATCCTTTGTCAGCTCTTTCATCGATTCTAGCAGTAGCATCTTTACCAACTGCTAAAGCGATTCCATCACTTACAAAAGCAATACAATCTCTAATTTGAGATGCAACAGCTAATCTGTTAGACACGATGAAATTAAATCCTAAGAAAGTATTAATATCACCTTGTGCTAATGCTTTAACTGTATTGAAATCACTAGAAGTCACTTCAGTAGTTCCTAACAAATCAGAGATTTGTTTTGGAGATACGATGATGTGTCTTGGTAGTGAAGGATCAACATCAGCTAAATCAATGATCTCTTTTGCTTCTCTTAACTTAGCAATGTTCATACCAGTTGTACCAGTTTCAGCTATGATTTGAGATGCAGGTAATGCTACTGGTGTACTTACTCCTAAAGGAAAAGTATCAGCAGAACCAGTTGCAGCAGTAATGATAGCATCATCCATTGCTCTACCCATTGCATAAGCAGCAGCTAATGCGTAAGTAGAAGTTGGATCTACTAACATTCTTACTTTGTCTAGATCATCGATAAGATCAGCAAACTCGTAATCAACCAATGAAACTCTTCTTCTTGAGTGAGGAGTATCAGATTGAGGAGTGTCTGCGTGTCTTGTTGAACGAACAGATGCTGTAACACTTCCAACTTGGTCGAAGAAAGCATTTTTACCTGTAACAGATTCTACTCTAACTTTATCTCTTAGAAGAGAACCTTTTTGTTGTGATAGCATTTGAATGTTAGAACTATATTGTTCTACAAATGCTGTTGTTATTTGTGTAGACATAATTGTCTCCTATTATTTGTTAAGTTATTATTAAACAAAATCAGAGGAGTTCTCAAAAATATTTGGCTTCTCTTGGATTTAAAGTCTTTTAGACTACAAGTCTTTCCTTGTCGTCAGTAAGGTGCTTACGCATTGTCTTACTTTTCTTAGGCGAATTTTCATCCGCCTTAGAAACCCATTTATAATATTCGTTGCAGATTGGCAAGGGATTTGATTTTTGATTTTCAGATCCGCTTTCTACTACAATACGAAGTATCTCTAATCTAAGTTCTTTGTTATCCATTGGTCATCATAGTTCTTAGATTAAATACTTTCTGAACTATCTTGTCGTGATCTGGATGTGCTTTATTCCAATATGGACCATCTCGATCATTAACAATCTTAGATATTTCAGCATCATAATCTATACCTTGAGATACATTTTCAGATTCTGTACTTACTAATTTATCTTCAGACATAAGGTTAGCAATGTTTGCAAAGCCTTTAATAATAGCAGGATGATCTCCTAATCGTGTACCATCTTTTAATTGCATATCTAAAATGTTTGCATCCATGTTTGCTTTAGCAACTGCACCTGCTTTTTTAATATTATCTTCATAAGCTCTACCCCACTCTTTTCTAAGTTCTTGTTCGGCATTTGCTTGAGCAGTTTCCATGTCTACTTGATTTTGTTGTGCAGAACCTTCCATAGAATTTTTATAAAACTCTAAGATACCTTGAGCTTGTTTATTATTTAAACCAAGCTGATGAGCATTCTCTGCAAAAGATTTAATTGCACTTTCATCTAATGGAACAACATCTGATTTAACTTCAAGTTGATATTTATCTGGAGACTCTGGTCTGCCAAGTTTATTATAAACTTCATTCCATTGATCTTCTGTTGAATTGTTATTTGGTACTGCAACTTTATCTTGACCAATCATTCTTGTTGCATTGACATATGATTTAGCAAGAGCTTCTAGTTCAGTAAACTTAGATATGTTTGGATCATTTCTTAAATCTTCTGAGATTGCTTCTTTCCAAGATTTAGCAACAGTTGGAACTGGTTGCTCTATCTGTGTCTCTTGTACTGGTGCTTCTGTAGTAGTTTGTGTTGTCTCTGCTACAGGCACAGTTTCCTGTGTTATCTGTTCTTGTGACATAGTTATCTTCCTTTAGTGTTATCATTTTGGAGCATTGATTTAATAAATAGAAGTACACTCCTTTGACCTTCCATGTATGCACTCTCATGGCTATCCCCTTTAACATTAGTGGTAGACCAAAAGTGGCATCGCTTTTCTAAATCAGATAAAACTTTTTTACCTTCATCTGATTCAAAAATTTGTTTGTATGCTTCTCTTATTTCTTTTATTTGTTTTTCAAACTGTTTGAGATCACTCATTACTCAATATCAGCATTCGCTACAGCTCTAGCTTCTTCTGGTAAAGCCTTTGCGAGTGGTGCTATTTTTCCCCCTGCTTCCGCTACTTGTTGTAGCTGTTGCATTTGTTGCATTTGTTCTTGTTGAGCTTGTGCTTGTTGTCGTTCAGCATTTAACTCAGATTGTGGTTTTAATATTTTTTGTGGTACACCAACAATGTCTGCTAAGTGTCTAACCAATTTATCCATATTGATATGATCGAATACTGGAGCAACATTAGATAAGCTACCCATGATTTCTATTGCTCTCATAATCGATTGTAGTTCACTAGACTTCTGTGCTTTAGCTAGTGGAGATACATATTCGATTTCAATATCTTTACCGCTTAAAAATTCTGGAGCTGGTCTAAATAAATTCTTTCTAAGGATTAAAGCAAATGCTCTATCGATTAATGGTTTTAATAATTCAGATTGAAGTCTACCAAGAACTGGACCAAGTAATCTCATCTTCTCTTCGTTCCTTTGAATAACTTCTGTTGCTGTCATTTGTGGACCACTCTGCATCATTAATTGATTTACATAGAACGCATTTCGAATTGAGTTTCTTCTTTGCTCTTCCATGTTTAAACCTAGTGGAGTATTTGCTCCAATGTTTAATGGTTCAATTCTATCTCTAGTTCCTGCTCTGTAAAAATTTAAACCACCAGGTACTGTTCTTACTGGTAATATAAATCCATCATCTGGAACTAATAAAGGTGGATCAACTTGTTTCTGTGCAGACTTGATTGTAGTCTTAGACATTTCATTTAACATCTTCACATCTGGCAATGCTGTCATTGCAGGGGATCTTCCATAAATTTCATGGGATGCTTTTAAGTATCTTGGTACTACAAATGGAAACTCTCTAAATCCAGACACAGATAATTCTTCACCTGTACCTGCTTCTAAGTAAACAGATTCAAATGGCATATTTGATTTGTCTTGTTTCTTAGGATCAAAGTCAGTTCTTGGATATACTGCATGAAGTATTTCTACTTCTTCGTATGGATCTTTCTTTGCAGTAGTTGCAATGTTAGTAGATACTTGACCAAACTTTTGTATTGCAGCTCTTGCAGATAATTTAAACTTTCTAAATACTGTATCGATTCTACCTTTTTCATTTTCAGCAATATACATTTCATTAATGTGTCTTGTAGAAAATTTTAAAATATCTTCATCATCTTCTTCGATAAACATTGCTGCTGTACCAAAAGTAATTAGATCGTGATACAGTTCAAAAATTTCTTGTTGGAAGTTTGATTTATTAAATGCTGCATACATTGTTTCTGTTGCAGACTCTAACCACTCTTTTGCTTCATCCTCATTTTCCATTTCATCTTCTTTGAATCTTAAAGAGAACCAAGGAGTTGATGGATTAGTTAGCATACCATGTAATGATGCAGCTAATAATTCTACTGATTGTAATGGAGAAGAATCAAAAATTAATTCAGTTCTTTTATCACCTTTAGATCTTGACTTAGTTACATCTGCTTTTCTTGGTTGCATATAGTCTGCAACTTCTTGCCAATGACTTTCCCAATTTTGTCTTTGAGATTTTAATCTGTCAAATCGTTTTAATAAATTTTTAGCTTTATCTGTTTGTGCCATACTATCTACCTAATAAACTTGGTTTGCCTAAAGTCAAGCTACCTGTTGTGCCACTTGGACCAGTTTGAATTGTTAATGATCTTCCTCTTGCTAATGTTTTTCTTTTTCTTAATAGAAGTGGATCTTCTGCATCAGTTGCTGAACTTTGCGATACTTCTGCTGTAGTAGGAGCTACCATTGGTTGAGGTGCTTGTACGACTTGACCGCTTGTTCCCATTGCTCCGCCACCATCTCCTCTTCCAGTATCTCCAATATTACTTCTTGTTGTTGAACCTTGATAATCTGATGTACCCATTAATGATGTATTAACTCTTCCTTTTCTAACAGCACTTGTTATACCTCTAACAGCTGCTCCTACAATTCCACCACCTTTAACAAAATCTACAGCTTTTTGTGTGGCAATTTTTGCTTTTGTTGTGGTAGATACTTTTGATCTTGTAGTCATTGGTGCATCTGCACTTCCACTATTAGATCCAGAATTAGAACCCATAATTATTTTCCAAATGTTAAAGATGATTTAGTTTCAGATTTAGTTTCTGAGTTAGTTTCTTTTTTTGATTTTAAATCATCTATGTTGTTAAACTTTACTTCTTCTTTTAAATACAAAATATCTTCTTGTTTCTTTTTAAAAAACTTTTTAATTTTATTTAGCATTATGCTCCTAATAAACTTGGTTTACCTAAAGAATAAGTTTTATCTTCATCAATTAATTGTTGAACATTTATTTCTTTAGATTTTTTTTTATTATAAACTCTAGTTGCCATAACACTTCCACCTTTTGGCAAACTATCAAATCCTCTACCTTCTGATTTAGCTTTTGCGTAAGCTATAACAGATTTATCTTTTAAAGATTTTGGTCTTAATCCTGTTGTTGATCCCATGCTATTCTCCTAACAAAGTTTTTAATTTTGTTTCTTCAGATTCTTGCACACCAAGTGGTCCAGTAAGGATAGTAGACTTTCTACCTTTTCTTCTTCTCTCAATCGCATCTTGCTCAGCTTTTATTCTTGCTTTTTCCTCATCACTTAGTTCTGCTTTAGGCGGTTCTGGCAAAGGTTGAACAGGTGGTGGTGCTTGAATTTTTGGTTTAAATATTGATCCCATAAAAAATCCTCAAATAATATTGTAATTATTATCTGCTACACTTTGTGGAGCAGTTTGTCTAGTATTTAGTTCTTGTAAGCCGACAGCTAAGTACCTCATACTATCACAAGCATGTGAACTCCAATCGTGATTAGGCTTAGACCTAAACATTCTATTTTTGTCAACATACTTCCTATGGTAGTGTCTTAACGCATCTATCAATTTTTTGCAATGGTCTACATCAATGTAGCATCTTGGCAATGTCATAGTGGTTGCGTGGATTCCATCCTCTAGTGGGATCTTAGGAACTACCTTGAACCGCACCCCTAATTGGTAGGCTACCTCTCTTCTGGTTTTGCCATTACTAAAATCTGTTACCTCAATGTCGTGTGGTGCAAAGTGATCTTTGTAGATATATCCCTTTTCATTTATAATCTGAATGTAGTGTGGTAAGCCTTGACCTCGTTCCTCATAGTAATCAATAATGTTTACTGCTCCTGCTTTTTGCTGAAAGAAGATTATGGCAGTATGGTCGGAGACTCCCAAGTCCCAAGCAGTATTGACAGGCAAGGTAGGATCATAAGGTACTCTTGCTATCTTCTTGTCATCATCCATCTTAGCAATAATATCTCCATATACTGCACCCTCAATGTTGGCAATCCAATCACACTCAAACTCCTGTAGGTACTTCTTCTCACCCATTACCTCTTTTGCCTTGATAAGCTCCTCTTCATCTACAATCTTAGTCTCTGATGCTTTTGCCTTGTAGGAGAACCAATCTTCTGCACCTTGTGCGTGTTGAAATAATTCGTAAAAGTTGTTGTTCATTCCTGCTGGAGTACCAATAAATACGCAATATCCTTTTCTATCTGATAGTGCAGGTCTAATAATTTCTGGGAATAGTTTTGAATTTACATTCGCATACTCATCGATGACACACCCATCTAGGTATATACCCCTCAAGCCATCTGAGTTTTCTGAACCCAGTAATGTTATTCTGCTGCCATTAGGCAGATCTACCCTTAGTTCTGTTTCATTGAATTTAGTGTAAGGAATTTTTGCCGTGAACTGTTTCATGTAATCCCAAGCAATAGACTTAGCTTGTTTGAAGGTTGGTGCAATGTAAGCAAATCTAGGGTTTTTTTGATTGGACAGCAATGCTGACCTAATTAGGTGGTTGATCATACATACTGTTTTGCCAAACCTTCTATGGCATACAAGCACATTCCATCTGTATCTGGAGATTTGTTTGTGCAAGTAGGATTGGTGTCGTCTTGGTGTATAGGGTATTTTAATATCCATAGCAATTAATGAACTGCTTTGCTAGGCATCTCATAGCTAAGTGAATTATATTCAAAGCCTAGTCTGTTCATCACATAGATTGTGAATAGTTCAGCTGAATCTTGGTTATCCATACCAAAGAACTTGATTACTACATTGTTTGTTTTCTCTTCAATGTAGCAAACACAATCCATATCTTCTGATGAAAAATAGTTCATATACCACATCTAGCTTATTTAGAATTATTTTAAAGTAAAATTGTTGCTGTGCAAAAGAATGAATGTCTGTGTGTAAGGGAGTCCTCGAGTCCCATGTATATATATATAATAAACCCACACCGCATTTGCGGGGGTGGGGGGTGGTCAAGTTTCAAAAATTGTCGATCTATTCTGTAAATATTATATGCTTTGGTGTATCGATAATAAAAGATTATCAGTAATAAATTAATAAAATCTTTTAATTGGTCCTGGTACTTTAGAATTATTCTAAACCGATGATAAACACCTGCAATAAAAAACAAGCTGCCTTTATATTAGAATAGTAACTTATCCAACCCCAATATATTTAAACTTAGAATTATTCTAAACTAACAATGTGATATTATTACAATAACAGTTGCATAAATATCACACTAATATTTTTTAATTATTTTTGTTTTTATTAATTGACATTATATAAATTGTATATATAAAGATCATAAATAAACAATAAACAAAGAGGTAAAAAATGGCTTATGTAACTAAAAAAGATATTCAGGATATTAGAGCAGCTTTAAAAAAGTCTTATCCTGATTTTAAATTGAGTGTATCTAAGAATAAATACTCAAGTACAGTACAAATCAAAATATTATCAGGTCCATTAAATTTTTGGAATTTAAAAGAATATTCAAATAATTTATATGAGAATGATAATTTTAATTTAAATGGTTATAGAATTAATCATTATCATTTAAACTTTTATAAAGAATTTGAAAGTTTTTTTAGTGACATGATTAAGATCATTAAAACAGCTGCAACTGATAATCAATGGTATGATAATTCCGATCCAATGACCGATTATTTTAGTACAGCTTTTTATATTTCAATTCAAATTGGTGATAGCTTAAAACCATACATATTGACTTCTAAAAAAGCAGCTTAATAATAAACAATTAAACCCCTGATAATTAATTTTATTGGGGGTTTTTTTTATGGTTGACAATATATATAAATAGTATACAACTTGTATAAAACAAACAAAAAGGTAAAAAATGAAATATACATATAAACCAGTAAAAAGATTATTCAGTAAACCTGAAACCCAATACAAAATGAATAAAGGGTTTAAAGTTGGTTATTACAACTTAGGTTTATTCTTAGCTCCATACAATATTGGCGGTGTTAATATTTGTCCTTCTGCAAGTAAAGGATGCATTGCAGGTTGTTTAAATACTGCAGGTCGTGGACAAATGACAAGTGTGCAATTATCCAGATTAAATAAAAAATATTATTTTTTAGCTAACAGACCAGGATTTTTAAAACAACTGGATCATGAAATAAAAACTAAAAAGAAATATTGTGATAAAAATAATTTAACATTAGCGGTTAGATTAAATGGTACAAGTGACCTTCCATATGAGAGATATAAGTTGGAGAATGGTTTAAATTTAATGGAGAATAATCCTGATGTTATATTTTACGATTATACAAAAATCAAAAATAGATTGGATCAAAAATTGCCTTCTAATTATAGTTTAACTTTCAGTAAATCGGAAAGCAATGACCAGGATGTGCAAGAAGTTTTAAACAATGGCGGCAATGCTGCAATTGTTTTTAAAGACAAATTGCCTGAAGTATATTTAAATAAAACTGTAATTGATGGAGATAAAAACGATCTAAGGTTTAAAGATCCCAAAAATATTATAGTTGGTTTAGTTGCTAAGGGTAAAGCTAAGAAGGACCAATCAGGATTTGTAGTCAACTATTAATTGGTTGACTATAAATATATAAAATGTATAGTAATAATATAAACAAACAAAGAGGTAAAAATGACAATAAAAAAAATGAGAATAAACAAAAATGATCTAACATTTTATTTCATTAGAGATCATAAGCAGCTGCCAGAAAGTTATTTAAAAAGTTGTAATGATTTTTTTAATGAAATCAAACAGATAAAAGATCCTGCAGCTATGTATAAAAAAGCAGTTAACCAATTAAAAAGAGGTAAATAATGAGAGATTTATTAATAAAAATATTTGTTGGAATATTTTTTATAAGTGTATCTGTTAGCTTAGGATTGTTTGCCTTGCATCAATGGGTTGTAAATTCGGGGGGTGCAATATGATAAACAAACAACAAGCTATTAAATATCTATATCAAGATTGGTTAGATTATAAAAACTATTATTTCAAAATAGGTTTTGACATGAAAGAAAGTTTTATTGAATACTTAGAGAGAGAAATACCAGAATATATAGAAAGTGAGGCTAATAATGACAAGTGTTAATTTTTATTGCTGCGTTTTTATTTTATTCTTAATGATAATAACAATAATAACAATATAGAAAGAGGACAAATGATTGATAAACAAAGATTAGATTTAATTAAAGAGTTAAATAAACTTCCATTAAATAAAATAAAGGATGATGAAAGAGAATATCTAAAATTTTATGAAAATAATTTAATGGATGTAATTGATAATTGTTACGATCAAGAAGTTAAAAAAGTATGGTATAAAAAATTTAATTGGTTGCAGCTTAACATTAATTATTTTTTAAAATACTATAGATACTTGGTTGATAAAGGTTTAAGATTAAGACACACTTTAAAAAATGAAAAAACAAATAATAAAACAAAATTTAATTGAGTTAAAAAAACAAACTCTATTAAATATCTTGAGTGTTAAAGGTATAATTTACACTCATTATAAAAACAAACTAAAAGAAAGAGGTAAAAATGTATATTATAGATTATCCTAATCAAAAAATTAGAAAATTTTCTAATCAAGAATTAGAAAGTTTTTTAAATAAAATTGTAAAAGAAAGATGGATTTTTGTTAAAGATAAAATCAAAGCAAAGAAATATTTAAAACAAATAATTAAAAATTAATCTTTATTTTCTGGGGGTATATCAGTTATATCCCCAGACACATCAATCAAATCATCCTGATTATCTTCCCAAGAAATTTTAATAGATTGATCTGTTTTAACAGATTGTACCTTATTATCAGAATAAAGATCAGTTATTTTACCTGCAACCCATTTAACAAAATCAGTTTTAGATCTTATCCATAAAATTTGATTTGGATTTTCTAATTCTTGACGCATAAAAATCTCAAGCAATCTATCAATTAAAGTTTGCACTCCAATTTTACGAGCATCTAAAACTTGTTGCTCAAGCTCAGGATTTTTCTTTAATGTGCTGTAAAATTTGCTTAAGCTGATCCCCGATGGATTTGTTATCTTGGATTCGATACAATGCGTTAGAGTATTTCCTTCTATTAATGAATCGAGTATGGTAGGTAGATTTTTCTCCAAATTCAATTTGTCGTTTAATTTTTTCTCGGTAATATTGGTCGAGTTGTTCATCGCTGTAGTTTCTGAATTGTTTAAGAGCTTTGAGTTGTTTTTTTCTTGAGTCATCTGTATAATTAGGTCTTTTAAATCCTTCTACATTTTGTGATCCATGAAATCTACATAAATATTTGCCATTTGCACACAAATAACCCTTTGCCATACAATTTCTAGGCTTACCTTCTCGAATACTTTTACGAGTAATAGCTTGACAAAAAACTTTTCTTTTTGGTCTGCCAACCATGTTATTTTTTAGGATTACCTTTATAATCTAGGTTGTTTCGTTTATTAAATTCTACTTTCTCTCGGTATCTTGGGTTGGACATCTTTCCAATCTTTTTAAGAGCTGATAAAATCTTATCACTACTAACATAAGTTGTATTTTTTTCACGAGCAAGTTCCTCTTTCTTTTGAATGGCTAACTTACAATAATAAACATTGTTAGTATCTTCTTTAAGGTCTGACAGGGGTAGCTTGGCTAGTTCTAAGATCATTCTATCCTTATCTGATCTATACATACCTATAATTTTATTAATATTATTATATTGGTATGTTGTTTCTTCTAATATAGCTCTTTTATTTACATTAGATAGCTCATTATTTACTATCATAGCTTTTTCTTCCTTTAAAAACTTATCATTTACAGCATAGGTCTTGCCAGACTTTCCTCGAACAGATTTTATGACATTCAAAGTCTCTAAAGTGTCAAGACATCGTTTGATTGTAGGTCTTGAAAGCATAGTATCTTTTTCTAAAGTTGAGTGTCGGATATGACAGACATAATCGTTTTTTTTCCAAGCATATTTAAGCAAAGCAAGATAAACACATAAACAAGTTGCCTTTCTTTCGCCAAGTTTGTCTAAATAATGGTACAGCTTATAAGTTAAGTGTAAAAAACCCCTAGTCTTTAGCATATTTACATACTTTCTGATGTTGTTCTTGTATATCTCTTAAAATACCTACCCACTCCTCTTGAGACATAGCGATTAAAGGCTCATAGAGGGTGCTTAGTCGCTGAACTTTGAACTCAAGCATACCTTGTGTCATTTTTTTATAAAACACCAAGAAACAAGGAAGATTAGCAGCTTTGCCTAACCAACGCATAGAGTTAGTATATTTTTTATAGTTTCCTGTATCATATACTGTCTCGATCAAGGCTAAAGGTTGCCAACATCCTTTATTCTGACATATTTCTACAGAATCTATGTCGATCATTGCTATTTTTTCAAAGGTCCTATGCCACTTTGAGTATAGGTCCTTATCAAAATGTTTTGCGTACCTCATTTTTATTTAGCCTTTCTTTTAGTTGTCTGATCTCATACTCTTTGACAGATAAATCAGTTTCAAGTATGTCAATTATTTTTCTTAGCTTATCAACTTCCCTTTTATATCTTTTTAATTCTGATTTTAATTCAGCATCTTCAAAGATCGTTGAGTAAGTCATTTTATTTTTCGTATATTATTTTTTTTACTACGCATCTTGGATAGCAAGATATATTACCAACAGATAACTTATTACCATCATAAGAATAACTACTAAATATGGTAATCTTCTTAGGAGTTTTTTCATACAAATATCCTATGTCCTCACACCAAGAAAAATTAAAGTCATCAACATCAGTAAGATCATCATACCAATTTGATGAGCTACAAATATCTTGCCAAATAATTCTTACCTTTTTATAAGGTAGTTTATTACTTTGCTTTTTCATATTCCCACCAAGCCTTGTAAAGATCTTCAATCTTAACTTCACCTTTAGTCACTTCCAATATCTTTTTTACTGTACTTGGTTTTGGAAATCTTTTTTCTTTACTCTCAAGGCAATATCGTTGCGAGTTGGTTGCAGGATTGATAGATCTAAATCCCAACATTTGTCCTAATGTATAGTGGGATATGTTTTGTTTCTTTCGCCATTCAGCTAGTGTCATTTAATTTCTCCTTTGTTTTAATTATACTAACAGGATTTATATAGCATGGTTTTTTTATTTGACAACTAATTTAATTCTGTTAGTTTGTGTAAAAAACAACAAAGGAAAAAATGATTACAAAAGAAAACCTAAAACAATACTTTACCAACTTCAATGGGGGTAAAGGTCTGGACCATTGGTCTCCATCTTCAACCCAAAACTTTACAAGATTTTTATTAAACTATTCCTTACCTCAAGAGTTAAGAAGAAGTTTTTTAATACGATACAAAGCACCATTTGGAAACCTAACCAACAACACAGCTCAAAGATTATTATGTGAGATTTTATTTCAAGGCGATAAAAAAATAACCTTAGAGAATAAAGATTATGATGATGTCTTTCAACAAGAATTAGATGAAATAAATAACTTGACACCACCTGTGGATGACAAGGATAAACTTGCAAGAGACATGATGATTGAAGCTGCACATCCTACAATTAAAAATGTAGAGAAAGCAGTTAAAGAAATATTTGGTAGTGAAAAGTTAGTCGCTGAACGATATGTGTCTAGCAAGGAAGATGAAATGATCCATGACATTATAGGTCGTATCGATTATGAAAGTAATACAAAGTTCATGGAGTTAAAAACAAAACCACCAAGCATAAAGAAAAAAAGAAACAAGGATGAATACTACATGGCAACTACTCAACTACCAACTGAACCCGATCCAATGCACATTAAACAAGTAGCATTCTATTATCATTGTACCAATAGAATACCTCACTTAGTTTATGTAAATGAAAATGAATATCAAATCTTTGATAAAGAATATTATCAACTCAATCCAAAATATTTAGAAGAGCAATACAATTTAATGGTTCAAAGAATAATATCTTGGGAACAATTAATTATATTCTGTAAGGGGGATATTAAAAAGCTATCTAACTTTGCAGAACCACCAGAATTAAATCATCCTTTTTATTATAGGGATTTAATAGACGATCAAAAAAAACAAATCAAACAACTATGGGGGTTAGACGCATGAAAACAAACATATATCAAAAACTACACAAAGCAGCTTGTGAAGCGGGGGGTGTTGCAAAAGGAAAGAAAGTTCCTGGTATGCACTTCAATCCTTTACAACATGATGAAGTACAAAAGGTTGCAATGGAGTCATTACTAAACAATGGATTATATCCTGTCTGTAATTACACCAATGAGATTAAAGAAAACTTTGTCATGGTTACTTGTTCAATGAGAATACACGATGTTGAGAACCCAGAAAGCTATGTCGATATTACAGGATGTAGTGCAATGGGAAACTTAGATAAGTTTGGTACAGGTAATGGTATGAGTTATGCTAAGAAGTATGCTTTCTTAAACGCATTAAATTTAAAAACAGGTTTGGATAATGATGATGGCTACAAGGCTAGTCCTTTCTCTACTCGAACAAACAATGTTAAAGAAAGCACTAGAGAGAGTGGAGCAAAACTTTTTAAGCCAAGCAATACTAAACCTACTAACAATATTCCACAACAAAAAGTAAGTGGTACAGGTCATGCCAATGTTGATATGAACATTGATATGAGTCAAGTAAGAGATGCCATAAAATCTATTAAAGATATTTATGCTCTAAGGAAATTTAGAAAAGAAAATCCTAGCTTATTTGATCCTAATAAAAATCTCAGAGTATACCGACAAGTCACAGATTTGTATGATGTACATGAGACTAAACTAAACCAACAAGGAGTTATATAATGAGTGATAAGATATATATAAAACTTACACATAACGCAGACAAACAAGCAGGAGACAACAGACCAGTATTTGTTGCACCAATTAATCCTAAAAGTCCAGAGGGTAAAACCTGGAGACTTGGAGTAAAGATAGGAGAAGCATGGTACAATCAAGCTGCATTTGAAGATCTTGATGAGCAAGGTAATCCAACAGGAATTATCAATGTCGTCTTGACACCTTCAAATTCTGGATCGACATCTGCCAAGCCTAGCGGACAGCAGAAATCTTTTGGAAGCAATAATAGATTTGCAAAAGGTCAAGGTTCAGACTATAAACAAAACAATTACAATCGATACTAGATTGTAATCAATGGTGTGTCGAAGTTTTTTGGGTTTAAAATTTGGCTTCTATCCCTTTCTAGCCAATCCCTCTTTGTTTTTCTTTGGCACACCTTTAAAAACAAGGTATGAAAGTAACAGATTTAGATAAAGAAATTAAAAATAAGATAGTCCAAGATCGAGAAAAAGATTATGGAGACTATCAATATAATTTCCATATGTTAGCAGAAATGTTTACATTGGTCCTTGCTGACAATCTAAAAACAAAAATAAAACCACACCAAGTAGGTCATATTATGATGGCACTCAAATTGTTTAGATCAACTAGAGGATATAAAGCTGATAACTATCACGACATGAGTATCTATAATGATATGACATTTAGTTTACATAAAAAAGATATAGACAAACAGGATAAAAAATGACAAAGTACAAACGAATTATTAATGGGGAATGTCATTTTGAAATGATTGAACTCTTTGATGATGTACAAAAAGCTGCAAACAACTCGAATAGAGGAGAGTTTGTAGAATGCAAGATCGAAAATTTAAAATTTGATTTTGCAAAAGTAACAAAGGAGCATGATGGAAAACATCAAGATGCACCTGCAAAAGCTAAAGGATCTTCAAGCGAAAAAACATCAGAAGTTCCTGGAAGCAAAACATAAAGTAAATAAGTATCAACAAGATTCTTATAAATTACTTTGGCAAATTGAGCAGGTGAAAGAAAAGTTATTAGCTAATAAATAGTTAGTAATTTAAAAATTATAAAAAAACAATAAAATCTGTAGGGGATCTATGACTAAAATTGAAAGTACAAAGTTTAAAGAGATTAAACTTGCCATGAAAGCTGGACATTATTCTAGCTTAACTAAGAAAGAAAAATTAATTTATAAGAATGCTTTTAAGAATGGCTATCGATTAGCCAAGTTTCATATCAGCAAAACTAAACAAGAGTTTAAACCAAGAAAGATTATAGCTCACTCCTATTCTGTACCTAAAGATAAAGTATATTTAATTATTGATAAGGTCTGCCAAAGGTATCAAGTGAGTAAGAAAGATTTGTTTTCTAAAATTAGAACTCAAGATGTAGTGAGAGTTAGAAACATCATACACAATCTATTGAGTGAAAAATATAATATGAACCTATCTAATATTGGTAGATTTTTTGGACAGGATCATACCACAGTTTTACATTCATTACGAATGAAACATAACAAGCAAAGATTTTGGGATGGGGAGCAAACGATATGGCAAGAGTTTCAAGAACTAAAAGAAATACTATAGTCGGAGTTAATTGGCATCTTCGTTATCGATTGAAGATCGAAGATCTTGAACACAAACTAGATGATATGCGTTTGTATGTTAGGCAGCTAGAGTTTAAAATAAAAAGATTAACTAAGACTTCTTCTTCTTAGGAAAACCCATCAACATATTCTTGTATGCTTTAGCAGAGATAGTAGATTTCTTTTTAGATCTACTGATCCCTTTTTTCTTTCGCTGATTGATGTTGTAGTACAAACCTTTTTTTGGCATTAGTATTTACCTTTTGATTTCATCTTCATACCCTTTTTCTTTGCGTATGCTTTTGCTTTTTTCTTTCCAGCTTTCGTATAGCTGAACTTCTTTTTTCCTACCATTGGCATATTGTTTCTCCTGTTGTTGTTGTTTATATTTTAATTCACAATAGTTATCGAAGCAAGAACCATCTTTACCATCATGGCAAAAGTATTCTTTTTTAAGAGTAACTATCCATCCACCTTCATTACTTAATAATTGTTTACCGCATTCTTTGCAGTAACCACAAACTAATACTGTTGATTTTTTTTTAACCCAAGTTTTTTTCATTGTGATATTTTTACAACAGGTGTTGCATGATTACAATAAAAACTGCGACAGAGTTATACAAAATTAATTGTTGAAATAAATATACAAATCGGTTATCATATAATTATAAAAAAAACAAAGGAGAAAAAAATGAAAACACAAGAAAATAAAAAACCTAAAAAATATTTAGGCATAATCTATATTGGCATGGGGGGTTGTTCATGGTTAATAGGAGATGAAATTGGAGAAGTAGCTGTTGAAGTTGCAAAGATGTGTAAACAAGATTGGAAACATCTTTTTAAATTTAAAAAGAAACATGTACATCCAGTAAATATTTATGATTTTACTAACTCAGAAGGTTGGTATGCAAGATTGGATATGGTTGTAAAAGATAAAGAAACAAACAAACCATTAAAACATCTTAAAACTGTTTACGCAGTAAGTTAATTAACTACCATGCTTTGCAGCTCCAATATCTAGGTGTTAGTTTATTGGTAGCTGTAGAGCATTTGTGTCTAGCTCTGAAGCTCTTTCGTCTTGCGGGTATTTGTTTCTTGATTGACATCTTTGGATCGCCAAATCGAACTAGCTTAACTTTCTTTCCTACCTTTGCAAGAACAGCAGATTTCTTTTTAGCACCTGGAGTTCTCTTAGGTTTATTGTAACCAGAAAATCTTTCACCTCTATATGTTATTGCCATGTTTATTCCGCTGGACTATTTTTGTTTCCATTAATATAATTATATACTCTGCCAATAGCTTTATCAATTCCAAACAATTCACCTTTAATATAATTTGTATCTTCTTTTAAATCAACAATAGATACTAGAACCCATGTGCATAAACCAAATAAAGCACTACCTATAAATCCTATAATCCATTTAATATCAATTTTCATTTCGCAACTTTACCTTTATTCACTCCCTTTTTAATTACATAATCTTGTGTACCATTAGCACCATGATTTACTTCTTTCTTTAGAAGTTTAAATATTTCTAGTTCTTTTAATTTTTTTTCTAATTTCTTACTATACATTTCAATAGTTTTAGTATCTCTCATTTTTTCTTTCTCTTCTTATTTTGTTTAATGAATTGTTTTTCTACCCAATAAAACCATGAGTCTACCAAACCAAAAAATTTATATAAGAACTTATCAATCATCTGCCTTGACCTTTGTATCTTGTTTGTTTCTTCTGTCTCTTCTCCGACTTTGATTGAGATTTTTTATGCACACCTCTTCTCTTAGGTGGCTTCTCTCTTGGGATATAATGTGTGAACTTTTGCTTAGCCATTACTTCTTCTTCTTATATTTTTTTTTCTTTTTCTTCTTACCCATTTGCTGAGATAGAAGTGTAGGTTTCTTTTTGCTGTATTGAGATACAAACATTGTAGGTATTTGTTGTGACATATTATTTCCTCTTAATTAATTCAGTTCCTTTTATACCATAAATTGCACCCACTACAGATACAAATAATATTTGAAACCACATTGGCAGCTCATTAAAGTATTCAAAGAATAAGTCTAGCTTTACTTTAATATCTGGATCGTTGCTGAAAACACTATAGACCAATAACAAAATAGGAAGAGATACAAGTATAAGTACAAACTCGTCTTTCCAACCTTTGTCATTAGATGCAATAATTTCTTTTTTATATTCCAGTTCTCCATTAGCTAACTTCTCTGCGTGTAATCTTTCTGCATCAGACATAAGCATCTTAGTTCTTTGTCTATTTTGATACAGGTGAGAACCCGTCTTTATACCCATCGATAATAATTTCAACCACATTTTATCTTATGTCTCCTATGATTGGTTTGTATTTCGTCTTACCATCTTCTTTAAATGCTCTCAAGAATTGTTTTCTAGGTTTATCTGATATGCTGCAATGCACCCATCCAGAGTTAGGTTCGCCAGGAGTATAGAACTCAAGGATCATTTGATCCCAACATTCAATGTTATCTTTAATCCAATAAGCAATATCTGCATTATCAAATCCTATAACTTCAAAGTCTACCGCCTCTGCTTTTGCGTGTTGGCTATCCAATGAGCTTCCAATCTTGGCACAAAGTTCTGGAGATCTGTAACCAGAAGTTACAATTACTGGACCAAACTTTTCTCTAACGGGTTGTAATAATTTTTGGCATAACTCTTTTAACTTAACAATCTGATCCATGTTAGGTTCATTAGCGATACCATTTCTGATTGCAAAATCAGACTTAGTCATTTCTTTTAATGTAAAATTTTTAGATAATTTCATTCGTATATTATTTTCACTCCTAGTTTCTTTTGTTCTTTAGTCGTACCTCTTGATATAAATGATCCTTTAAGATTTCTTTTATATCCATCGGGTGCAACATAACTGTTTTTCTTTCTGTAATTTTTTGCCTTAACATCATAAGCAGTATACTCACCAGTTGTCATATTTAAAGTTACAATATCTACTGGACCAAGACCACCAAGTGGAACAAACACAAGTATATTAGGATCTTTTGCAAGTCGGAGTTGTGCAGCAAGTTCAGTAGTTAATCCAGCGATTGCCTTAACTCTTCTGTTTGATTTAGCCATTATATTTAATGTAGCCTAGCAAGGAAGCTATTGCACCACCAATAAGTAATAAGACTCTAAAGCCACCTTTACTTTTATTTACATCTGCTTTTAAATCTCTAATATCTTTTCTCATTTCATCTATTGCTTTGAATAAAGTTTTCATTCTTTCTGCACAAACCTTTTCATGGTAGGAGATACGAATAGAGTTGTTATCCTCTATCGCTGATTTAAATGATTTCTTTTTAACTGTCTTTCTCATTGTCTTGTATCTCGTTGCAAAAATAGTTCATATATAATTTGTTATCTTCTATACTTGTTTCCATTTCTCGTGAAAAGTTAATTATTAATTTTCCACCTGCACCGACACACTCAGACCAAGACTTAAACTCTGTAGGTAAGGTTGCGGTATTATTACAATAGCCTGTTATAGCAGAGCATATGCTAAAGGCTAATATAAATTTCATTATATACCAATTAATGCTTTTACTTCTTCTTCAGTTAAACCTAAGTCTAAAAGTTTTTGTTTGCCAGATGCTTTTTTAGTTTCTCTATCTGCATCAGCTTGTTTTAATTCTTCAATCTTTGCATTTACTTCTGCCTCAGTTGGCATAGTAGCACCATCTTTAATAATCTCTATACATTCATAACACATTCTTTGATCGTTAGGAATTTTGTTTCCATCATCATCATATTTTTTCCAAGTGTACCAATTACCACCATTAAAATATTTTAATGCTAATTGTAAATAATCTTTTTCCATTATTGACTATCTCCTAATCTTATAAAATTTGCATAAGTAGAATTTTCTGTTGTTGAACCATACATATCTGTATCTGCACCTAATGTTATGTCAAATCTAACTTTACGATTTGATGTATCTGTGCAATTAAAATAACTATTAATTGTAGCATTCCAATACCAACCACTATCTTCTCCAATTTTAGCTTGAGCTAAAATATCCCAATTAGAACCATTATCTACTGTTCCTAAAATTCTAGCATCACAACCATTATTTATTGCATAGCCAGTTGTTGTAAATATAACATAGTATAATCCTGTTGATGGAAAAGTAAATACACCAGAACTTTCTGTCATTCCTGTTCCAATTTTAGCAAAACTTGCATCATCTACTCTTTCCCAACTTCCACTTAAAGGTTGTTGTGCAGAATCTGCTTTATTAGTTGTAAATCTAAATATATCAGCTTCTTCAATACCACCACCAGCTTCTGCAAAAGTATTATCTCCTCTTAAAAAAGTTGTAGCATCTTTAGTTCCTGTTGCTGAAAGTTTAGCAAGTTGAATTGTGCTATCTACTATTTTTGTATTGGTAACTGTATTATCACTAGGAGTAATTGTTCCTGTAGTTATTTTACTAGCATCAATGTTTGGAATATCATCTGCTGTAAATCCACCAGATATAATGTTTGCTAAATCTCTTGCTTTAGTCATTCTAATTTCCTTTTACTTTCTTTAAAGATAATTTGCAATTAGCTTTTGTCATAATATTATCTCGCTGTACAAGGGTTATCTCCCACTAAAGGTTCTTCGGCAAATGCCATGTATAAAATATTAGCACCTGCTCCATTACTATCTCCTGCTGTGCCTCTTAATTTAAAACCATTACTTAATAAATCAAAACCAACAACTGCATTTGCATTAACTTCTGAAGAAGGATCATTAGAAAGTATATAGCTATCATTTTGATTATCAAATCTACTTTCTTTCATAATCCAATTTCCTGATGCACCATATTCTTTTACAATAACTAATTTTGGTTTAAATCCGAGATAGCAGAAACTTCCGTCAACCGAACCGTTGCCAACATAAGAACCAAACTTGCTGAAGCCTTTAATTTCGCTGAAGCAATAAGCAATTATATTATTACCAGAACCATTTGTTGAAAGTGAATTACCAACAGTAAATGTTGAATTTGTTGGAGATGTTGCATTAAAAGTTCCATTAGATAGAGATTGACCATCAGTTAAATCTAAAAACATAATTTGATTGTTTCCCATAGTTTCATGATAAACTACCCAATTACTTGTAGTACTACGATTTTTAATAATAATCATTTTAGGTGTAACACCTAATCCATGACCAATTGTTGCACTAGAAGAACCTGTTCCTGTATAAGACACAATACTAAATCCACTTGTTGTATTAGCACTAACAGTAGAGTTTATATCTCCAACTGTGTTTGATGCAGTTGTGTTTGAGGCTAACCAATTCCATGATGCAAATGTTGCAGAATTAGCATTTATTATACTATCTGTGCCAAGAGTAAAACCATCATTATCAAAAGATTTAACATAATTACTTGATGTATTTTCTGCATTAGTTAAATTTGGATATAATCCTTGATTATTACCTCTAACAGCATCAGTAAGTGAATGAGGTGTAGCGGCAGACCTTGATTTAATCCAAGTCATATCTGGTTGAAATCCAACTCCTGTTATAGCTGTATCTGTTGTACCATTACCTGTATAAAGTTTAGTATTAAAATAATCCGAAGGTTTTTTAATTGTAGTGTAAGCCATTATAAATTTAATCCTTTTGTTGATAAAGCAGTATAACCTGTTGGAACATCATATTCAAATATTCCTATACCACTTGCGTTAGTTCCTGCACTAGCTACTGCTGTAGTTCCAAAATAGCCATTACCGAAGTTCCAATCTACTTGAGAATTATATTGTTGTGTTCCTGGAATTAAATCTTTGGTTTGTAAGCTACTATGTGTTTCTGTATAAATTTGTGTTCCATTTTTCCAAAAAGTAATTGTTCCATTTACTTTATCAACACCAACACTAATTATATCACCAGCTCCAAAAGTAGCATAAGTACCACCAGGAATACCACTTTGACCAGTTATAGTTCTTTCAATACCACCTGCGTATGTATAAGCAAATCTATTAGTATCCATATCAGATTGTACTGAACCTCTTACAGTTCCAGAAGCATCATAAACACCAATATAAGGATATAACCCACTTACAATTTTTGCTTCCCAATAAAATTTTCCGCTTTGACCAATCATACCTATTGTTGCTTTACCTGGTTGCCAAGCATCAGATGGAGATACACTTGTTGTATTACCATTACTTAAAGCCAAACTTGAAGATTTATCTAAAGGATTCATTGTGCAAAAAACATTTGAAGGATTATCTTCAGTATTCGTTAATGTACCACCTGCAACTGTAAAGTTATTACCGTTACCAGATTGGTCAGTAACACTATTACCATCTTTTAAAATAAAGTAACCATTAGTTCCATAAGTTACACTTACATCTGTTTTAATTTTCCAAACACCATTGGCATCATATTCTCCAAATGCTGTAGCATCATAAGCTGTGCCATCTATAAAGTGAACATGAGACATTGAACCATCAAAATAATTACCACCAGCAGAACTATATTTACCTAAAAAATTTGTATAACTTGCTGTGCCTAAAGCTAAATCAAGATTTTGTGATGGGTATGTTGCTGGAGAAAGTGATGTTTCTTGAGAACCATTTATATAAATTTTAACTCTATCACTTGCTGTTGCTTGTGTTGTATCTACTTCAACTACAATATGATACCAAGCTGAAGTATCTCTAAATAACCTAGATGTTTCAATATTAATTGATGTTGAACCACCTAATGTATGTTGTACTAAAATTTTATCAGATGCTGTAAATTGAACATCAAATCTATTGTTATTATCTAACCAAGTTTCAAATATTTGTTGTTGTGCTGATAAGTTTGCTCTTTTTACCCAAACAGAAATAGTAAATATTCTTCTGCTTGTAGCAGCTCCTTGTGTAAATGATAAATATGTACTAGCCATTAGCAAATCTCCGATTTGAAAATTGTATTCATTAGTTAAACTGTGCTCCCCCTGTTGCACCAAATGATGATGTCAAACTAAAACTTCTGTCTGCTGTTTGACCTTCAGCATCTGTTGCTCTGATTGTAAAATTATAAGTTGTTGCTTGTGTACTAGCACCACCAAAATCGGTTGTACTTAATACACCACTAGATGATAAAGTAACATTAGCTGTTGTCAAGTTACTTCCTACTTCACTAAATGTAACAGCACTATCTGATGTTGCAACTACTGTTGCTAAAGTACCAGAAAAATCTCCTGCAAAAGTACCTAAATCTCCAGCCGCAGTTGTCCAAGTTGGTGCATCTGATACTGTTAAAATATTAGTAGATGATAATACTGAATTACCATCTGGGTTTTCAATTCTAATTTTATATTGTGCATCTACACTTAATGTTGCTTGTACTGTTAAAGATGTTGAGTTATTAAATGTTATTGTATCTGCTGTGTACCATATACCTGTTGATGGATTTAAAAATTCTACTTGAGGAACTGATGCAAAATTTGAACCAGTTATTGTAATTGAAGTTTGAGCATTAGTGATTGTGTCTGGAGAGATAGAACTAATTGTAGGTTTTGTTTCTCCAATAGTTACACTTCCACCTAATGATACTGCTGAACCATTGATTGTAATTGCACCGCTTCCAGTTAGTCTAGCATTAGCGATTGTTCCAGATGTAATATTAGAACCATCAATAGCTGCAACACTAAATGTTCCATAAGCAACAATATCTACTACATCACCATTTGTTAAAGCTGAAGCAAATACAACTTCAGTACCAGAAGTAATTGTAATATCTGCTGAAGACATACGAACCCCATTAACATAGACATCCGCAAATCCCGCATCGTATGCCAAAGTTGCACCATTATCATCCACACCAGATACAGAAGTAGGTGTACCAGATATTGTGTATGTAAATCTAGCAGAAGTACCATTTACTGTAGAACCTGCTGCACTCCATCCAGATGATTTGTAAACTTTTAATTCATTAGCAGTTGTATCAAAATATAAATCTCCAATGTCTAAAGAGGTAGTAGGTGCAGTTGCAGAAATTCTATAAACATTTCCAAAATTTTGAACTGAAGTTAAATTATTATTTACATTCTGAATTACAGGAAGATTAGTATTAACATTTTGAATTGGAATAATATTTGTAGCTACTGATCCAATATTATTTGAACCAGATAAATCTGTTGCTACTGTTCCAATCGTATCGCTTCCAGCAAGATCTGTTGCAACTGTTTGAACATCTGCACTATCGGTACTTACTTGAGTAATGTCAGTTCTAATTGTATTTAGATTTGAAATTTCTGTAGTTAAAGTTCCAAGATTAGTTAATTCTGTATTTAGTCCAGCAAGTGTTGAAATATTATTTGTTGGCGAAATTTGTCCAGCAACTAAATTAACATTTGTTTGATTTGTTCCAGTTAAAGCTAATTGTCTCCAAACAGTATTGGTAAGGTCATAAACCTTCATCAACTCATTTGTAGTATCGTAATATAAAGCTCCATCCTGGAGAGCATTACCATCGTTGTCTAAAGTTGGATCTGTTGCTTTAGCTCCTAAAAATCTATCATCAAAAGTATCTAACGCAGCTTCAGCTGCTGCTTGTGCTACCTCTGCTGCTGTTTGTGCGGTTTCTGCGTTTGTCTCCGCTAGTTCTGCTGCTGTCTTTGCAGTTTCTGCATCGTTCTTATAAGTTAAAGCATTTGATTCACTTGTCGCTGCATTGTTAGCTGAAGCTAGAGCTTCGGCAGCTTTAGTTGTTGCAGTATTTGCAGCAGTAGTAGCAGTTTCTGCGTCTACCAATAAATCCCATTTAGCACTATCTGTGTTTGTAGTTAGAGGTTCAGCACCAGAAGAAGTGTGACCTGTATTACATAAAAATATATTTCCTGTTGAGGTATCTTTTACAATATCTCTAGCAGCATAAGTGGTACTAGCAGACCAATTTCCCTTAAATGTTCCCAGCTCTTGCGATACAACAAGTTCTCCATTAGAATCAAAGCCAAAAATTTTTCCTGCTCTATCAGTATCACCAACAGTAAACTCTGTAGAGTTCATGGTGTTTGTTCTTGAAAGTTTTATACTTCGATCAACCTCTTCTTGAAGTTGTTGAAGTGTCATCATTGCACGATCCAATCCCTCTTCATGTGATTCCGCAGGGAAAGGATCATTAGCGATATAATCAATCGCTTGTGTTTGCGGAACAGCTCTTCTAATCACAACAGTTTCAGTAGCAGTTGGTATATTACCTGCTGTGAATACAATCGTTCCACCAGAAGCAGAACCTGCACCTGTTACTGTGTAGTGAGTAGTTAAAGTTTTTACTGTTTCAGTAGCTGTCGCATCTCTAATGATAACCTGTAAATCTGTGTCAGCAAAGATCTTGAATGTGTAGTTGAAGGTATCAAGAGTACCATTACCTGCGTATGAGTTCTTTACTGTAGTAGATGATATTGTCATATTGTTTCTCTATATTAAATTATTTATTCTTTGTCTACTTTAATAGTATAAACTTCCTTATCATAATATAAGTTAATTGCGTGTTTAGCTTCTCTAATCATTTCTTTAATCATTATATTAGTCATATGTAATTTGGCTTCTGGAGATTCCTTAGGATCTTCATTAATATTTCTTATAATTTGTTCTTGAACTTGCAATGCTTTATATGCTCTTTCTAATACTACCCAATTTTTAGGTAGTTTTTCTTGTTCTATTTTTGCTTTTTCTATTTCACCTTTTTGTTCTAGTATTCTTTTTGCATTAATTCTTTTCATCACAGGTTCGTATAACTTTCTAAAATCAGTTATAGGTTCTGCATTTCTGTCTGGATTTTTAATTATAAGAGCTTTAATAACAGGATATTCTGATAACATTTTTTTTCTATTTTTAGATCTATTTACAATACCAACAGCATCTAATAATGAATCTGATAATTGTAATATATATCCACCAATACCACCAGACCAACCTCTCCAAGCATTTTCTAAAACAAGAGGTGAAGATGCTTTTGAAAAATCATCACCATTTACTTTTCTAATTAGACTTGCAATTAACTTCATAGTTTCAGATGTGTAATCAGTATATTGATATTCTGATGGAACATTTTCTAAACCAGCAGGAATAATAGGTCTATCAAAAAAGAAACTTCTATTATTTTTAGCTTCAAAAAATGGTTTAAGTATATCTGGAAATGGAACTAAACCTTTAAAAGATTGAACTGTAACAGCATCTTTAAATTTTTCTATAGCTTTAGGATCTTTATCAAAATAATAATCTAAAAATCTTTCAGTTCCAGTACCAAATATTAATCCAATTTCAAATGGTTTGGGTATTGGATAGTATGTTCCATTTACTTTAATATGCCAAAATAAATCTTTTCTCCATTGAGGTAAATCTTGATAATCTGGATCATCATGGTTAGCCATCCATAATAATATAGAAGGTAATTGCACATACATAAAAACTTTAGCATAAGTTTGTAATGGTCTATCTTTAAATGCTTTTATTGTTTGATTTAAACCTTGTATTCTAGCATTAAAAAAAGCAGAAATTTGATTTAATCCTTGAATAGATGCACCCATTCTTCTGTAATCAATAGGATTATCTCTAGTTTCAACTGCTGATTTTTTTATAGCTTGGTCTTCTGATAAACCTCTTTTTAAATTTCTATCAAGAGCTAGTTTAAAATTACCAGCTCTATTAACTTTTTCAGAAAATTCAACATATATTCTAAAAAGTTCTGGAATATTTTTTATATAATTTATTGGTCTAGTTTTTGTAAAATATTCTTTTACTGTTCTATCAAAATAAGTTCTATCAAGAGTAACTATAGAATTTTGTACTGCTGGTGATTTTGAGTATTCTTCATAAACTTTATCTAAACCAAATTTTTTTCTTGTAGGTTTTAAGACCATACTTATTCCCATTAAAGTTTGAAAGTAAGGAACATACCAACCTTTACTTAATATAGCTGAACTAAAAGCATCTCTTGATACATTGTTATATACAAATTCCGCAGCTCCTGTAGCACCAGCTCTTAATGTTCTTGATGGTAAACTAAAAAAATCAGCTAAGTATCTAAATATTCCTTTTTCAAAAGTTTTTGTTGGTCTTGCAAATGCTTCACCTACTTCCCAAACTTCTCTTTTACCATTTCTATAAACTACAATTTCTGTATCTTTTAAATATCCACTTTCTTTTCTAAATACTGAAAAACCATCAACAACTTCTGGCTTTAAACTCTTAGGATTTTCTACTACTTGTTCAAGTTCTTTAGCTGAAATTTTTGTTTCTTTAGTTCTTTTTGGAGAAATTTGAACTTCTGGAAAAGCATTAGGATCTACCTTTCTAACTTGTTCAATCATTTCTAAGAATGATAAATTTGCTTCATTTCTTTTTGCTATAGTAACAAAAGTACCAATATTATTATATATGCTTTCAAATGGATCTATAATTTTTTTCTTACTGCCTTTAAAAAACTTTAATGGATTTCTAACATTTTTTGAAAAATTACCACTACCAGCTTCTTCTAAAAAATCTCTATAAAAAGGAACAAAATCTTTATTTGCTTTTAATGCAGCTTGATAAACTTCTTTAGATATAACTCCAGCATCAAGTAAATATTTTAAAGAAAGTTCAGATACTTTAACAATATCTCTAAATGGTTTTTCAAATTGTTTATTTTCTTTTACAAATTTTTCAGCAGCTTTTATATTAACTCCTGTTTCAAGTTTTTGTGCATTTTTTTCTATAGCTCTTTTTGAAATAGAATATCTAATAAAATCTTTATAAGTAGATAAATCTTTAATATTATTTTCAATAAATATTTTTTTCATTGAAGGTCCTATAACTTTATCTGTTTTAAAATCCATAGCACCTCTTTCAATAAAAGATTGAATTGTATTTTTTACACCATGTAATAATTGAAAATTTTCATAAGGAGAAATATTTTCTTCATATTTGACTCCATATTTTTCTGCTTTTTTTTCAGCTCTTTTATAAACATGATTTTGATCTATAAGATTATAAAACAAATCATCTATAAAATTTTCTGTTTTCCAAATTCTTTCTTTAGTTTCATAAGAGATACTTTTATCTAATTCGTTTCTTGTTTCGTCTTTTACTTTGTCTGCTTTTTCAAATTGTTCTTTTGTTAATGGTTCTTGTTTATTTTTTAATTGAGATTCTAATTCTTTAATTTGATTAATAATAGGTTCTATTTTTTTATTAGTTCTTTCTGCAAGAATAGAATCAACCATTCTATACATTTCATCCATAGAAATATTGGGATTTTTTTTCTTTACTTCTTGCTCTACCTTTCTTCTATCTAAATTATTTTGTTCTCGTGAATCTTTATAAATTTTTTTATTTTGTTCTTTTAATTCTTTAATTTTTTGTTCTATTGTTTTTTCTAATGCTATATCCCTATATGCTCTTGGTGTTTCAATATTTTTTGAATTAAGATCTTCCCAGATAGTTCTATCTTTTACTACATCTTCAATAATATCTATTGGTTTTTTACCTGTCTTTGCAACTACATTATCTAATTTTGATTTAGGAGCTTTAATATTAAATGGTGCAAACAATAAAGATGTTACAGCAAAATCTTCTGCTGTTGGCATATCTTCACCCATAGCAACTCCTGTTGCAGTATATGCTGTTGATTGTGTTAAAGTTCTACCAACAATATTATTAACAATAGGATTTGTAAAAGGTAATAATGCAGGAGCTTTATAAGCAGCATATAATTTTGCTGCTGTCTTAGCACCTTCTGATAAACCTTCTTCTACAAAAATATCCCACCATTCAGAGAAACCTTTTACCTCTCCTCTTTTTAATGCTTCGGAATATATTCCTTGAATAGCACCAGCACTAAATCCACCACCTATAACTGCTCCACCTGGACCACCAACAAAAGTACCAGCAACAGCACCAGGAATAAATGTTGGTATTTCAGCAACCAAACCTACTGCACCTTCAGTTAATTTTTCTAAAAAACCTGTACCTTCTGGTAAAGGTTGATCAACTTTATAACCCCATTGACCATCCGAATGATATTTAATCATTTTATTTAAACCAGAATTTCCTAATGCTCTTTCAAAATATGGTTTAAATTGATACCTTTCATCATTTCCTAATAAAAATTTTTGTATTCTGTCTGGAGCATTATCATCTGGAATTTGATCAACATCTAAAATTCCACCATAGCCAACATCCTTTTCTACTTCTGTAGAAATTGATTGCCAAAATTTTTGTATATCAGTTCTATCAACTTCTTTCTGACCAAACTGTTCTGATATTATTTTTAAAGGAACATTACCTTGTTTCATTTCAAGAAGTTTATCTTCTTTAAATTTATTCACTTGATCAATAGGAACTCCTGCTTTGATCATGTCATTTATTTGGTCTACTACCAAAGGCATTATTGCTCCTGTTTTTTAATTAAATATTCTTGGTATTCTTTTGAATTTATATAATCTTCATAGGATTTATGAACATCTGGATTCCATTGAGGCGGAACTAAGATATTTTCATCTAATGAATCAACATTTTTTTCTGAAATTAATTTTGTTAATAAATCTTTATTTGGTTTAAATTGTTGTAAATTTTTTAAAATAAATTTTTTACTATTAATATTTAAAACTTCATTTATATTTTCTCCATTTCTTATAGCTTCAGAAAAATTAAATATCATTTGAGATTGAAAATCATTTAAACGATTATCAACAGTTGTATCTAAATATTGTAAAGAACTTGGTCCTTCAACAAAAGGTTGAAGTTGCTCAATAACAGAATATAATTTTTTATGATTATCAACAAATACTTGATTGTTTTTATTTGGTAATAAATAATTAATATAATAACCAAATTCTTTTTTAGAAATACCATCGCCAACTCTTTGAGTAATACTCTTAGCTTCTGTTTCTCCTTCTAATTGAAAAGGTGTAATGTGATCTGTAATTTGTCCAGATAATATTGCTTTCTGAATATCAAAATTTTTATAATAATTATTAACATTAGAAAATTCTTTTTGACCTATTTTTGTAGATAGTTCTACAATTTGATTTTTAGCATCTAATTCATAATCATTTTTAGGTTCACCAAAAATATTATTGATTTCAAGTTCTGTTAAAGTTTCCAATGATTGAGAATCATTAAACATTTTTTGAAAATCATTAATACTTTTTTGTTTTGATTCATTAAGAACAGCATTGTTTCTATTATTTAATTCTGCTGTATTAGATCTTCTTACTGTTTTAGCATGATCTAATATTTCTTTTTTTTCATTTTCTGGTAGAGATTGCCATAAATTTATTTTGTTTATATCACCACCAAATGTAGCATCTTTAATTTGATCATAAGCATCTATAATAGATTGTGTTGTACTATCCTCTGTTAATTCCATACCATCAGTAAAGTATGTTTTTTTATTTTCAAAAATTTGTTTATCAGCAGTAGCTAATATATTCATCTGATCTTCAGCAGATAAAGCATCAAATTTATTTATATTTTCTTTTAAAAATAATGGATCTTTAACAGCTAAATCATTTGCTAATTGTGATTGACCAAACTTTAAATAATTTTGTATATCAAGTTTTTTTATACCTTCATCTTCTTTTAAATAATTTTTTTCAACTACATCTAATATATTATTTTTATAAGGTTCTAAATATTCAATACCATTTAATTTTAATGCTAGAGATTCTTTTAAAACAAAATCATCTGTTACATTTCTTGTTTCTTTTATTTGTGAATTTCTTGAACCTTCTAATGATTTTATTTTAAATAAACTAGCAGTAGAATAAAATTTATTTTCTAATGCTTTTTTAGTAAAATTATCTAAACCTTGTAACTTTGTATTTCTTGCGTAATTCCATAATTTTTCTACATCATTATCATAACCAGAAGATGCTTCACTAGGATTAGGATTGGCACTTGTTTCACTTTGAATTGAATACAAACCTTTTGTTCCATCTTCTTGATTAACATAAAGATCAGATAATATTTTTATTGCTTTGTTATTAGCTTCTTGTTGTTTTTCTTTTACATAAAGTTTAGTTAAACCACTTGTTAATGGTGCAGTAGCAGTTGCAATATTTTGACTAGGATCAATAGTAGTTCCACCAGTTGTACTTGGTGCTTCTGCTGTTGGTCTTGTTTTTGCAGTAATTACAGGTATAGTTGGCATTTATTATTTTATCCTTGCATTGTTAATAGACTTGTACCTAACTGAGTACCTAATCTTATTTGTTCAAATCTTGCTTGTTGTTTTGCAATGTCTGCATTTATTCTTGCAAAAGATGCTTCTTCAAATTTTTTAGCTTGTGCTATTTGAGAATTATATCTTATATTATTTCTTTCAATTTCTGCTTCTCTTAAATTATTTATTTCAATTCTTCTTCCAGTTCCTTCTCCTCTAACGACACCAGATTTAGCAAGAGCAACTTTTGTTTTACCTTCTAATTTTCTAAATTCTTTATCAAATTGTGCTAAATCAAATTCTGTTTGTTTAGCAATAAGTTCACCTTCTTGTTCTAATACAGCAGCTTTTCTATTTAAAACTGCTTCATTATAAGCACCTATCTTACCTGCTTGAACAACTCCTAATGCTGTACTACCAATAGCTACATAAGGAGCAGCTGTTGTTGCTGCTGTTGTAATTGCTGGTGCTGCTGCTGCAATCCATCCCATTAGAATAACCTCGCATACATATATTGATCAGAACCATCGAAACCAAATTTTCTCATTAAACCTTCTTCCTGTAAACCTAACCATTTAGCAAATTTTAAACCAGTTGTATAGTCAGCTCTTACAGCAGTTTGAACTCTTTTGATATTGTTTTCTTTAGCAACTCTTGCAAAATCTTTCTTAATAGCTTTAGCAACAAGTAAAGGATGTTGCAATACTTTGTTCGTAGCGATCACCCAACCTTCTGCAACTTGTCCCCAAATGATTTTCATACCTGCTGCAAAGATAGGTTCACCATCAATCATACCAGTAAATGCTAAGTTATCTTGTTCTAAGTTCATTGGGTTGCCATCAAATTCCATATCTTTATCCATCAATACATGATTCATTCTTTGCTTCATAATGTATTGACCATGTTCTCCTTTGTATTTAACAATATTTAATATGCTATCCATCGTTTGTTTGTAGTTTAGGATATAGAGATAATATAGTTAAAGGTAATGGTTGTGTTTGTCTTACAAATATAAAACCATCAGTTTCATAATCACCTCTGAACTCTACTTCCTTATCTCCTGTAAATACATTAACTCCACTATTCATAAGATTGGCAGAAGATCTGAATGGTATTCGTTCCATGTTATTTAAGTCTGAACCAACCTCAACACCAATAGATTCATATAATCGAATTGTTATTTCATATATTCTTTTAGTCTTACTTTGTGATGTACCATTCTGTGAACCTGCATCTATTCTCATTGTTTGTAATAAAGATGTGTATGGCAAACCAACTTTAACTTTTGATGCTGATCTTTCTAAAGTAATCTCACCACTTGAAACTGTTTTATTTGGATGAGTTGCACCATCAGCTAAGATTGAAACTTCTTGACCTTCAAGATGAGATAATCCAGATATAGTTGTAACTGCACTACCATCATAAGATAATTGTGAATCTAAAAAATTAAATGAAGTATCATCTGTTTCATCAAAATCTAAATTATGTAAATATTCTATATATCTTTTTGTTACACCATTAATTGTTCTTTTAACAATAACCCATATTTGATATTCGCTATCATCAGTAGGTAATACTTCAA